>Ga0066790_10000091_pt1 | contig 25710 bp, 20 predicted proteins | sample OrgsoiDNA2013050_FD_70963 | JGI IMG/M metagenome (GOLD analysis project Ga0066790, IMG submission 70963) | Permafrost soil microbial communities from the Arctic, to analyse light accelerated degradation of dissolved organic matter (DOM) -... | ecosystem: Environmental > Terrestrial > Soil >...
GCCCCGAGATGGTCGTTGGAACTTCTAGCTCGGGGCAAGAGGGTCAAGGTGAGGTATTTGCTGCCTTCCAGCAGATCTTTGAGAGCCTCGTAAAGCACGCTCAAGCCTCGGTCGTCACTCAGCAGAGAAGCGATCTGCTTCTCCCTGCTCGGCGCTCCTTCCTCAGGCACGTACAGGCATCCCTGCAGGAAGAGCAGACACGTTCCTGACAGCAGAAGGAGACAGAAGGCAAGAATTACATAGGCAAGAGCCATAGTCACCTGCATAAGAAAGTCGTGTAGATGAAGTGCCAGTTAATGTTGGTAGTGCAGTTATGCTTGTCATCACATAGTGTAGTGTATGTCTATACGAAATACTACTGGTGCTCGTTTGTACTCTCATGAATACCTCTTGCACCATGGAGAGAGGAAACACGTTCAATGAAGGCCAAAGACAATTTTTCTGGCAAACATTTCGGCCAAGGACGCTGTTTGTGACAAAAGGCTCATCCATGAACATACTCCCGTTGACGGATGGACAATTTTTGTGGCAAGGTGCTCCAAAAAGAGCGGCTCAGGGAGTCTTGACGGACAATTTTTGTGGCGAAACTGCTCCACAAGGACAATTTTTGTGACATCCTACAGAAATGTAGTATGGAAAATAGAGTATTCCAGTCCGATGCAGATATCGTTAAAAAACGAAGAAACTATCCTTCCACGATTCAGAAGCGAAAATCATTAATTTTGAAGTAGCTTTCTGAACAGCTTTAGGACTGCTTTGGAATTACCCAGACTGCTTAAACTGTCACATTATTCATTAGGAGAAAGTAGAGCATGGATCACCGATACGCCATGGTTCCGCTGGACACGACTGAAGACAAGCTGATTGACCTGTGGGTGCGCCTGAAAAAAAGCCCCCATACCCAAAGCGCTTATCGCAGAGATATCGCCGCCTTTCGCGAAAGCGTTGGCAAACCTCTGGCCGCAGTTACGCTGGAAGATGCTATCGACTTTTGCGAAGGTCTCGATGAACTTGAAGTGATGAATAGACGTGGTGAGATCAAACATCTCGAAGATAACAGCAAACGAAGGATGATCAATTCCGTCAAATCCTTCTATACCTTTGCCTACACCTCTGGTCTCTTCCCTGCTAACGTTATGGCCGCGATCAAACCGCCATCCGCCAAGAGCGCCATCTCCCAGCGCATCCTCTCCGAGACGACTGTGCTCAAGATGATTATATTGGAGCAGGACCCGCGCAACCATGCCATCCTACATGTCCTCTATGCCGCTGGTCTGCGCGTCTCCGAACTCTGCAATCTCCGTTGGCGACATGTGATTCGTCGTGAAAAAGGCGTACAACTCGATATTATGAGCGGTAAAGGCGACAAGCAGCGACATATACTGTTGCCCGAAAGCTCCTGGCAGGTGATCTCTGCCCTCCGCGGAGATGCGTCGGCGGACTCATTCGTCTTTCAATCGCGTCAGGAAGTTTCGCGCGACGGGTATTATAAAGGAACACGTCTGGATACCACGACGGTTTTCCGCATTGTACGCGAAGCTGCCCGGCGGGCTGGAATCGCGAACTGGTCCGAGATCTCTCCCCACTGGCTCCGTCATTGTCATGGGTCCCATGCCATCGATCGGCATGCTCCCCTTACCGTTGTGCGCGATACGCTGGGACATAGCAATATAGCCGTTACCAATGAATATGCCAAAGCTCGTCCAGAAGAGAGTTCAGCTCATTATCTCCCCCAGTTATGAGCGCTGTTGTTCTTTGAGAAAGCTCATGGGCGATGTGATAAAATGATACGGTTGAGAGTTAGTAAGGAGGTCTCATGAGCGAACAGCAGCCACCTGAACTTATAAGGAAACCACCGTTGCGTGAGCCGGGGGGCACAACTGAGTGCTACGTCTGTGGTATGAAGGCACCTAATACCTGTTATCGCTGCCACAAGCATATGTGTCAGGTACACACGCGGGAGCATCAACTTTTTTACTCAGAGGGGCTACACACGTTTTGCGAGAATTGTGAGAAGATTACCGATGATATGTTGTCGGCGGAGTAATCGCTGGAGCCACATGCCTCTTTTCCTACACATATTTTCATTGGAGGGTTGATAATTTATGCAATCTACAAAGCTACAAGGATTGGTCATTGAAGCCAATGAAGACGAGGCTCAGTATCTCACCCAACATCTACAGGATGTTCTGACGGTAGAGACGACCACCACGACGCTCGATGAGGTGGATGCCGGACGGCTGAAAGATGTTGAAGTACTCGTCACGTTCATTCATTCGAAAATTGACGCAGCCGCGTTCGAGGCGATGCCAAAGCTTAAGCTGATTGCGACACGCTCAACTGGCTACGATCATATAGACCTCAAAGTGGCACAAGAAAAAGGGGTCGAGATTGCGACTGTCCCTGGCTACGGAGAAACAGCGGTCGCGGAGTACACGTTTGCTTTGATGCTGACCCTTTCGCGCAAGGTGCACCTGGCGTATGCGCGCACCCAACGGGGCGACTTCACGTTGGAAGGATTGCGTGGCTTCGATCTCTATCATAAGACGCTCGGTGTCGTAGGCTCCGGCGCGATTGGCCTGCACGTCATCCGTATCGCTACCGGCTTCGGCATGAAGGTGCTGGCCTATGATGTGATACAGAACCGCTTATTAGCAGAGGTGCTTGGCTTCAATTATGTTCCCCTGGATGAGCTGTTGAGCCAGTCCGATATCGTATCACTCCACGCTCCGGCTCTTCCTGCGACCTATCACATGATTAATAAAGAGACGCTTTCTCAGCTCAAACGTGGTGCCTATCTGATTAATACGGCGCGCGGCTCCCTTGTTGATACGACGGCGCTGGCATGGGCGCTTGACAACGGCATACTAGCCGGGGCGGCGCTTGATGCACTTGAGGGTGAAGAGTTCCTGGAGCACGAAGAGGAGCTTATCGATCAGCCAGGCGCTGAGGAGAAGCTGAAGATGCTTGTCCATAATCATGTCTTGCAACGTAGGAAGAATGTCATCATTACGCCCCACAATGCTTTTAACTCTGAAGAAGCATTGCGCCGCATTCAGGATACGACCATTGAAAATGTGAGGGCGTTTCTGGCGGGTAAGCCTCGTAATCTTGTGAAGGCATAACCACCGGCTACATAGAGAGGACACCTATCTTATGGCGAGTGGAAATTCTCAATCGCTCGCGGGAAAACGAGCGGTCGTCACCGGGGCGGGGCGGGGGATTGGACGTAGTATCGCGCTGGCCCTGGCTGAAGCCGGCGCGGATGTCGCGGTGACTGCGCGCTCAGTTGCTGAACTTGAGCAGCTGGCCTCTGAGATCGAGTCTCTTGGGCGTCGCAGTATTTTTGTTCCCTGCGACGTTACCGATGCGCAACAGGTCCAGCAGATGGCCTCGACCTTCCTTGCTGGCCTGGGAGGCATTGATATCCTGGTCAATAACGCGGGCAACGCAGGAAGCCATAAGATTCTCGACCATCCCGATGAACTCTGGCACCGCATGCTCTCTATCAACCTGACTAGCGTCTACTATGTCAGCAAGGCATTTGTGCCGCAGCTGATGGAGCAGCGCTCAGGGCGCATTATCACCATTGCCTCTATTGCTTCGCGCGTCGGTGATCGCTATATCGCCGCGTACACCGCCGCAAAGCATGGCGTGCTTGGCCTTACACGCGCGCTGGCTGTTGAAATGCTCCCGTACAACGTTACGGTCAATGCGATCTGTCCCGGCTATGTCGATACCCCCATGACTGATGCCAGCGTACAGAACATCGTCTCGCGCACGGGTATGACAAACGAGGAGGCCCGAGCCTACCTGGCGAAGACGAGTCCGCAAAAGCGCCTGATAGAGCCAGAGGAGATCGCGGCCCTCACCGTTTTCCTGGCACAGGACATCAGTAAGGGCATTACCGGACAGGCTGTAAACCTCGATGGTGGGGGTCTTATGTCATAGCCCGACAACCCATATGAAGTATCATCAGTAGCGCTGTAGCGTTAGCATTGCATTATGTCAGGCCAGCATCTCGTGCGCGAATAATCGCCTCTGCACGGCTGGCTACCTGTAGCTTACTGAAAATCGTGGAGACATGATTGCGGACTGTCTTGGGACTTAGGACCAGTTTTTCCGCGATCGCCGCGTTCGTGTGGCCTTGAGCAATCAGGGTCAGCACTTCGCGTTCTCGCTCAGTCAGTTCAGGGAAGACCGGCGATACCGTCTGCTCCAATGTCGAGAAGTAATGGATCAACCGCCGGGCAATTGAGGGGCTGAAAATGGCCTCACCGCTGTTGACCGCGTTGATCGCCCGTAGCACCTCCACCTGATCGACTCCCTTGAGCAGGTAGCCACGCGCTCCCGTGCGCATAGCGGCAAAGACTGAATTGTCATCTTCATACATCGTGAGAACGAGGACACCGACGGATGGACTCGTGTGCAAGATGCGGCGTGTGGCCTCAATTCCATTCATTCTCATTGCGTGTCTCGTGGGAAGAGCCTCGTTTCTTCAGCTTTCTGCGTCGTCGTTGAGCTGTTCAAGTGGTGTCTGACTACGATGATTCATACGCGCCACTATCACACGTCTCCTCTGATCCATCTGGTCGGGGGTCACCGCGCTGGTCCGTTGTGATCGTCTCACTCTGACCGGAAAGATCCGTGATGGTGATTGCGCATGCACTCCCAGGAACGGTATCGATAGCCAGGCTCCCTGGCAGCAACGCAAGCGTCTGAGTAGGTCCCCCGTTGTTGTGCAGAGTAGGATCTATCTTGAGCTCAGCTAATGTCACTTGCCTATCAGTGCTGGCATTGAGTCCTTTTGCTTCGGCAACGTTCTCGACCAGATTATAGCCATCTGAGATGAGCGCTCCTGAAATATCTGGGCCATCATCAGCGCTATTGGCAGCCACGATACTGCTGCGTATTGTTGTCGCGTTGCTGCCCGTCGGATCCACCCAGATCCCACCACCTGCACTTGAGGTATTGGCATACACTGTGCAGAAACGGATGAGAGTAGAGGAGGCAGAGGAGCCTTTGAGGCTGGTGGATGAGATGCCTCCCCCGCCAGAGTCGTTGCCACCGCTGGCTGAATTGTGCGCGAAGGTGCTGTTGGTTACGCTCAGCTTGCCTACATTGGCGATGCCACCGCCCTGGCCCCCTTGCTTGCCGCTGGCTACATTGCCTGAGAAGGTGCTGTCAGTCACCATGACCGTGCCTACATTGGCGATGCCGCCTCACAGAGCGGCGGCGGGAACCAGGTGGATGTGGCTCCGTATACCCTCCAGTTGCATGGAGCGGCTGGCATCACGGTTCATACGCAGATTGGGACAACGCCTGTGGTCTCCACCAACGGCCACACAGTGAATATGACCCTGAGCGGGACAACCTACGTCGTTACCAATCAGAAGGACATTCAAGGCTACACGCTCGACGTGGTCGTGCCACAGAACATGAACCTGGATCTGCAAGTACAGAACGGAGGCATCGAGGTTGATGACATCGCTGGACAGATGACTCTCACTGTGGGCCAAGGAAACATCACTCTAAATAACGACGAGTTTGCGGGAACTTCTCAGCTCCAAGTAACAAATGGGGGAATTTCGTCGCAGTATGGGGCACTTGCCGGAGACAGCACCACTTTCAGTGTCGGTCAAGGCTATATCACCGTGAGCCACTTCCCTTCGATGTTAGCATTCCAGTTGAACTCGACACCAAAAATCACGGCCCCGGGCTGTTCGGACGCCGAGCCATCGGACCTCAATCCTGCTCTGTTGAATTTGACAGCAAGCACCATCAGTATGTCTTGTTCATAGCGTCCATGCCAGCCTGGCTGGACATCTGCCTCCCTTGCGCAGATCAGCTGGGGGTTTCCAGAAAGGAATTTCTATGAAACACGAGATTTCAAATGCTATCCCTACCGAAGGTTCCCAGGTGAGTCGCCGCACACGGCTTCCACGTTTTGTTCCCGTTGCTGCGACTGCCGCAGTGCCTGCAACGCCCATGTCTCAACGGCTCACTCCCTCTCGTCCTCGCATTCCGTTTTCCCGGCGAATGGGATGGTTCTTGACTGCTGCTCTGGTGTTGAGTTTCTTGAGTGCATTCACGTCTGCTTCTTCTGCGCATGCGAGCGGTGGTGGTGGTTGCATGAGTTACAATACCTGGTCGAATAACGCTACTAGCCAATATAATACGAACCCAATCATGTATCAGGGGCGTGATACTCCTGCTTTAGGGCTGGGGCTGAACAGTTGTCCGGGACAAGCATATGGAAACATTTTGATACATATGCGACCCAACGAAGTATGTATTGAAGGGTGTCCAGACTACTTTCAGATCGACTGGCAACGATCAGGATCGGATAGTTGGCAGGTGTTTGGAAGTTCCCTTAATGCAGACGATGCCATCCTTTCACCTGTCCAATTGGGAACTTCTTACGAAGTCGCGGTAAAGGAATGCTCTTTTAGTGGTAATACATGTCGATGTAGTGATTGGTCGCCCACTGTAGGTATTACGACGTAGTGGAAAGTATGTTCTTCCAGGACTCTCCCGCACTGTGACGCTGTGAGCGAACCCCAAAAGTGGGGAATAGAATCCACATTCCTGCCAATTGTTTAGGAAAGTGGGGACGAGATGCCATGTATCCTGTGAAAATAAGGGATGAGTGGAGAAGTGCTTCAGTAAAAACGGGGTTCGCTCACAGCGTCACAGTGCGGGAGAGCCCTGGAATGTAAATAGTTATCAGGCGACGTTACGTCATGAGGAGTAGAACATGCTCTATGAAAGTACACTATCAGGGTTTCGCGCCACATTCATTTTCTGCGCATCCAGTTAAGGAAATCACGTGCTGCTACCCACGATAGGCAATACGAGACAGGCACAACAAATGATGGCCTCCAACGTCCATCTCGTAAATGACAGTGAGAAACCTCTCCGCTGTGGTTCGTTATGCTTCTCTTTGTTCATCCATCTCTTGATAAGGAGGACATATGATGAAAGATGAAAGGGCCTTTTCTCACGATAAACCACCTCTCAGCGCTTCTGTTGACCAACATGATGGTGAGAGTGATGGTCATATTCTCCCATCACCTCCCACGGTGCCTCAAGACGTACCAGCATCGGCTCATCCACCCAAGGCGGAACGGCAGCTCACCCCGCGTCGCCATGTACGGCTACTGCTGGTGGCGATGGTAGTGATGGTGCTTGTCGTTCTGGCTGGAGGATATGGGGTCTTTCGTGCGGTCTCCCCATCCTCTCGCCAGCCAACCTCTGCTTTCCAGCAGCAGACCCCTTGTCCCTTTGGTCTCGGTGCCGGTCTTATCGAGGCTCAGAGTGTCAGGTGCGGCTGGCTGAGCGTGCCGGAAGATTGGAGCCAGCCGCAGGGTCCCACCATTCGGCTGGCGGTGGCCATTTTCAAGACATCCAGTCCCCCCAGGCCACCCCCCAAACAGGGAAGCCTGTCAGTGTCTACTTCACGGGCAACGATCTTGTGCTGTGGTTGCGACAAGCATTGTACAGCACAGACCTCATTCCTGTGTTGCCAGCAGCGATCTTCCAAATGCGTCAGCATGACTACACGCTGCTTTCCCGCATCTATGGCAATCTCATCGACACCACATCAAGCCTCGGCTTGTTCTATTCAGTGATGTGTGGTGAAGATATGGCTTTCACCACGAAGCACGATCTAGAGGCATCCGTGCAAGGACTTCCGCCTGCGATCCAACCGGCGCTGCTCGACTTTGGCTTGTTTCGATACTCGATTTGTCAGTTCTGGGGGATGAAACCGGTCCCTGCGGTGCAGAAGGAGCCGGTCAGCAGCCACATTCCGACGCTGATCTTACAAGGTGAGTATGATCCGGTGACTCCACCAGCCAACGGCATGCTGGCTGCAAAGACACTGAGCAAGAGTTACTTCTTCCTGTTTCCAGGTGTGGGTCACGGCGTCTCTTCTCCCACCAGCAGTTGTCCAGGCGACATCACTCGGGCTTTCTTGAAGAACCCAACCGAGAGACCCGACGCCAGCTGCATCAGCAGCATGCCAAAACCGGATTTTGTGTAGTCACCCTCCCGGCAGAGTTGAGCGTAGTCACCCGCGCGGTCGCCACGCTTAACTCTCCATACACCTTGAACCCAAATCGGAGCTTGCTGTTCAAGTTGCAGGGAGCCAGTCTTCCTGGTCTTGATGCGCAATGGAAAGGAGAACCGACCTTGGTACAAGAAGAAGCATCGCGGGTTCTCTACCAGTTCCATATTCTCCTTCTTACTTATGCGAGAGGACTGCGAGAGATTCCGTTCTCGTCGTCCTTACCTATCGAGAGCATACACAATGAGGTGTCCTTCTGAGATGTGAACAGCATCACGACGCGACCAGGACAAATTGTCCCGACTCTCCAGGTCAGCAGTAGCGCTGCAGCGTCTGGGCAAATATCTCTATACCAGGAAAACGATCGTCGGGCCTCTTCGCCAGTGCGCGCAACAGAACGTGATCGATGGCAGGTGTGAGCGCTGCATTGAATGCGCTGGGCGGTTGGGGTTGCATATTCATGTGGAGGAATCTCAAAGCGTATTCTGAGACTCCCTGAAATGGCGGTCGCCCGGTCAGCAGTTCGTAGATGATGGCCGCCAGCCCGTATTGGTCCGACGCGGGCAGAGCCTGGCCGTGCCAGCGCTCGGGTGCCATGTAGGGATATGCCTCGTGCGTTCGTGAGAAGAATGAGCCGTCCTGTGTGATCGCAAGATCGGTGAGTAAGAGGTGCAGATGGTGTAGATCCTTGCCTGTTTCGCGTATCAGGAGATTAGTCAGCTTGAAGTTCTGGTACAGAATCTGGTGCTCGTGAAGATAGTGCAGCGCATCGGCCAGCTGTAAGGCAACAGAGATGACATCGCGCGGCAGAAAGGGGTTCTGCCTCCGTTGTGGCGTGAGCCATTGCGTGAGCGAGCGCTCGGGGTAAAAGGGCATTGTTTTATAAATAAAGGGCGAGCCGCTGATGTACGATCTGCCCGCGTTGAGCGGTGCCTGTATGTGTGGATGGTCAAGCGTACTAAGGAGATCTATTTCTTGTTGAAAGAGGTTAGCCTCCTCCTCGGAAACCCGCGCAATGGCATACGGCAGGCTATTCACATGGACCGCCTTGAGCGCCATCTCACGTTCGCGCAGGCGATCATAGGTCCGATACACGTTCCCCTGTAATCCCCCTCCCAGCAATGCTTCGAGATGATAACGACCGATATCCAGACCCTCCAATGTCATTTTCTCTCGCTCAAGTTGCTCTATGCCACTCATCTGCGCGCCAGGTTCTTGTACCGGTGCTGGCAGGAGTGGCTGCGAGGGCAGGCGCGTAGACGAGGTGCTGGGAGGCGTTGCAGACGTGCTCTCGGTCGCGTGCAGGCGAATAACGGGAACCTTTCTTCCATATTTTTGCGCGCTCTGTTGTAGAAGTCTTTGTAGGAAAAGCTGATTGATCCGGTGTTTGTGACCCAGCAAAACGGCTTGAGGAATGTATACCCCCTTCAGGAAAAGAGTAAAGGCTTCTAGCTCCGTTTCAACCGGTAGCGAACGGTAGCCCGCTCCATACAGAGCCTGCGCAATAGCGGTTGCGAGCATCCTGTCGGCATCAATAATAAGGACGCTCTGTGCCTCTAAAAGATACGCCGAGCGTGGCATTGCAGCTCTATTTTGCTGAGTATCGGATTGTAGTAGCGCCAGCAGTGGTTTGAGCACGGTTTCGGGCTGGTCAGCTGCGAAGGAAAACTCATGGGTCACGATAGCCATCGCGTTTTTTCTCCTCGCATTATAGTACAGAATCAGAAATAGCTAGCAACAATAGTACTACAAAACGTGTCTCTTGCAAAGAAAACGCGTAAGGCTCCCCTTTCTGGCTATTTTTCTTTGATGTCTTGTGTGTATTCTATGACTATACGATATATAAGACGCCTCACTCTTTTCTAACTCATCCACAGTATCATGTAGATTTCAACGTACGTGAAGACATGAGCATAGTTTCAACGCAAGCGTAGACAAAGTACATAGCACTGGCTCAAAACCTTCAGCGTAAGCGTAGACTCAAAAGTCCTGTTTTTCTCTTCTTCTCACCTCTGTTTCGTCGTACAAAGTATCGTGAGCATACACGCAAAAAATGAGGGAAGCAAGTGGGGACTGGAGGAACCAGAGATGACACTCAAACGCAAGCCCCCTGCCGGAAACGTGAGGCGCGTTGCCCCCATCGGGAAAAACCTACGCTATGTGATTACAAACAAAGCGAATGAAACGATCCAGTGCGAATCCTTTCAAGAACGAAAGGTGACTTTGCTCTTCGATCGCGACCCAACCGTACAAGAATACCGAAGCCAGCCAGAACGTTTTGCTTTTACTGACTCACAAGGGAAGCCACACACCTACACACCTGACTTTATCGTATGGAAAACGACTGGCGCGGTGGAAATTCACGAGGTGACACTCACTCTGCGCCAGGATCGTTTCAGCATCCAGGAGCGTGAGAAAGCTGCACGTGAGATTTGCCGAAAGCGGGGGTGGAGCTACATCGTCCACACCGAACAGACACTTCCTCAAGCGACAGAAGAAGCCAACCTGCTCGCCTTGTATCGGTATCGGCCCGCCATCTATGCCAATCCAGCCGTCACCACTGAGGTACGCACTCGGTTGGGCATCGGAGAGAGAAAAGAGCTGCGCGTTCTGATCGAGGACGTTGCATTGACACTTTCTCTCCCCCAACCAGTGGTGATTTCAGCAGTCTGCCATCTCCTTTGGCACCAAGTCATCGAGACTGACCTGCAGAATATCTTGCTCTTTGTCAATGCTGCGCTTTCTACCCATATCCAGGTGTGGCTGAGGGAGGAGGCGCAACACCCATGAAACGCAGACGCACGCCTCCGGCTCCCAATACGTTACAGCCCGGATACTACATTTTCTGGCAACAACGCACCTATCGTGTGATAGCGCTTGATCCAGACAACGCGTTGTTGCTGCATGTCGAACCCATTCCAGAAGCGCCACGGATGACGCTCTCGCTCCTTGATCTCCTTGCAACACCACAGGGCGGAGCGTCAACACCACTCTTTGCCCCTACCCTTGAAGCTTTGCAGGAACAATTGGAAGATTTGTATGGCATCACATCTTCGGCTACCACACACGATCTACCGGACAACTACGTCGTCAAAGCACGCATCATCATCATGGTGGTCGAAATCGCCAGGCGACTGGTCGCCGAAAATGAGCGACGTGCTACTCTACGTAATGAACCCATTTCACGCACGCAAGCCATTAGCCGTGCCTTAGCAACGGTCAACAAAACCACCATTCAAGTACAAGTCAAAGGAACTATCCAACAACACAGGCTCTCGGCTTCCCGCGCGGTCTACTACAAATATGTGAAACTCTACGACACCTATCATGGCAATGAGGCAGCCATTGCCGCCTCATTCCGTCGCGCTACTTTTCGCCTCCCTAAGATGAGCAAGGCACAATTTCACTTCATTGATATGTGTCTGCTGCTCTACTACGGCAACACCCGTAGCACAAAAACACGGGTGTATCAGCTTGCACAGGATATTCTCGAAAAACGAACGGGAGGATACTGGATTGATCCAACGTTGTGTGGAGCAACCGTTCCAGAGAACCTGGTGACGGAGTTGCTTGATCTCAAAATTCCCATGCAAGCTCTTCTCGATAACCCTGAGAAAAGGGCGCTCCTGACGCAGATCGAGATGCCTTCAACAGGATGGTTCTCTGGATATACCAGATACGTCGAGGCGCAACCTGATCAGGGAGAACGTCTGATCACCGAACGGCTAGGGAAGGGGATATGGGAACAATTCCACCTGGTGTTTGATACCTTCGTGCATCACGCACAGTTTCCTCTCCACTACGTATTTGCTGATCATTGGCTCATAGACGCCTGGATTGTTGACGAAGAAACCCGGCAGAAGCCTTCTCGATTGTGGCTGACCCTGTTGATCGATGCCTACTCTCGCAGCATTGTAGGGATGGCACTGCTCTACGAAGACCCCTGTATTGAGTCCATCCAGCAGGCTCTCAAACATGCCATCTGGGAAAAAACGTCACATCAGGCTTTCGGAATCGAAAAAGAATGGGCATGTTATGGTATTCCCTTGCAACTCTTCCTGGATAACGCCTGGGCACATCATTCGCACAGCTTGGAAAATGTCGCACGGGTGATTTCACGCAACGGGATCTACAATGCTATCGATCTCGTGTTCCGCCCACCCTACAAGGGACGCTACGGTGCCATCATTGAACGACTCTTCAAGAACTTCTCTGGACAAGTAAAGGAGTTAGTAACAGGAGCCATCGCATCATCCGATCCGAAAATCATACGCGCTGCCGCCAACAATGCGTGCTTTCTGTATGCCGACATGAATCGACTGCTCCATCAATTGATTCTCAACTATCAGCATACCCCACATCGCGAACTTCAGGGGATGACGCCTCATCAGAAATGGAGCGAAGGTATCCAGTCTTCCGGGTTCCCGTTAGTACCACCATTCACGCCTGCGATGGATCGCTTGTTTCTGCGTATGGACCCACAAACCCGTCAGGTGAGAAGCAAAGGCATTCCCGCCTTTGGTCTGAATTACTGGTCAGCTGAGCTTGGAGGGATCGAGCGCGTTGACCGCACTGGTCATGCCATTCAGTACAATTTCCGCTACGATCCGGTCGATATCAGCCGCATCTCCGTGTTTCGCAATGGAGAGTGGATCGGGGATGGATATGCACGCGAACTGCAACAGGCGGATGGAAGTTATCTTCATCTCAGCTTGGCCGAATGGAAGGCAGCTAAACGCCTTGTGGCAGAACATGCTTACGAGCACGAAGGGAAGACACCAGAGGAGTTGGCACTTGTGACCGAACTGAAAGCTTTGGGACGTCTGCGGCTGCAAGAGAAAAACGCAGCGCAACACAGCCGATCCAAACCATCGCCAGTGATCGAGGAAAAGAGGCAAGAGGAAGATGCACCCTTGCTTCCAGGTACTGTAGACGAAGAGACCGAACTGGTTCTTCGCTTCCTGCATCAGTAAGGTGGGGATCAATGACAATATCACCATTTCATGAGTCACTAGATGTCAGCCGTCGCCTCATACAGCTCCGAGATTGGCAAACAGAATGGTATCGTATTGACCGCCTGCTAGAAGAACAGGTATCGCAGCTTGATGGCAACAAGCTCCTGGAGCTACAGCAGGCAAGCCATATTGCCAATGTCCGGCGACGAATGGAAATGACCCTGGTAAAAACACCGCTCTCCATTCCTGAAGAGGTTCTCAAAAGCCTGGGGGTGCGTCGCATTCGAGAGCTTTTTGCACAACAATTCGCTCGTCTTACCAAGGAAGAACGACTCCTGTGGCTCAACTCCTTCATTTTTTTGATGACGACTGATTTGCGACAATTAGACAGCAAAATCGCCAACGTGCGGGCCTTCCGTTCGCTTGGACAAACACGCAACTTCTTGCTGGGAGGGGAGTCAGGGATGGGCAAGACCACCTATCTGGACTGGCTCATTTTCAATCACTTACCTATCGTTGAGCAGGAACGTAATCGCGTTCCCATCATTGGCATTCAGGCCCCCGTCAGTAACCAAACTGCAAGACCCTTACTCTGGCGCATGTTGCTAGAATGCGGGCAAACCTATGTCAAGAGCGACAATGAGGAGATTCTTCTCATGAAACTCGTGCTGTATTTCCAACAGTGTGGCGTTGAACTGATTGTGATCGATGAAATCCAGCACATCAAGCGTCCTGAACTCAAGCGTCGAGTGTTAGAGGTCTCGAATATGGCTCGTGGGATTCCGATGATTTGTGCGTCGTGTCACCCCATTGAATGGACCGAAGGTGATGCAGAAGTGAAGGGACGATGGAATGATTTCTTTCAGCTCAAGCAATACACCGGAGCACGGCTGGATGCCTTACTCACCACGATTGAACTGTTCCTCCCGTTCAGCCAGGACTCCCTTCTCTCAAAGCGCGAAATTGAAGGGAAGCCGGGGCCAGCCGCACTCATTGAGCAGTGGACTGGAGGTATTCTACGGGACATCATGATCCTCATTCGTGACGCTTGCCGTCGAGCTATTGAAGGGAATCACACTTTACTGCAGCAAGAGATCCTTGAGGCCACCTGGAAAGATATTCAGACCAAACAGGTTATAGACTTTCTCGATCTCATCCGTCAAAGAGAAAAAAAGAGGTGAGCTTGCATGGAAAGACACGATACATTCGGACCAGATCGCTTCATCTGGAAAAAGCTCCCTTTGCATCCGCATCCACAGCCTCTTGAATCATTCAGCAGTTACGTAACACGTCTAGCTGAAGCGAACGGACTCAAGTCAGTGAATGAGTTAGCGGCATTGGCCAGGACAAGTGTTGGATTTCAAGTTGAACGGTCCTCCCCAGATTACCCTCATCGCCTTCATATTGGTCTGGCAGAGGTTACAGGATGCTCTCTGGCTCTTGTGCAAAGCACGACATTCTTTCATATTGGGCAACACTTTGGTGTCCCTGCGTATTCGCGGCCCTTACAGAGGTTTTTACAGAGCAGTCTTGCCAAATCCTTACGCTACTGTCCACACTGTTTAGCCCAACACTCTCCCCCCTATTACTCATTGATCTGGCGCTTTGCTGCCGTTCATGGATGTATTGAGCATGGCTGTATGCTTCTTGATCAGTGTGGACACTGCGGCTCATCAGTCCCATTCTTCGCTCTGTTTCCTCAACTCCTGCGGTGCCCAACCTGTCAAGGTGACCTGAGAATATGCAGGGTAGATCAACTTCCGAAGGAGCTAGTAGAGATCACACGCATGCGTACAGATGACTTAGAGATGCTTCTCACTCCTACACAATGGACAGCAGAAGCCGTTCAAGCCAAGACCATCGGAAAGCGCTTTGCATTTCTGCGCCAACAGCGAAAATTCTCAGCTGCTGAAGTCGCGCTTCGCATGGGAGCAAATGAACGTGTGGTCTTAGATATTGAACACACCAATTGGTACAGAGAAGCCCTCTTCAGCCATTACATGCAGTATGCAGATATTCTAGAGTCATCGTTACGAGAGATCTTTAATGTGGATGCCCTCCAGAAGCTTCTCGTCCCTCTCAGTGAGGAAGAAGTACTTGAGCAGGTGAAAGCGGCTATACAGCAATTGCAGGCACGAGGAGAACCCGTAATACAAGGAAACATTGCTGACATCGTTGGCATGCCTGCAAGCCGCTTGAAGCAGTACCCTCTTGTCCAATCTCTGCTTAATCGTTACCGTTGGGAACACAGTGGAGAAAGTGCAAAATCCAATTCTCAGCGCGAAGATGAACTCGTCAAACAAGTGGAACAAATCATCAAACAGTTAGAAGCTCGCGGAGAAACCGTCGTACAGGAACGCATATGCGCGCTCGTAGGAATGACCCGCAAGTGGATAAATCAGTACCCACGCATTAAGGCTCTGTTTCGTCAGTATCAGGAGAGCCGACCCAAGCGCCAACAATCTCCTCGTGTGGATGAAGAAGAGAAGGTCCAGCAGGTACAAGCAGTCATTGATGCTCTTCTGTCACGTGGAGAACCCGTAACGCGCAAACGGATTCTCCAAATGGTGAGACTGACACAAAAACAATTGGAATATTCCCCTCATGTCAAGTCTCTCCTCGCCCAACACACAGGAAGAGGGCGACAGGAAGTGTGATTTTCCCCATAACCTGACCTCCTTGCTGAAGCATAACCTGGCAACACAGGGCCCTCACTCCTACTTTCAGAGGAAGCAGGCGGTTAATACTCTGAAAGATATACTGGCAGCAAGTTTGCTTTGTGAAGCATAAGCTGGCCGCAGGTATTCCCACTCATGCTTGTCCTTTCACACATGGTTTTCACCGACTTTCTGTCTCAGATATGCTACAAAACGGCCATGATATCTTTCAAAGGATTGTTTTTTCTGCATGCATCAGGTATACTGAGCAGAAGAAATGGATGAGCAGTTCCAAGAGAGGCTGTATGTTGACGCTATCCGAGTTTGAACAATGGTGCCGGGAGCTTCAGCTTTCGCCAGCGGCACGCGAGATGATCGCAGCCATTCGCACGTCACCACCAGCACGTCGTGTCACCTCACGTGCCAAGAATGTGAGCGGAACCTACCCATCTCGCAAAATGGGTGTTACCATTCAATTTGAGAGTCACACCGTTGAACTGTGGGCGATTTACCTCATGGAGCATGACCCCGATGTGCTCGAATTTTACGATCAACCCCAGACCTTCAAATTGCGCTATCAGGCCAAATCTGGCACGAAGATGCTGGGACATTACTACACGCCGGACTTCCTGGTCCTCCGCAAGCAGAGCGTCGGCTTTGAAGAGTGGAAAACAGAAGATGAGCTGCACCGCTTGGCGGCAAAACAGCCATTCCGCTACCAACGCATGGACGATGGCACCTGGAGGTGTCCACCTGGTGAGGAGTATGCTCAGTCACATGGCCTCTCCTTCCGCGTCTGTTCTTCTGCCTCACTCTCGCGGACCTACATCGGGAATCTGATCTTTCTGGAAGACTACATCGGGTTCATGCCCACAGTGCCTCATCAGGTGGAGTCACGTCTTGTCGAGCTGATACGCGCCACGCCAGGGATACCACTGGCCGCTGTGGTTGGAGACGGCTCAGGTATTCGTGCCAATGATGTCTACGCGATGCTTGGCCAGGATATGCTCTACACCGATTTGCATGCTGCCCATCTTCTGCAGGCATGGCGAGTCCACCTCTATCTCGACCAGGCGCAGGCGCAAGCCTACAGCCATCTGCTCCCCGTCCGCGTGACGGAACGAAGTGGCGTTCCCTTCTCTGATCCAGCCTCCATGCTTGCCCCCAACGCTCTCCTGTTGTGGGATGGACGCCCCTGGACGGTCGTCAATCCTGGGGAAACCACGATCACCCTGCTGCCAGAGATCGGGCTGCCCATGCAAGTCTCCGCGCCCTTTTTTCTCCAATTGCTCGATGCTGGGACCATCACCCTCCTGCGTGGCACCTCTGCCTTCGCGACCCATCCTGAAGTCGAGCGCCTCATGGCAGAGGCCAGTCCGACCAGTCTGCGCACTGCCAATGAGCGGTTCCGGCTGGTGCAGGCATATCTTGAACATCGAACCGAGCTCTACGCAGGGACATCGCTGCGCACCCTGCGTCGCTGGGTCAAAGCGTTCCAGCACGCACAAGCGAGCTTCGGGTGTGGGTATGTTGGTTTACTGCCGCGCATCTCAGAGCGTGGCAACCGTACTCCAAAGGCACCAACTGCCTCCCGCGAGTTGATGGATACGTTCATTGCCGAGCAGTTTGAGACGCCTCGCCATGCGCCCGCCGCATCGGTGTACCGGGCCTACGAGCAGGAGTGCACTGCCCGCAAGCTCGCCCCACTCTCTGCCCGCGCCTTCTACTATCGGATCAAGCAGCGGTCGGGGGCCGTACAAACGGAACAACGTGCCGGGGCACGCGCAGCCTATCAGGAGACGCCGTGGGTGTGGGAATTGGAGTACATGACGCCCCGGCATGGCGTGCGCCCATTTGAAGTGGCCCATATCGATCACACACCGCTTGACATCGAATTACGCTGCTCGTCAACCGGTAAGCTGCTGGGCAAGCCCTGGGCCACCTTCATGACCGATGCCTACTCGCGCAGACTCCTCGCTGTCTATTTGACCTTCGATGCCCCTTCCTACCGCTCGGTGATGATGGCGCTGCGCATCTGTGTGCAACGCTACGCCCGTTTTCCCCAACAGCTGATCTTTGATGGAGGAAAAGAGTTCAACAATCTCTACCTGGATACCCTGCTGGCACGCTTCCACTGTACGGGAAAAGCGCGCCCGTGGGCCAAACCCCGCTATGGGTCCGTCATTGAACGCCTGTTTGACACTGCCAACAAAGAGTTCGTCTTCAATCTCCTCGGAAACACCCAGGCGGCCAAACAGAGGCGCCTGCTGACAAAAGCCGTTGACCCAAAAGAACTGGCCGTCTGGACGCTTGGGGACCTGTATACCTATCTGGTGGAGTGGGCCTACCAGGTCTACGATCAGAACGAGCACCGTGGCATTGGACAACCGCCACGCGATGCCTACCTGTGGGGCATGAAACAAGGCGGTGAACGTGAGCATCGCCAGATTGCCTACGACGACCCCTTTCTGCGCGATACCTGTCCGAGCACGCCCAAAGGGACCGCGAAGGTGCAGCCTGGCAGTGGCATCAAGGTGCAGCACTTCTACTACTGGAGCAATGACTTTCGCAACCCCGAAGTCGTCAAAACCAGCGTTCCCGTGCGCTACGATCCCTTTGACATCGGAGTGGTCTACGCCTATGTTCAGGGACACTGGATCGTCTGCCGCTCCCCCTACCACAGCCTCCTGGAGGGACACACCGAGAAAGAACTGCAGGTGGCAACCGCCGAAATGCGCAAGCAGGCCCGGCGTGACCAGGCGCGGGCGGATGTGTCTGCAGCGCGGCTGGCCGCTTTCATCGCCTCCGCGCATGCGCATGAGGACCTCGCGCAGCAGCGCGTGCGTGATCTGGAGGGCCAACAGGTGCTGGAGATCATTGCCCGCATGTCGCCGGTCTCCGTGTTCACCGCTGCCCTCCCACCCGATGCGACACGCGACCTCTCCTTACCGCCATCAGAGGTTGCGGCACGGCGGGCTCCGGTTGATCTCACGAAATTGCCTGTGCTGGGAGATTACCACTAATGGAACATGCAGAACTGCTTGGTCTTTCGCCTGAAGAGAAAAAAGCCTGGTTCAAGCAAGCGACGATCACCCATCGCCTGCTGGAACAGACGGATCGTGCCGTCATGCGTGCGATCCGCGAACATGGAGGGTTCGCCTACGTGCTCGTCTATGGTCCCAGCGGGGCGGGCAAGACCACGATGATCCAGCAGCTAAGTCAACGCTTGAATGGAGGCCTTCCTCCGTCGAACGCAATCCCTCCTTCGAGCGCCAGCTTCCCACCGATTCCCCTGTTGGTGCTCGAAACCCGCCCGCCAGATGGAGCGGCCTTCAACCGCGCGGACTACTACCGCAACGCTCTCGTCAAGCTGGGAGAACCCTTCTATGAGCATCGCCGGTTCGTTGACATTCACAGTGAATACGCCGGGGAAAGGCGAACGCAAGGGCGAGGCAAAGCGGCCCACTTCAATGATTCATCGGAATTGCGCAACGCGATGGAGCAGGCGATGCAGCGGCATGGGGTGCGTGCCGTGATCCTGGATGAGGGGCAGCATGTGATGACGATTGGGAGCAATGCCTCTGGCAGTTCGCTCCTTGACCAGCTGGACCGGATCAAAAGTATGACCAACGTGACCGATATTGTGCATATTTTGGTGGGCACCTATGATCTCTTGAGCTTTACCCGGTTGAATGGACAGACGTCGCGGCGTGGTTTGCCGGTCCATTTCCCCCGCTATCAACTCCAGCGCGAGGAAGATTGTACCGAATTCCAGGCGGCACTCCTGGCGTTACTCAAAAAAGTCCCGCTACATACCGATGCCGAAACATTGGTCGTCAAGCACTGGCTCTCTTTCTACGAACGCTGTATTGGCTGCGTGGGGGTCCTCAAGGATTGGTTAATGAGAGCGGTGTCAGCCGCACTGGACGAGGGAGATGACCGCCTTTCCCTGGAACGTGTACAAGAGCATGCGCTCTCGATCTCACAATGTGAACAGATGGCGCTGGATGCCATCGAAGGCGAGCAAAAACTCAACTACACCGAGGGCCGACGGGAACACCTCTGGCGACTGCTGCAAGGAGAAGGACCATTGGTTCCCCTTCCACGGCGAACAGAAGGTGAGGCGGGAGCCAGACAGGGAACGAGAGAGCAGACTGCCAGCTCTTCAGCACTGGGAGAACCAACGACCCTCTCTTCTGCTACAGAGCCAGCGCCTTCGCGGTCGAGTGCTCGCATTGGCGAGCGTGCGCCACGACGTGACCCTGTGGGAGCGAGCTCGTCTGAAGAGAAATCCAAGCGATGCCCCTTTTCCGGAGCCGTGGAGCTCTCCCCTGCTCGTCTCAGCCAAGCAGGCATCGCCAAACTCCAGTGTCCGGAGTGTGGTGCCATGTGGACTGCGCGCATGCGAGGGGACAGTGTGCTCTTTCCTCCCCATCCACCGCGTACCACCAGGGTGGTACAAACCGTCTCACGATGGATTCAACGAGGAGGAGCCTGGGAGCTTTCTGAACACAAGTTGTAACTGGATATATTCTCACCCCTATGCAGAGGGATCTTGTCAATGCCCGGATGCGCATACCGGCTGGCAGGTCTGTGTCGTTGCATCGCTTGGCACAAATGAGGGGATACGATTCGTTGGACACCACCAAGTTGGACATCGAGAGGAGCAAGCAGGAGGTGTAACAGGCACTCGAGACGAGTGCCTGGACCGAGAGCGAGATGCTCTCGCCTATCGCAAGCAGGAGGTGCAGGGATGCTCGATCGCGTCGAACAACAGTTTGGGAGCTATCGTCTCGTCCAACTGCTGGGACGGGGCAACTTCGCCGACGTCTATCTGGGGGAGCATGTGCATCTGGGGGCCCAAGCGGCTATCAAAGTCCTGCCGGGGCCGAAGGATCGCCGTGACCGGGAGGAATTTCTGGCGGAGGCACGCACGGTGGCCCACTTACGGCATCCCCACATTGTTCGGATCCTGGACTTTGGCGTGCAGGATGGCATCCCTTTTTTGGTCATGGAGTATGCGCCGGGTGGCACCCTCCGACAGTGCCATCCCAAGGGGACGCGGCTGCCCCTGCCGACCGTCGTCTCCTACGTCAAGCAGGTGGCCTCCGCCTTGCAGTATGCCCATGCGCAGCGGCTCATCCATCGCGATCTCAAGCCGGAGAATCTGCTGCTGGGACCTGACCAGGAGCTGTGGCTCTCGGATTTCGGTCTGGCCATCGTGGCCCACAGTGCCCGCTCACAGCCCTCCCAGCAGACCGCTGGTACGCTGGCCTACATGGCCCCGGAGCAGTTGCAGGGCCATCCCACTCCTGCCAGCGATCAGTATGCCTTAGGCGCCTTGGTCTATGAGTGGCTCTGTGGTGAGCGAGCCTTTTCCGGCTCGTTTCCCGAGCTCGCTGTCCAACACACCCTGGTTCCTCCTCCATCCTTGACCAAGAAGGTTCCAACCATCCCATCGACGGTGGAACACGTCGTGCTCAAAGCCTTGAGCAAAGACCCAGCACTGCGTTTTGCGAGCGCACAGGCCTTTGCGCTGGCCTTAGAAGAGGCTGCTGGGGCAGAATCCTCCTCGGGACAAACTCTGCTCATGTCCTCCTCCCAATCCCCTACTACATCAGGACAAGCCGCTCGGCACAACCTGCCCGCCCAACTCACTCCTCTCATTGGGCGCGACCAGGACGTGGCTGCCATCTGTATCCTGCTGCGTCGCCCCGAGGTCCGTCTCGTCACGCTGACCGGCACTGGTGGCATCGGCAAAACCCGCCTGGCCTTGCAAGCCATTATGGAATTACTGCCGGACTTTCCTGAGGGTGTCTTCTTCGTATCTTTGGCTCCCCTCAGCGAACCCGCCCTGGTCCTCTCCACCATTGCGCAGATCCTTGACGTCAAAGAGAGCGGGGCCAGACCACTGCCGGATCTGCTCATCGCCGACCTTCGAGACAAGCACCTCTTGCTCTGCCTCGATAACTTCGAGCATCTGCTGCCCGCGGCCTTGCAGCTGACGCACTTGCTGACGAGCTGCCCGCACCTGACCATTCTGGTAACCAGCCGGACGGTGCTCCATCTTCAGGGAGAACACGTCTTTCCCGTCCCACCCCTTGCCGTGCCGGACCTCACCCAGCGACTTCCGGCGGTTGAGATCTTGCCTGAGTATGCCGCGGTCGCGCTCTTCCTCCAGCGTGCCCAGGCCGCCACGCCCACGCTCCAGCTCACCACTGCGAACGCCAGAGCCGTGGCGCAAATCTGTATCCACCTGGAGGGGCTGCCACTGGCACTTGAACTAGCGGCGGCCCGCATCCCCCTGTTCCCGCCACAGGCTCTGCTGGCACGGCTCAGCCAGCGGCTCCAGCTCTTGACGAGTGGAACCCGCGATGTGCCAGCGCGACAGCAAACCCTACGCAATACCATTGCCTGGAGCTACCACCTCCTCAATGCCCAGGAGCAGCGGTTTTTCAGGAGGCTCTCGGTCTTTGCCGGTGGTTGTACGCTCCAAGCTATCGAGGCGATTTGCACCACGCTTGGCGACAAAGCGGAGCCAGTCTTGGATGCAGTGGCCTCCCTTATTGACAAGAGCTTGGTGCAACAGAGAGAGCAGGAAGGCGAGGAGCCGCGCCTCCTGATGTTGGAGACGATTCGTGAATATGGGCGAGAAGCTCTCGCAGCGAATGGAGAGATGGAGAGTGGGCAACGGGCGCATGCTGCGTACTACTTGGCACTCGCTGAGGAGGCGGAGCCAGAGCTTGAAGGGCCACAGCAAGTGAGCTGGTTGGAGCGGTTAGAGCGAGAGCACGACAATCTGCGAGCAGCATTGCAGTGGTCGCTGGAGCAAGCAGGAGAGGAGGAGGCCAAGCAGCGCAACGAGCTGGCTCTGCGATTGGCGGCAGCACTGCTGTGGTTCTGGAGAGGCCATGCTCACTACAGGGAGGGGCAGGACTTTCTCGAACGAGCGCTGGCGGGGAGCAAGGCGGTGGCAGAGCCGCTGCAGGTGAAGGCGCTCAAGGCTGCTGCAAATCTGGCTTTTGAACAGGGCGACAATGATCGGGCAGAAGCACTGTTTGAGGAGTGCCTGCCACGGTGCCGAGACCTGGGAGACACGGCAGGTATGGCACTTTGCCTCGGTAAGCTGGGACACATAGCCGCAAATAGCTCCAACTTTGTCCTGGCATCCTCACGGATAGAGGAATCCTTGGTGCTCTCCAGAGAGGTGGGGGATGTCGAGGGCATCGCCTTGTCGCTCTGGAACTTAACGCTACCGCTCTACTATCGGCGAGGCGAGTATGGCAGATCCTTGTCGCTCGGTGAGGAGAGCTTGGCGCTCTTCAGAGAGGTGGGCAATATCAGGGGCATCATTTGGTCGCTCTTTGGCTTAGCAAAGGGACTCTTTTCCTCCCAAGGCGATCCTACCAAAGCGCGTGCTCTGCTGGAGGAGGCACTGGCACTCTGCAGGGAGGTGGGGCACAAGGAGAGTATGAGCTATGGACTTGCTGCCTTGGGTGAAGTGGTCCTCCAGCAGGGTGATGCCGTTACAGCACGCTCGAGGCTTCAGGAGAGCCTGGCGATCGGCAGGGAGATCGGGAAAAAGGAGTACATTGCCTCCTCGCTGTGCCTGTTAGGAAGAGTGGCAGCTTTCCAGGGGGACTACCCAGAAGCCCACTCGCTGCTGGAGGAGAGTCTGGCGATCGGCAGCCAGGAGAGTCACAACTCGGACATCCCCTTCTTCTTGGAGGGTTTGGCCGACGTGGTGGCGATGCAGGGCGAGCCAGCGTGGGCAGCGCGGCTGTGGGGGACGGCAGAGGCCCTGCGTCAAGCCAGGGGAACACCCCTGCCGCCCGTTTATGGGGCTGACTATGAGCGTGCGGTGGCTGCTGCACGCTCCCAGCTCGGGGAGAAGCCTTTCGCTGCCGCATGGGCCCAGGGACGGACAATGACCCCAGAGCAAGCTCTTGCGGCGAGGGAGCTGGCGATGAAGCCAGCCCCACTTCAAAGCGGTGCGGTGGTGGCTCCTCCACTCACGCGCCGGGTCGCCAAAAGCGCCTTCGGCGGCCTCACCGAGCGCGAGCGCGAAGTGGCTGCCTTGATCGCCGAGGGCAAAACGAGTCGGGAGATCGCCGAGATCCTGGTCGTCAACTCGCGCACGGTTGAGAAGCACATCGAGAACATCCTCTCCAAATTAGGCTTTACCTCACGAGCACAGATCGCCGTGTGGGCCAGCGAAAAAGGGCTGGGGCCAAAAGAGCAGGGCCAGCACTGAAACGGTGGACAGGGTACGACACCACGTCTCTTCTTGAAACAGGCCCATATGGACCTCAAACACCTCCCCAGGCGCTTCTATATCGCTCTCCCCCGGAAGCTACGTACCTCTCCTGCTCTTCCTCACACAAATCTTCGTATCATGTTCTTACAAATCTTCGTATTTTTACGAAGAGAAATCCGGTGATTTTCGTGCATACTAGTCCTATGGAGACAAACACCGTTCACATCGGTGAATGGAGAAGAAAGACGAAGTTGTGAACCGTGAGACCATTGGAGAAAACGAGACATGACAAGGCAACCAACGATCGATCAGGCGAAAACCGAGGCGTTTCTGGGCAAGGTGCTCAGCGATACCAGTGGCATGACCACCACCATTCTGGCGAGCATCGGTGATCGCCTCAGCCTTTTTACGAATCTCGCCCATGGACCAGCAACGAGCGCTGAGTTGGCGAACCGTGCCGAGATCAACGAACGCTATGCGCGCGAATGGCTTGGAGCCATGGCCAGTGCGGGCTATGTGGCGTATGACCCGGCAAGTGAACGCTTTACGTTACCCGCTGAACACCTGCCTGTGCTGGCACAAGAACAAGGTCCCCTCTTCTTCGGTGGCATGCACCAGATGTTAGTCGGCATGGTCGGACCCCTCAACCAGCTAATCCAGGCCTTCCAGCACGGGGGAGGCGTTCCGCAGTCGGCCTACGATCGCAATATGTGGGATGGCTTGGAGCGCTTCACTGCGGGCTGGTTTGAGCACCTGCTCATTCCCGTGTGGCTGCCAGCGCTGCCCCAGGTGCAAGCCAAACTCGAACGGGGCGCTCTGGTGGCTGATGTCGGTTGTGGCCGTGGCAAGGCCCTGATCAAGCTGGCGCAAGCCTTCCCGCGCTCCCAGTACGTCGGGTACGACATGTTCGCACCGACCATCGCAGAGGCCACCGCTCATGCCCAGGCAGCAGGAGTCGCCGACCGGGTGCGCTTTGAACATCGCGACGCGTCGGCAGGGTTGCCTGAGCAGTATGATGTGATTACCACCTTTGATGTGGTCCATGATGCCATCGACCCACGTGGGCTGCTGCGAGCCATTCGCCTGGCGCTGCGCCCGGATGGGCGGTATGTGTGCCTGGACATCAACTGTGCCGAGCACCTGGAGGGCAACGCCGGGCCGCTGGGGAGCCTATTCTACGGCTGCAGCGTGCTCTATTGCATGACCACCTCGCTCTCCGGCCATGGCGAGGGGCTTGGCACGGTGGGGCTGCCGGAAGCAAAGCTGCGGGAGCTTTCACAGGAGGCAGGCTTCAGCAGTGTACGGCGGGTGCCGCTGGAGAACCCCTTCAACAACCTGTACGAGATCGAGCCCTAGCCGCATCACCCGCTGTGGCATCTTCCAGCAGTCGTGGGTCCTAGAGCAGGCTGCCATCTTCGCCCCACTATGGGCTAAGGTCATGCAAGCTGGCGTGCCCCAATGGAGAGAGACCAGTCCACAGCAAGCGATCAGTATGCCTCTGCTGTGGACTGGTCTCCTTTTTCTACTTCTTTGCTTTTGATCCCTGTATACACTATCCTGATCACTAGAAAGAGGCACTGCACGGTTGGGATAGTAATGGGACAAGGAGTAGTCATGAACATTCCATCCACCTATCTGGATCGCATTCAGGCGATTTTGCCGACCCTCGTCATCACTTCCATGCATTTCAATCAAGATGGCCTGGTCAATGATGTCATCATGCTGAATGATCAGTTCATTGCTCGCTTCCCCAAAGACGCGCACGCCCAAGAA
>Ga0066790_10000093_pt1 | contig 25575 bp, 29 predicted proteins | sample OrgsoiDNA2013050_FD_70963 | JGI IMG/M metagenome (GOLD analysis project Ga0066790, IMG submission 70963) | Permafrost soil microbial communities from the Arctic, to analyse light accelerated degradation of dissolved organic matter (DOM) -... | ecosystem: Environmental > Terrestrial > Soil >...
CTCCACCGGCTGGACCCACCTCGGCCAGCGCTGGCAGAACCCCGCCACCGCCACCTTCACCCAGCAAGACAACCTCAGCCAGCTCGCCAACCCCGCCAACGGCAACCGCTACGCCTACGCTGGTGACAACCCCACCAACAACATCGATCCGACAGGGGCTGACTTCTGGGGGTGCGCCGGCGCAATACTAGGCACTGTTGCAGCAGTAGGAGGGCTTATCGCCGTCTCGGTCGCGACCGCAGGAACAGCCGATGTCTTCGCCGCGGGAGTGCTGATCGCCGGGGCAGGTACCGTAGTCGAGCAAGTCGGCTTCTTCTCAGCTGCGGCCGGTGCCCTCGGCGGCGCGTTTGGCTCTGTTGCGGCCTGCTGAGGCATAAATAAAGTTCACTCGCGTTACGATATTTCCCGACGCGCCCACCCTTGCGGGCCGGGCCGCAGGCGCGGGCAATCCATCCCAGACCGCTCAACACCGCCATGACACGCTGGCTGACCAGTCGGCACCCTGATCTGGCGTAGGAGTCGCAGCATGCATGACAGCGAAGGAAGCCAGCGGCGGTGGTGGCCCCGACCGGTCCATATCCCGAAAAAGACCCAGCAGGAAGCCGATCGCCGGGCAGGAGAGTCGCTGATTTCCCTCTTGGATCAGGCGGGCGAGGCCGAGGTCGAGACTCTGCTCGCGCGTGGAGAGTTCGTCCCCGCCGTGCGCCGTGTCCGGGAGCTAACGGGCCTGCGCCTGATCGACGCTAAGAGGGCGGTCCAGTCACTTCAGCGTTGAACTGCCCGTTGCAGGCGGCAACGCGGCCCCGGTGACCGGTGGTTCGCCGACGAGACTGCTGGTTTCTATAGCGTCGGCACCTCCATTGACTTGCTCATCGCAGCAGTTATTGTGTTTATCTTTCTATTTGTCCTGTTGCGCTTTAAGCGGCGGTGAATATAGCAGCGGACGGTGCGGCCCGGTTGTGATCGGCCATTCCTACGCTGGGGGTTCAGCCGCTGGGGATGGGTCCGCGTGTCCTGTGGGGCTTGGCTGCTCTTGCCGGCGGCCATCGCGGGAGATAGCTTGCTGAGCGGTCCCGACAGACGACGAGTGCGAGCGCGACATGGCAGAACCACGCGAGATGGCTCGTCCGGCGGGCCGGCCACTGCTGTCTCGGCTGCGGGCGGAGATCTTCGCGCTGGCCCCGAGCGACGCGAAGGTGGCGCAGTATGTCCTCGACGCACCGCAGGACGTGATCTTCCAGTCGGGAGCGAGGTGGGCCAGTCGGCGGGGACGGCCCCGTCGACGGTCGTGCGCTGCGCCCAGCAACTGGGGTTCAAGGGCTTTCAGGATCTGAAGATCGCGCTGGCCCGCGAGCTGGGCACGCTGCAGACGCCGCCGCGCGAGCCGGCCGGGGCGGCGACCTCGCCGGCCCAGATCCTCACGGACGTGACGCACCTCTTAGCCGATACGGTGCGCGGCGCGGCCCTCATGGTCGAGCCGGCGCAGTTCGCCGCCGTCGTCGAAGCGCTGGGCGCGACGCGCCGGGTCCTGTTCGCGGGACTCGGAACGTCAGCCGCGCTGGTGCAGGACGCGGTCTTCAGGTTCATGACCATCGGCGTCCAGGCGGAAGCACCTACGGAGATCTACGCTCAGCAGCTCAGCGCCCACTCGCTAGGTCGCGGCGGACGGGCGAGTCGCTAGGCGATCGAGCCCACCGTGGGCCAGGATGGAAGCATGCTCGATCATCTCGCGATCCAGTGCGGCGACGTGGCCGCAAGCGCGGCGTTCTACGACGCGGTGCTCGGCGCCCTCGGGGGAGCGCGGGTGATGGATTTCGGCGAGGTCATCGGCTTCGGCGCGGCGGGCCAGCCCGACTTCTGGATCGGCCCGCGGATGAGCGGCGCTGGCTTTCGTGAGACGCACATCGCGTTCGCCGCGACCGACCGAGCCGCCGTGCGGGAGTTCTTCTCGGCCGCGGTGAGCTGCGGCGCGGACGTGCTGCACGAGCCGCGACTGTGGCCGGAGTACCACGTCAGCTACTACGGGGCGTTCGTCCGCGACCCCGACGGCAACAACGTCGAGGCCGTCTGCCACGCCCCGGAGTAGCTGGGCTGGGACTAGCTAGTTGCCGGCGGAGGCAGGCCAAGGGACACGCGGATCTGCCGTACCTGGGTCTCGACCGCCGCGTCGGCCGCCTTATGCCGATGGTCGAAGGACCGCAGGCTCACCAGCGACGCGGACCGTGCCTGGCGCTCGGTCAGTGCGATGCGGGCCTGATTGGCGCTGACCATCGACCGCGCCGTCGTAGTGATCGGAGTCGGAAACCGGATCTGGAGCAGCTGGGCGTCGAAACGGCGCTCGGTCGCCACCTCGGCCCGCAGGTCCTGCCGGGCGGCTTCCAGATCGTCCCGCTCGTGATCGCCGTACCCGTCGACCTCGACATCGAGGCGATGATTGGCAGGCAGGGCGATCGTCAGGTACCGGGCGGCCATCGCCTTGCGGGTGCTGTGGTGGGGCGGCGGGCTGGCCGCTTTCGAAGACTGGCTCGCAGCGCAGCCCGCGACCAGCGCCAGCAGGCATGCCCCGGCCGCCCGGCCCGGGCGGCTGCGCGCCGTCGGCTGGCGCCGCGCCCTGGACCCGCCGGCGGGCCTGCGTCGGCCGGGCGCGTTGGCCATGCGCGATCAGCTCCGTCCCGTCGCCTGGTTCTAACTCCGCAGGCTCGCGGCGCCGTTGACGGCGCCGCGAGCCTGTCCCCGGTGACAAGCACGGAAAGCGGGACGAAATGGTTCACCGTCGGCTAGAGCTTGGGCTCCAGGCTCGCGACCGGGGCCGCGGTGCAGACGTTCGCCGGCACGTTGCTCGTCGTCTTGCAGATCGCGGCGGTGATGTAGTTCGCCGCTCCGAGGGCGCCCTGAGCGACGGGGCTCGACGGATTGTGCAGGTCCGTCGCGACTTGCGCCCAGCTCAGCCCGGCCAGCACACCGGGGTCGAAGAGCGGCGCGGTGATCATGTACTTGTTCCCGAAGTCGATGAACGGGTAGCCGCGCTGGCTCGCATTCGGCTCGTACTTCGCCCAGATCGCCGACTGCGCAGCCGTGGTGTTCTGCAGCGGGGTTTTGGTGATCGTCTCGTTCTCGACCGCGGTGAAGGTCAGGTACTTGCTGGTGTAGCTGGTCTTGTAGAACGTCAGCGTGGGCGTGTTGGGATCGGTGTCGGTGCTGGAGGAGTGAATGCCGCGCAGCGGTGACAGCGTGCCGAACCTGCTGAGCGCTACGGCCATGGACCACCGCATGGCCGCGCAGTACGGGCAGAATTCGGCGCCGATGTAGAGCATCTCGGGCTTGCCGGCGCTGGTCAGCGTGGCGCCGGAGATCGGGGGCACGGGCGTGTGGTTGTAGCTCGTCACCGATCCCGCGCCGACGGTCGTCAGGGCGCTGATGGGAACCGTGGTCACGTCCTTATACACGCTCGCGGGCAGCGCCGTGCCAGTCGTCGACCCGCTAGCGGAGCTGTTCTTTGAGCTGTTCTGGCCCAGCTTGATCACGACCAGCGTCACCACGACGGCGATGACCACCACCACCGCGCCGCCGAACCACAGCAGTTTCCTGCGCAGCTCGGCGCGCCGGGCCGCCGCCTGCTGCGCGGCGATGCGCTCGCGGGCGCTTTCTTGTCTAAGCCGCTGCGCCTTGCTCATGGACGGGTTCAGCCTTTCATTTTCTTGGCGCTGACCTGCGCGACCGCATTCACCGGCGCCTGCCGGAACACGGTGTCGAACACTATGAGGGCGAAGAGGAAGAAAGTAATGATATGCACGCCGGTGCACCAGAGGCAGATATTACCGATCTCGATAAGCTCCGCGTACACCAGGTAGAGGACGAAACCTATCCCGACGATTACGGAAGCCAGCCGCAGCCACCGGACCGCCGGATGCTTCATGCGCCATCCCCAGGGCGAGTTGACCGCGACCATGAAGACGTAGAAGGCCAGGCCAAGCTCGGAGACCGGGAAAATCCCGAAAACCTTGGACTCCGCGCTCGTGGTCACGGTCGCGCAGTTGACGATGCCCTTGGCGGTGCAGATCGGGACGGAACCCGTCACGTGCTCGATGGTGAGGTAGATCGAGATGCCCAGGCCGATGACCGATAGCACCAGGGTGGTCATGATCAGCCAGCGCGAGGCGGGGGGGACCGCCGACCGGCCCGCCGCCGGCTCCCGCGCAGCGGCACCGGGCTGAGACCAGGCGACCTTGCCTCGGCCCGGGCCCCCGGCCTGGCCCGCCGGCCGGCCTCCCGTCGAGCCCGCCTGGCGCTTGTCCATGGTCTGCGTATTCGGCGTGGCCGACGCCTGGCGGCCCGCGGACTGCTGGCCGCCGGCCTTCCCCCCGGCGCGTACCTGCCGGTTCCGCGTTTTGCTCATGCCTGTCCTCGCCCGTGGGGAGTCTCTCGCCTGGACAACGTCTCGCGCTGGGGGGATCGTTCGCTTCGGCGCAGCAGTAGCTGGCTGGCGGCGGCAGAACCCGCTTTCCCTAGTGGCGCCGCTGACCATGTTAGGCCGCTGCGGCGCGCATAGCTGCCCACTATCCAAGCGAGCCTTGCTGAAGGTCGGCTGAATGACGGCCCTGGGTCGTCATCATGCCGCGCCCCTGGCCCTCGGCGCGGGGCCCGTCCGGCTACCGGTGTGGCCGATGTCAAGGGATGATCACAACGTGTCCAGTGTTGTTGCGCTGCGCAACTGACACTGGCTATCTTCGACTAATGGTGGACTTTCCGAAAATCCGCGCGGCGCGCATCGGCGCGCTCGTCGCAATGACCTGCGTGGGGATAGCCGCGGCGGGCTGCGGCAACTCCTCGACCTCGACCGGCGCGGGCGGAAGCAGCAGCACCCCGAGCGGCAGCGCCAGCGCCAGCCAGGCATCCGGCACCGCCAGCGTCGCCTATGCGGCATCGCTCGCGTTCCTCAACGAGAAGATCGTCGGCCCGGCCTTCGCCACGGCATCCGGGCTGAAGTACAGCGGCACGGCTGGCCCCTCGGACGGGCTGGAGTCGGAGATCGCGTCGAAGGTGATCTCCCCGGACGCCTTCGAGGCCGTCGGCGGCGACAACATCACGCCGCTGTTCCCCAAGTTCACCAAGTGGTACGTCCAGTACGCGACGACCTCGATCGTCCTGGCCTATAACCCCAAGGGCAAGTACGCGAGCCAGTTCAAGGCCATCGCCAGCGGGGCGAAGCCCAGCACGGATCTGTTCCCGCTGCTGGAAACGCCGGGACTCAAGCTCGGCCGGACCGATCCCAACACCGATCCGCAGGGCCGGGCCTTCATCTACATGCTGGAGCTCGCCCAGCTGAAGTACCACCTGCCGTCGAACACGGTCACGAAGATCATCGGCTCGCCGATCGCCTCGGCGAATTCGTCGCAGGTCTTCGCGGAGGCGTCGCTCGAATCGACCCTGCAGTCCGGTCAGCTCGACGCCTCCAGCGCCTACCTGTCCCAGGCGCGGCAGTTGCACCTGAGTTACATCACGCTGCCGTCGGCCATCGACCTCGGTGACGCCGCGGACGCCACCGCGTACCACAACGCGTCGATCACGATCACCGGCAAGGTGACCAAGCACGGCTCGCCGCTGACGATCGACATCACGGTGATCAACAACAGTCCGGCCGGGACCAAGTTCGTCGCCTACGTGCTGTCCTCGGCCGGGCTTGCGCTGCACCAGCAGGGTGGCTACACGCTGCTGAAGCCCACGCTGACCGGCTCCGGCGCTCCCGCCGCGGTGACGAGTGAGCTGGGCAGCTAGTCCGCCATCAGCCACCGGCGGCGTCCGGGGGGACGATCCCTCCGGGCGTCGCCCGGCCGGGCGACGCCGCCCGGTAGCCGGGCCCCGCGGGCTTCGCTCGGCGGCCGGGAAGGCGTCCCTGGCCGGGGCGGCCGTCATCTGGCTCGCCTTGCTCGGGCCCGTTATCACGCTGCTGACCCATCTGTCCTGGCAGTCCATCGTCAGCTCGCTCTCGGCGCCAGGCGCGTTCGATCCGCTGATCGTGTCGCTGGAAGCCGGCGGGGTCACGTTGGCGGTCCTGCTGCTGCTGGCGACGCCGCTGTCCTGGAAGCTGGCGCGCGGCACCTTGCCGTTCCCGCGGTTCTGGGAGGCGGGAGTGCTCGCCAGTCTGCTGCTTCCGCCCCTGGTCATCGGGCTGCTGCTGGTCTTCATGGTCGGCCCGTTCACGCCCATCGGGGAGGCCATCGGCCACCTGCACCTGTCCGGGACCAATACCTTCTTCGCGCTAGTGATCGCGGAGATCTACGAGTCGGCCCCGTATTACGTGCTGGGTGCCCAAGCCGCGTTCGGCAGCGTCCCGGAGAGCCTGGAGCAGCAGGCGGCGCTGCTGGGGGACCGCCCGCTGCGGGTCTTCCGGCGGGTGACCCTGCCGCTGGCCGCGCCGGGACTGGCGATGGCGGCGGCCGTCGCCTGGGCGCGGGCGATGGGAGCTTTCGGCGCGGTCGTCATCATCGCCTACCATCCGTTCGGGCTGCCGCTGCAGATCTGGACCTCGCTGGAGGAGACCGGGCTGGCCTCCGCGCTGCCCTTCGCCCTGGTCCTGCTCGTGGTGGCGCTGCCCCTGCCGCTGGCCGCCTACATCTGGAGCGCCCGTGCTCGAGGCCGACGTCGAGGTTGACCGCCGGGAGTTCATCGTGCGCGCGGCTATCTCGGTAGCGGCGGGGGAGCGGCTGGCCCTGTTCGGGCCATCCGGCGCCGGGAAGACCACGCTGCTGGAGGTAATCGCCGGGCTGGTGGCACCGCGCCGGGGCCGGGTGGCGCTGGGCGGGCGGGTGCTGACCTCGACCGAGCGGCCGGTGCGGGCGGTACCCCCCTGGCAGCGCCGGGTCGGCCTGCTGCGCCAGGAGCCGGGGCTCTTCCCGCACTTGTCGGTGCGCCGCAATCTCACCTACGCGCCGACCGCGGCCGCCTCGGGCGCCGAGCTGGCGGAGCTGGCGCAGGTGCTAGGCCTGGGCAGCCTGCTGTCCGCCAGGCCGGCCCGGCTGTCGGGCGGCCAGGCGCACCGGGTCGCGCTGGGCCGCCTGCTGCTCGCCCACTGCGACGCGCTGCTGCTCGACGAGCCCTACGCCGGCCTGGATGCGAGCCTGCGGCGGGTGCTGACCGGACTGGTGATCCGCCTGGTCACCGAACGGCAGATCCCGGCGGTGCTGGTCGCGCATGAGCTTGCTGACGCCCAGGCCTTCGCCGACCGCCTGGTGATCATCGACCGGGGCGCCCTGCTGCAAGATGGCGCGCCGGACGAGGTCGTGCTGCGCCCGGCCTCGCGCCGGGTGGCTGAGCTGGTCGGTTACCTGGGGTTCGTGCCCGTCCGGCCGCCTGGTCCCGGCGGTCAGGCGCCGGCCGGCATCGCCGGTATCGTGGCCGGGGTGCATCCCGAGCGGGTAGCTGACGGCGCCCATCCCGACCGCGGGATCGTGCTGACCGGGGTCGTCAGCGGCGGCCGTCCGGCCGGCGCGGCCTGGGAGGCTGACCTGCTCATCGGGACGGCGCAGATCACCATCAGGCTCGCTGACCGGCCCGCCGTGCAGGACGGCGAGCTCGTGGTGACGGCGCTGGACCCGCCCTGCTTCGGCGCCGATGGCCTCGCGGCGCCGCTGGTTGATCCCGGCCCCGGCCGGGCCTGGCCCGTACAGGTGAGCGAGTGACCGGCGAGTCCGGCGTCCGCTCGGGCGGCCACGGCACGGCCAGTAGCGGCGGGACGGCCAGTAGCGGCGGGACGGCCGGCGGCGGCGGGACGGCCGGCGGCGGCAGCGGCACCGGGCTGCGGCTGGCCCGGCAGGCCAGAGGCTTCTCCCAGCAGCAGGTCGCCAGGATGGCGGGGATCTCGCGGCAGGCCGTCTCCGCGGTGGAGTCCGGCGTCTCTGATCCCTCATTGCGGGTGGCGCTGGCGCTAGCGCACGCGCTCGGGATGACGGTGGAGGAGCTGTTCGGGCCGGGAAGCCCGGCGCCGCTCGTGGCGGCCAGCGCGCTGGCCCCCCTCGGGAACGCCGGGGGCCGGGTAGCGCTGGCGCCCGTCGGTGACTCGCTGGTGGCGCTGCCACTGGCCGGGGCGACGGCCACCAGGGCCGGGTTCCTGCCCGCGGGCGGCCGCGCCGATCCCGGCCCCGGCGGCCGTGCCGATCCCGCCCCCGGCGGCCGTGCCGATCCCGCCCCCGGCGACCTCCTGGGGCAGGACGCGAACTCGGCTGGCGTGGGCGCGATCCGGCCGATCGGGCCGCCGCGCCCGACGCTCGTCGTCGCCGGCTGCGATCCGGCCCTGCCCCTGATCGAGGCGCCGCTCGCGCTGCTCGACCCGCCGGTGGCGTTCGCCTGGTGGCCGTGCGCGAGCAGCGAGGCGCTGCGGCTCGCGGCCGACGGGCTCGTGCACGTGGCCGGCGCGCACCTGCGCGATCAGGACGGCGACTACAACACCGGCCCCGCCAGCGAGCTGCTGCGCGGTGGGGCGGAGGTCATCCGGTTCTGCTCGTGGCGCGAAGGGCTGGTGCTGCGGCCCGAGCTGGCCGACTGTCTCTCCGGCGTCGGTGACCTGCCCGCCTCGGGCCTGCGGCTGGTGAACAGGGATCCGGGTTCCGAGGCTCGCCGGGTGCTGGACCGGGAGCTAGCCGAGCACGGCATCGACCCCGCCGGCCTGCCCGGCTACGACACGCGGGCGACCGGCCACCTGGAGGTCGCGGCGGCGATCGCCGCCGGCGTCGCCGACGTCGGCGTCGCCAGCGAGCCCGCCGCGCTCGCCTACGGCCTGGCCTTCGTCCCGCTCACCCAGGAGCGTTTTGACCTGGTGATCCCGGCCGCGCAGGCGGGGTCGCGAGAGGTGCAGGCCATGCTCCGGGTGCTGTCCTCGCCGTGGCTGCTGGATCAGCTCGCCAGCTTGCCCGGCTACGACCCGTCCCGCTGCGGCGAGCACCTGGCCACGCTGCAGGGACCGGGCGGCCGTCCGAGTCGAAGCCGCCTCCTGCGATATTGGCCGGAACAGACCGGCTAGACCCCGCTCAGCCGGGCGATCATCCAGGCAGCTCTTCGTCGGCGCTCCCGGCCAGGGCCCGGGCGGCCGCGGCCTCCTGCGCGTCCAGGCCGGTATACCCGATGCGGCCGTGCTGGCTGACCTGCTGGTCGATCCACCGGCTGTGGGCCTCCCACGCGGACTGCTTGCTCATGCCGAGGGCCGTGCCGATCTGCGACCACGAGGCGCCGGCCTCCCGCGCGGACCGGACGGTGAGCTGGCGGCCGTAGGCGGTCTTGCGGGCGATGATCTCGCCGAGCGCGAGCAGTTCCAGCGCCTCGTGCACGGCCAGCGGAGCGGCCTGGGCCAGGTCATCGGCGCTCGGGGCGCCCCGGCCGACGCTTGAGCCTGCCGCCCCCGAGGCGAGAACCTCCTGGGTGCGAAGCTCGTTATATCTCGCGACGGCGGTAGCGAGAGTGTGCTGCGCTTCGAGGCTGTCGGGCGTCATTACGCCTACCCTTTCAAGCTCGACCTCGTCAGCGGTTCGGATCGCACCTGCGGGGACAGGGGTAATCCGAACCACTCACGACTTTCCACAGGTTATCCACAGCTTGGCCATCAGCCTACGCCGTTAATGAACATGTTTGCCGGGCCTGGACCGGGCCGGGCACGATGGCTCGCATGAAACTGCTTGTGCTGGGCGGTACTCATCATGTCGGCCGGGCTGTCGTGGAGACGGCCCTGGCCCGCGGCGATCAGGTCACCACGCTGACCAGGGGGGCCAGCGGGCCGTCCGCGGCCGGCGCGATCGCGCTGCATGCCGATCGCACGAACCCGGAAGCGCTGGCCGCGGCCCTGGACGGGCAGAGCTGGGACGCAGTGATCGACACCTGGAGCGACGCCCCGCGAGTGGTCCTGGACTCGGCGCGGCTGCTCGCCGGCCGGGTCGGCCATTACGGCTACGTGTCGAGCAGGTCGGTCTACCAGTGGCCGATCCCGGCCGACGCCGACGAGGACGCCCCGGTAGTGGCCGCGGACGCGGCGGACGACACCGGCGATGACTACGCCGTGGCCAAGCGCGGCGGGGAGCTGGCCGCCGTGGCGGCGTTCGGCGACCGGGCGCTGCTGGCCAGGGCCGGACTCATCCTCGGCCCGTACGAGCTGGTCGGCCGGATGCCGTGGTGGCTGCGCCGGCTTGAGCGCGGTGGCGACGTGCTGGCGCCGGGACCGGCCGACCTGCCGCTGCAGTACATCGACTGCCGGGACCTGGCCGCGTGGATGCTGACCGCGGCGGATCGCGGCATCGGCGGTGTCTTCAACACCGTCAGCAGGCCGGGTCACGCGACGATGCGCAGCCTCCTGGAGGCGGCGATGGCAGCGACCGGCTCGTCGGCCCGGCTGGTCTGGACGCCGCCGGAAGTCATCGTGGCGGCGGGCATCGCGCCGTGGACCGAGCTGCCGGTCTGGCTGCCGCCAGACAGCGAGGCGGCCGGCCTGCACACCGGCGACGTCAGTAAGGTCTACGCCGTCGGCCTGACCTGCCGCCCGGTCGCCGAGACGGTAACGGACACCTGGGCGTGGCTGCGGGCCGAGGGCGACCCGCCTGCGCGGCCGGGCCGCCCGGCGCACGGCCTGGATCCCGATCGCGAGCGCGCGGTGCTCGCTAGCCTGGCCGACAGCCCGGCAAGCTAGCCGAGGCGACTGGCGCGGGGGGCGGCCGGCGCGAGGGGCGAGGGCGGCCGACGCGAGGGGCGAGCATTATCGGCTCGAGCCGCCGGCGGGCTCGTAGGACCACAGTTCACTGCTGACGCCCACCGGGGCTGGCGCCTCGCCGCCGCCGCGCTCGGCCGCCGAGCGGTGCCCGTGCCCGAACGCGGGCGAGTGCAGCCAGGCCTGGAAGGCAGCCTCGTCCCGCCAGCGGGTGACGACCAGCCAGGTCGTGCGGTCATCGGTGGGCTTGAGCAGCTCGAAGCCCTCGAAGCCGTCCTGGTCGTCCACCGCTCCGGCCCGCGCAGCGAACCGGCGGGCTAGCTCATCCCCGCTGTTGGCCTGCACGGTGATCGCGTTGATCTTCACCACAGTCATAGACCGATGATGTCAGCTAGGCGGTCCCGCGCCGTACCTGCGCGCCGCACCGCGCCGCGCCGAGGGCGACGTCTTCATCGAGTGCCATAGTGAGAGGTCCGGTAACCGGGGCCCGGGAAGAAGCAGGAGGGGCGCCTTGCCCGAGGGAGGCCAGCATGCGGCGGATGAGTCCAGCGCACACCGCGAGCGCCTTCGGGCCGACTGCGGTCGCTGCTTCGGCCTGTGCTGCGTCGCGCCAGCCTTCGCGGCCTCGGCCGACTTCGCCATCGACAAGGCCGCCGGGCAGCCATGCCCCCACCTCCGCGCGGACTTCGGCTGCTCGATTCACGATCACCTCAGGCCGCAGGGCTTCCCGGGCTGCACCGTCTACGACTGCTTCGGGGCGGGGCAGCAGGTCGCGCAGGTCACCTTCGGCGGCCAGGACTGGCGGCGGACGCCCGGAATCGCCGCGCAGATGTTCGAGGCGTTCGCGATCATGCGGCAGCTTCACGAACTGCTCTGGTACCTGGGCGAGGCGCTGACGCTGCCCCCCGCCCGCCCCCTCTACGGCCAGCTCAGCCGCGCCCGCGACGAGACCGAGCGCCTCACCCGCGCCAGCCCGGACACCCTCGGGGACCTGGACCTGCAGGCGCACCGGCTAGACATCAATGCCCTGCTGCTGCGGGCCAGCGAGCTTGCGCGGGCTCAGCACCGGCGCCCGGAAACCAATCTCAGGGGCGCCGACCTCATCGGAAAAGATCTGCGGAGCGCCGACCTGCGCGGCGCGAGCCTGCGCGGCGCCTACCTCACCGGCGCCGACCTCAGCGGCGCTGACCTGAGAACGGCCGACCTCACCGGCGCCGACCTGAGAGGCGCCGACCTGTCCGGCGCCGACCTCGCGGCGAGCCTCTTCCTGACCCAGTCCCAGCTTGAGGCGGCAACCGGCGATCTCACTACGAAGCTGCCGCCGGCGCTCGCCCCGCCGGCCCACTGGCCGCCCCGCCGGCCTAGCCCTGGCCGGGCAGGCCCCCGGGACTGACCAGGCCGGTCTCGTATCCGTAGATCACCGCGCTAGCGCGGTCGCGGAGCCGTAGCTTGGCCAGGATCCGGGCGACGTGGGTCTTCACCGTGCTCTCGCCGATCGTCAGGCTCCGGGCGATGTCGGTATTGGACGACCCGCGCACCATGAGGAGCAGGACCTCGCGCTCCCGCTCGGTGAGCAGGGTGAGATCGGCGGTGGCCCGGGGCCGGCCGTGCACGAAGTGCCGGACGAGCCTGCGCATCGGCGCGGGTGACACCAGCGCGTCGCCGTCGGCGGCCGCTCGCACGCCCAGCAGGATCTCCTCGGGCGGAGCGTGCTTCAGCAGGAATCCGCTGGCCCCGGCCAGGAGCCCGGCGAAGACATAGTCGTCGAGGTCGAACGTGGTGAGCAGCACCACCCGGGGCGGGTCGGGGGAGGCGGCCACCAGCTGCCGGGTCGCCTCGATCCCATCGAGACCGGGCATGCGGATGTCCATGATGACGACGTCGGGTCGCAGCTCAGCAGCCATGCTGATGGCGGCCCGGCCGTCCGCGGCCTCGCCGGCCACCTCCATATCGGGCTGGGTCCGGAGCATCATGGCGACGCCCGCCCGCACGACCGGCTGGTCATCGACGACCAGGACCCGGATGGTCACGGGCCACCGGGCAGGAACGCGCGCACGACGAAGCCGTGCGGGGAGCCGCCGCCGGCCTCCAGCTGGCCGCCGAGCAGACGGGTGCGCTCGGTCAGTCCGATCAGGCCGAGCCCGGAGCCCGTCTTCGCGCCGACGGGTTCCGGTGCGCCAGGCCCGTCGTCTGTCACCTCAATGGCGATTCCTTTGTCGAGGTAGGAGATGCGCACCCGCGCCGACGACCCACTCGCGTACCGGATGGCGTTAGTGAGACTTTCCTGGATAACGCGGTAGGCGGCGAGTTCCACTGCAGCCGGCAGCGGCCGCGGCTGGCCGGTCGTGACCAGGTCGGCGCGGACTCCGGATTCCCGCGCGCGTTCGATCAGTCCGGGCACGTCACCCAGCCGGTGCTCCGGCGAGCGGTCGGCGTGCTCGGGGTCGCCTGCGCTGCCCGGCCGCAGCGCCCGGACCAGATGGTTGAGCTCGGCGAGGCCGCGGCGAGCCTCCAGCTCGATCGCCGCGACGGCGGCCGGAGCCGCCTGAGAGTCGCGGGCGGAGGCGAGCCGTGCCGCACCCGCCTGCACGCTGATGGCGCTCAGCTGATGGGCGACCATGTCATGCAGCTCCCGCGCGATGCCGGCCAGTTCCACATCGTGGGCGTGCCGGACTGCCGCGGTCGCCACGTCACGATGAGCGCTGGCGATCTCGCCGAGGCCGAGGGCCGCGGCCAGCAGGGCGCAGGCCTCGGCGGGGCCGTGGCTGACGTGGTCGAGCGGCAGCGTCCCGATGGCAGCCAGCAGGCTGGCGCCGGCCAGCACCCTGGCGACCGTCCGGACCAGGCGGCTGCCGTAGGCGCCGAGACCGTAGGCGGCGGCGAGCACCGCGGCGCTGGCCGACCAGATGTTGAGGCCGGCCGCGGACTTGAGGGCCAGCGACGCGCCAGCCAGCACCAGGACCGCTACGGGCTGCTGCCGCCGCCGCAGGAGAGGCGCCGACTGGATCACCGCGAGCCCCAGCATGGCGAGGATGACCAGCGTTGAACTGCTGTGACCAGGCGGCCGCCACCACCACGGGACGTCGAAGAGGGCCCAGACGAGCAGGCCAGTAGCCAGCAGGCGATCGGCGCTCTTCGCGCTCAGCCTGCGCTGTAGCCAGGATGCCTGCACTGCCCGCGCCTGCGCTGCCCGCACGGCCCGACCCTACGTCGCCGGGGCGGCAGTCATACAGTCACGTCCGCGGCAAATCGCCAGCGGGCGATCCCAGCTGCCACCATCGCGGTGACCACGATCCCGATGAGCCCGGCCAGCTCGCCGTATGGCGCCCCGCTGCCAGTGAAGCGACTCCAGAAATTGGTGGGCAGGTAGCCGCCGGAGCCAAAGCCCATCCACGCCTGGATGAATGATGCCGGGGACCAGGTTCCGACGCTGGCGATGCCCGCGACTAGCAGGGCAACGAGCATCGAGCCGGCGGCCACCGCGGTCGCGGCGAGCTGGCCGCGGGCGACCGCGCCGGCCGCGATGCCCACGGCCGCGAACAATCCCAGCACGACCGTGGCGTGCGCCGCCGCGGCGAGCGAGGAAACCAGGCCCGCCCACGGCGACGTTCCCGGCGCGGGCAGGCCGGCCGCGGCCGCGGTGACCGGTCCGGCCACCGCCAGGACCAGCCAGCAGGCCAGCATGGTCGCCACGCCAGCCGCCCACACGGTCAGCCACTTCGCCAGGAGCACCCGGGTCCGGCGCCCCTCACGGGTCAGCAGCGAGCGGATGGTCCGGCCACCCCACTCGCCGCCCCAGTGGCCGCCGGAGATCAGCGCGATCAGCAGCAGGCCGGGCAGCGAGGCGAGCATGCCGGCGGCAACCTGGCCTACCTCGCCTGGCTGAGCCAGGCGGCCGGTCGCCCGCGCGGCGGCCAGGCCATCGGCGTGGGCGCGGGCGCGGACCTGGATACATTGCGGGGTTGCCGACTGGGAGCACACGTCGGGAATCCGAGGGCTGGCCAGCGCGCTACGCGCGTTGTTCGTGCCGCCCCACGTGAGCAGCAGGCAGAACACGACAATGGCCAGGCCGGCCCCCCACACCAGGGGCCTGACCAGCTTGCGAAGCTCAGCCACCAGCAGAGACGGCATGCTCACCCTCCTCCTCGCTCTTCTCCGCACTTTCCTCGTTCACGATTTCCAGGAAGCGGTCCTCCAGCCCTGGCTGCTCGACTGTCACCGAGTCCGCCACTACGCCGCCCGCCACGAGGGCGGCGTTGACGTCCCGGCCGACCCCGTGCTCGACCAGGAACACCTGGCCGGCCCGCCGCGTCGGCCAGCGGGCGAGCAGCGAACCGGAGGCGGCGATGTCGGCCGGGCTGACCTCGACGCGGACCCGCCGACGGATGGCGCCCAGCGTCGCGGTCGGGCCCTCCTCGACGAGCCTGCCGCGGACGACAACCGCGACCCGATCACAGACCTGCTCGACCTCGGTCAGGAGGTGGCTGGAGAGAAAGACCGTCGTTCCCGCGGCCGCGAGGCCCCGGAGCAGGTCGCGGACCTCGCGGATGCCAGCCGGGTCGAGCCCGTTCGTCGGCTCGTCGATGATCAGCAGCCGGGGCTGCCCGAGCATGGCCGCGGCGAGGCCGAGGCGCTGGCGCATGCCCTGGGAGTACGCCTTGACCTTCCGGGACCCGACCTCGGTCAGCCCGACGAGGCCAAGGACCCTCGGCACGTCGCCCTGCACCTGCCGGCCGCCGGTCCTGGCGAGAACCTCGAGGTTCGCGGTCCCGGACATCCAGGGGTAGAAGGCGGGCTCCTCGATCATCGAGCCGGTCTCGGCTACCACGCGCGGATCCGGCAGCGGGTGCCCCAGGAGCCACGCGCGACCGGCGCTGGGCCCGATCAGGCCGAGCAGCATCCGGATGGTCGTTGTCTTGCCGGCGCCGTTCGGGCCCAGGAAGCCGTAGACCTGGCCGGGGGAGACCTGCAGGTCGAGCCCGTCGACGGCCACCGTCGGCCCGAAGCGCTTGCTTAGCCCCGCACAGCGAATCGCGTCCATGCCCGGAACTGTACGGGCGCGGGCCCGGCCGGGCTTCCCTCCACAGGACGACCGGAAGCCGGCTTTTGGACGACATCGCGGGCGGCCGGGCCCTGGGCCGGCGGTGTCACCACCCGCCATTGTCGGTGGCCCGGCCACCTGGTCGAGCGGTACTGACCAGGCCATTCATAACGGCAAGCGGTCGTATCCCCCTAGGGCGGGAGACGACCCTCGCTGGCCAGAGCCGCCACCCCGGCCACGTCTCCGGCCCGCCGCATCGCGGCGCCTGCGCGGTACTGGTCGGCCAGGTAGCGGTCCAGGAAGTCGACGGTCACCCGGGCCACGACGGGCTCCGGCGACCCGTGGCCCTCGTAGGGCGAGAGGTGACCCGACCCGAACAGGTCGAGATAGAAGCGCGGACCCGATCGGTCCGCCTGGTACATCGCGATGCTGTCCGCCGGGAGGTTGATGATGTCGGCGTTGCCCTGCACGAAGAGCATGGGCGGGGTCGCCTTGGCGAAGTAGGAGTCGCCCAGCGGCGGCCACTCCGCGCCGGCCAGCACGATGGAGGCCGTTACGCGGTGGTCGATACAACAGCTGTTGGCGGCGACGGCGGCCACGGTATCGCCGCCGTCAGAGTGCCCGGCCACAGCGATCTTCGCGGGGTTCACCAGGCCGGCCAGCACGCCCAGCGGCGCTCGGCTGACCGTGAGCAGCTGGCTGATCACGTAGGCCACGTCGGCAGGCTGATGGGCGAGGTCGTCCTCGTCCGGGCTGGTGACATGGCAGCTGGTGCGGGGGAACTCGACGGCGGCGACCACGTAGCCCGCGCTGGCCCAGCTATCGAGCAGCGCGGCGTAGCTGCCATCGCACTGCAGGTACCCCGGCGCGAACACCACGAGCGGAAACAGCCCGCGAGCCAGCCGGCCCGAGGCCGCTGCCGCCGCCGGGATGACCGGGTACCGGACGACCGTCGGCAAGGCCCGCGGCCCGAGACCGGCGCGGGACCTGTCGACCAGGTGGAGCACGTGCGCCGTGACGGCGTAACTGCCGATCGTCCCGATCGGCAGCCGCTCGGGCGGCTTGGGCCGTGGCGAGGGAGTCGGACTCGGCGTTGGCGACCCCCCGACGCGAGCGGAGTGACGTGGAGCCGGGCTGCTGGTCACCACCCAGGCAGTGACCAGGCCCCCGGCGGCCAGCACCGCCGCCCCGGCGACGCCCAGCGTGATACGGCGCCAGCGGCGGCCGCCGGAAGCCTTGCCATGGCGGCTCGACCGGGCTGGCGAGCGGACGGGCACACTCCGGTTCACGCCTGCAGAGTATCTGCCTGACCAAAATTGCCCAGGATGGAACCGCGACGAAGCTGAGATTGCGAGATCTTAGGGAAGCTCGAGGTCCTTACCAGATCTTAAGTATTCTTAACCACATCTGAATTCGGAAGATCGAGCCTGCGGCAAAGTCCTGGCTAGCCTGGGTGAATGACTTCAACTAAGGCGTCGGGGCAAGGAAGTAAGATGCCGGCATCTGACCCGCAGCCTGACCATGAGCCGGGCAGGCACCGCCTGGCCCGGTTCGCCACGCAGAACGCGGTTCGCCGGCAGCGCCGCGTCTGGTCAGGCCGGGTAGCGAGCTGGGATCAGCACGGCTCGGCCGGCCTGACCACGGTGACGGCAGCCGTGCTCAAGGCGGCCGAGATCTTGCCGGCGGTCCAGGTCGTCGACCTAGGCTGCGGAACCGGGCAGATCAGCCTGCCGCTGGCCATGGCGGGCGCCCAGGTCCTGGCGGTGGACGTGAGCTCGGCCATGATCGGGCAGTTGCAGTCGGAGGCGCGGCGACGGGGAGTGCCCAATCTGGACGGCGTGGCGATGCCGATCGAGGACCTGGTGCTGCCGGCCGAGAGCGTCGACCTCATTGTCTCCAGCTACGCCCTGCATCATCTGCGTGACGCCGACAAGAGCCGGCTGGTCCTGGCCGCCTACGGCTGGCTTCGTCCTGGTGGCCGACTTATAGTGGCCGACATGATGTTCGGTCGCGGCGGCTCAAGCAGAGACCGGGACATCATCAAATCTAAGGTCGTGGCCCTGGCCAGAAAAGGCCCGGGTGGCTGGTGGCGGATCGCTAAGAACGCTGCGCGTTACCTAGTGCGGGTGCAGGAGCGGCCAGTATCCATGGATACGTGGACGAGCATGTTCACCAGCAGCGGCTTTGCGGACGTGACCGCCAGCACGGTGGTGGCCGAGGCCGGGCTGGTGGTAGGACACCGCCCGGAGTGAAATTCGTCGACACGCCGGTGGGCCCGCGCGGGCTCGCGTTGCTGGCCGTCACCGCCGTGGCCGGACTTGTCCTGGCCATCCACGGCTGGTCGGGTCATCACTCCGGGCTGGCGCCGGGCCTGCTGGCCGGCGCCAGTTCCTCGCCCGTGGCCGCCGTCAGCTCCTCGCCCGCGGCCACCGCCCGGCCTTCGCCGTCGGCCGGGCCGGCCAGCTCATCCGGGCCTGCGGCCACGCCGGGAACCGCGTCTGCGTCGCCGGCCGCCAGCGTCGGCCCGCTGCTCAGCGCCCAGTCGTTCGCGCAGTATTCGTACCGGGTATGGCCAGGCACCCCCGACGCCGCCGCGCGGGCGGCGCTGACCGGGTTGTCCGTCTCGGTTCACCGCCAGGGCTCGGGTATCTCGGTCGCCGCGGGTGTCAGCGGCCAGCCGGGGTCTTCTCGTTTCTATCCGCAGGGGGCCAGGGTGTACGTCATTGAGGCCTCGATGGGTGATGACTCGGGCGCGAGCGATTACAACATGGGCGACGATGGCCTGGTGGTCACCAACGCCCAGGGCAGGATCTTGCAGTGAGCTCGGACACGAACCGGTCATCCGCAGGCCGGGCATCTGCGGGGGCGTCTGCGGGCCGGGCATCTGCAGGCCGGGCATCTGCAGGCCGGGCATCTGCGGGCCGGGCAGCTGCACGCCCAGATCCCCGCCCCGCGGCAGCCCGGACTCGCGCGGACCAGGCGGCACGGCTCGCGGAGGACTGGGCGCCGACGGTGGCCAGGGTCCTGCTCGGCCTGGTGCTGGCATGGTTCGGTTATCACGAGCTTGTCCAGCCCTCGCTGTGGACCGGCTATGTCCCGCTCGCATCCGCGACGTCTGCCGTGGCCGTAGTCCTGGTGCTGGCGCACGGCTGGCTGCTGCTCGTGCTGGCCGTCGCCATCATCGCGGGCATCGCGCCCAGGGCGGCCGCGGCGGCCGCGGCGGTCCTGCTGCTAGAAATCGTCATATCGCTGACGATCACCGGCGGGCTTTCCGACCTCACCCTGCGCGACGTCGGCGTCCTCGGCCTTGCGGTCTGCCTGACCGGGCGCGGCACCCAGCGGCTGGTCCTGAGTCGCTAGCCTGCCCGGCTTCCCGCGCGCCCGTTCAGCCCCGGGCTGGCGGGCGTGGCCAGCGGAAACTCCACTATCACCGTCAGGCCGCCGCCGTCGGTCCGGGTCAGCCCGGCCGAGCCGCCGCTGGAGCTGGCGAGCCGGTAGACAATGGCAAGGCCCAGGCCCGAGCCGCCTGCGCTGCTGGTGGTGGCGAACCGCCGGAATGCCCGGTCCATCTCCGCCTGGCTCATCCCTGGGCCATCGTCGGCTACTACCAGCCGGGCTCTGCGCTGCATGATCGTGGCGCTCACCGCGATGTGGTTGCCCTCCCCGGCCGCGTCTACCGCGTTGGCGATCAGGTTGTCCAGGATCTGCTCCAGGTAGCCATCGCCGACCAGGGCCGGTACTGGCTCCAGCTGACCAGAGGCGAGCTGGACGCCCTGCTCGGCGGCGACGGGGGCCCAGGCCGCGACGCGCTCGCTGACGACCTGATCGGCTCGCACGACAACGGCCTGGGGCGATGCGTTCTCGGCCCGGGCCACCGCCAGCAGCCCGTCGACGAGGCGGGAGAGCCTGGCCACCTCGCCGAGGGCCCCGGCGAAGTCCGCGGCGTCCTCGTCGGAATCGGGCGCGAGCAGGTCGAGCCGGAGCCGCAGCGCGGCGAGCGGGGTACGGAGCTGGTGTGACACGTCCTCGATAACGGCGCGGTGACCGTGCACGAGCGTCTCGAGTCGCCCGGCCATCGTGTTGAAGGTGTCGGCGAGCCGGCGGAACTCCGCCGGCCAGGAGGCGGCAGGCGCCCGCGCGGACAGGTCCCCGTCCCCGAGCTTGCGCGCCGAGGCGTCCAGCGTGGCCAGGGGCCTGGCTACCCATCTGGACAGGCCGAGCGCGAGGACCACCGCCGCGGCAAGAGCACCTATGGCGATCAGGACCAGAGTCAGCCAGAACGTCCTGAGGCTGTATTCAAGCCGCTCGGTGGGGCGTAGCAGGGCCACGATGCCCAGGGTCTTGCCGCCGCTGCGCACGGGCACGACCACCAGGACCCGGTCGTGAGCAACATCGGTCGTGAGGCTGCCCGAGCGCTTGGCCTCGCCGAGGACGCGACGCGGAACCACGATGCGGCCGCCGGCCCTCGTGATGACGCTGCCACCGGGGGACAGGACAGCAACGCTGTCTCCCGCTTGGCCGGCTGCGGCCAGGTCATGGTCCAGCGCAGCGCTGGCCAGGTGATCGGCGAGTAGCTCCTCGGCCGCGGCCGAGGCCGTTCTGGCCTGCGACTGGGCGTCTTCTACGTAGGCGGAGTAGTCGTGCGCGGAAGCCTGGAGACCGAGCGGGACTACGGCCCCGATCAGGATCGCGGCGGTTAGCCCGACGAGTGCCAGCAGGAGGCGACGTCTCACCGCGGATCGGCGAGCCGGAAGCCCCGCCCGTACACGGACTCGATCAGCCTGGGCTCGCCGAGCTTCTTGCGGAGCGACGCGACGTGCACGTCGAGGACCTTCATCGGGCCGTACCAGTGCGCGTCCCACGCCTGTTCCATGATCTCCTGCCGGCTCACCACCCGTCCCGGATCGGTGGCCAGGCACTCCAGGATGTCGAATTCCTTGGACGTGAGCGAGACTTCCTGGCCCGCCACCGTCACCTTGCAGGTGCGCAGGTTCATCGTGAGGTCGCCGAACCGGAGCAGTTCGCTGTCCTGCGGCCGACTGCGCCGCAGCACCGCGCGGACCCTGGCCAGCAGCTCCGCCAGGCCGAACGGCTTGACCATGTAGTCGTCGGCGCCTTCATCTAGCGCCAGCACCCGGTCGCTCTCCTCGCCGCGCGCGGTGACGACGATGATGGCCGCATCGGAGCGGGCTCGGATCTGGCGGCATACGTCGAGACCATCGATGTCCGGCAGGCCCAGGTCGAGCAGCACCACGTCCGTGGCGGGCCAGTTGAGAATGTCGCGCCCCGTGGCCACGCTAGAGGTTTCATATCCGGCTATCTGCAGGCCGCGGACAAGCTGAGTCGCGATACCGGTGTCATCTTCAACGATGAGCACGCTCGCCGGACAATCATCCCCGGACCAGGGGCTATCAGCAGACATGCCCGACACAGCCACCGGGCTCCTTAACTTATGCACTCGACAGGGCTGGCCTCCAGAGTAGGTAGATACCGAGCGACAACCAATGCCGTGCGGGCGCTTGAAGAAGATCTGAAGAAGAACCTCGCTATTTCTTAAGAGCTACGTAGCCCGACACCGGGTGCCGAGCTGCCTACTTGCGGTTCGATCTTCGTTACTGCGTGTAGCGTCACCTCGCAGGGGAGGGATCACCAATCCAAGAGGGGGGAACAAACATGCAGCTCAGGATGAAGCTCGCCGCGGTCGTCGTGGCAGGCAGCGCTGCCTCGCTCGTGTTAGTGGGGGGACCCGCGGGGGCGACCACTCATGCGGCCGGCCCGGCGTGGACCGCCGGCCGGGAGGTCGTCTACGGCGCGCTGCACGGCAGGGCGGCGTGGAACCAGGGAGAAAAGAAAAACCCCAAGGTTCCGGTGAAGTTCCGGGGGGTGGTCCGCACCCACGGGGTGGTCGGCCTGGGCAACTCTAAGTCCAGGACGCACGCGATCAGGACCGGGGCGGGCTGGTTCGCGGTGCGGCTCACCAGCAACCACAACAGCCAGAAAGTGCTGAACAAGGCGATCTGCCGTCTCCAGTACACGTCGACCAGCGCCCTCGTCATGCGACCCAGGCGGAGCACTGGTGCGTTCGCGGGTGCCATCGGGCACGGCAGGGTGCGCGTCAGGTTCACGTTCAATTACCCGAAACGGCCCAGCGGCAAGTGCAACTTCAGCAACAGCGCCGTGCCGTCCAAACACGGCGGGCTGATCTCCTTCAGGCTCGTCATCCCCGCGCTAACGGTGCGGTAGCCAGCCCTGGTAGTCGGGCCAGGTTCCCTGCGTGACAGGACAGGGGGGCCTGGCCCGCACCAGGCACTCCGATGGAAGGCCGTTGCGGATTCTGGCGGATCTCGCCCTGGGGCCGGGCGCGGCAGTCAGCCGGTGCAGCTCGCGACCGAGCCAGGCGGCTCGCAGTTGTCGGGCATGTTCCTGGTCACCGGAGAAGACGTCAGGTTGACGGTGAGGCCAGGGCCGTCGGCGTAGATCCCGCCTCCGTGGACAGCCCTGTTGCGGGTGACCGGGGTGCCAGTGGCGTCCGTTTCGCCCTGCAGGTAGATCCCGCCGCCGTTCGCCCCGGAGCGGTTCCCGGAGATCACGCCCCCGGACAGGGACACGTCGGCGAACGTGCCGGAGCTGTCGAGGCCCCCGCCGTTCCGGGTCGCATAGTTGCCGGTGATCCTCGTGTTCGTCAGGGTGGCGATGCCGCCCTCGTCGGCGTAGATCCCGCCGCCGTCCGTCGCGGTGTTCCCCTCGATGGCGGTGCCGCTCGCCGTCGACCCCGTGCCGAGACCGCTGAAGATGCCGCCGCCGTCCCCGCCCGCGCGATTCCCGTCAACGGCGCCGCTGGTGAGGAACACGCCTGCACCGCCCTCGGCACTGTAGATGCCGCCCCCGTCCCCGGTGGTGGTGTTCCCGCGGATCGTGTCCTGCCCGAGACTCGCCCCGAGGTTCTCGCTGAGCCACAGGGCGCCCCCTCCGTCAGCCCCGGCGGTGTTCCCGCGGAACGATGAGCTGGTCACGCCCGCGCCATACCCGAACTCCCAGATGGCGCCGCCTCCGGCGCCCGCGCTGTTCCCGAGGAACACGCAGTGGCTCACCTCGATGCCGGCGGAGACGCTGTAGTTGTAGATGGCCCCGCCGGACCCAGTGGCCGTGTTTCCTGCGAACGTGGCGCCGGTCACCTGCGGGGCGCTCAGGTTAGCGCCGCTGCTGTTGCTGTAGATGGCCCCCCCGTTGGGGGCGGAGTTCCCCGTGAAGGTGCCGCCGCTGACCGTGAGCTGGCCGTCGTCGATGACGGAGATCGCGCCATTCCCGTTGCGGAAGCTCAGCTTGCTGAGCGTCAGGTTCCCGCCGTCGACGGTGAGGATCGTGAACGCGGGCGTCCCCTGCGCGTCGCTGCGCTGCAGGGTGGCCCCATGGCCCGTGATAGTGAGCGGCTGGGTGACGGCGGGCAGGCCCGCGGTCAGGACGTAGGCGCACCCGGTGGCCAGGCTCAGCCGCCCGCCGCTGGCGACGCTGCTGATGGCGCCGGCCAGTGCGGTGGCGCTGCACGGCACGTTAGTCGCCGGGGCGGCCTGGGCTGGTGCCGCGGTGCCCACCGCCAGCAGGGCGGTGAACGCGGCTGATGCCGCGAGTTTCTTCTTCATGTACCGATACCCCCGTATTCGGTAACAATCGGGCAGGACTGCCCCGCGCACGTCGGGACATCCGGGCGAATCGCCCGGCCGGGCGTCAATACCCAGGGCGTCAGCCGGATACGCGGCTGCCGGGGGTCGACATATCCGCGACGGGGAGCGGCCGATGAGCGACGAGGTATCCGGGGGGCATCGAGGTAACGCACCGTGAGCGCAGCGCGCATACTCACGGCGTGACAGCCCTAGTTGACCAGCCATCCCGAGCTGGCGGCCGGGTTCTACCTGCGGCCCAGCGACCTGGGGGTGTTGATCTTGTCGGGGGCGATGACCAGGATGATGCGGCCGTCGGGGCCGATGGGGTTGCCGTAGTCCTTGCCGACGTACTTGCGCGACAGTTCGTCGATATGCTCGCGCGCCTGCGCTCCGCCGATGATGTCGATCACGTGGCCGCGGATCTCGGCCCAGTCCCAGGGGTCACTGTCGCTATGGATGAGCACGGTAACTCGTGGATCGCGGCTGACGTTCTTGGCCCGCTGGCGCTGTGGCTCGGTGTTCACCAGCATGTGCTCTCCGTCGTGGTCCACCCAGGTCAGCAGGGCCTGCGGCTGGCCATCGGGCATCAGCGTCACCACCGTCGCCAGGTTCTTGCCCTTGGCGAGCCGAGCGGCATCCTCGTCGAGCGCCATGTCTGTACCTCCTGATAACGGACTGCGGAGATTGCTCCGGGCATCCTTCTCGGCCGGGCCGGCTGCGCGCCAGGCCACCAAGGAGGCTACGCCAGCCGCTTCTCCATAAAGATCAGCGGATCCGTCCGGTAGCCCAGCCGGCCAGCAGCGCCGCATCGGCGATCGTGGCGGTGCGGATGTTCACCACCGGGCTTAGCGAATCAGGCCGTGCACCGCGTGCGGGCTGACCTTAACCGCGGGCGGGGTCAGCCCCGCCCAGTCCGCCTCGCGGATTTCCCGCATGGCCCGCTTGCGGGTCGGGCCGTCCATGCGGTCGATGAACAGCACGCCGTCGAGGTGGTCGGTCTCGTGCTGAAGGCAGCGCGCCAGCTGATGGTCGCCAATGATGCGAACGGGCCGGCCGTCGGAGTCCAGGCCCGTGGCGACCGTGTTGAGCCGCCGCCGGACGTCGTAGTAGATGCCGGGAAACGACAGGCAGCCCTCGGGGCCGTCCTGCTCGGCATCGTCGGGGAAGCCCAGGACCGGATTGACCAGGTGACCGCGCACGCCGTCCACGTCGAAGACGAAGACGCGCTGGCTGACCCCGATCTGCGCGGCCGACAGGCCCGCGCCGCGCTGATCGCGCAGCGTCTGCGTGAGGTCCTTCACCAGTCGGCGAAGCTGCCGGTCAAAGTCGGTGACCTCCTCGGCAGGCGTCCAGAGCACCGGGTCGCCGAACAGGCGAACTGGGCGGACAGTCATGCGGTTCCCTTTCATCCGGCCAGCAGCGGCCGCACTCGGCCAGCAGCGGCCGCGCTGCTGGCACGTTATGCTACTTTGCAAAGTATTGCTTTGCAAAGTAAATCGGGAGGCGTCGCATGAGTGGCCAGGCTCGGCCGGGACGCGGGACTGCTGATCCGGCCGGTACCGTGCGGCCCGGCCGCCAGGGCGCGGCGCTGGGGCACCCGCTCCGGGTGGCGCTGCTGGACCTGCTGTCCCGGCGCGCGACGCTGACGGCGACCGAGGCCGCGCGCGAGCTGGGCGAGAGCTCGGGCGCCTGCTCCTTCCACCTGCGGCAGCTGGAGCGCTACGGTCACGTGGAGGAGGCGCCGGGTCCGCCGGGCCGGGTGCGGCCCTGGCGCCTGGTTTCGGCACAGGCGCAGCCACCGGGGCCAGGTGATGAGTTCCGGGAGCTGGCCAGGGAGCTGGAGAATGAGGGCTACCGGCGCTGGCTGGCGGGCCGGGACACGGCGCCGCCGGGGTGGCGCGACGAGGCATTCAGCGCTGTCGTCTATCTCGCGCCCGACGAGCTGACCGAGGTGGCCGTGGCGATCCGCTCGGTCATCGCCACCTTCGCCGAGCGCGCGGATCCGGGCCAGGACGCGCCCGCGGGGCCGGTCATTCCGGTGGGTGTAGTGGCGCGGATGTTCCCGCTACTGCCGGCCAGCTCCGACGGCTGACCGGGCCCGGCGTTGCGTGCCCGGCCGCCCATGATCACCACCGTTTTTTCGCACATACCGCTGAAAAACGGTGGTGATCACCGGAGACCCGGTTCCG
>Ga0066790_10000095_pt1 | contig 25534 bp, 17 predicted proteins | sample OrgsoiDNA2013050_FD_70963 | JGI IMG/M metagenome (GOLD analysis project Ga0066790, IMG submission 70963) | Permafrost soil microbial communities from the Arctic, to analyse light accelerated degradation of dissolved organic matter (DOM) -... | ecosystem: Environmental > Terrestrial > Soil >...
AATGACCCACCCTCCACCAAAATACACTTTCTATATCTCCGCTCGCTTCATTTAACCTCGTTGCGTATCCCGTGGGAAAGAGACTCCAAAATCTGGTACGATAGACATTCCAAAACAAGCTATCGAAAAGAAGGAGTCTCCGATGACCTATTCTACCGCATTGCCACTCATCTTGCCCTCATTGACCAGTGATCAGCGTCAGCACTTATTGGAGGAGCAGCCACTGCTCAGCTTGTACGAAGTGTTTGCAACCATCCCCGATCCCCGTTCCAAGCATGGATTACGCTATGAATTGGCCTACTTGCTGACCTGTCTGGTAGCAGGCTTGCTCTGCAATTGTGACTCGACACTGGCAGTTGCAGCGTGGTGCCGTGATCAGCGCTCCCTGCTCATTGAGCTCTTCGGGCCACGTTGTTTCCTTTGCCCAAGCGATTCGCTCTATCGCAAACTCCTGCCCCGTTTGGATGCGAACCACATCGAATGGACCCTGGCTGATTGGATAGGCAGCACGCTGTGTGCCCAGGCAGATGACCCCATTGCCTTGGATGGCAAAACGGTTCGTGGTGCGAGAAAGGACGAACAGCCAGCTCCCCATTTGCTTTCCTTTCGTACTCATCACAGCCAGGAAACACTCTTGCAAGTCGTCGTCTCCGAGAAGACCAATGAGATCCCGGTAGCGCAAGCACTCTTGTCCTACCTACCTGTAAAGGGACGCATCTTCACTGCAGACGCGTTGCACACGCAGAAGGAGTTCATGCGGTGCTTGGATGCTCTGGGAGGAAAAACTGTTCTCACCGTTAAAAACAATCAGCCGACTCTCTACGCGGACCTCGCCACCTATTTCTCCGACCCGTACGCATCTTTTGAGCACTTCTCCACGCTTGATCAGCACCGGGGACGGATCGAAAAGCGTTCCATCCGTGTGAGCACCGAAATGAATTCCTACTTGGCTGACTGGCCGCTCATCCAGCAAGTAGCCGAACTGACACGAACGGTCACGGTTCGCAAAACCGGGAAAACCAGCCATGAAGTGGTCTATCTCATCACTCCTTTGACCACTGGGGAGGCCAGCCCACAGCGCTTACTTGAATTGGTACGCGGGCACTGGAGTATTGGTGCGATCCGTTTCGTCGAAATGAGCGAAAAGCTCAAGGATGATGAGCAAGGAGGTGAAAAGCTCCTTGACAACTGATCGGGTGACGTGGGGCGCAATTCCCCACCCTCTGGGTGAAAGAGGAAACGCGGCTCCCTCGCGGTAGAGACTGGTCGTCAATCCGTGAAGCAGGGAGAAATGCGGAAGAGTCTGGACCTCGACCAGATGATCTCCGCTACGCAGGTTTCTACGGTTAGCGCAAGCGAACGCTCGATGAACCGTCGTTACAGTGAAAGAGCCAACGCGAGGTAAGAGGCTCTGACCAAAAATGGTCACGGTCAGATAGGGGTCGAGAACATCGATGCGGCTCTCGACTTCACCCCCTTGACCCGGCGGATAGAGACGAACCTACGGGAACGAAAAACACCTGATCGGAACGGAGTAACCCTCCGCTGGCTCTCTCTGGTGGTCGATCCAGAGAGCAGGCAACCAACCGCAAGCGAGCGGAGAGAAGGATTACCGAAGAAGCCAACGCTTCTGGGAAAGCCAGAAGATATGCTGACATCGGTACGGTGAGATGGAGGATAGAGCCATGAGTCACAGAAAAGAAACGGAAGCGATGGTTGCACAACAACCAATCGAAGACTGGGCACAGATTCCCTGGCGCAAGCTAGAACGAAAAGTGTACCGACTGCAAAAAAGGATCTATCAAGCCTCTCTTCGTGGCAATGACAAAGCAGTTCACAACCTTCAACGATTACTCATGAAATCGCAAGCGGCCCGGACGCTGGCGGTACGCAGGGTCACGCAGGATAACCAGGGCAAGCGAACGGCTGGAGTCGATGGAGTCAAAACCGTCAAACCAGCACAACGGCTAGCGCTGGTCAAACACCTTCGTCATCACAAAAGAATCAAACCTCAACCAACCAGACGAGTCTGGATACCCAAGCCAGGAAAGGCAGAGAAAAGGCCATTAGGCATCCCCACGATGCTGGACCGCGCCCATCAATGTCTGGTGAAACTGGCTCTGGAACCCGAATGGGAGGCACGGTTTGAGGCTGACAGCTACGGCTTTCGTCCCGGTCGGTCAGCACAAGACGCCATTCAAGCCATCTTCATTTACATTTGCAAACAGCCCAAATACGTGCTGGATGCAGATATTGCGAATTGTTTCAACCAGATCAATCATGAAGCACTCGTCCACAAACTCCAGACCTTTCCCGCGATGAGGCGCGCCATCAAAGCCTGGCTCAAAGCAGGAGTCCTGGAAAAGAACGTGTTCGAGCCAACGACAGCCGGAACCCCGCAAGGAGGTCCACTAAGTCCGTTACTCGCCAATGTGGCCCTGCATGGGATGACGCAAGCTATCCAACAAGGCTACAAGGGCAAGGATCGACCCAGATTGGTTCGCTACGCCGATGATCTGGTGGTACTGTATCGAACCCGCGAAGGGATAGAGCAGGCCAAAAACAGGTTGGAACACTGGCTAAAAGAGATGGGATTAGAAATGAAGCCTAGCAAAACCCGTATTGCTCATACCCTCGAAACCCTTGAAGCAGAACCCCCTGGTTTTGACTTTTTGGGCTTCGAGATCCGGCAATATCCTGTTGGCAAACACCACTCAGGAACACTAAGCGGGAAACGATTAGGCTTCAAAACGCTCATACGACCCAGCAAGGAAGCCATCAAACGGCATCGAGAAGCATTACGGGCGGTGATCCGCGCAGGTACAGGACTTTCTCAAGGCGCGCTCATTGGGCACCTGAACCCAAAGATACGTGGATGGTCACGCTACTACCGCAGCGTCGCCGCCAAGAAAACCCTCAATGATTGTGATTACCACCTGTTTCCGCTTCTGCTTCGCTGGGCCAAACGCCGACACACGCGCAAATCTGCGAGTTGGATACGAACGCGCTACTGGCGAACGATGGGACAAGATCACTGGCGTTTTGCGACGCCTGATGGTCTCTATCTCAGCGATCACGCGGCAACCGCGATCCAACGCCATGTGAAGGTCAAAGGCACGGTCAGCCCATTTGATGGCAACCTGCTCTACTGGGCCAAGAGATTACAGCAATCTCATCCGCTCACCAGGAGCAAACTGGGGGCCTTGCTGCACAAGCACCAAGGGAAATGTCGCTGGTGTGAACTGTACTTTACCGAGAGCGATTTGATAGAGATCGATCACATCACCCCCCGCAAGCAAGGGGGAACAGATGCACTCAGTAATCTTTGCGCCTTACATCGACATTGCCACGATCAACGTCATGCAACGAAGCATACAAGGGTACTCCTGACATGAGCCATCTCACTGAGGAGCCGGATGAAGGGAAAACTTTCATGTCCGGTTTTGAAGGCGGGCAGGAGGGAGCGATCCCTCTTGCCTAGCTACCAGAACTCCTCCCATTATGTTCGCGATGTGACCTTCGGCGAAGATCATTCTCGATTGCGCTCTGGGCAGTCTCCTCAGATCCTGGCGACATTCCGCAATCTTGCTATCACCCTTATTCATCGTCAAGGTTCTTCTCAGATTGCCGCCACTCGTCGCCACTTTGCCTCTCATCCTCGTCTCGCTTTTCGCTTACTGCTTCCAACGAGCTCGGCCTAGCAATAATTCACAGGCCCTGCTCTTACACAACAGGTTTCTTGAGCCCGTTGTGTAAGAGGCTCAACCGGTTGGGAATTTCAAGCTCTTTCAATAAAAGTTGGCTCCTGCGAAGCCCTGATACACGCGTGTCAGATTACTCCTTGACAAATCACATAGAAGCGGATACTCTCGTAGAGAGATATCAAAAGGCGTTGAGCGAGGGAAGTAGGTTGGTCTCCCGGCAGCAGAGAACTGGCGGACGGTGCCAGCCAGAGTCGGAGACAGACTGAAACTGCCTTGTGAGCCGTGGCGGCGAAACGGTGCTTCTGGAAGCAAAAGTAGCTGCTACCGGGAACTCCCGTTACAGAGCAGGGGTGTATTTGCACTCGAAAAGGCTGTTCTCGTGAGAGAACGGCGAAGCAAGGTGGTACCGCGAACGTGTCTGCGCGCACTTTTCGCCCTTGTCAGGGCGGAGGGCGCATTCTTTTTGTCCTCCGCGAGCCTCTACAACATTTGTATGAGCACTACAAGGAGGATCACATGTCGGAACAAAGGAAACGCGTTGAACCCGCGCATCAGCCGGAATCTTCGCTCGCCAAAGTACGCCCGCCACGCTACGATTTCGCGGCTTTTGAGGTGAAATGGCGGGAACGTTGGCAGCAAGAGAAACTCTACCAGGCTGATCTGTCCCATGCCAGACATCCTTATTACAACCTTATGATGTTTCCCTATCCCTCTGCTGAGGGCTTGCACGTGGGCAATATGTACGCCTACATTGGCTCGGATATCCACGGGCGCTGGATGGCCATGCAGGGATACGATGTGTTCGAGCCAATGGGCTTCGACGCCTTTGGTATTCACAGCGAAAACTTTGCGATCCAGCGCGGCATTCACCCCCGCGTCCTCACTGCGCGCAATGTCGAGCGCTTTCGAGAGCAACAATTGAAACGCATCGGCAACCGCTTCGATTGGTCACACGAAGTCGATACGACCGACCCGCGCTACTATCGCTGGACGCAGTGGATCTTCTTGCAGCTCTTCAAAAACGGTCTGGCCGAACGCAAGACCGCTCCAGTCAACTGGTGCCCCAAAGACAAGACGGTGCTTGCTGATGAACAGGTGATCGATGGGCATTGTGAGCGCTGCGGAACGCTCGTTGAGCGACGCTGGTTGGAGCAGTGGTTTTTGAAATCGACCAGGTATGCTCAGAAACTCCTGGACAATCTAGAATGGCTCGACTGGTCCGAACGCGTCAAGACGCTTCAACGCAACTGGATTGGTCGCTCGGAGGGTCTTGAATTCGTTATGGAGATCGATGGAATGCCAGATGCACGCGTGCAGGTGTACACAACACGCCCTGATACGATCTTTGGCATGACCTTTGTGGCTCTGGCTCCGCACCATCCGCTCATCCCGCAGATTACCACCAAAACACAGCTCGCGGATGTCGCAGCTTACCAGCAGGCAGCCAATCGCTTGCACACTGGCACAGAGCACACAATGACCGGAGTCTTTACCGGCGCGTATGCCTTGCACCCTTTGACAGGCGAACGCATGCCAATCTGGATCGCCGATTTCGTCCTCGAAAGCTATGGCGCGGGCACAGTGATGGGTGTGCCTGCTCATGACGAACGCGATATGGCCTTTGTAAAAGCTATGGGCCTGCCGGTACGCACGGTGATTGTCCAGCCTGGTAGCGCGCATCCAGCAGAGGAGCCGCAGGAAGCATTCGTACAGCCAGGAGTGCTGATCAACTCTGCCGGGTACTCTGGTATGACCTCAGCCCAGGCGGCTTCCGCCCTCTTCACCTGGTTTGAAGAATGCGGCAAGGGCCAACGCGTCGCGAAATACCGCCTGCGCGACTGGCTCATCAGCCGTCAACGCTACTGGGGGCCACCCATTCCGATCATCTACTGCCAGGAACATGGAGCCGTTCCAGTCCCGGAGGAACAGTTGCCGGTTCTCTTGCCAGATGTGGAGAATTGGATGCCCACAGGCACTGGTGCTTCGCCTCTCGCGGCAATCGAGAGCTTTGTTCATACCACCTGCCCTATCTGTGGACAGGCAGCCCGCCGCGAAACGGATGTCAGCGATAACTTCCTGGACTCCGCCCGGTACTTCCTGCGTTACTTTTCGCACGACGACGAGACGCAGCCGTGGAACCCGGATCTGCTGCGCAAGTGGCTTCCGGTCGACATGTACATCGGCGGCGCGGAACATAGCGTGCTGCACTTGATGTATGTGCGTTTTCTCAGCATGGCGCTGCACGACCTGGGCCATCTGGCATTTGAGGAGCCGTTCAAGCGCTTCCGAGCCAATGGCATGATTACCAAAAATGGCGCGAAGATCTCCAAATCCAAGGGCAACATCGTGAACCCTGATAGCTATATTACTCGCTTCGGCGCGGATGTCTTCAGGGTCTATCTGATGTTTATGGGACCCTATCAAGCTGGCGGTGACTTCAGTGATCGCGGGATCGGCGGGGTCGTGCGCTTCCTCGACCGCGTCTGGTCACTGGTCACACAGCACGCGCAGAACGCATCCGCTCAAGCCCCACAGGGAGAGGAGCGGCGCGTCATCCATCGTCTGATCAAACGCGTGACCGAGGATCTGGCAACCTTGAAGTATAATACCGTCGTGGCCGCGCTGATGGGATACCTCAATTTCCTGGAAACCCGTTCGACCCTCACGCAGGAGGAGTTGCGGACTCTGCTGGTGCTCCTCGCTCCAATGGCACCTTATATTACAGAGGAACTCTGGCAGAAATTCAAACATTCAGGTCAGAATCACTCAATCCATGCAACGTCGTGGCCCAGCTTCGATGCCGAGGCCATTGGAGCCGAGACAATGATCCTGCCAATACAGATCAATGGACGGGTGCGCGGTCGTATCGAGGTTGCTCATGATACCCCCGAAGCTGAGATCAAGAGCCAGGCCCTCCAGGTTCCTCAGGTGCACTCGTTGCTTGCCACCCGGAAGGTAACCAGGATGATCTACGTACCCGAGCGCCTGGTGAACATTGTCACAGCTTGACTGTAAATCCCAAAATTTAGCGGGAGATTTCTGTACAATTCAGCGGGTCATGAGTTCTACTCTAACCAGAGGCAATCTCCGGTTAATTGATCTTCTCATGATGCAAGTCAAACATATTTTAGCTGCCAACAATATGACGGTCGTGACAAAAGAAGTGGTGGAAACCGCACGTGAGAATCGTGTGCTGATCGGTTGCCGCATGCCCCTTACCGCAAAGAACGGAAGAAGGCTTGCAGATCCCCGGCATAGAGTTCGGGTACCTCCAGCGCTGGAAAATGTCCTCCTCGTGGCATCTCTGTCCAACGCTCGATACGCAGGGTGCGCTCCGCAAGGGCGCGCGGAGGAGGAGTATCTTTGGGGAAGAGGGCCATGGCCACCGGAACTTCGACGCGTTGCCCCGGTTTGAGCGATGGCGCGTGGCTCTCCTCGTAGTACGAGCGAATCGAGGGATTGATCGTTTGGGTCACCCAATAGATCATAATATTAGTGAGCAGTTCATCTTTGGTATACTCGCGCTCAAGATCGCCATCGATGTCGCTCCAGCCGTAGAATTTTTCGATGATCCAGGCAGCGAGCCCGATGGGCGAATCGGAGAGTCCATAGGCCAGCGTTTGCGGCTTGGTTGACTGGATCATGACATATCCCCCTTCCTGAAAGAATCTCTGCTGCATCGCCTCCAGATACTGTTGCTCGGCGGGAGTCAGGCTCGATGGGTCCAGGTTCATGGTCGCCTGAAAGCCAATGTCAGTCAGATGGATGCCGATGACCGACGCGGGGTTGTTGAGCGCCAGGAGCTGGGAGATGGGACTGCCACCGTCCCCACCAGCCGCGGCATAGCGCTGGTAGCCGAGCACGTCTCGCATCAAGCTGGCCCACAACTGGGCCGTCTGTTTCACCGTCCAACCTGGCTTTCGCACTGGATCGGAGAAGCCAAAGCCTGGAATGGAGGGAACGATCACATCAAAGGAGTCCGCCGCGTTGCCCCCGAAGCTTTCCGGGTCGGTGAGCATGGGGATGATCTTGTGCATGCGATAGAACGAATCGGGCCAGCCGTGGGTGAGGATGAGCGGGAGCGGGTTTGGTCCCTTGCCCCGCTCATGAATGAAGTGAATCATGAGCCCATCAATTTCCGTTTTGAAGTGGGCAAATTGATTGAGCCTGGCCTCCTGCGCTCGCCAATCGAAGGTGTGTTGCCAGTAGCCTGTCAGTTGCTTGAGATAGTCAAGATTGGTGCCATAGTCCCATCCAGCTCCCTCTACCTCATCGGGAAAGCGTGTGCGAGCCAGACGTTCGCGCAGATCGTCGAGGGTGACTTGTGGGATGGCAATTTTGAATGGTTGGATGCTCATGTTATCCGTCTCCTTGATACTCTTTTGCTTAGCATATCTTCTTTTTGTTATTTGCGCAGATCGCTCACGAATTCCTGCATATCCTTTACATACAGCTCAGGCTCTTCCCAGGCTATAAAGTGACCACCACGAGGGAATTCGGTAAAGTGCTTCAGATTCACCTGGCGCGCAGCCCATTCACGAGGTAGAGGAGCATCCCACGGACAGTGCGCGACGGCTGCTGGCACAGACGAGTGCTCTCCACGATTGGGCAAAGGGGTTGCGTGAGCATTTTCATAGTACCCGCGAATGGACGAGCCGATGGTTTGGGTGACCCAATAGATGGTCATATTGGTGAGTAACTCGTCTTTCTTCTCGATCCCGCCAAGCAGCGTCATCATCCACGCCGCCATCCCGACCGGAGAATCGTTGAGGCCATAGGACAAGGTTTGTGGCTTGGTCGACTGAATTATATTAAAGGCACCTTCTTTCATCCACCATTGCTGGATGAAACTGGCGAATTCCTGCTCAGGGGGAGTGAGGGCTGCGAAGTCGGTGGTGGCATCCGGGTAGCCAACGTCGGTGAGATGGATACCGATGAGGACCTCCGGATGGTGAAGTGCCAGAGATCTGGTGATGTTGGCACCCACGTCGCCACCGGCGGCGATGCATTTCTGATACCCGAGTACTTGAGCCATAAATTTGGCGAACAGGGAAGCCTGGGCGTCATCTGTCAGAACTTTGCGATCTGAAAACCCAAACCCGGGAAGGGAGGGGACAACCACGTCAAACGAGAGATTGGGGTCGCAGCCAAAGCGAGCAGGGTCGGTGAACATCGGGATGACTTTGTGGAAGCGATAGAACGAATCGGGCCAGCCATGGAGCAAGAGGAGTGGCGTGGGATTTGGCCCTTTGCCGTGCTCGTGGATGAAGTGAATGCCCACACCATCCACGTCCGCTTTGAAGTGTGCAAAGGTATTGAGGGCGGTCTCGTGTGTGCGCCAGTCATAGGTATGCTGCCAGTAGTCTGCTAACTCTTTCATGTACTCCAAATTGGTGCCGTAGTCCCAGCCTGCTCCCTCCACCTCGTCGGGCCAGCGGGTGCGGGCTAAGCGCTCGTGCAAGTCGTCAAGTGTTGCTTGTGGGATGTCCATGTGGAAAGGGTGGATACTCATGAGCAGTTCTCCTTTCGTCTGGTGTGTTGTGAACTTCAGAGAGAGCTTCTTTCCCATTCTGCTTCATCGAGCAAAATCACGGCTCTCCCATTGCGAGATGAGGTGGATAGCTGTATAGTAACAGTGGTGAGATTATACAGTAGTATTTTACCGATGTCAAGATTCTTGTCGATGGTCAGATGCAAGGGAGTGTGTATGAGCAACCATATGGATCGGAAGATTCCAAAGCCCTATCATCATGGGGATTTACGCCATGCGTTGATTACTGCCGGTCTCCAGCTGCTGACAGAGGGGGGCGCAGCCTCTCTAGATCTGCGCAAAGTGGCGCGCAAGGTGGGCGTGAGCCATAGTGCCTCCTATTATCACTTTCCAGATAAACAAAGCTTTCTTGCTGCGATCAACGAAGAAGGCTTTCATCGCCTGGCACACGCCATGCAAGACGCTCTGAACCACGTCCCAGATACGCCTTTTGAACAACTGCAGGGGATTGCCAGGGCCTATCTGCTCTTCGCGCAAGCGCATCCCTGGCTGATGCGCGAAATGTTCAGTGGTTTGACCATTGAGCGCGAAGCGTTTTCCAGCTTCCATGCCGCCTCAAAAGAGGTGTACAGGTTCTATATAGAGGTCGTGAAACGGGGTCAAGAACAGGGGAAGATGATTGCTGGGGATCCCTGTGAACTGGCAAGTGTGGTGTGGTCACTGCTGCATGGAGCAGCGATGCTGCTCATAGAACATCAAATGCGTCCCTACGCAGATGGACCCGCAGGGGTAGAACGCATGGTTCGCTTATGCACGCAAACGCTTTACACGGGCCTGGGGCGTTCGGAGCAAGGTTCTTCTGCATGTTGACCACGGGCCGGATCTTTCTCCCCTGCTTTCTTCCCCTTCTGCAGGTGCAGGGGCGAGGCGGTTTGGTGGAAATGACCGCACGAACCTGAGAATGCCCGCCTCATCCAACCAGCCACCTCGAAGACGAAAGGAGGATCTCGAAATCGACCGTTTTCTGACACAAAATGATCAGCTTTTCCTGAGCCGCAACGCCTGGCATCCACGAACGTGATGCAGAGATGGGAGCGCTGGCTGAGTTTGAGCGTGATCTCATTCGTGAGTATACCAATGCCGGTCCCGCGGCTGCTCGTGCGAGAGGATGTATCGGAGGCAGACCAAAAAGACTGGCAATGAATGGAAAAGTGGCCCTTGCCCGACGATTATTTGCTGATCCGAACCATTCTATCCCAGAGATTTGCTCGACACTTGGGATCTCTCGCTCAACCTTGTATCGCTACGTGAGAGACACAAAGATGACTTCAGATCCGCCCGCATAATTATACAGAAATCTCCCACTGAATCTTGGGATTTACACTCAAGGACGTATCACGACACCTCTAACCTGCAAATAGTGCTTAACATCCCGCACGCGATACTCGCCGAAGTGGAAGATAGAAGCAGCCAGCGCGGCATCAGCGCCGCCCGTCGTGAGGCCCGCGTGGAAGTGATCGAGGGTGCCGACGCCGCCCGAGGCGATGACCGGAACCGTGACAGCGGCGGAGATCTTCGCGGTGAGAGGAAGATCGTAGCCCAGCTTCGTGCCGTCCCGATCCATGCTCGTGAGCAGGATCTCGCCCGCGCCCAGCTCGACGCCGCGCCGCGCCCACTCCAGCGCATCGATGCCGGTGGATGTGCGTCCGCCGTGAATAAAGACCTCGTAGCCACCGGGCATCGATGCATTAGAGCGAGCGTCGATCGCCAGGACGATGCACTGCGCGCCGAACTGCTCGGCTCCGGCGCGCAACAGGTCCGGATTCTGCACGGCGGCAGTATTGAGCGAGGTCTTATCGGCACCCGCACCCAGCGTGGCGCGGATATCCTCGACCGTGCGGATACCGCCGCCGACGGTGACAGGAATAAAAACGCGCTCGGCGGTACGCCGCACCACGTCCAGCATGGTCGCGCGATTCTCGTGCGAGGCGGTGATATCGAGGAAGACCACCTCGTCCGCGCCCTCATCATTGTAGAATGCCGCCAGCTCGACGGGATCGCCCGCGTCACGCAGATTGACGAAGTTGACACCTTTGACGACGCGCCCACGCGCAACATCGAGGCAGGGGATGATACGTTTCGTCAACATAGTTATGTCCCCTCTATCTCGCGCACGGCGGCGGCAAGGTCGAGAGTGCCGGTGTAGAGCGCCTTGCCAATGATGGCACCTTCAACTCCCAGTGCTGCCAGGGCGTGCAGATCGGTTAGAGAGCGCACGCCGCCCGAGGCAATCAGGGGGCGAGAGGTGGCGCGCTGCATGGCTGCCAGGGCGTGCAGATTGGGTCCTTCAAGCGTACCGTCGCGTCCAATATCGGTATAGCTGAAGCGCTGCACGCCCAGCGCAGTAAGCTCGCTGGCGAGCGTGGCGGCATCTACGCCCGACGTTTCGCGCCAACCGGCGATGGCAACGCGTCCGTCGCGCGCGTCGATGCCCACTACGATCTGCTCGCGCCACCTCTGCAACGCGGCCTGCAACAACGCCCGGTCGGTCAGCGCGACGGTACCCAGGACGACGCGCTCAACGCCCAGGGCAAGGATCTGCTCGATATGCGCCAGGGAGCGCAGGCCGCCGCCGACCTCGATGGACATACGCGTTGCACCGCGTATGCGCTCGATCAGGGCCATATTGACAGGCGCACCCTCTTTAGCTCCGTCCAGATCGACGACGTGTAGCCAACGCGCACCCGCCTCCTGCCAGCGCAGCGCGACCCGTACCGGATCGGCATCATACGTCGTCATCTGCGCGTAGTCACCCTGGTACAGGCGCACGCAAAGCCCATCCTTAATATCGATAGAAGGCAGTAGTATCATGTATTCACCCACCCCACAAAGTTCTTGAGCAGTTGCAGACCCACTGCGCCGCTCTTCTCCGGGTGAAACTGCGTTCCCCAGACCTGCTCGGTCGCAATTACGCTGCAAAAAGGCGAGCCATACTCGGTCAGTGCCGCAACGCCCTGCTGATCGTATGGCTCTACATAATAAGAGTGGGCAAAGTAGAAATAGGCGTCGGATGGGATGCCTGCAAACATCGGCAGATCGGCGTGTAGCGGCCTCACCTGGTTCCAGCCCATGTGCGGAATCTTCGGGCCGTGTGGAATACGTCGCACCTCGCCATGAAAGAGTCCCAGGCCGTCGACCTCACCCTCGGCGTGATGTTCCGCCAATAACTGCATGCCCAGGCAGATGCCGAGGAACGGTTTGCCCTGCCGCGTCGCGCTACGAATGGCATCATCCAGTCCGCGCTCGACCATGCGTGCCATCGCGGACCCACCAGAGCCTACGCCGGGCAGCACCACTGCCCGCGCATTAGCCACAATGGCGGGATCATCCGTCACCTGCACCTGCGCTCCGACGTGCTCCAGCGCCTTTTCAATGCTATGGATATTGCCCGCGCCGTAATCGATAATCGCAATCATACGCTTACTCTCCCAAAAATAGCGCGCCCATCTGCATTACCTGCGACAGGCCCAGCCAGCATATTGGCGACGGAATACGCTGCCTGTCGAGCAGGTTGATGGTCAACAATGGACAGCACATCAATGCCAGTGTCACCACTTCGTACCAATCATCCGCTAGCGCGTCCTGCGCCCGCAGCAGCGCCTTGAGTGGCTGCAACAGGTACTCCAGCTTCGTCTGTAATATCGCCTTGCGCAGAGGAGACACCTCGTAGTTATGTTCAATCAACACCTGCTTGTCGCGCAGAACGACCGACAGGTGCAGATCACGCGCAATATCGTCAGGAAAGTACATCCACATTGCAAAGACATTATGGAAGAACGGCTTCACTATATCAAGCAGGACCGAATGACTACCCGCGAAGGCCGGATCAAAGTAGCGATAGTCGCGCTGTTGCTCCAGGAAGACATTGCCAAAGTGGGCGTCACCGTGCCCGATAATGGTCATGGCGGGACGCGCCGGATTGAGCACGACCTTTGCGCGCTCGATCAGCTTGCCCAACGTAGCGTTTTTTCCGGTAACAGGCGACCCATTGATCGACCAGCGATAGTACAATAGCTCGTTAAAGGGAATGCTCTGCTCATCTTCTGGGAGAGGCACCTGCTTACTAGAGTAGAAGGAATCAAAGCGGCCCCCAGTCAGGCGGTGCCAGAAGAGCTGGTGAATCGGAGCCTGAGCGTGCTCTTCGGCGCTGCTGAACGCTAGCGTCTTTTGATAGATAGCCAGCAGACGCTCACATTCACGCTTTTCGGCAGCGACAAGCATTTCAACGGTCGCGAAGGTCGTCGCGCCGGTTTCGACGGCCCGTGCCAGGTCGAACATCACAGGATCGTGTATCACAGGATAGATGACCATCTGCTGCCCCTGCTCGTGCAACGTGCGCAGCGGCCTGACGATCGCATAACCGGCATTGTAGAGCAGTTCGGCGTGATAGTACTCGGCCAGCACGCCCTGCTCCTCTACATGCGTCTTGAAGAAATACGCCTCGCCATTGACCGTATAGACGCCGTTGAAGGAGTTGAGCGAGACGGCCTTCGGCGTGAGGGTGACGCTATCGACCTGCAGGTGCATGTGGCGCGCAAACCAGCGCTGAAGCAACAGCTCGGCCTGCGCAAGATCGGTAAACTGCAGGCGCTGAATGGTCGCGAGATCGTCGATGCACGCCAATAGAGCTGGAACCTGCGTCATATCGTCAACGATGAAGTCGGGCTGGCTCTGTTCCAACATGGCGCGCGCGTCAGGTGTGCGCGATCCGGTACGCACGGCGATGGTGAGTGCGCCCGCCGCCCGACCGCCGATCATATCGCTGGGAGTATCGCCGACGATGACGAAGCTGCCGCGTGGGAGCGGGGGCTGCTCCGGCTGATATTCCGGATTCTCCGCGCGCAGGAACTGATAGGGATGCGGCTTAATCAACGACAGCGCATTCCCTTGAGCGCGTTGCTCAGCCTCGGCCAGCTCGACTTCGGCATGGGTGACGATACGCCGCTTATCAAAATAGGAGTAGAGGCCATACGTTTTGAGGGGCGCGATGCCCTCAACACCAGGACGCCCCGTGGCAACGCCCAGAACGTAGCCCTGAGCGCGCAACTGCTCCAGCGCCGGACGCATCCTCTCCACAGGCAGCAGCGGCTGCTCGAAGTGGATGCAGCCCGGCTTGCCTTCCTGCGAGGGTGGATGGCCGTAGCTGCGCGTGTAGAGCTCGTCGCCCAGATACCACTCCTGGAAGAGATCCTGGCAGAAAAGCCACGAGGGACTGTTACGCGCAAAGACGCCCTCTATACGCTGACCCAGCAGTTCGCTAGCATAATCGTTAAAGTGAGCAATCAGTTCCAGGCCGATCGCGCCCTGAAAGGGTGGGCGCGCAAAGATATGAAATGACTCGGGGTCAATATTCTTGCGCTTGTCTGGTAGCATGGCAAGAGCGCGGCGAAAGGCCGCGTTCCAGTCCGCCTGCTCAGGGCGCAGGGGCAGGAGCGAGGAGCAATCAGGGAGGCGCGCCAACAGGGCAATCAGGTACAGACAGAAGCCGCAGTAGCAGGTATCCCAGTTCGAGTTGACCGAGCGGGCCTTGAAATCCGCGATGACATCTGTGGGCAGAACCTGGCGGCTGACGCTGCGGCTCGCGGCGGCTGACTGCACAGGAGCATACGCGGGTGCCCTGCCGACGTTCCAGTAACGCGGGCTGTAGAGCAGTTCGTGTACCACCAGACCCGCCGTATCCCAGTATGCCTCCTCGCTGGTAATCACCCCATCAAGGTCAAAGACGATTAAGTTACTCAATACAACCTCTTCAAACGCTCGCGCAGGGCGCGGACACTGACCGACTCTTCCGCGAAGCGATAGGTAAGCGGGGTCACGTTGATATGCTGCGCGCCCGCACTGCGCAGAACCGCAATCATCTCCAAAAATTGCGGGGCCGCGTCGCCAGCGTTCACGACGCCAGAGATAGTGTACCACTCAGGCTCCGCGCTATTGAGTAGATCGGAGGTCGCCACGCGAAATTCGCTCTCCGCAACGATTGCCTTCAGGCGCTTGATGAGGTGGGCGCTGGTGTGCTGCATCGTCTCGCCACTGTCACCATACAGGTAAGCGGTGAGAATGGAGCGATTGCGCGCCTGCATACGAGCGTCGATCAGTTCCAGCATCGTCTCGGCGACTCTTAACGCCTTTTCATCGTTGTGCAGAATATGCGCATTGCCGATCAGGGATGCCTGGGAATGCAGGACGGTGCCATCGTCCAGCAGCTTGAGGTTGTTCTCGCGCAACGTCGTTCCGGTCTCGGTCAGGTCCACAATCAGATCCGCCGTGTCGGTGAGCGGAGCTGCCTCCAGCGCGCCGTGCGGCGAGAATATCTTGCAGTGCGTGATATTGTGCCGACGCAAGAACTGGCCCGTCAGCACTGGGTACTTGGTGGCGATGCGCAGGCCGCGCCCCTTATGAGATTGGTAATAGCTTGACAGGTGCCAGAGGTCGGCGCAACTGTTTACGTCAATCCATGTCTCGGGGACGGCGACCACGAGTTTGCAGAGGCTATAACCAAGATCGCGGTTCAGCAGCATCAGATCCTCGTCCTGCCCATTCTCCTCTTCGAGATCGTCGCCGTAGCCGCGATGCTCGGCCAGAATATCGTAGCCTGTTATGCCAAGCGTCGCATCGCCGCTCTGCACTAGCGCCGGAATATCAGAGACGCGCTGAAAGACGATCTCGACAGCGGGCATACTCTTCATGCGCGCAAGATACTGACGTGGATTATTGCGATTAACCTTCATGCCACATTCGGCCAGAAAGTTCAGTGTCGGACCCTCCAACGCGCCTTTACTCGGCAGCGCTAGGCGCACTCTCGCGTTTGCACTCATAGAAATTGATCCTCCCCCTGTACGCGCTCCGCTATTGCAGCGATCTGCGCGATCTGCTCTTCACCAGTGACGAGATCACGTACCGTCACCTTCCCCTGGCGCTGCTCATCCTCGCCAACGATGAGCGCCAGGCGCATCTGCCTCTTCGCGGCGTTCTTCAGACCAGCGCCGACGCCATGTCCGCTGACATCAATCTCTGTACGCATCCCGTTGGCGCGGGCCTCGCGGGCCACCTGCACGGCATAGCCGATATCTCGATCGCTTACCGGAATGACCAGCATCTGTGAGGTCGCCAGAGCGGGTAAGTCGCTTCTCGGCACGAGCGAGAGGAGTCGCTCAACACCGAAGGCGAAGCCGCAGGCATTGACATCACGCGTTCCCCCGACGGCGTGCACAAGCCGATCGTAGCGACCACCACCACAGAGCTGGCTGGCAAAGCCATCCTCATCCTGGGCATGAATCTCGAACACGAGTCCAGTATAGTAGCTCACGCCCCGGCCCAACGAAAGGTTCAGCACGATCTGCCCAGCGGGCACACCGCACTGCTCGATAATCGCCACCAGTTGGCGCAGTTCTGTAAGGGGCGCAGGATCGAGGTTGTAGCGATCCAGCAGATCCTGCAAAGCGTCGAAAACGGCGGGCGGCGGACCGGAGACGGCGTGGAGGGCGCGCAGAAATTCCAGCGCAAAGAGGATCTGACGCCTCTGCTCGCCACGTCCCATCTTCCACAGCAGGCGCTCGACGATCTCGCGGCGCGTCTCATCATCGCCGAAGGCGCTACTGATGCCGCCGAGTAGGGATGTGATGTAGCGCGCCTGGGCCTCCGAAGTAGCGGCACTCATACCGCTAGCGTCTGCTTCCTGCGCGTCGGTCGGGTAGAGCGCTTCGAGGCGCTCCTGCGCCACGCGCTCGCCATCTTCTGAACGATTGATCTGCTCCATCAGGCTCAGAAGCAAGCGAGCGGCATGATCGTCGAGGTGCAGGCGATTGATAAAGCCGCTGGCGACTCCAATGTGACCTAGCTCCAGGCGATACTGCGCAATATGACATTCGCGCAAGATATCGCAGGCCAGTTGCATGAGTTCGGCGTCGGCGGAGATCGCCTGCCCGCCAAATAGTTCGATGCCGAGTTGCGTGTGCTGCCGATAGCGGCTGCGTCCAGGCGACTCGTAGCGAAAGACGGGACCGGCGTACTGGAAGCGTAACGGCAGAGGCTGCTGCTGATAGTGATCGAGATACAGGCGGCAGATCGAAGCGGTATACTCCGGGCGCAGGCAGAGATCGCGATGATGAAGATGAAAAGAGTAGAGATTCTGCCAGAGCTCCTGCCCGAAGCTGGATAGAAAGAGATCGCTGCGCTCCAGAATCGGAGCATCGACTTGCGCGTAACCCGCCTGGGCCAGGAACGCGCTTAATTGATCTAGTAGCCAGCGCTGGTGTTGCTGCGTCTCCGGTAAGAGATCGTGCATCCCGCGCAGTCGCTCAACGCGCTTCTTCATAATAATACCCTCGATATCCTCCGTAGGGATTTCTTTATATGGCCGTAACACTATGCAGTGGTCATGTAATGAGCTACGCCCCCGGACAGACCAGGGGCGCTTCCTCAGTATCACACGTGTGGGTATCGACGACTAACGCGTGATCATTGTGCCCACACCCTGATCGGTGAATAGCTCTTGCAGGAGGACATGTTCGGCACGACCATCGATGATATGCACGCGCGGCACATCAGCGAGCGCCTCCAGGCAGGCTGCAACCTTTGGAATCATACCGCCGTTGATAACCCCTTCAGCGATCAGCTTTTGGGCACCGCTCTCGTTCAGCTCCGAGATCAGCGAACCATCCGAGCGGCAAATGCCCTTCACGTTGCTCAGGAAGATCAGCTTCTCGGCGTTAAGCGCGCCGGAGACGTGGGAGGCAACCAGGTCGGCGTTGATATTCAGGCAGGTGCCCGCGGGTCCCTCGCCCAGGGGAGCAATGATCGGAATATAGCCCTGATCGATAAGAGCCTGAATCGGGGTGGGATCAACTTCATCGACCTCGCCCACAAATCCCAGGCGCTCATTGGCGATATGCGCGCGCACCATGCCGCCATCGGTTCCGCTCAAGCCAACCGCCTTGCCGCCCATCTGCGACGCCATCAGCACCAGGCCCTGATTGACCTGACCGAGCAGCACCATGCGCACCACCTCCAACGTCTGCGCATCGGTGACACGCAGGCCGTCTTCAAAGCGCGTTGGCAGTTGCAAGCGCGTCAGCCACTCGTTGATGTACGGACCGCCGCCGTGCACCAATACGGGATGCGCGCCCAGCGTATGCAGCCAGATGATGTCCTGCAGCACCCCGCGCTGATGTTCGAGCGTGCTCCCGCCCAGCTTGATCACCAGCGTTTTCCCTTTGAGGTACTCGATATAAGGCAGAGCCTCACTCATCACCTGAGCGATAAGCAAATGGTCATTGATAATATCGCCCTCCGCTGTCCGTGAAAAGGTTATCGCCATTGGTTGTTACTCCTCCACACTCTTCAAAGCTACTCAACACAGAAACTGAAGAGTCTACGCTGCACTAGGGATTGACACCGAGGGCCGTCAGTCCGGCGGTCTCAGGCAATCCATAGAGCAGGTTCGCGTTCTGTACCGCCTGACCGGCGGCACCTTTCACAAGATTATCTAAACAAGAAATGATGACCAGACGCTGCGTACGCGCATCGACGACTGGATAGATGAAACAATGATTGCTGGCGTAGCTCCACTTCGTATGCGGCGGCTGAGCCGCCACATGCACGAATGGTTCATCGGCGTAGTACCGTTCGTAGAGAGTACGAACGTCGTTCGTCGTCAATGTGCGCTGCTCTGCGCGCAGGTCGGCGTAACACGTCGCCAGAATGCCACGCGTCATCGGCACAAGATGCGGCATAAACGTCAGGCGCAATTTCTCACCATGCAAGGACTCAGCCTCCAACTCCTGCGTGATCTCTGGAAGATGCTGGTGCCCTGTGACCTTGTAGGCGCTGATATCCTCGTTAACCTCGGCGTAGTGCGTCGAGAGCGAGAGGCTGCGTCCAGCGCCACTTACGCCCGACTTGGCATCGATGATCGCGCCCGGCTCGATGATGCCTGCCGCGAAGGCCGGTGCCAGGGCCAGAATCGAGGCCGTCGCGTAACAGCCCGGATTGGCGACGAGGGACGCGCTCCGAATGCGCTCTCGATGCAGTTCACACAGGCCATAGACAGCCGTCTCAAGCAGAGTCGGAACCGGATGTGTATGTTTGTACCACTGCTCGTATGTATCAACATCGCGCAGGCGGAAATCCGCCGAGAGGTCCACCACCTTCGTCCCGCGCTCGAGCAGGCGTGCCACAGTCTCGGCGGCGGCGGCATGTGGCAGGCAGATAAACGCCAGGTCGGTCCGCTCAGGCTCCTCGCTCAACAGCAGGGATGGATCGAACGCGGGCTTTGCTTGCTCAGAAGTCTGGAGGATGGCGCGCACCTGTGGGAAAATGTCGCTGAGCCGTTTGCCTGCCGCGCTGCGCGCAGTCACGGAAGTCACGACGAACTGGGGATGTTGCGACAGCAGCCGCAGCAGTTCCAGGCCGGTATAGCTCGTAACATTGACGATCGCGACGGAAATCATCCAGACACTTCCTTCCGAGTACTTGTCATAACACCAATAAAAAAAGCCTTCATCCCTCTAAATGTAAATCAAGGGACGAAAGCTGAAATAGACGCTTCCGTGGTACCACCCGGCTTGTCTTTCAAACACCATCTTCAATCGCTCTCAAAAGACGCTGCGTGAAGAATGTACTCCCCTACTTCAGTGTAGCGAAGGTGGAAAGACCACTTTCCGGCTATCGTGCTGCGTGGTAGCCACCCACCTGTTCCTACTTGCTCGCATAGGCAGAACATCCATGAACTACGCGCGCTTTCTTCGGTCAGCCGCTCACGAAAGGGTTCCGAGGGGTAATACCATTCCGGCCTTTCACCATACGCCGGATCGCTGTCGGCTACCGACCTCGTACTATGTTCGATCATCGCGGGTCAGACAAGTCTATTCTGTTTTTCTTTGTTAGTACTAAGGATAACAGCATATGTTGGCGCTGTCAATTAGTATTTTTGCGCTTAGAAAAGAGATGTTATGGAGAATTTGACTATATCTCTCACAAACGCCTCTTCCTCACTATGGGACTATGGCACAATGAGTTGGAAAGAGGGCGCAAATGGAGTATGATAAGGGTAATCTGTAAAAAGGGAAAAAGAGAATGGCAAGCAATTATGGTAATCTTACCGGGCAGACACTGGGAACATGCACGCTCGAACAATTAGTTGGGCAGGGTGGGATGGGTGCCGTGTACCTCGCGCGGCAGGCACGTCCCTCGCGCAACGTAGCGGTCAAGGTCTTACAGCCGAATATGTCTATGGGCAGCGAGGTGTACCAGGAATTCCTCGTGCGCTTCAGGCGGGAGGCTGATGTGATCGCCCGCCTTGATCACGTTAATATTATGCCAATCTATGAGTATGGAGAACAGGCCAATCTCGCCTACCTGGTGATGCCGTACTTCAGCGGAGGAAGCCTGCGCGAGGTGCTCAACAGGCGCGGCACCCTGCAACTGAACGAGGCCATGACGTATATCGATCAGGCTGCGTCCGCGCTTGATTACGCGCACGCGCAGGGCGTGGTGCACCGCGACCTGAAGCCCGCGAACTTTCTCCTGGCCGGAGATGGGAGATTAGTCCTGGCAGATTTTGGTATCGCGCGCATCATGGAAGAAAGCGCAGCTGGGGCGGGCCTGACGGGAACAGGAACCATCCTGGGCACGCCGGAGTATATGGCACCGGAGATGGCGCGCGGCGAGCCGATCGATTATCGCGTCGATATCTATGAGCTTGGTGTAGTCCTCTTCCAGATGCTCAGCGGGCGGCTACCTTTCTCTGGCAGTACGCCACTGGTCGTCGTCGCACGCCATATCCAGGAGCCGTTGCCCCTGCTGAGCCGGGAGAATCCGTTAATCTCGCCAGCGGTGGACGCGGTCATTCAAAAAGCGACCGCTAAATATCCCAACGATCGCTACACATCCACCAGGGAGATGGCTCAGGCATTGCGCAACGCTACCAGCGCGGGTGCATCTGCCGCCACTTCCTACGAGCGCTCCGGAGACGGGACTTCCGCCACGCGTGCCGGAGGACAGCCACCGGTCATCTTGCCAACGCCACCAACGCCACCAACGGCACAGGCACCACACTATAACCCGCAATACAACACGCCTCCCCCTCAGCAGATGCGACCACAGAACACGATGCAGGGAACAAATAGCGGCGGAATGTACGCAAATTCCACTCCTCAACCGGGTTCCTATGGTACCTATCCAGCGCCACAGGCTTACACGCCACAAAAGCCGAAGAGCCATCCGCTCTGGTGGGTCGTCGGTATCCTGCTGACGCTTGTATTGATTACCTTTGGCATCCTGGCGGGCGTGGAGCTGACGACCAGGGGCAAAGGGCTGGGGGCAAACCCGACACCGACGCCAGTAAGCGGCACAACACCTGGAGTAACTGCCACCACACAATCGACACAAACGCCTGGAGTAACGCCAACCGCGACGACCCAGCCGACCGCGACAACGGCACCCTCACCAACGGCGACCCAGCCGACCACGGGCGTCCCGCTCGGTCAGCAGCTCTACTCCACCGGCAGTCCCGGCCCGCGCTGCGATCAAGATGGCGGCACCTGGTCCGCCACCGATGGACTCCAGCTCAACTGCCTGGGAAATAGAACACGCCTCAGCAATACGACGGCAAATTTGCAGGGCATCTTCCTGACAGCCCTCCCCGCTGCCGCACTCCCTACCAATTATGTCGTCCATGTGCGTCTGCAGCAGAGCCTGGCGTCATCGGCAGACTTCGGCGTCTTCTTCCGTAACCAGCCCGGCAACAACCAACAAGGAGCTTATTCTTTCTTGATCCACAATGATGGCAGCTGGGGTGTCTACGTTTACGATAACAATAACGGGCAACAAAGAGAGCTGGCAAAGGGAACCGGCGCGTTGAACAATATTCACGCGGCGGTGACGCTCGATATCGTTGTCAGCGGGCAGCAATTCACGTTCTACGCCGATGGCAACCAGCTCGGCACGGCCACTGATGCAACCTACACCAGTGGAACGGCAGGGATCGCGCTTAACCAGGGCGGCATCGTCTCCGCCTCCAACTTCAAACTGTACGCCACGGCTTCTTAGCTCTCAGGGCGGCCCTGGCGGTCGCCCTTGCAGACGGCAAAAGCCGGTCCCTTGCGCAGGCACAGCCCTCTTTCCTAGTACTGGAGCGAATATTTGACATTACTGGCTCTAGAAACGTCCTTTCTGGAAAGCCTACGGTTTCAACCAGGGGAGGAAAGAAAGGCTGCCCGTAGGCAGTACCCCCTGCTTGACTTTTCACACAGGAGCTGCTATCATGTGAGCTATGAAACAGAAACGAGCGTACAAGTACAGGTGCTCCCCAACCGACGAGCAACAACAGGTGTTGGCTCGGACGTTTGGGTGTGTACGCTACGTCTACAATTGGGCGCTGCGCTTGCGGACCGATGCCTATTATCAGCATCAGCAACGCATCGGCTACCATGAGACCTCCGCATCCTTGACCATCCTCAAGCAACAACCCGAAACGGCATGGTTGAATGAGGTCTCCTGTGTTCCTCCGCAACAGGCTTTGAGGCACCTGGATAAGGCGTTCCGCACCTTCTTTGAAGGGCGTGCCAGCTATCCCACCTTCCACAAGAAGCACGGTGTTCAGTCGGCAGAATACACCACCTCTGCTTTCAAGTGGGATGGAACCCACCTCACGTTGGCAAAGATGCCTGCCCCTCTGGATATCCGGTGGTCGCGCCCCTTGCCTGACTCGTGTACGCCTACGACCGTCACCGTCACAAAGGACTGTGCAGGCCGCTACTTTGTCTCTCTGCTCGTCGAAGAAGATCTCAAGCCTTTGCCCGTGACCCCCAACATGGTTGGGCTGGATTTGGGTTTGAAGTCGATGGTCATCACCTCCGACGGTCACACCTATGGCAACCCCCGCTTCTTTGCCAAAGATGAAAAGAAGCTGGCGAAAGCGCAACGCAAGCATGCCAGGAAGCGCAAAGGCTCCAAGAATAGAGACAAGGCCCGCAAGAAGGTTGCCCGAATACACGCCCGTATTGCCGAGAGACGGCGTAATTATCAACACAAGCTCTCGACACAGATCATACGCGAGAACCAAGTCGTATGCGTCGAGAGTCTGTCCGTCAAGAACATGGTGCAGAACCACCGCCTCGCCAAATCCATCTCCGATGTGGGATGGGGCGAGTTCGTGCGGCAGTTGGAGTATAAAGCAGAGTGGTATGGAAGAACCCTGGTCAAGATTGACAAATGGTACCCCTCCTCCAAACGCTGCTTTGACTGTGGGCATGTCCTGGAAACCCTTTCGCTGGATGTTCGTGTCTGGACCTGCCCCGAATGCAAGGTCGTCCATGATCGCGACATCAATGCTGCCAGAAATATCCTTGCCGCAGGACGTGCGGTCCATGCCTGTGGAGAGGCGGTCAGACCTGGGCGGGTGAAAGCCCACCCAGGCGCGTCTCGACGAAGCAGGAAAGCCAGCTCGCGAGAGTCTGGAATCCCCCGGAATTCATCCGGGGGAGTAGTCAACTAGTACAATAGGAAGGAAATCAAGCAGGTACAAGCCTCCTACGACTTCTCCGTAATGCAACGACAGCAAGCGCGATGTCCCCAGAGCAGGTGACGAGAAGTGGATGGGCTACTTTCTATGCGCTATGCAGACACTCTGCATAGGATCGCATCATTCTGTAAATTTGAGAGGATCAACGAGCGTGGCAGTAGATAGCAATGAATTATTGGGCCAGGCGCTCGGAACATGTACACTCCAGAGTCTCCTGGGCCGAGGTGGTATGGGTGTCGTGTATCTTGCGCGCCAATCGCGACCGCGACGCACCGTGGCCGTGAAGGTGCTTGTGCCCGGCATGCATTCCGATCCAAAGGCGCGCGTTGAATTCTTAGTACGCTTCCGACGTGAGGCCGACGCTATCGCGGGACTTGATCACGTCAATATCATGCCGATCTTTGAGTATGGTGAGCAGGGCGAGCTGGCCTTTCTGGTGATGCCCTATGTCACAGGCGGCACCCTACGCACAAAACTGGACCAGCGCGGCATCCTCCCCCTGGCTGAGGCTATTCCTATTATCGAGCAGGCCGCCGCTGCGATCGACAACGCCCATGCTCAGGGGATCGTGCACCGCGATTTGAAGCCTGGCAATATCCTTTTTCACGCGGATGGACGCGTTCTGCTGGCCGATTTTGGCCTGGCAAAGGTGATACGTGGCAACGAAGAGCACGATAGCAATGGCAGGCTCTCGACGCTCACGGGGGCTGGCATTATCGTTGGTACGCCCGAATACCTCTCGCCGGAACAGAGCACGGGCCAACCGATCGGCCCCTACACGGATATTTACGCGCTCGGCATCGTCCTCTACCAGATGCTCGGCGGACGCGTTCCCTTTACAGGAGCATCGCCGGTGGCCATAGCGCTCAAACACGCGCTCGAAGCTCCACCATCACTGCTGAGCTTAAATCCAGCGCTGCCCCCCAGTGTCGAGGCTGTTGTGATGAAGGCGCTCGCCAAGCTGCCAGAAGAACGCTACGCGAGTGCGGGTGAGCTTGCCCATGCGTTGCGCAGCGCCGCCTCTGGTACACCCATCACACCACGTCACCTGAACGAAACCGCCGTCGAGAATATTGCGACGGTCACTATTCCAGACGAGCAAAAAGCATTGGCCGAACGCGCGACCGACGATATCGCCAACAGGCCAACGGGCGAACGCACGCGTGTCTCTCCTGCTGAAAAAGAGAGCGACGATGATATCTCCCAGATCCGTACAGCGGAGCGACCCGGCGTCAACGCTGGCAAAAACGCTATCTCGCACATAACGACAGCAGGGCGCTCGCGTGCTACACCCGCTGCCGCTACAGCGCTACCTCCATACCGTCCGTCCACGCCTGCCGAGGAACCCGAACTGCACGAGGCCGCAACGGAGGAGGCACCGCGCCTTGTCTCTTCCGAGGCACCAACGCCACTGGCAAGCCCGGCACCCCTGCCTCCTCCACAGGCCCGGCCAGCAGAGATAGACAGCGCCAGGGCGGCTCAACAACATATTGCGCGGACGCCTGTACTTCCTGTCCCTCCACAACAACGCAAACCCGCGCGAGGTCGGCGCGGCGGTTGGCAATCCGCCTCGATGATGCTCCTCGGCAGCCTGTTGACACTGCTCCTGCTGGTGAGCGGCTTCATCGCTTACCTCAATCTGACACCGAAAGGCGGCACTCATCCAAGGAATATTGCTAAAACGACGCAGACGGTAAAAGCAAAGACACCCACAGCGCGGCCATTCACTGCACCCGCTCCACTGGTCAGCGCCGGTAG
>Ga0066790_10000096_pt1 | contig 25518 bp, 21 predicted proteins | sample OrgsoiDNA2013050_FD_70963 | JGI IMG/M metagenome (GOLD analysis project Ga0066790, IMG submission 70963) | Permafrost soil microbial communities from the Arctic, to analyse light accelerated degradation of dissolved organic matter (DOM) -... | ecosystem: Environmental > Terrestrial > Soil >...
GAGCTGGGCCGGACCGACCCCGCGTTCAAGGCGGAGTTCATGACCCTGACCCAGTCGTACCTGGCCCAGGTCGACCGGCGGGTCTTTCCCAAGCTGCCGTCGCCGCCTCGGCTCGCCTACCACCTGATCAAGCGCGGCAAGCTCGACGAGCTGATCGAGCTGGTCATGTGGATGGCCGAGCAGCCGGTCAAGACGGTGCCGGTGGTCCGGGAGCACGGCCGGCTCCGGGCCGACCTGCCCTTCCGGCTGGACAGTGACCTCAAGGTGCCGGCCAGCCTGTACCGGCCGCACTGGCGCGAGCTCGATCCCTTCGTCCGGGTCGAGAGCGTCGGGTGGGAAGGCGACAAGCTCGTCATCAGCGGGGCCGCGTTCGTCCCTTCGGTGGACATCACCAAGCGGCGGCAGGCCTCCAAGATCGTGGTGCTGGTGCCGCGGAATCGCAAGCGGCTGCCGATCGTGCTGCCTGCCCGCTCGACCGAGCATCCGTTCGCGACCGCCTGGTCCCGGCAGGACAGGTACTCCTACGACTGGGCGGGCTTCCGCTGCGAGATCAGCCCGCGGTGGTTCCGGGCCGGCGGTCACTGGCTGACGGGCGACTGGGACGGCTTCCTGCTCGTCCGGGGAAAGGGCATCTGGCGACCGTCCCGCCTGCACACCCCGGTGGTGGGGCCCGCCGAGCGCCCGGCGATGCGGCAGGTCGCGCCCGGCGTCCGGTTCGGCGTCCGCTGGGTAGGCCGCCAGCTGCACGTGCAGGTGGTCGAGACGCCGGCGGTGCTGCACAGCTGCGAGCATGCTGGCGATGAGCTTGTCCTCGAGGTGGACGTGGAGATGCCCGGCGCGGAGCAAGGCGCGGACCTCGTCCTCGCCTGGTCCAAGGGCGCCTCGCAGCAGGAACTGGGCGCGACCACCCGGCTGCTCAGCGGCGGCACGGTCCGGCTGCGGGGCGCCGTCAAGGACGCCGACCTGCTCAAGGCGCTGTCGCCGACCGGCCTGACCGGCCAGACGATGGGCCGCGACGAGGCCGTCGAGTGGGACCTGCATGTCACCGTTCCGGGCCGCGACCGAACCAGGGTCGCCTTCTCCGGCGACTTTTCCGAGTACAAGTACGTCGCCGACAACAGGGAGATCGCCGTGGAGCGGACCAGGTACGGCAACGCCGCTATCGTGCGGCGCGGTCAGGTGCCGGTCGTCGACCAGCACTCCTGGACGACCGACGGCAGCCTGATCCTGTCCGGCAGCTACACCGGCGCCGCCGGGCGGCCGTGCGAGGCCGTGCTGACGCGCAAGGGCTCCACCGACCGGCACGTCGTCGCGATGCCACGCGATGGTGAGCGCTTCACGATCACCATCGAGGCGAGCGCGATGCCGTCATTCGGCCGCCAGCTGCCGCTGCGCGACGGCAGCTGGCAGCTCGCCGTGCGGGAGATCGGCCAGGGCAGCGGCGAGACCGACGACGACGGCGACGGCATTACCCCCATCTATGATCATGCCCGGCTGGCGGAGGTGGGGGACAAGCGGCTGAACTTCGGCCCTAAATCCTATCGCTTCACCACGAGCGGCTACGACTCGCCGATCCTGACCGTCGGCCCGGCCCTCAAGATCCTCGAGCACGGCCGGGTGCAGCGCAAGGTGCTGCGCAGCGTCTATTACCCGCTCCAGCAGCGGCGGCCGCTGCGGGACGCGGTGGTGTTCGTCAGCTGGAAGGGTAAGCAGTGCAGCGATAACCCGCGGGCCATCGCCGAGGAATTGCGGCGGCGCGGCGATACCCGCGATCACATCTGGGTGGTGAACGACTGGGCGGTGCCGGCTCCCGGCGGCGCCACCTCGGTGCTGGTCGGCACCGAGGATTACTACGAGGCGCTCGCCCGGTGCAAGTACCTGATCTCCAATGACGACATGCAGAGCTGGTACACCAAGCGTGATGGCCAGGTATACGTGCAGACCTGGCACGGCACGCCGCTCAAGCGGATCGGCTTCGACGTAGCGCAGCCGCAGTTCATCAGCGGCACCAGTTATCTCGACCACCTCAAGCAGGAGGTGACGAAGTGGGACCTGCTGCTGTCACCCAATCCGTTCAGCACGCCGATCATGCGCCAGGCCTTCCGCTACGACGGCGAGATCTGCGAGTCGGGGTATCCCCGCAATGACGTGCTGTGCAGCGGTGACGCGGAGCGCATCGCGGACCGGGTCCGGGCCAGGCTCGGAATTCCGGCCGGCAAGCGCGTGATCATGTACGCGCCGACCTGGCGGGACGACCAGTACTACGCCTCGGGGCGGTACCGGTTCGACTTCCGGCTGGACCTGGAGCAGGCCTGGGAGCAGCTCGGTGATGACTATGTCATCCTGCTCAGGGGCCACCACCACATGGCGGACGATATCCCGGCCGGGACCCGGCCCGGATTCGTGATAAATGTTACGGCTTACCCGGATATTTCCGAGCTCTTCCTGGTCAGCGACGCTCTCATCACTGACTACTCCTCGGTGATGTTCGACTTCGCGCCGACCGGCAGGCCGATGATCTTCTACACCTACGATCTTGCCCAGTACCGCGACAACCTGCGCGGCTTCTACTTCGACTTCGAGGCGGCGGCCCCGGGCCCGCTGCTGTCGACCTCCGGCGAGGTCATGGCGGCGATCGCGAACCTGGACGAGGTGGCGGAGCAGTATGCGGATGCCTACCGGGCGTTCGCCGCCAAGTTCTGCCCGCTCGACGACGGCAAGGCGGCGGCGCGCGCCTGCGACCGAATCTTCGGCAGCTAGGCGGGCTCGGGCGAGGCCAGCGGACCGCGCGGTCCCGCCTTCCGGGGCGCCGCGGACCGGCCGCCTTCCGGCCGAGCCTGGGGGGCGCGGCTCGCGAGCTGCTCGCGGAGCCGGCCGCGGGCCCGGTGCAGCCGGGACATCACGGTGCCGACGGGGGTGCCCATGATCTCGGCTATCTCCTTGTACGGATAGCCTTCGACGTCCGCCAGGTACACCGTCATCCGGAACGTCTCCGGCAGGTCAAGCAGCGCCTGCACGATCTCGGTGTCGCCGAGCCGGTCCATGGCCTCGGCCTCCGCCGACCTGGCCCGCGGCGACAGCGGGTTCGCGCCGGCCTGCCAGTCGCGCTCGAAATCCGCGCCCAGTTCCTGGATGGGCTCGCGGCGGCGCTTCCGGTACCCGTTGATGAAGGTGTTCGCGAGGATTCTGTTCAGCCACGCACGGAGGTTTGTGCCGGGTTTGAACTGGTGAAACGCCGCGTACGCCTTGGCGGAGGTCTCCTGAACCAGGTCCTCGGCATCGCTGGCGTTCCTGGTCATCCGAAGCGCGGCCGGGTAGAGCCTGCTGAGCGCAGGCAGCACGTCCTGCTCGAATCGTGCGTGCAGGTCGGGCTTCTGACCCATCGGACTCATCCTCGCTCCCGGCTCCATGGCCGCGCACCTCGCTGGCCTCTTACCCTATAGACGTCTCGCGGAGCCGCCGGGATCGTCCCTCGCATAACAAAAACCTGGCGGGCCGCAGTGTCGGCCCTTGGCTGTCGTTATCGCTGTCATTTTCGCTGGCAGTGTCACCGTCAGTGTCGCAGTGGCCCCTGACGGTTAGCTGAAGGTCAGCTCAAATCCAGCTGTGGAACCACATGCGCGATAGCCAGGATGAATACGGGATGACCTGGGCCGCGAGGACCGGGTAGAGGTAGGCGAAGTTGGCCAGGACGGCCAGCAGGTAGGCGCCGCTGACCACGGCACCGACGGCGCGCCGGCCAGGCGAGGCGCTGGTCCGCCCGATGATCAGGCCGAGGCACAGGGTGATAGCGATGATCATGAACGGCTCGAAGACCACGGCGTAGTAGTAGAACTCGGTCCGGTGGTCGTGCCAGGCGAACCAGATCCACGGCAGCCAGCCGGCGGCCACCGCCAGCAGCGCTGACCCGGCCCGCCAGTCGCGGCGCAGCAGCCACCACGCCAGGCAGAACAGCAGGGCCGCGATGGCGCCCCACCAGATCAGCGGCGTGCCGATCGCGAGCACCTCCTGCTCGGTGGAGCCCGCGGACCCGCAGGCCTTGGCCGGCAGGCATGCCGAGTAGAAGGAGATCGGCCGCGCCAGGACGAGCCAGCCCACGGGATTGGACTTGTAGGTCTGGCCGGAGCTCAGTCCCAGGCCGAACTGGAGCATCCACTTGTTGTAGCCAAGCCAGGCCGCGATGGTGGAGGTGGCCTGATGGTGACTGCTCAGGGCGGCGCCGTTCCGGTCGTAACCGTAGGGGGTGGCGAACCAGCCCGTCCACGACGCGACGTAAACGACTGCCGGGGCGAGACCGAACCACAGCGGCAGCCACTTGGCGTCGCTGCGCAGCACGCCGAGCAGGCGATTGCTGAACCCGGCGGCCCGTCGCGCGCCGAGGTCCCAGGCGATGACCAGGCCGCCGAAGGCCAGGATGAACCAGGCCCCGTTCCACTTGCACGCGACCGCGCAGCCCAGGCACACTCCCGCCAGGACCCGCAGCCAGCGGATGCCGAGCTTGGGACCGCCGTTGTCGCCCGGAGCAGCGGCCGCGGCCGCTGCGGCCAGCGTCGCCCGGGTCCGGTCCCGGTCGATCACCAGCAGGCCGAAGGCGGCCAGCACCCAGAACATGACGAAAATGTCGAGGATGGCGGTGCGGCTCAGCACCAGCTCCAGGCCGTCCAGCGCCATCAGCAGGCCGGCGACGCAGCCGAGCAGGGTGGAGCGGGTCATCCGCCGCACGATCCGGGCCAGCATCAGGATCGACAGCGAGCCGGCCACGGCCACGGCGAACCGCCAGCCGAACGGCGTCAGGCCGAACAGCCACTCCCCGACGGCCATCATGATCTTGCCGAACGGCGGATGTGCCACCAGCTCGGCCTGCGTACCCGCCAGGATGTGGGTGCTGCCTCCGACGAGCAGCGCGTTGGCGTTCTTGACGTGCTCGATCTCGACGCCGTGCTTGAGGATGCCCCACGCGTCCCCGACGTAGTAGGTCTCGTCGAAGACCACGGCCTTCGGGACGCTGAGCCGGTTGAACCGCAGGAACGCCCCGAGCAGCGTGACCAGCAGCGGCCCCGCCCAGCCCCAGAACGCGCTGCCGGGCATCGGCGGCACCATCCAGCGCCGGGAGCCTGAGTCGGCCGCCGCGGTCCCGCCAGGCCGCGCCGCCGCGCCAGCCTGCGCGGACGCGTCAGGCTGGCCGGGGTCCGGCCAGCTCATCTCGGCCTGCCCGGTCGCGTCGGTGTGTCCGGGCGGCGCCGTCTCCTCTGCCCTCATCGAGTGCCATCGTAGGGGCGTAGCCCACTAGCCTGGGCGGCGTAATGCAACGAACTGCGAAAGACGGCGAGCACTCAGGGGCCCGAGAGCATCAAGGGATCCTGACGGTCGCCGCTACGCCGATCGGCCAGCCGGCCGACGCATCCGCCCGGCTCGTCGCCGCGCTGAGCGCCGCGCCGGTCATCGCCGCCGAGGACACCCGGCGCATCCGGCGGCTGGCGACCGCCCTGGGCATCGCGCTGACCGGCCGGATCGTGTCGTACTACGACGACGTCGAGGCACGCCGGGTGCCCGCGCTGCTGGCCGATCTCCTGGGCGGCACCGATGTCCTGTTGGTCTCTGATGCCGGCCTGCCGGGGGTCAGCGATCCGGGCTACCGCCTCGTGTCGGCGGCCGCGGCCGCCGGGGTCCGGGTCACCGCGCTGCCGGGACCGTCCGCGGCGACCACCGCGCTGGCGATCTCGGGCCTGCCGACCGACCGGTTCGCCTTCGAGGGCTTCCCGCCGCGCAAGGCCGGCGAGCGCGCGCGGCGGTTCGCTGAGCTGGCGGGCGAGCGCCGGACGCTGGTCTTCTTCGAGTCGCCGCGCCGCCTGGCGGCTACGCTGCCGGAACTGGCCGGAGCACTCGGCGTCGGCCGGCGGGCCGTCGTCTGCCGCGAGCTGACCAAGACGCACGAGGAGGTCGTCCGCGGCACCCTCGGCGAGCTCGCCGAGGCGTTCTCCGGCGGGTCACTTGGTGAGGTCACGATCGTGGTGGAAGGTGCCAGGGCGCAGGCCGCGACCGTGACGCCCGACGAGGCGGCGGACGAGGTGGTGATCCGCGAGCAGAGCGGCATGCCGCGGAACAAGGCGATCGCGGCGGTGGCCCGGGAGCGCGGGCTGCCCAGGAAAGCGGTCTACGACGCCATGGTGGCGAAGGTGCGCTCGGACGGTGCGGTCGGGATGGCGAACCGCCCTGGGCGGATCCTCCCCTAGGCTGGACGTCATGTCGCCGACCAGCCGTCCTATCCTCGCCGCACCTGCCTGGCCGTACGCCAACGGCCCGCGTCACATCGGGCATGTATCCGGTTTCGGCCTGCCCTGCGACATGTTCTCGCGGTATCAGCGGATGGCCGGCAACGCCGTGCTGATGGTCAGCGGTACCGACGAGCACGGCACGCCGATCCAGGTTCAGGCCGACGCGGAGGGTATGTCCGCCCGTGGGCTGGCCGACCGGTACAACCGGGTTATCACCGAGGATCTGACCGGGCTGGACATGTCCTATGACCTGTTCACCAGGACCACCACCCGCAATCACTACTCGGTGGTGCAGGACTTGTTCCTCGGGCTCTACAACAACGGGTACATCTTCCCGCGCAAGGCGATCGGCGCCATCTCGCCATCGACCGGCCGGACGCTGCCCGACCGCTACATCGAGGGCACGTGCCCGATCTGCGGATACGACGGCGCCCGCGGCGACCAGTGCGACAACTGCGGAAACCAGCTGGACCCGGCCGACCTGATCAACCCGCGTTCGAAGATCAACGGCGAGGCCCCGGCCTTCATGGAGACCGAGCAGTTCTTCCTCGACCTGCCCGCGTTCGCCGACGCGCTCGGGACCTGGCTGCAGACCAAGAGCGGCCAGTGGCGCCCGAACGTGCTCAAGTTCTCCCTCAACCTGCTCGGCGACCTGCAGCCGCGGGCGATTACCCGTGATCTCGACTGGGGCGTGCCGATCCCGCTGGAGGGCTGGCGAGACCGCCCGGACAAGCGGATCTACGTCTGGTTCGACGCGGTGATCGGCTACCTGTCGGCGTCGATCGAGTGGGCCCGCCGCAGCGGTGATCCCGATGCCTGGCGGCAGTGGTGGCAGAGCCCCGACGCCGAGTCCTACTACTTCATGGGCAAGGACAACATCGTCTTTCACTCCGAGATCTGGCCCGCCATGCTGCTGGGCTACAGCGGCAAGGGCGCCCGCGACGGCCGGCCCGGATCGCTGGGCGCGCTCGATCTGCCGTCCGAGGTGGTCTCCAGCGAGTACCTGACCATGGAGGGCCGCAAGTTCTCCTCCTCGCGCTCGGTCGTGATCTACGTCCGCGACTTCCTGGCGCGCTACAACGTCGACGCGCTGCGCTACTACGTCGCGGTTGCGGGCCCGGAGAACCAGGACACGGACTTCACCTGGAGCGAGTTCATCCGGCGCAACAACGACGAGCTCGTGGCCAACTGGGGCAATCTCGTGAATCGCACCGTCTCGTTCGCGGCCCGCAACATCGGCACCATCCCGGCGGCCGGGCAGCTCACCGACACCGACTCGGCGGTACTGCAGCATTCCCGCGAATCGTTCGCCACCGTGGGTGAGTCGTTGTCCCGGTCCCGCTTCAAGGCGGCGAGCACCGAGGCCATGCGCACCGTGTCGGAGGCCAATAAGTACCTCTCCGATCAGGCCCCGTGGAAATTGCGCGAGTCCGATCCCGAGCGGATGCGCACGATCTTGCACGTCGCGCTCCAGCTGGTCAATGACGGCAAGACGCTGCTGACCCCGTTCCTGCCCGAGTCGTCGCAGCGGGTTTTCGAGATGCTCGGCGGCCAGGGGACGTGGTCGGGCATGCCCAGGATCGACGAGGTGAACGAGGACGGCGGCCCGTCCTACCCGGTCATCACCGGTGACTACCGCGGTACGCCGCGGTGGGAGTCGGCGCCGATCCGGCCGGGCACGCCGCTGGCGCCGCCCGTCCCGCTGTTCGCCAAGCTCGACCCGGCGCTGGCCGACGAGGAACTGGCCAGGCTGGAGACCCCGTGAGCCCCGGTGGTAGTCAGCCCGGTGGTAGTCAGCCCGGTGGTAGTCAGCCCGGTGGTAGTCAGCACGGCCGTCCCGCCGCGCCCGCCCCGGAGCCGCTGCCGGCGACGGCGTTCGACAGCCACTGCCACCTGGACATGATCGATGCTCCGGTCACGGAGGTCATGGCTGCGGCCGCGGCGTGCGGGATTGACCGAGTAGTAACGGTCGGCTGTGACCTGCCGTCGTCGCACTGGGCGGTCAAGTGTGCCGCCGGTCACGACGACGTCTTCGCGGCGGTGGCCATCCATCCGAATGAGACCGCCGCGGCCGCTTCGACCCCGGCGCAGCGCGACAGCGTGCTGGCCGAGATCAGCGAGCTCGCCGGGCTCCCCGAGGTCCGGGCCGTGGGCGAGACCGGGCTGGACTACTACCGGGATGACGCACCGCCGGCCCTGCAGCGCGAATGGTTCCGCGCGCACATCGACATCGCCAAGCAGGCCGGCAAGGCGCTGATGATCCACGACCGGGACGCGCATGACGACGTGCTCGCGATCCTGGCGGCACAAGGCGCCCCCGACCGCGTCGTCTTCCATTGCTTCTCGGGTGACGCGGCGATGGCCCGGCAATGCGCCGACGCCGGCTACCTGCTGAGCTTCGCGGGCACGCTGACGTTCGCCAACGCGCCGCAGCTCCGCGAGGCGGCCGTGGTGACGCCGGCCGAACTGCTGCTCGTGGAGACCGACGCGCCCTTCCTGACGCCGGCGCCCAATCGCGGCAAGTCGAACTCGCCGGCCCAGGTGGCGCACACGCTGCGCGCGCTGGCGGCCGTGAAGCACCTGGACGTCGCGGAACTGTGCTCGGTCATCCAGCTCAACGGGGAACGAGTCTTCGGCCCGTGGTCGGCTGGCCCGTGGTCGGCTGGCCCGTGGCGGGCCTGACCCTGGCGCAGATGCTGGGGCCGACCGAGATCAGGGAGCTGGCCGCGCGCCTGGCCATCGCGCCGTCCAAGCGCCTGGGCCAGAACTTCGTCGTCGACGCCGGCACGGTCACCCGGATCGTCGCCCTGGCCAGGCTGCAGGCCGGCGACGTGGTCGTGGAGGTGGGCCCGGGGTTCGGCTCGCTGACGCTGCCCCTGCTGGCCGCCGCCCGCCGCGTGCTGGCCGTGGAGATCGACCCGATCCTGACCGCCGAACTGCCGCGCACCGTCGCCGGCCGGGCGCCCGGTCTGGCCGGGCGGCTTGAGGTCGTCACCGCCGACGCGGCGCGGGTCACCGAGCTACCGGGCGAGCCGCCGACCGCGCTGGTGGCCAACCTGCCCTACAACGTGGCGGTGCCGGTGGTGCTGCACCTGCTCGCCACCTTTCCGTCGCTGCGCCGCGGGCTGGTGATGGTCCAGGCGGAGGTGGCCGACCGGATGAGCGCGCCACCGGGCAGCCGCACCTACGGCATCCCGTCGGCGAAGCTCGCCTGGTTCGCCGACGTGCGGCGAGCTGGATCGGTACCCAGAAGCGTGTTCTGGCCGGTGCCCCGGGTGGACTCCGGGCTGGTCGCCTTCACGGTCCACGATCGGTTTTCGGCTGCGGGCGGAGTTGGGGAGGGGGCTGGCGGCGAGGGCGGGGTTGCGGGCGGGGGCGGGGTTGCGGGCGGGGGCGCTGACGGGGTTGGGCGGCGGGAGGTCTTCGCGGTCATCGACGCCGCGTTCGCGCAGCGGCGCAAGACGCTGCGGGCCGCGCTGGCGGGCTGGGCCGGTTCCCCGGCGGAGGCCGAGCGCGTCCTTCGGGCCGCCGGAGTCGACCCTGGCCTGCGCGGCGAGTCCCTGGGCATCGCCGAGTTCGCCCGGATCGCCGCGGCCGGACGATCCGGCCTCGGGGCCTCGGCCTCGGCCTCGGCTGGCTGAGCCCGCCCACAGACCCCATGCGCCCCTTCAGCCCGTAGCGAATCCCCAGCCCCAGCCACTCAGAGAGCGGACGACATGGTTGGGCCGGAGCTGTCGTTGCAGCGACAGTAGGTGCCCAGCCACGACGTCAGACATAGGCCGGCGGGGGTGCGGGATGGCCTCGGCCGGGATCATCGGGGACCTGGCGGCCGTGCTGGCGCCGCCGGCGGCGCAGCCGGGACGTGCGGGTGAGGCCGAGGCGGTTTAGTTCCTCGCGAAGACGCCGCTGCTCGGGAAGGCGCCGGCCGACATGGCGGCGCGCGTCATTATCTTGCCGATCCGGACGACCTCCGCGGTGCCCTCGTCGCCTAGGTGCAGCCACGGCGGTGCGGCCATCTGGTCGGTCTCCCGCTCGACGTGGGCCCGCAGTTCCTGCCCGGCGGCGGTCAGTGCGCCATCGCTGTCCAGCAGGTCGCGGGCAGTGAGCCCAGCGACCGCTGCATCCCAGTCGTCCTGGCTCCACCCCCGGCTAGACCGGGCGAAGTCCGGAACGAAACCCTGCCCGGTCACGGTGTGAGTCGCCAGTGCCTCGATGCCGCTGAGCCCGGCCGCGACAAGGGCGGCGATGTGGCCGTCGCCGCGATACTCGCGCAGCAGCGACAGGCCATGCCAGAACTCCAGGTGCGGGCCGGTCGGCCAGTCCAGATCGGCGTGTCCCGCATACAGCGGGCGACCCTCGACGCCGCATGCGCCGGCCGCCTCGCGAACGAGTGCGGCCACCGCGATCATCTCGGCCGAGGCGATGAGGTCGGCGCCCAGGAGGCGGCGCAGGGCGGCGTCCACGGCGGCGAACCGGGCCTCGATGACCGCCGACGGGCTGGCGAGCTCCCATGCCCGCGGAATGCACTGCGCCACGAGTGCCGGGCTGAAGTTATAGAAGGTGGCCGTCACGACGCCGGGACCGACTGCACCCATCGGCGCCGAGCGCCCGGCGAAATAGCACATGCGCCCGGCTTCGAGGCCGAGGCTCGTGAACTGCTGCTCCGCCTCGGGAGCGAAGTAGATCAGTGAGTGCAGCGCGTTGGTCGCGTTGTGTGCTCGCCGGACGAGCGGGGAGGTCATGGACGAACCATAGATCGGCGCGGCATCCGGCGGCGACCGCCGAGGGCGGGAGGCGGCCGGATCAGGCGCCCTCGGGGTCCTTGCGAGGCCTGCCGCGCTTGCGGTCCCACCGCTCCGCGAAGGCGACGATATCCGAGCGTAGCCACAGGCTGGCGGCGCGAAGCTTATAGGCAGGTGCGGGGAAGTCCGAGTGCTCCACGGCAAGCTGATGCACCCGCTGGACGGACACGCCGAGGATTTCGGCGGCCTCGGGCCCGGAGACGAGCTCGGGAAGGTGCGGCCGGGCGAGGTCCTCGGCCAGCACGTCCTCGTCCAGCACGTCCTCACGGACCGCCTCGGCGCGAACGACCGGCCACGCGGGCAGGCCCGCCTGCTTGGCCAGCAGGGTCACCAGCGCGGCGCCGAGGGCGGCGCCATCGGCGGCACCGTTGGCCTCGACTCTTATCCGCGCGGACCACGATCGTTTGCCGCCCCGCACGGCGGCCTGGTAAGGCTCGGCGGCGTCGGCGAACGCTTTCAGCGCGGCCCTGTCCAGATCCCCGGCACCGTCCGCGCGAGCCTGGATCAAGACGCTGAAGAACGTCACGGTCGCCTCCTCGTCGGCCCGGCCGGGCGCCCGGCCCCGCGCCCGGCCCGGCCCGGCGCCCAGGCACCCGGCGCGCGCCCAGGCTCTTGATTGATGATCATCAATAATTTATGGCATATTCGAGTCATCGTCAATGATTTATACCGGCGCGATGCTGCCGGTCCCGCTCTCGCGCTAATTCCAGCCGTGTCTACGACGTATCTTGAACCCGGCTCTGGCGAGATTGCGGGCACTGGCGGATTCCGGTGCGGCGGTAACTACAGCGGCATGAGCGCCGGCCACCGCCGCCTGAATGAGCCGGTGGTTCAGCAGCGCTGTCTGCGCTCCCAGCCTGCGCGCCGCAGGAACAGTGGCGGCCCCGCCCAAAACGGCCGCATTGCGGTGGACTGAGAAGGCGGCGGCCGCAACCGGCCAGTCTCCTTGCCAGGCTAGGAAACGCCGTATCCCGGCCGCCGAGTGCTCGGCGCGCAGGAATCTGCCCAATACCGGGCTCGGGCTGTAACCGGCGGCCAGGGTGTCAAGGAACAGGAGTTCCTCGTCCTGAGTCCCGGCCTCCGTCACGTGAAGATCGTTCGCCTCAGCTGGAATCGCGGACAAGGACAGCAGGTCGATGGTGCCGACTGGTCGCGGTTGCCCCGCCGTAAAGCCCAGCCGCCGAAGTCCGTCGGCCAGGGCCAAAGTCGGCTCGTCGGTCGCGAGAGACGGTGCCGAAGCGTTGGCTGCCGCGAAAACGGCGATGACATCGGGCAGCGCGTCGAGCGACTCCTCGGTCAGCCCGGAAATCGAATTGAGAAAGCCGAGGCCTGGTGCGGTCGTGAGTAGCGCCAGCAGTCCGTTGTGCTCGAAAGCGCAAAACCGGCCCGGCACCCCAGCCTCGGCCGCGGCGGCAAAGGCGACCTTAGACCGATCATGCAAGCACCGCTCGGCCGCGGCGAGATCCACCGCGTCAGTATCCCTCAGTTGCCCGTTCCGGATGTCGGCGGCTCCTTCGCGTGGCCGGGCAGGCAGCCACGCCCAAGGTCTGGTCTGGACGGCCTGACCAGGCGCCCGCCTAGGTGATTGATCCGCGTACGATCGTCAGATCGTGACCCCTGTTTCCGCCACGCCGTCGGCCGTGACTGTCCGCGTGCCGGCGAAGGTGAATCTCCAGCTAGCCGTCGGGCCGGTCCGGCCCGACGGCTATCACGGCGTGGTGACGGTCTACCAGGCGGTCTCGCTGTACGACGAGGTAACGGTGCGGTCGGCCGAGCGGACCAGGGTCCTGGTGAGCGGCGAGGACGCGGCATCGGTGCCCACTGGTCCCACCAACCTGGCCAGCAAGGCGGTGACCGCGCTGGCCAGGGCGACGGGGCGGCGCGGAGCCAGTCGGCCCGCCGTGCAGATAGAGATCCGCAAGCGCATTCCGGTTGCTGCCGGGCTCGCCGGGGGCAGCGCGGACGCCGCGGCGACCCTGGTGGCGTGCAACGAGCTCTGGCGCACCGGCCTTACCCAGCAAGAACTTTGCGAGGTTGGCGCCAGGCTCGGCAGCGACGTTCCGTTCGCGCTCGTCGGCGGCACAGCGGTCGGGCGCGGTCGCGGCGAACTGCTGACGGCAGCCCTGGTGGCCGGGTCCTACCACTGGGCGCTGGCCTTCGCTTCCGGCGGCCTGTCGACTCCCGACGTCTACGCAACCTGCGATCGGCTGCGGGCCGCGCGCTCAGTGGACGGCGCCGAGGTCCCCGAGCCGCAGCTCAGCGGCCCGCTGATGACCGCGCTGCGATCCGGCAACCCGGCCGCGGTCGGCCCGGAGCTGGTGAACGACCTGCAGCCGGCCGCGATCTCGCTCCGTCCGGAACTGCGGCGCGCGCTGACGGCCGGCCGGGAGCACGGCGCGGTCGGCGTGATGGTGTCGGGCTCGGGTCCGACCTGCCTGTTCCTGGCCACCGACGCGGCGCATGCACGAGACCTCGCGGTCTCGCTGACCGGCGCCGGGATCTGCCGGGCCGTAACTCTGGCCAGCGGACCGGTGCCGGGTGCCGCCGTCGTGCCCGCGAGGGAATCGGTGTGAACCTGGTCAACCTGGAGCTGGCCACCAAGGCATACGGCCCGCGAGCGCTACTCGACCGGTTGTCGCTGGGCGTATCGGCCGGGGACCGGATCGGCGTGGTCGGGCGGAACGGCGCGGGCAAGACCACGCTACTGGCGGCGCTCGCGGGAACCGCTGACCTCGACTCGGGACGCTCGACGCGAGCCAGGGGCAGCACGGTCGGCTACCTGGCGCAGGTGCAGCAGGCGACCGGGCGGGTCGCGGAGGTCGTGTTCGGCTCGCTGCCCGAGCACGAGTGGGCGGCGGAGCCGAGGAGCCGCGCCGTCATCGGAGCGCTGCTGTCCGACATCGACCCCAGCGCCGAGCTCGGGCGCCTGTCGGGCGGCGAGCGCCGGCGCACCATGCTGGCTGCGGTGCTCCGCGGCCGCCACGACCTGCTCCTGCTCGACGAGCCCACCAACCACCTGGATATCGAGGCCATCCGCTGGCTGGCGGGCTACCTGCGCGAGTACGGCCAGAGCTATGTGGTGGTCACTCACGACCGGTGGTTCCTGGATGAGGTCTGCGAGCGGACGTGGGAGCTCGCCGACGGTCAGGTGCATTCCTACGACGGCGGGTACTCGGCCTACGTCCTGGCGAGGGCCGAGCGAGCGAGGCTCGCCGAGGCGGCGGACGTGCGCCGGCGCAACCTACTCCGCAAGGAGCTGGCCTGGCTGCGGCGCGGGCCGCCCGCCAGGACGAGCAAGCCCAAGTTCCGCGTCGAGGCCGCGACCGCGCTGACGGTCGACGAGCCGCCACCGCGCGACGGTGTCGAGCTGACCAGCCTGGCGGCGGCCCGGCTGGGCAAGACCGTCATCGAGCTGACGGATGTCACGGTCACCGCTGGCCAGCGGACGCTGCTGGACGACGTCACCTGGCAGCTCGGACCGGGTGATCGAGTGGGTGTCGTGGGGGTCAACGGCAGCGGGAAGACGACCCTGCTACGGCTCATGGCCGGTGCGCTCCCGGTGTCGTCTCGGCTGGCGGGAACCGGGCATAACGGAACCGGGGAGCTCCAGGCCGCGGGCCGGGTGCTGCGCGGCAGCACGGTGCGGCTGGGCTACCTCACCCAGGAACCACCGCGGGTTGACCCCAGGCTGCGGGTGCTCGAGGCGGCCGAGCAGGTCCGCGGGTCGGTGCAGATCGGGAAACGGGAGCTGTCCGCCAGCCAGCTGCTGGAGCGGCTCGGGCTGCGGGGCGACCGGCAGTGGGCTCCGGTGGGCGAGCTGTCCGGCGGCGAGCGCCGCCGGCTCCAGCTGATGATGATGCTGCTGGCGGAGCCGAATGTGCTGCTGCTGGACGAGCCGACCAACGATCTGGACATCGAGACGCTCACCGAGCTGGAGGACCTGCTCGACGGATGGCCGGGCTCCGTGGTGGCCGTCAGCCACGACCGGTACTTCCTGGAGCGAGTCACTGATCATGTGATCGCCCTCGTGGACGGCAAGCTCGCGTTCCTGCCGGGCGGCGTGGATGAGTACCTGGCCCTTCGTGACCAGCAACGCGACGGCAGGCCCACCGCCGCGCGGCCCACCGCGCGCGCCGACCAGCTGGCGGGATCTGCCGCGGGTCCGGGGGACGGGAGTGGCGGCGCAGCGGGTGCGGCTTCGGCGGCGCGTCAGCGTGCCGGGCAGAAAGAACTCGCCCGGCTGGAGCGTCAGATCAGCAGGCTGACCGCCACCGAGTCGAGTCTGGGCGGCGAGCTGGCGCAAAGCGCCACCGACTACGCCCGGCTGATCGAGCTCGGTGCGCAGCTGAAGACCGTGCAGGAGGAGCGAGCCGCGCTCGAAGAGCGCTGGCTGATCCTGGCGGAGGAACTCGGGGGGTGAGGCGCCGATCGGCTAACCCTGCTCGGCGAGCAGGAAGGCCAGCGCGATGATGGCGTACCCGGTGCCGTTCGCGTGCTCGTTCGGTCTGCGCGGGCCGTGGGAGCAGGCCCAGGTCAGCTGGCAGATGGTGGCGACGTTGCGCGGGACGGCGCCGAGCTGCGGCAGCCGGACCCGGTCGGCGAAGTCGCCGCTGTGAAAGGCAGCGAAGACGTTCGCGACGCGAGCCCCGTAGCGTTGATACATGCGACTCAGCAGGCCGTTGTAGCCGTCCACGAGCCGCTCGGTGAGCACGGCGATTTCCTGGCCGCTCTTGCCGTCGAACCAGCCGGCTAGCTCGGGCACGTAGTAGTTCATCCCGATGATCTTGACCTTGCGGCCGCCCGCCGCGCGCAGGCCCGACAGGATGGTCCGCAGGTCGTCGACGGTCAGCCTGACCCGGGAGCTCATGCAGCGGGCGACCTTGTTGAGCGCAGCGCCCAGAAAGCAGGAGTTGGGATCGTTGGCGCCGATGTCGATGGTGACGAGCGACACCTCGCGGCGGTGCGCGCGCAGGAAGCTCCGGGCCGCGGCGAGCTGGGAGCCGGCGGTGTAGTGACAGATCCCGCCTCTGATCATGGTGTAGGAGGTCTCACCCGAGCAGCCCAGCTTGACGAGCCGCAAGTTCGGGTCGCCGCGCCGCAGGACGGCATAGAGCCGGTCGGGATAGCCGTCGGCGGTCGCCCGGCTGGCGCCGGCTGAGTTGGGCTGGACGCCGCGCGCGAGTGAGTCGCCAAGTGCTAGGTAGTAACGAGGCCCGTCCGCCGCCGCATCGGCACCGACGGAGCGGTCCGCCGTCGTGCGGGCTGGCGTGCCGGCCGGGGAACCCGAGCACCCCGCGATCAGACCCGCGAGCAGAATCGCGATCAGGCCCGCGGTCGCGACCGTCGCGACGCCAGTGACGAAGTGGCGAATGGCTGCTAACCCCCGAAGGTGTGGCAGGAATCTCCAGTTCTAGGTGCCGTTTGAGTCTAAGCGCGCTTGTGGCCGTGCGTCGAACGGCCGTGCGTCGAACGGCGCGAGCAGAGTCCTGAGCAGGGTCGCCAGCGTCGCCTGCTGGGCCGGGTCCAGTCCGGTGAGCAACTCGTGCTCCCGCTCCAGCAGGCCGGCCAGCGCGGCATCGGCGGCTCGCTTGCCGCCGTCGGTCAGCGCGACCAGGACCCCGCGCTTGTCCTGCTGGTCGCGGTGCCGGCTGACCAGGCCGGCGGCGGCCAGGCGATCGATCCTGTTCGTCATCGTGCCGGAGGTCACCAGCGTCGCGTGCAGCAGCGCGCCGGGGCTGAGCTGATACGGCGGGCCCTGCCGGCGCAGCGCGGAGAGGACGTCGAACTCCCAGGGCTCCAGTCCGTGCGCGGCGAACGCGGCCCGCCGAGCCCGGTCCAGGTGCCGGGCGAGCCGGGACAGGCGGCTCAGGACCTGCAGGGGCGAGACGTCCAGGTCTGGTCGCTCGGCATGCCAGCGGTCGACCAGATCGTCGACCTCGTCGCGCATGGGAGCCGGCGAGGCGTCGTCGTCCGGTATCCCGCGCAGCGCCATGCCGTGCAGCATATCTCTTGACATCGAGACTTCAGGGCCGGTAAATATGAAGCGAAAGTATCTCGATGTCGAGAGATTTAGGTGGTCGACGTGTGGGATCCAGCGCAGTACCTACGGTTCGGCGATGAACGATCGCGCCCGTTCTTCGATCTGGTCGGCCGGATCGGGGCGGAGCGCCCCCGCCTGGTAGTGGACCTCGGCTGCGGACCAGGCCAGTTGACGGCCGGGCTTGCTCGTCGGTGGCCCGACGCCCAGGTACGCGGCATCGACTCCGCCGCGGAGATGATCGCCGCCGCCGAGCGGTTGCGGCGCGACGCCCCGGCGGGAGGCCTGGGCGGGCTCAGCTTCGCCCGCGGTGATGTCCGGGACTGGCGGCCGACTGACCCGGTCGACGTGATTGTGTCCAACGCCGTGCTGCAGTGGGTTCCGGACCACGAGAAGCTACTCGTCGCGTGGGCCGGAACGCTGGCCCCGGGAGGCTGGCTGGCTTTCCAGGTTCCCGGCAATTTTGACCAGCCCAGTCATGCGATCCTGCGCGAACTGGCCGCATCGCCGCGGTGGCGCTCGCTGCTGGCGGACGTGCCGCTGAACCGGCAGGCCGCCGATCCGGCGCGGTACGTGGACCTGCTCAGCCGGGGCGGCTGCTCCGTGGACGCGTGGGAGACGACCTACCTGCACGTGCTGCCGGGCGAGGATCCGGTGCTGGAGTGGTACAAGGGAACGGGCCTGCGCCCGGTCCTCGCGGCGCTGGAGCCGGCGCAAGCGGCCGCTTTCCTGGCGGAATATGGAGCTAGAGCGCGCGCGGCCTACCCGCCGGAGCCGTACGGCACGGTCCTGCCCTTCCGCCGCGTATTCGTGGTGGCAACGCGGCGTCTCCCCGACTAGCCTAGCTCGCGCAGCCGGTCGCGGGCCGCCGCGGAGATACGCGGCTTGGGGTCGAGCTGGGATAGCCCGTTCCAGGCGAGGTTCACCAGGTGCGCGGCCACCTCTTCGAGGTTCGGCTTACGTGCGTCCAGCCACCACTGGCCGGTGAAGGCGACCATGCCCACCAGCATCTGCGCGTACATGGGCGCCAGCTTGGGGTCGTAGCCGCGGGCCTTGAGCACGTCGCCGAGGATGTACTCGACCTGGCCGGCGACGTCGCTGATCAGGCTGGCGAAGGTGCCAGAGCCCGAGGTCGGGTTGGAGTCGCGGACCAGGATGCGGAAGCCGTCGGCGTTGTCCTGGATGTAGCGGAGCAGGCTAACCGCGGCGACCTCGAACTTCGGCATGGTGTCCTCGCCCTCGAGCAGGCGGGTCGCCATCTCCAGGAAGCGCCCGACCTCGCGGTCGACGACCACGGCGTACAGCCCCTCCTTGCCGCCGAAGTGCTCGTAGACGACCGGCTTGGACACGCCGGCCTGGGCGGCGATCTCCTCGATGGAGGTGCCGTCCAGGCCGCGCTGGGCAAACAGGCGTCGGCCGATATTGAGCAACTGCTCGCGGCGTTCCTTACCGGTCATTCGCTTGCGACCGCTACCCGATGGTTGGCTTGTCACGCGTCCATCATGTCCGGACCGCGCTCAGTCAGCCAATTCGCTGGACTCTGCCATCCGGGCCGATGGCCGGGCCATGGAGCCGAGCTTCCGGGTTCCGCCGGTGTACTTGGCGGTCAGCCGGTCGGTGTCCGGCCAGCGGACGTCGGTGGCCCAGCCCAGCTTCTCGGCAAACCAGATGACCCGGGCGGCAATGTCGATCTGGCCCTTGAGCGCGCCGTGCCGTGCGCAGGTCGGATCGGCGTGGTGCAGGTTGTGCCATGACTCGCCGAACGACAGGATCGCGAGCCAGTTGACGTTCCTGGACTTGTCGCGGACCTCGAACTCTTCCTTGCCGAAGGTGTGGCAGATCGAGTTGATCGACCAGGTGACATGGTGCAGGAACGCGATGCGGACCAGGCTGCCCCAGAAGAACGCGGTAACGGCGCCCTGCCAGGACATCGACCAGAGGCCGCCGATGAGCGCCGGCGCCAGCAGGGAGGCCACCACGAGCGCGGTGAAGGACTCAGAGACACGCCGGATCCTGGCGTCGGCCAGGAGGTCGGGGCAGAACTTTTCCTGTGAGGTGTGGCTGCCCTTGAACAGCCAGCCGATGTGGGCGAACGCGAGGCCCTTGGTCAGTGCCCGCCAGTCACTGCCAAAACGCCAGGGCGAGTGCGGGTCGCCCTCGCGGTCGCTGTACTTGTGGTGGCGGCGGTGGTCGGCTACCCAGGTCAGCACCGGCCCCTCGATCGCCAGCGAGCCGGCGATTGCCAGCGCGACGCGGAGCCCGGTGGCGGCCTTGAAGGACCCGTGGGTGAAGTAACGGTGGAAGCCCATGCTGATGCCGAGGCCCGAGATCGTGTAGAACACGGCGGCGATCACGATGTCGTGCCAGCCCAGGCCCCAGCCCCAGGCGAGCGGCACGGCGGCGAGCAGCGCGAGCATGGGGACGATGACGAAGATGCCGACCAGGGTCTTCTCGCCGCCGCCGATGGGCACGGGCTCGAGATCGGAAAGCGGGCCAGTTTTGGTGGTCGTGGCGGCTGGGCGGTCAGCGGTCGTGGTCATGGCGTCCTCGCTTGGCGCTTGGCGGCACCGGTGTCGGCTGGGCAGTCCGCAGGCACCGGGGCAAGGGCGATGCAGAATACGCTTACGTAACCGTAGGCTACGCGACCGTAGGTTGCGCAAGGGTCAACTTAATTTTTCCTGGCAGTGTCGTGAACCTCACACGAAAAACCAGTCCAATATGGTCTATATAACTCATCTGGGGGGAATTCTCAGCTGGATCGTCGCCGGGTTCGCGGATCGGCAGGAGCAGCAGACCGTCGGCTCGGGTCGGTAGAGTTGAGTCACCGCACCCGTTCCCGGGTCGTCTAAGCGGCAGGACTTCCGGTTTTGGTCCGGACAACCGAGGTTCGAATCCTCGCTCGGGAGCATCTGCGCCTACCGCGGCAGGCGTCCAGCTCTAGCCGCGCAGCTCCGGCGGCGGGAGCCTGGCGGTACTCTGCCTGAGTCGGGGGGTGTTAACTGGCGGTGCCAGTGTCTAGAAGCCCCGTGTCTACAGCCCCGTGTCTACAGCCACTGTTGATGACACCCATCTATAACGACGCCAAGGAGCCGAGCCGAGTGAGCATGAGCGGGCCGGCCGCTGTCATCGTCCTCGCCGCCGGCGAGGGCACGCGGATGAAGAGCAGCACTCCCAAGGTGCTGCACGAGGTGTGCGGCCGGACGATGCTGGGCCACGTCCTGGGCGCGGCGCGCGAGCTGCGGCCGCAGCGGCTCGTGGTCGTCGTCGGCGACGCGGACGGGCCGGTGGCCCGCTACCTGGCCGAGTACGCGCCCGATGCGCTGGCCGTCGGGCAGTCACGGCGCGGCGGTACGGGCCATGCGGTGCGGATCTCCACCGAGACGCTCGGCGCGATGGACGGGACCGTGGTCGTCACCTACGGTGACACCCCGCTGCTGCGCGGGCGGACCCTCGCCGATCTGGTGGCCGCCCGCGAGTCCACCGGAGCGGCGGCGACCGCGCTGGTCGCCCGCGCCGAGGACCCGACCGGCTACGGGCGGATCATCCGTGATCAGGCGGGTGGCTTCGCCGGAATCGTCGAGCAGGCCGACGCCAGCCCGGAGCAGGCAGCGATCGACGAGATCAACACGGGCATGTACGCCTTCGACGGCCGCCTGCTGGCCGACGCAGTGCAGCGGCTGTCCACCGACAACGCCAAGGGTGAGGAGTACCTCACCGATGTCCTGTCCATCCTGAGCGCCGACGGCTTCGCGGTCGGCACCGTCTGGTGCGCGGACTTCGATGAGATCCTGGGCGTCAACGATCAGGCCCAGCTCGCCCGGGCCCGGCGGGTGCTGAACGACCGGCTGCTCGGCTCGTGGATGGGATCCGGTGCCGTCGTCGGGCCGTACGCGCACCTGACCGCGGGCGCCCGGGTGGAGGCAAGCACCTCGGTGCCGGGCGCGGCGCCCTGGGGCGGGCTAGCCGCGCCAGGCGAGCCGGAGCTTAGCCCGGTTGCGCTGGGCAAGGGAGAGTAAGCCACATGACCGGGATAACCGCCTCCGGCGAGAAGAAGATGATGCTCTTCTCCGGCCGGGCCTTTCCCGAGCTTGGTACCGAGATAGCTGGGTGCCTGGGCATCGACCCGACGCCGAGCAGGCTCTACGACTTCGCCAATGGCGAGATCTTCGTCCGTTTTCTCGAATCGGTCCGGGGTTGCGACGCCTTCGTCCTGCAGAGCCACACAGCCCCCATCAACCAGTGGATCATGGAGCAGCTGATCATGGTTGATGCGCTTAAGCGGGCTTCCGCCAAGCGGATCACGGTGGTCGTGCCGTTCTTCGGCTACGCCAGGCAGGACAAGAAGAGCCGTGGCCGGGAGCCGATATCGGCCCGGCTGATGGCCGATCTGTTCCTCACGGCCGGGGCCGACCGGCTGATGGCCGTCGACCTGCATACCGCGCAGATCCAGGGTTTCTTCGATGGCCCGGTCGACCACTTGTTCGCGTTGCCGATCCTGGCCTCCTACCTGGAAGGCAAGCTGGATGTCTCGGGCGTGACGGTGGTCGCGCCCGATGCCGGCCGGGTGCGGGTCTGCGAGCGCTGGACGGACAGGCTGGGCTGCCCGCTGGCCATCATTCACAAGCGCCGCGATCCCGACGTGGCTAACCAGGTCAAGGTGCTCGAGGTCGTCGGGCAGGTGGCGAATCGGACCTGCATCCTGGTGGACGACATGATCGACACCGGGGCCACCATCGTGAACGCGGCCGAGACGCTCTTCGAGCAGGGCGCGGCCCAGGTGATCGTGACCGCTACGCACGGAGTGCTCTCCGGACCTGCGGTTGACCAGTTGAAGAACTCGCGGATCAGCGAGGTGATCGTCACCAACACGCTGCCCATCAGCAACGAGAAGCGGTTCGACAAGCTCACGGTGCTGTCGATCGCCCCGCTGCTCGCGCGCGCCATCACCGAGGTCTTCAGTGACGGCTCGGTGACCAGCCTGTTCGACGGCCAGGTCTGATCCCGCCGGGCCTGATACGCCGGCTGCCGCACCGTCTGCGGGCACTGGCCGCTTCGGCTAGACTGCGCAGGCATTCCCCCTGTCGTCACAAGGAGTTGTCACCGTGCCCGAGGTAAACATCGCGGCCGAGCCGCGGACGGAATTCGGCAAGGGCCCGGCCAGGCGCGAGCGGCGCGCCGGTAAGGTCCCGGCCGTGCTCTACGGCCACGGCGGCGATCCCCGGCACCTCAGCCTGCCCGGTCATGATGTCCTGCTGGCCCTGCGCACGGCCAACGTGCTGATCCGGCTGGACGGCCTGCCGGGCGGCAGCGAGCTGGCGCTTCCCAAGGCCGTGCAGCGTGATCCCATCCGGGGCACCGTCGAGCACGTCGACCTCATTCTGGTCCGCAGCGGCGAGAAGGTGACCGTCGAGATCCCCATCAACCTCGTCGGCGAGCTGGCCCCGGATGGCATGCTCGAGCAGCAGCTCGTGCAGATCTCGCTGGAGGCCGAGGCCACGCACATCCCGCCGGGCATTGACGTCAGCATCGAGGGCATGCGGGTCGGCGACGCTGTGCACGCCAGCGATCTTGAGCTGCCCCAGGGCGTCAGCCTGGCCGTGGAGCCAGACATTCTGATCCTGCACGTGACCGCGGCGCCGACGGCCGAGCAGATGGAAGCCGATCTGGGCCTGCCGGAGGGCGAGGAGACTGGCGCCGTGGAGGCGGAGGCGCCCGCCGCGGTACCGGATGCGGTACCTGCCGACGCCGCCGGCCAGGCTGGCTGATCGCCTGCCCGTACCGGAGCGCCGGCTGGCCGGCGCTCCGGGCGGCCTGAGGTGAGCTTTGCATGGCCGATGAGCGATGGCTGATCGTGGGCGTGGGCAATCCGGGCCCGCAGTACGCGGCCAACCGACACAACGCCGGGTTCATGGTGGCCGACGAGCTCGCCGCGAGGATCGGGACCAGCTTTAAGCGTGATCGCTCGCGGGCACAGGTGGCGACAGGAACACTGGCGGGCACGCCGGTTACCCTGGGCAAGCCACTCAGCTTCATGAACCTCTCGGGCGGTCCAGTGGCGGCGCTGCGCGGCTTCTACAAGATCCCGGCCGATCGCATCCTCGTCGTCCACGACGAGCTCGACCTGCCCTTCGCGACCGTCAGGCTGAAGTCAGGTGGCGGAGACAACGGTCACAACGGGTTGCGTTCGATAACTGCGGCGCTCGGCACGCGGGACTATCACCGCGCCCGGGTAGGGATCGGCCGGCCGCCGGGCAGGATGGACGCCGCAGATTTCGTTCTGCGCGATTTCTCCGCCGTCGAGAGAGCACAGCTGCCCGAGCTGATGGACCGAGCCGCCGACATGGTCGAGGCCCTGCTAGCGCGCGGCGTCGGTGCCGCCCAGAACGAGTACCACTAGCCCGGGCCCACCGCACTGACCTGGCCTGTTAAGAAATACCAGCTAAGCCGGAAATACATGTCAACCACCCGATTTGGCTGCGCGTCTTGTCTACGTTGGTCTGGGGGTGGTTGGGGAGTTGGGGAAGGGAGCGCGATGGCCGGGCACTCAGCGGTCGGCGAGAGCTGGCCAGCAGATCGGGTCATCGCGCGCCTGTCGGCTCAGAGTTCCGCATCCTGGACAAACGGGTATCTGCGCCAGGCGGTGGTCGCCGACTCTATCTGCGGTCTCGCGGCGGGCCTGCTGGCGTTTCAGATCCGCTTTGACAACGCGCCCTTCGGTGCCGGGCACTACCTGCTGCTCAGCCTGGCGCTGCCGGTGCTGTGGGTGATCGCGGTCGGGCTGGCGGGGGGATACGACTCCCGGTTTATCGGTGTCGGCACGGACGAGTTCCGTCGGGTGCTCAACGCCGGGGTCTGCCTGACCGCGGCCGTCGCGATCGTTTCCTACGCGACCAAGACCGAGCTGGCTCGCGGCTACGTGGTCGTCGCGCTACCCTCGCTGACCGCGCTTGACCTGGTAGGCCGGTTCACGCTGCGAAAGCGGCTGCATAAGCTTCGCCAGCTCGGCAGCTGCATGCGCAAGGTGGTGGTCGTCGGGCACGCGGACGTCGTGGCCGGCCTGGCGGCGATGCTGCGCCGGGACACCTATCACGGCCTGTGGGTAGTGGCCGCCTGCGTGGCCGGGCCCGCGGCTCGCGACGAGATCGAGGCGATCCCGGTCATCACGGGGCTGGACAACGTGGCCGACGTGGTGCGGCGCTACGAGGCCGATACCGTCGCCGTGCTGTCGTGCCCTGAGATGAGCGGAGTCCTGCTGCGGGATCTCGCCTGGGAGCTGGAGAAGACCGGCACCGACCTTTGCGTGGCGCCGGCGCTGCTGGACGTCGCCGGGCCGCGCACCACGATCAGGCCGGTCGCCGGACTGCCGTTGCTGCACATGGACCATCCCGAGTTCAGTGGCCTCCGCCGGATTCTCAAGGCCGGATTCGACCGTGCCGTGGCGGGCACCGCGCTGCTGGCCTGTTCTCCGCTGTTCCTCGTCATCATGGCGAGCATCAGGCTCTCCGACGGCGGTCCCGCGCTGTTCCGGCAGACAAGGGTCGGCCGGGACGGCCGGGCCTTCACGGTGTTCAAGTTCCGCACCATGGTGCCGGACGCCGAGGATCGCAAGAGTCATCTGGTCGCCCTCAACGAGAGCGACGGCGTGCTGTTCAAGATGCGCCGTGACCCGCGAGTCACGGCGGTGGGCGGCTGGCTGCGCCGCTGGTCGCTCGATGAGCTACCGCAACTGCTCAACGTCTTGATCGGTGACATGTCGCTGGTCGGGCCGCGGCCGGCGCTGCCGCAGGAGGCGGCGCTTTACGGTGATCATGTCCGTCGCCGGCTGGCGGTGAAGCCCGGAATCACCGGCCTGTGGCAGATCAATGGCCGCAGCGACCTGGCCTGGGACGAGTCGGTCCGGCTCGACCTGCGCTACGTGGAGAACTGGTCCTTCATGCTGGACCTGCAGATCCTGTGGAAGACCGGCTCCGCGGTCGTGCGGGGCTCGGGCGCGTACTAGCCCCCGGCAGGTCTACTGCCGGCTGCTCTCGTCCCGTAGCCAGGTTGAATAATCGCGACGGGCCAGAGTTCGCCGGGCCCGTAGGCGTGCGACCACTGCTATGAGAACGAACGCCGTCACCCGGGGCGCCATGCCGTGGCCACCGCGGGCTATGGCGAGAAGGTCTGCCGGGCGAGTTCGTGCCGCCTCGTTTTTCTCGGTTCCGTTTTTTCCTGCGCCGTTATTTTCTATCTGCGCCACCGAAACCACGGCGCGGACGCGGCGCCGTAGCAGGTCGCCGAAAGTTCGCGGTGGGTGGATAAGGACGCGCGCGTTCGGAACGATGTACCTCTCCTCCGGCGTGAACGCCAGCGAGGCGGCGAGGTCGTCGGCGAGAACCGGGGGCAGGTCGGCCATGCGGGCATG
>Ga0066790_10000097_pt1 | contig 25434 bp, 20 predicted proteins | sample OrgsoiDNA2013050_FD_70963 | JGI IMG/M metagenome (GOLD analysis project Ga0066790, IMG submission 70963) | Permafrost soil microbial communities from the Arctic, to analyse light accelerated degradation of dissolved organic matter (DOM) -... | ecosystem: Environmental > Terrestrial > Soil >...
TACAGGATTTATCAAAAGACCCACAAAAAATAATGGAATGCATAAGATGAAAAACGCAACCAGTCTGAGTAAGCCAAAACTAAAAGTTGATCCCAGGCTCTCTCCCCATTTTTCTTTCATGAGTTGGGTGGAACGTTTAAAGGCCTGCAAGGAGACTAATAAATTACCCACAAGCGAAACTGGCCATTCGTAAGATGCATGGAGTGGCCCTTGTTGTCATACAATAAACAGTCAAACTTTGCAGTAACAATGGATCCCTGGGGCTTGCCGGCCAATGTCAGGGTTGTTATATGAGAAGCAGTAATTGTGAAAAAGCTTCCGGTCTGGTCAGCGGTTCCGTTGATCGTTTCCCAAAAAGTCCCCGCGCTATCCAGCCATGACAGGTTTATTCCGGGACTCAGAAGTGTTTTTATTAAAGTATTTGCAAATTTGGTGACCGTATCTGACGGTGAACCGAGATAATTAAATGAGGTATCCCCGGTTTTTATTGAATAATTATAATTTCCCGGGGCAAAAAAAGAATCCGTAAAATTACCAGGAAGAAGATCCGAATTCCGGACTTCAGGAAAATCAACATTTCCTTTTCCGAAATAAAAACTGGGTTCAAAAAGAGACGTGGGACTGACAAAACTTGAACCTAACCGGTTATAGCCATATACACTTGAATCTGCAGTAGAAAGACCGAATTCAGTTCCCCATGTCAAAGGTCCCTGTTCGCCATTTTCAATTCTCAGGATCCTGTTTCCATCGAGTGTTATGTCAATATACAAGGTACTATCGGTTAGGGTACTGTCCATAACCGGAATAGGGTTGGTAATCAGAATCATTGTGCTGCCCGAAGAAGAAACTTCTTTACTACAGGAAAACAGCCCAACCACTGAAACGAAAAACAATAATATACGTACCGGGGGTAGTGAAATATTATTTGTGTATGCGAATATCATATGCTGTCAGTAAGCTGAAGTTAAATAATATAATTGTGATTTACTATAGATAGAAAATCGTAAACGAATCGTTAACGGGATCCCGCAGGGCAACCTCTCCGGTGTAAAGGTTGTAAAGAGAAATGGAATAGTTTTTGAATCATGATTTACTCATAAAATCCTTGCGCATACACCCTATTCTACATGCTTTATTAGTTAAGGAAATCTAAAAGAATTGTTCATCCTTTAAATAATGTATTATGCGCAAGCTTATTCCACCGGGAATTTTTATCCTGTTCATTTCAACTGTCCTGTTTTCCATCGTCTCCTGTAACAAGGAATTATCATCAGTGAACAATACGGGTTCTTCGGGGAGCCCGGCCACAACATCCACTTCTTCCACGATAGCAGTCGCTGCCGACTCAACCGGTTTGGATTCGGTGTATATTATTCAGCGATGCGTCAATGGTTTTTTCCGTGATTCAATTGCCGCATCTGCGTTACCAGACTCAGTTCAGGCTTACCTGACCACCAACTATGCCGGTTTTCATTTTGCAATGGGTTTTGTAATAAAGGATAGCGCCGGGACTGTCGGAGGTTATGTGGTGATTATTTCGTTCAATGGCAAGCCGGTAGGTTTATTGTTTGATGCCTCCGGAAATTTCAAACAGGTACTGGAACAAAGGGAACGTGGTGATATCAATGGGGCCGGATGGCATCATGGCGGCCGGTTCGGCAACCGCGACGGTTCGCAAAGAGACTCCGTGGCGCTCTCGGCGCTGCCAGTCGCGATCACGTCTTATATGTCTTCCAACTTTCCTTCGGACACCCTGATCCGTGCATATCAGAACAGGGACAGCAGCATGCTGGTTATTTCGAAGAATAACGGGATTTTCGCCGACCTGTTTACCTCATCGGGAATCTTCATAAAGAGAGTGCCGCTTACACCTCAGGGAATTTTATTCAAACATCCCGCTGAAATTATCCAGCATGTCGTTCAGGATTCCCTACCTGTCAGTGATCTTGGCTACCTGACGAATACATTTCCCAACTACACATTCGAAACGGGCTTGTCTGTTTCCGGGAATGGTCAGTTGCTGGGTTATGTAGTGGTTGTCGATGCAGACAATACCAAATACGCGATATGGTTTGACATATCAGGAAATGTGATTGCAGCATTGCCCATATGGTAGTCTGAATGACCAGGTCTTAAACATCGTCTGCCCGTATTCGCCGGAGTATGGGCAGACGATTTTCTATTTTATTTCTTCCAATTGACTGACCCATTTCAGGATGTCCTTCCGCTTTTGAGTTGGGTTTTCATTAAAAAATTACCTCGATATATTTTGGATAAATAATAACTTGTAAGAGCTGCGCCTTTTTAACATCAAATTCATCAACATGAACAACGACAAAAAAATTAAAAAAACGTTGATCAGCCGGCAGGATTTTATAAAAAATGCCGCCATGGCTACAGCCGGCTTTTACATTGTGCCCCGTCACGTTCTGGGAGGAAGAGGATTTGTGCCACCGAGTGATAAACTATATATCGCCGCCGTGGGTTGCGGTGGGGAAGGAGAAAATGATATTCATCATTATGCTACAGCTCCCAAAAAAAATGCGGTGATATCTTTTCTTTGTGATGTGGATGACCGGAAAGCCGCACCACGCCGTAAGGAATTTCCAAAGGCAGGGTTCTACCATGATTGGCGGGAATTATTTGAAAAGGAAAACAAACATTTCGACGCGGTTTCTGTCGCTATTCCGGATCACAACCACGCCATCGTGGGCTACCGGGCCATGGAGATGGGCAAACATATATATCTTCAAAAACCACTCACCCATGATATTTATGAAGCGCGTGTACTAACGGAAGCTTCAAAAAAATTTAAAGTAGTCACCCAGATGGGGGACCAGGGCGCATCCTGCGATGGAATGCGCACAATGCGTGAGTGGTTTGAAGCCGGGCTTATCGGAAATATTGAAAAAGTCTACTGCTGGACCAACCGGCCCGTCTGGCCGCAGGGTATTCCCTGGCCCAATAAACACACCGAAATTCCAAAGGAACTTCAATGGGACCTCTGGCTGGGCACGGCCGAACAAACCAACTATATAGATAACCTGGTTCCATTTAACTGGCGTGGTTGGTGGCGTTTTGGAACCGGAGCTCTGGGAGATATGGGCTGTCATATCATGGGCCCTCCCTTTAAATTACTGGAACTTGGATATCCAACGGAAATATCAGGTAGCGCCAGCACGGTTTTCAACGGAATTTTTGTTGAAGGCATATATCCGGATAGTGGACCGGTATCCAGTTCGATCCGTTTCATGTTTACATTAAAAGACGGACGCAACCTCGATCTTTATTGGATGGACGGTGGCATAACGCCTGAAAGGCCAGCGGAATTAGGCACGGATGAGAATATGGGCGAAGCGCTGGGTGACTGGCCGGGAGAAAATGATTTTGAAGGAGGAACTTTATTTATTGGAACAAAAGGAAAAGTTTCCTGTGGCTGGGGTGGAAGTCATCCCCGTCTTTTGCCCTATTCGAAAAACAAGGATATACAGATTCCACAAAAATATCCGCGGATATCCGGGGACATGGATGGTCATTGGTGGCAATGGATAGACGCCTGCATCGCGGGATATGGAAATGCAGAAGTGGATTCTCCTTTTATCGGCTATGCGGGACCATTGACCGAGACGGTACTATTGGGAAATTTATTACTGCGCAGTTTCAATATACAGCAGAAGGTAAATAAAAACGATCCTGTTTACGGTAAAATGAAAGGACATGAATTTCCGGGCAGATACATTAATTACAAATGGGACGGGGAAAATATGAGGATCACCAATTTCGAACCGGCCAATCAATTCGTAAGAAGGGAATACCGAAAGGGGTGGGGCGAACTAAAATGATAATGCATTTACTAAGGGTAAACCCTTGTACTATAAACAGCAGAATGTAACCGGCAATCAGGAATCTATTTTTGATTTTTCCCGGATAAGGGTAAAGGAATATTTTTTGCCGGTGGTGGCCGCCGCGAGCGATACAACAGTCGTCGTGTCGAGCAAACTCTTATTGCTGGTGGTATTGAATACAAAAGCCGAAGGGATTCTGCCCGCCTTTACATGACCTATTTCGCTGACCGGATTGAAAGAATTTTTTTTCATTTCCTGGGATAGAGTGGCATAGTCTCTTTCGGTGGCTTCCTGCAGCCTTATGGAGGTGATAAATTTTGACATATGGTGAGTTTAATTGAAAAATTGGTCTACAAATATAGTGAGACCGTATTACTATAAGATTACTGAATCGCAAATTTTATGTGAATTGAATGTTTTTGACCGAAATTGATCGGAATATACAAGTGACTGACCCTGGTGTATGAATAGCGATCAACGTAAAAATGAAAAGAAGGTTTTCATCGGGCTGATTTCCGCCTGTGTTTTGACCTATTTAATTGGCTGGCAAATTCCTCTGATGGAAATCGATGCAGTGCAGTATGCCAACATTAGCCGGGAGATGCTTCTGCATAAAAATTTTTTTCAGATCTACGACCAGGGACGAGACTACCTTGATAAGCCCCCTATGCTTTTTTGGCTTAGCTCAGCCAGTATGAAGCTCTTTGGGGTGAACGATGCGGCTTATCGCCTTCCGTCTTTTTTTTTCTCGATACTCTCTATCTACAGCGTATACCGCTTTTCCAGGTTATTCTATGCTGAAAAGGTTGCCTTATTGAACGCCCTGGTACTGGCAGGTTCGCAGGCCATGTTTTTAATAAACCACGATACACGAACGGATACAATGCTCATGGGCTGGGTAATATTCAGTATCTGGCAACTGGCGGCATGGCTTCAAACCAAAAAATGGACGAATCTGATCCTTGGCGCCGTAGCGATTGCCGGCGGTATGCTGACCAAAGGACCCATCGCCCTCATGGTTCCCATTTTTGCGTTTTCCACCCATTTCATTTTGACCAGGTCCTTTGCAGCATTTTTCCGCTGGGAGTGGTTACTGCTGCTATTGATCATCGGAATCCTGCTTATGCCGATGAATATTGGCCTTTACCGGCAATATGATTTGCATCCCGAAAAAGTCATGTATGGCAAAAAGGGTATATCCGGGATCCGGTTTTTTTACTGGACGCAAAGTTTTGGCAGGATTACGGGCGAAAGTACCTGGCGGGAGAATTCTTCCTTTCTCTTTCTTTTTGAAAATTTACTCTGGGGGTTTCTGCCCTGGACAATTTTTTTTCTCCTCGGTCTGGCAACCGGCATTCGGCAATGGGTCCGGAATAAGTTTTTTGTGCGCAACGGGGAGGAAGCCATTAGCCTGGGTGGATTCGGGGTTACCTACTGTGCACTGGCTTCAAGTAAGGCCCAGCTGCCCCACTATATATATATTGTTCTGCCGCTGGCTTCCATTATTACCGGAAAATTCCTTTTCCGTTTATTCTATAATCGAAATTACAAAGGCTGGTTAGCACCCCTGTCGAAAGTACATGGGTTATTATTTTCATTATTGCTGATCGCCTTGTTTCTTCTGATTACAGTTCCATTTCCACCTCTGCAACCGGCGATTATTATTTCGGCCGGGTTAATGACAATATTGTTTCTACTGATCTGGCTTCAAAAAAGTAATCCACTGCCCAAATTGCTCACCGGCTGTGTTTTGATCATTATTTTTATCAACTGCTGGCTGGACGTTGGCTTTTATCCCAAACTCTTACAATTCCAAATGAGTATTCCGGTCAGCCGGTTTATTCAGGATAATCATCTTGATAAAGACAAAATATTTCTATACCAACTGGAGCCCTCGAGGAGCCTGGATTTTTATAGTAATCATTCTTTTCAAAATACGGATGACCCCGACACGCTGCACCAGCAGAATTTCCTGTTGACTTCCCAAAAAGGAATCGATATGATAAACAGGACCCATTTTAAAGTGATCGATTCCGGATTCGCATTTCACGTAAGCCGGTTGTCACTTCCTTTGTTGGATTCCGCAAAGCGCAGGGTGAACAGTGATGCGTATTATATCCTGGAACGATTTTGAGTTACTGCGCCGTATTCAACAGACCCGGTACCATCCGTCCCGTGGCAGCAGCATCCTCCATTTCAGCGTCAATGGTTTCATGATAAATGGCATCGTCATTCACTTTCCAGAGATCGAAAATAGTGCTGCCTGCCAGTATATTTTTGACCGCCAGCATGGCCGTCATCATACTATGATCCTGGTTATTGTATTTGTGCATGCCATTACGCCCCACGACCTGTAATCCCGGATAATCATCCAGCGCGTTACGGATCGCGGAAACCCGCTGTTTATACTGCTGGTCATAAACCGGGTAGGCTTTTTTCTGACGGACAACACAGCCATCCCGGATATCTAACGGAGAAGCCAAACCGATTTGTGATAATTCTTTTTTACCCAGTTCAATCAGTGCTGCGTCTGAAGCTGTCCATAATCCGTCTCCGTCAAAGCAGAAATACTCCAGTCCATAGGCTGTCATCGAAGGGTCAGGAACCATTTCAGGGCTCCAGGACTTAAAATTTTGTATTCTGCCAACCAAAACAGACGGATCGTGAATATAGATCCAGTTATCGGTGAAGTTTCCTTTTTCGGGCAATATTAATATCACAGTAATGAAGTCACGGTACGAAAGCCGTTTCGCCGCATCCACGGCTTCCGGCGGAAAAACTGGCCGCACAGCGGGTATCAGTTCTCTTAAAGGGGCAGAAGAAATGACCTGATCAAATCCGGAATGAGTTTGACCGGAAGAGAGCCCGATAGTCCATTTTTTCTGATGCAAAGACAATGATTCAACCCGGGCATTCATTTGGACACAAGCGCCAAGACGGAGGCATTTTGCCGAGCAGGTTTCCCACATCAGCCCGGGGCCGAGCCGGGGATAACGGAAGGAATCGATCAACGTTTTTATAAGCGCCCCGCCGTTTGCTTTTTTAGGGAACAATGCATTTTTGATCAGGGAACTCATCGAAAGACCCCTGATTCGCTGAGCCGCCCAGTCAGCCGAGATCTCCGAGCAGGGAATTCCCCATACCTTTTCCGTATATGTTTTAAAAAAAATTTTATATAATTTTTTCCCGAACTGATTACTGACCCAGTCTTCAAAATTTTGCGGATCCCGGACCGGAAAGACCTTGGCTCTTGCATAACTCAGCAGGCATAGGACTGCCTGTATCAAACCCAATTTCCTTAGCGCATCCAGGGCGACCAGCGGATAACGGAAGTATTTTTTCTGGTAATAGATTTTGGAACTCCTCGGCCTTTGCAACATTTCTTCTCCCAGAATTTCCGTCCAAAAATCTTCGACTTCTTTCGATTTACTGAAGAAGCGATGTCCACCGATATCAAAATGAAACCCTTTATAAGTTTCAGTTCTTGAGATGCCGCCTACATAGATTGGATCAGCTTCAAATACATAAACGGCAATGCCGGCTTTGGAAAGAAGATACGCTGCCGTCAGTCCGGCAGGTCCGGCACCGATGACTGCAACTTTTTGTTCATTCATGAGAAAACTCTTGAAGCGATTATTTTAAGATATTCCAGGACCCAACTGGTTCTCCCTCTGAAAAGAATATTTATGACTTTTTTGGATCCTGCGGAGAATTCTTGTGAACAACTGGTAAGTACATGCCGCAACGAACCCTCCAAAAATAGCGCCTCCCAATATATCGCCCGGATAATGTTTGCCGATATACACCTGTGCAAAACAGACCAGAAGGGCCCAAACCCAGAGCCAGTACCAATTCCGGCCGGTCATTTTCCGTATGACGCAGAACCAGAATGTCGCCAGGCCAAAGTGATTTACGGCATGATTGGAAGGGAAAGAGAATTTTCCACCACAGCCATCCAGTATCCGGACGATTCCGTCAAGCCGAGGTTCATAACAGGGGCGAAGGCGTTCAAAAAATGGTTTTAAAATAAAAGCAGTGATGCTATCGGTCAGCGCTATAGTTATCAAGGTACAAAAAATAAAAATCCAGGTTATTTTTTTCAATTTCACGATGCTCCACAAGGCCATAAAAATATAAAGGGGAATCCAGGTCAGCGGGTTTCTTAAAAGCAGCATGGTGGAATCCAGAAAAGAAGAACCAGGTTCGTGATTGATAAAGACAAATAAATCCCGATCTAATTTCTCAACCATTTCAAGAATGGATACAAGATTGGACATAGAATTCTTCTCTTAATTTCAGAAACAAGGGCAAGCTAATGTCTTTTTAAATCCGCGAGCCGGAGATATGGCTTCTTAACTAATAATTTATATTGAAATTATTTTCTGCAGTTTTATTCACATCTGCTTAACGGTTATGAGCTATCTGCCCAGCCGGGAACGTAAAGTTTCTGTAATTAAGACTCTTCCCGCCATTCCTTGGTAATTTGTTATTTTGGTATCCTGAAACCTTTCAGGCTATGACCGAACTCCGAGCTCAATTCAGGCATGTAAGTTATTTATGGGATGAAAAAAAAGCCGCCTCCCTTGCCGGGGATGAAGTGGCTTTGTTGATATACCGCTCCAATTTGCTGGGAGCAGACCTTCGCCTTACCAATTACGGAGGGGGCAATACTTCCTGTAAAACAACTGCCGGGGATCCGATAACCGGAGAACCCACCGGAGTAATGTGGGTAAAGGGTTCCGGAGGGGACCTGGGAACCCTGAAGAAAAAAGGGCTGGCCGCCCTTTATCTCAGCCGCCTTCTGAATTTGAAAAATATATATCAGGGCATAGAGGATGAGGACAGAATGGTGGATTTATACAATCATTGTCTTTTTGATCTGGATTCGAAAGCGCCATCCATTGATACGGCCCTTCACGGTTTTCTGCCCTTCGCCCATATTGATCACCTGCATCCGGATGCTGCCATAGCCATCGCCGCTGCAAAGAATGGCAAGGAAATCACGACAGAATTATTTGGCGGAAAGATCGGGTGGGTCGGCTGGCAACGCCCCGGTTTTGACCTGGGCTTGAAACTAAAGCAATGTCTGGATGAAAACCAGGGCATCCGGGGAATCATGCTGGGATCACATGGATTGTTTACCTGGGGGGCAACCGCTTATGAAAGCTATCACAATTCACTGGAAGTGATTGAAACCTGTGCCCAATATATAGAGGATCATGTCGGCAAAAAAACTTTCGGGGGCCCGGCCCTGAAATCTGTTTCCAGGGAAATACGTCTTCAAAAAGCTGCCGCTCTGGCGCCTCTGTTAAGAGGTTTTTGTTCTTCCCAAAACAGGATGACCGGCCATTTTACGGATGACGAGCGGGTGCTGGAGTTTATCAATTCCAAAGACGTCGACAGACTGGCTCCGATGGGTACCAGTTGCCCGGATCATTTTCTGCGAACCAAGATCAGTCCACTGGTTTTGGAACTTAGCCCCGCAGAAGATTTTTCAAACGGCAATCAGATCAGGGAGAAACTAAAACCTCAATTCGAATCCTATCGCGGGATGTACGCAGCCTATTATCAATCGGGTAAACATGCAGACAGTCCCCCGATGCGTGACCCAAATCCCGTCGTGATCCTGTATCCGGGCATCGGCATGTTCACTTTTGCCAGGGACAAGCAGACGGCCCGCGTGGCATCCGAATTTTATATCAATGCCATCAACGTTATGAAGGGTGCGGAAGCGATCAGTTCCTATACTTCCCTTCCGCGGCAGGAAGCTTTTAATATTGAATACTGGTTACTGGAAGAAGCCAAACTGCAAAGAATGCCAAAGCCAAAGTCTTTATCCGGAAGGGTAGCGCTGATAACCGGCAGTGCAGGGGGCATCGGAAAAGCCATTGCTAAATTATTTGTGGAAGAAGGCGCCTGCGTTGTTATCAATGATAACGACGAAGAAAGGTTGGAAAAAGCGGAGAAAGAATTCATCCGGCTATTTGGCGGGGACCGTTTCGTGGCCGGAATGCTTGACGTGACAAATGCACAAAGCATTCAAAAAATTTTTCAAACGGCAACTCTTGCCTTTGGAGGCATTGATATTATTGTGAACTGTGCCGGACTTTCCATTTCCAAATCCATCGAAGAGCATACGGAGAAAGACTGGGATCTTTTATATGACGTGCTGGTAAAGGGACAGTTCCTGGTAACGCAGGCAGGCGTTGAAATTATGCGCAAACAGGGCCTGGGTGGTGATCTGATAAATATAGTCAGCAAAAACGCTTTGGTATCCGGACCCAACAATGCGGCATATGGCTCAGCCAAGGCGGCCCAGTTACATCTCAGCCGTCTGAATGCGGCCGAACTGGGAGCAGACAGGATCCGCGTGAATGTCGTGAATCCGGATGCGGTCATTTCAGACAGCAAGATTTGGGAAGGCGCCTGGGCGGAAGGTCGCGCCAGGGCATACGGGGTTAGCGTGCAGGAGCTTCCCACCTATTATGCGAAACGCACCCTCTTGAACGAAATCATTTTACCGGAAGATATTGCCAATGCCTGTTTTGCTTTTGTGGGCGGACTCTTGAATAAATCCACGGGTAATGTGCTGAATGTGGATGGAGGCGTGACTGCGGCATTTGTACGGTGATCAAATTGTAATAATTATGCGTCTGGAAAAAAATAATATTGAAAAACATAATCAAACATTTGGGAAAACACACCGGCGGCAATTGGAATTTTTAATGGCCACCATACCGGATGCCGAAAAGATTCTTCATAAATTGATGGCCTTCCAGGTGGCCATTCCCAGCTGGGCCCTGGGAACCGGAGGCACCCGCTTCGGTCGATTTTCCGGGGGTGGCGAACCGCGCAACCTGGAAGAAAAAATTGAAGACATTGGACTGCTGCATTCACTCAATGGGTCGAGTGGTGCGATTTCCCTGCACATTCCCTGGGATATTCCTGAAAATCCGGTGCGGATAAAAAACCTTGCTGAACAGTACGGCATCCGGTTCGATGCCATGAATTCAAATACTTTCCAGGACCAGCCCGGACAGCAATACAGTTATAAATTCGGCTCGCTCCAGCACGTTAAAAAAGAAGTCAGGCAACAGGCCATAGAACATAATATCGAAGTGATACATCACGGAATCGCCCTCGGATCAAAATCGCTGACCATCTGGCTGGCCGATGGATCCTGCTTTCCGGGACAATTGAATTTTCGCGAAGCGTTTCACCATACCCTGCAGGGCCTTCAGGAAATTTATTCCGCGTTGCCGGATGATTGGAAAATTCTTGTTGAATACAAAGCTTTCGAACCGAATTTCTATTCCACAACAGTCGGGGATTGGGGCCAGTCGCTGCTTTATTCATCAAAGCTGGGTCAGAAAGCATTTACCCTGGTTGACCTGGGCCACCACCTGCCCAATGCGAATATTGAACAGATTGTTGCTTTGTTGCTGATGGAGGGAAAATTGGGAGGATTTCATTTTAACGATTCCAAATATGGCGATGATGACCTGACCGTTGGAAGTATAAAGCCCTACCAGTTATTTCTCATTTTCAATGAACTGGTGGAAGGGATGGATGCCCGGAGAATGGATCATGCGAAGGACATGGGTTGGATGATCGATGCTTCGCATAATGTGAAAGATCCACTGGAGGATCTGTTGCAATCGGTAGAGGCGATCCTTGTTTCCTATGCACAGGCGCTGCTTGTCGATCGCGTCAAACTCCGGGCAGCTCAACAGACCAATGATGTGGTGCTTGCCCAGGAAATCTTGCAAAACAGCTTTCGGACCGACCTCCGGCCCCTGGTTGCTGAGTCGAGATTGCGCGTGGGTGCTGCCCTGGATCCCCTGGGATTGTATCGAAGTTGTAAAATACGAGAACAGTTAATAAAAACGAGAGGATCAAAAACGCAAAGTTCCGGACTTTGAAAACACCCGTAATTGCCATACTGGATGTCGGAAAGACGAATAAGAAATTATTCCTGTTCGATGAAAACTACAGTATTGTCAGGGAAGAAAGTTGTACACTGCCAGAGACAAAAGATGAGGATGGTGATCCCTGTGAGGACCTGGGTCTTTTAAATTCCTGGATCGGTGACATGCTGAGGGTTTCGAAAAATGCGGGCGATATAGATATTCGCGCTCTCAATTTTGCCGCCTATGGAGCCAGTTTTGTGCATATCGGCGGTGATGGAAAACTGCTGACACCTCTCTATAATTATCTCAAACCATTCCCGTCAAAAATAAAAAAACATTTCTACGAACAGTATGGCGGAGAAATGACTTTTTCCATGCTTACCGCATCGCCGGTTCTTGACAGCCTGAATTCAGGTATGCAGTTATACCGGTTAAAATGTGAAAAACCGGAGATCTTTGGAAAAATAAAATATTCCCTTCACCTGCCCCAATACCTTGCCTGGTATCTGACGGGTAAGGCCTGTTCGGATATTACCAGCATTGGCTGCCATACCAACCTTTGGAATTTTTCCCAGGATTATTATCATGAATGGGTTTACCGCGAAGGGATCATTGATAAACTTCCACCTATTCAATCCTCCGGAACGGTTCATCCCGTATTGATCGATAAACATAATTTCCTTTCCGCTGGATGCCTGGCGGGTATTGGCCTGCATGACAGCTCTGCTGCAATGATCCCCTACCTGGAAAGTTTCACGGAACCCTTTGTTCTGATTTCCACAGGAACCTGGTGCATCAGTATGAATCCTTTCAACCAGGAACCCCTGACGATCGCTGAATTGCAAAACGATTGTTTGTGCTATTTAACTTTTAAAGGGCGACCCATGAAATCTTCCCGGCTTTTCGCAGGTTTTGAGCATGAACAACAGGTGAAAAAACTGACGGTATATTTTCAGAAAAATAATAATGCATTTCATTCGGTTGCATATGATCCCGAAATCGTTTCGAGTCTGAAGGCAAAAAATGATCTCCCGGTTTTTGACCGGCCAGCTTCTCCGATTGGTGCCTCTGCATTTGCGCAACGGGATTTTTCGGGCTTCACAAGTTTTGAGGAAGCCTACCACAGGCTTATGATGGATATTATGGATCAACAACTGAATTCAACAAAACTTATCCTGTCAGATGCTGTAGAAAGAATTTTTGTGGACGGTGGTTTCAGCGGCAATCCTGTTTATATGCATTTGCTTGCTGCCGCTTTTCCTTCCATGGAAGTTTTTGCGGCCAATATTTCAAAGGCCAGTGCGGTGGGAGCGGCCATGGCCATTCATGAACACTGGAACGACCAGCCCTTACCGGGGGATATCATCGAATTAAAATATTTTAGGCAATGATTCACAGCTTGGCATTTCAGTATGTAAATTGGGCAACATGGGTGTTTTAATCGGCGTCTTTTTGCATTTTGTCGGCGGCTTTGCATCCGGAAGTTTTTATATTCCGTATAAAAAAGTAAAATCCTGGCATTGGGAAAGTTACTGGCTGGTCGGTGGCCTTTTTTCCTGGCTCATCGCCCCGATGCTTGCGGCTTATCTGATTGTTCCGGGATTTTGGGAGATTATTCGTGCCGTACCCGGTTCAACCATTTTCTGGACTTATTTTATGGGTTTGCTTTGGGGAATCGGTGGCCTTACTTTCGGATTGAGTATGCGTTACCTTGGCATGAGCCTCGGCATGGCGATCGCCCTGGGTTATTGCGCCGCATTCGGCACGCTGATTCCACCATTGTACTATGATATCATGGGGAATCCGGACGGCCAAACAACAATCACTTCATTATGGCATGCCGGATCAGGTAAGATTATTCTGGGCGGTGTCCTGCTCTGTCTCATCGGAATTGGCATTTGCGGAAAGGCCGGCGTGATGAAAGAAAAAGATCTGGGGGATTCAAAAAATGCCGGGACCATTATTGAATTTAATTTACGCAAAGGCGTCCTGGTTGCAACTATTTCCGGTATACTCAGTTCCTGTTTTTCATTCGGCCTTCAATTTGGAAAACCGATTGCTGCCTTGACAGAGAAAAGCGGGGTCAATCCGATTTTTCAGAATCTTCCGTCTCTGGTCGTTGTTTTGCTTGGCGGCCTCACCACCAATCTGATCTGGTGTGTATTACTAAACCTGAGGAACAAATCCTATGGCGATTATATCAATTCAAAAACACCGCTGTCCAGGAACTATCTTTTTTGTATCATAGCCGGTGTCACCTGGTATCTTCAGTTTTTCTTCTATGGAATGGGTAGTAGTAAAATGGGAAAATACGATTTCAGCAGTTGGACATTTCATATGGCCTTTATCATTATCGTCAGCAACGCCTGGGGCATATATTTTAAAGAATGGAAGGGATCGGGAAAAAGGACCATGCAAGTTATCCTGCTGGGCATTTTTACGGTAATCCTTTCCACAGTTGTGGTTGGCTTGGGAAATTATGCAGCTTCTATAAAACACTAACTCTTCTCAATCGGAAATCATGAAAAAAAATTTCTTCTTTCTGGTAACCGGCGTGCTCATTATCCATACCGGATTCTCCCAGTTAACAGTCAAAAACCTGCGTTGCGAGGACCGCGCGAACCCCGTGGGTCTGGATATCATCCGGCCCCGCTTCAGCTGGCAGCTTCAACCGGATCAGAGAAATCTGGTGCAAACTGCGTACGAAATTCAGATCGGAAATAAATGGGATAAAAGAGAAATCTGGAACAGCGGGAGGCAGTCGGGTTCCGAGTCAGTCTATGTTCCCTACGGGGGCAACGCTTTACAATCTGCGAAATCGTATTACTGGCAGGTCAGGGTATGGGATAACAAAGGCAGGGTTTCCGGGTGGAGCGAAAAAGCCTTCTGGCAAATGGGATTACTGCAACCCGGAGATTGGAAAGCCAGCTGGATAGAATCTGAAAGCGCTGCTGATTCAGTTAATGGACCGGCCCTTCTATTTCGGAAATCATTCAATTCCGCAAAAAAAATAATATCCGCCACCGTATTTATTACTACCCATGGCATGTATGAAGCGTTCATTAACGGAAAAAGAATCGGAGATGGTTTTTTAACGCCGGGATGGACCAGTTATAATAAACGGCTTCAATACCAGGTTTACGACGTCACGGCATTACTTGATAAAGGTGAAAATGCAATCGGGGTGATGACCGGCAGTGGCTGGTACCGCACGGCCCTGGCATGGAATAATAACAAAAATATTTACGGAAAGAAAATGGCGTTGCTTCTGCAGCTCGAAATAAATTATTCCGACGGCAGCCGGCAAACTATTATTTCCGACGGAAGCTGGAAAACCTCCGACGGGGGACCCGTGCGGTTTTCTGAAATATATAATGGAGAAACATATGACGCGAGACTGGAAAAACCAGGATGGGATTCACCGGGTTTTGATGACAAAACATGGCAGAATGTAGTAGAAAAGGATTATCCGAAAAACAATCTGATAGCAACGTACAATGAACCCGTCAGGAAACATGAAACATTTAACGCCGTCAGGATTTTCAAAACACCGAAAGGTGAGCAAATCATCGACTTTGGGCAAAATCTGGTTGGGTGGGAAACAATTCTTGTAAAAGGAAAATCCGGAGATACGATTACGGTGGATCATGCGGAAGTTCTGGATAAGGAGGGTAATTTTTACACGGATAATTTACGCGCCGCAAAATCTCAGAATATATATGTCTTAAAAGGGGGAGAGGAAGAAATATTAAATCCTCATTTTACTTTTCATGGTTTCAGGTACGTACGGGTGAAAGGGCTGAATGGTCAGATAAGATCGGTATTTCCTGAAAATAAATCCCCAACTCACAACGGACGCAACGGAAAACCTTATGATGTAGCATACCTATCAGCCGTCACATTATATTCTGATATGGAACCGACAGGGCAGTTCACTTGTTCAAACCCAATGCTGAATCAGCTGCAACACAATATTCAATGGGGACAGAAAGGTAATTTTTTGGACGTACCAACCGATTGTCCGCAACGGGATGAAAGACTGGGCTGGACGGGTGACGCGCAGGCTTTCTCCAGGACGGCCAGTTATAATATGGGCGTTCATAATTTTTTCTCTAAATGGTTAAAAGATGTAGCCGCGGACCAGTCAGAAGACGGAAGGGTTCCATTCGTGGTTCCCAATGTGTTGGGTCCGATGGCGGGGGGATCGGCCGGCTGGTCTGATGTATCTACGATTATTCCCTGGAATATGTGGCTGGCATATGGTGATCCGAAAATTCTGGAGGACCAATATGCCAGTATGAAGGGCTGGGTAAATTTTATGGCAGGCCATAGCCGGGATTATTTATGGAACACCGGGTTTCATTTCGGGGACTGGCTATTTTATCGGCCGGCAGATGATAATGACGGAAGGTCTGCCGTGACCGACAAGTATTTAATTGCCCAGTGTTTTTTTGCGCATTCCACCCAATTGCTGATAAATGCCGCCCGGGTTTTAAATAAACAGGAAGATGTAAAACAATACACGGAACTGTTGAGCCATGTGAAGGAAGCATTTCTGAAAGAATATGTAACGGCATCGGGCAGACTGGTTTCCGGAACACAAACCGCCTATGTGCTGGCCCTTCAATTCGATATGCTCCCCGAATCATTAAGGGCCCAGGCGGCAGAACGCCTGGCGATAAATATTAAAGACTATTCCGATCATCTGACGACCGGATTTCTGGGGACGCCTTATATCTGCCATGTACTGAGCCGGTTTGGTTATGATTCAGTTGCTTACACCCTTTTATTGCAGGATAGTTATCCTTCCTGGTTATATCCTGTAAAAATGGGCGCTACTACGATCTGGGAACGATGGGACGGGCAAAAACCCGATAGTAGTTTTCAAACGCCGAGTATGAATTCATTCAATCATTATGCATACGGGGCGATCGGCGACTGGATGTACAGAACAATTGCCGGGCTGGACACATATGATGAAGGAGCGGGGTATAAAAAAATTAAGGTTCAGCCACACCCGGGTGGTGGATTGGGTTTTGCCAGTGCCGATCTGGAAACAGGATATGGAAAACTGAGCGCACACTGGGAAATAGCAAATGATAAATTTATCCTTGATGTTGTAATTCCACCAAACACAACGGCGGGCATCTATATACCCGCCACGAGCCCTGAATCCATTACGGAAAATTCAAAACCGTTACCAGATCAAAAGGAGATCGTAGTAAGTGGCCGGGAAGGGAATTATATTGTTTTGCAAGTTGGTTCGGGTACTTATCACTTCTCTGCTGATAAAGTAAAATAAATGATTAAGATGAATTTCTAATTTGACATAGCAAACTGGTCGCTACCTGGTGGGGTCCCAAAGGATTTACGAACCCGGTTTGCCAGCTGGATTCAAAAAAAGGAGGCTCGATCCGGATCGTCATGCAGGCTCCAGAGGGTACGAAATATCCGGTCGGCGGAATGTTCCTCGAAATAAAGGAACCCGAACGGCTCGTTTTTATTACACACAAAGAAGACGACTATGGAAACAGTCAATTGGAAATAGAAAACACGGTTAGTTTTATTGAAATGGGCGAAAAGACAAAGATGATTTTTAAGGCAGTTGTTTTAAAAACTTCACCTGAAGGAACCGAGGCCTATAAGGGTATGAGTACGGGATGGAGCCAGAGCCTGGACCGCCTGGAAGAAAGTCTTCATCAATATTCATCATAAAAATTCAACAGGATGTTTACAGTCAAATCAAAAGACGGAACAATCATTGCCTATGATAAACAGGGCCAGGGTCCGCCCGTCATTTTAATCGACGGGGCACTTTGCAGCCGGGATATGGGTCCGATGCCCAAACTGGCAACCTTTCTGTCAAAAGATTTTACAGTGATCAATTATGACCGGCGCGGCCGCAATGACAGCGGGGATCGGTCCCCATATGCGGTGGAAAGGGAAATTGAAGACATTGAAGCGCTGATAACGGATGCGGGGGGCAAAGCGGATCTTTTCGGAATTTCATCAGGCGCCGTGCTGGCGCTGAACGCAGCTTCAAAAAGCCTCGCGGTCAGAAAACTGGCGGTATATGAGCCCCCGTTTACAGTAGGTAAAAGCGGGCACGTTCCGCCCGCGGATTCGGAGGTACAATTGAGAAAACTGATTGCTGAAAATGACCGGTCAGGCGCCGTACGATTTTTTATGAAAGATATGGTTGGCTTACCCTCGATTATGACTTACCTGATGCGATTGTTTCCGGTTTGGTCAAAGCTCAAAAAAGTTGCACATACACTTCCATATGACGCGGCCATTCTGGGCGACGGCTCCGTACCGGCAGAGATGATTCGCAGCATTCGTGTCCCGGTACTGGTAGCAGGTGGTGAAAAAAGTCCGCCGGGTCTGCAGCGTGCCGTCCGCGAAGTGGCCAGAATTTTAACAGGTAATAGATCCGAAATGCTAAAGGGACAAACGCACAATGTGTCAGCAAAGGTTCTGGCGCCGGTGCTGATTGAATTTTTTAAAAATTGAGAAATGGATTATTACTGCGAAGGGTGGCCCGTCCGTGGGTATCGGGAGAGCAAAATTCTCCTGCACTTCTAAAATCTGTAGGAAACGGCATTGATATTCATGCCCGCTCCCACGGAAGCGAACAGGACGATGTCTCCGGCTGATAATTCGTGTTCGGGAAACTGATGGTTTCTCACCAGGTCCAGCAAAGTAGGAATCGTGGCAACGGAACTATTACCAAGCCAGGCGATACTCATGGGCATGATATTGACCGGGGGAATTTCAATCCCGTATAACAGGTATAACTTTTTTATGATCGCTTCATCCATTTTTTCATTCGCCTGGTGAATAAATATTTTTTTTATTGATTGAATGGGCAGACCGGATTTATCAATACAGGCTTTCATTGCTTCGGGAACATGTTTTAAAGCATATTCATAAACTTTTCTGCCCTTCATTTTTAAATACCGGACGCGCGGATTACTATCCGGGTAATAAGATGCACCCATGTTGATATAGTCCACTTCATGCAGGCTATGGGTTTGCGCTACATACGCCAGTAAACCCGGAGAATTTTCATTTCCCTCTCTGCTCTCCAGTACGACAGCACCCGCACCATCACTGAATATCATACTGTCCCGGTCAAACATATCAATTACCCGGCTCAGGGTTTCTGTTCCGACGATCAGAGCCTTTTTTGCCATACCCACTTTGAAAAATGCGTCTGCCTGGATAAGGCCCTGCAACCAGCCGGGACAACCAAATAAAATATCATAGGCTATGCAATTGGGATTCCGGATACTGAGGGCGTGTTTCAGCTGACTGGCCAGCGAGGGAACAGCAGCTGTTTGAATCGTATCTTTTATTACATTTCCAAAATTGTGGGCTACGATGATCTGGTCAAGGGTTTCGGCATCCACGCGGCTGTCGGAGATTGCTTTTTTAGCGGCTTCGTAACCGATATTGGAGGCATTCAGGTCATCGGTGGTATAACGCCTTTCCTCAATTCCAGTAATTTTCTTGAATTTATCAACTACCTCGGCCGGATCCGTAGAAAGTGGTAATCCATCGGAGGTAAAAAATTCATGCTGCGCAAAGTCCTGATTGGTTTGTACAAACGGTGGAATATAGGATCCTGAGCCTGTAATAACAGAGCGTACCATTAAAATTTATTGTGTGGTTGAATGCAATCCTGTCGTTGCACGGGCAGGGCAAGATCCGGCACCCTTAAATTTAAGTCGTATTGTACTAAAAATAAAATCTTCATCGGGTATGGCAGAAAGACTACATAATCGAACCGGTTACAGGTGACGGATCCCGCTTTTGAATTCATTTTGAGACCGCGACGCCTACATAAGAATCCGCAGTTCCATAGTACAGGAACCACTTCTCTTTATAATACACCAGCCCCTCCGAAAAGGTGGTTCCGGCAGCGTATTGTCCGCTGATCTCGTGTGGCAGCGTGGGTTTTAGAAAGGGATCATCAGACCGGATGAGGATGGTCTGCAAATCTTTTGGATCGAAAAAAACCCTGCCGACCGAATAAGTGCCCTGGGGTAAGGATGGGTCGGCCCCCTTGCCGTTGGCATTTTTCCCATTATAGATGAGCATAACCCCTTTGTCCGTCACCAAAGCCGGAGGCCCGCATTCGTCCAGATCACTGTCAAAATGAGCAGGACGGGTTTGCATGGCTTTCTTTAGAAATCCTGATGAATCCAGCAAAGGATACCAATCGTAAAGGTTATCCGACCAGGCCAGATTTACAAAATGTTCTCCCCAGTACATCCAGTATTTACCAAATAATTTTGCAAGCACCGGTTTATTATTTACCATTTTTGTAATCATCGACGCCGACTTGGATGCGGTATCCAGAAAACGGTGATTATATGCTTTCGCAAAAGCCGGTCCCTTTTTCTGCCAGTGAAAAAGGTCCTTTGAAAAAGCAATGGATAAGCGGGGGATCTTATAATTCCAGGAAGTGTAGGCAAGCACATACTGACTATCTTCCGTTTGTACTATACGGGGGTCCTCACAGCCCCCGGGAAAATCATACTCTTGAAATCCGTCATTGGCCGGATAAAGAACGGGTTCCGGGTAGGAAGTAAAATGAATGCCATCGACACTGGCAGATATCCCGATGCGGGAGGTCCGGCCCCCAAGAATAGCCGCGGGGTTATCTTCACAGCGCGATAAAACAAAGATCGTATCGTCCTTCACGATGGCTGCGGGGTTGAATACATCTGCTTTTTTCCAGCGAACGTTTTCGTTTTTCAGCGAGTCAAAAAAAATGGCAGATGAATCATGCGTTAATATCGGATAGCTGACCGGTTTGATAAAAGAAGATAACTGGTCGAAGGGATTTGTTCTTTCGGTACAGGAGGCAATCAGCAGGATGGCTAAAACGTATCTGTATCTTTGTGACATACTTAATGAATGGTTATGGTAAAGATGGGTGAATATAACCTGCTTAAGGTTATTAAAGTCAAGGAAATGGGTGTTTTCATGGATAACGGCGAAGAAGGCATTCTCATGCCCAAACGTTTTGTTCCATTGGGAACCCGCATTGGTGATGAATTGGATGTCTTCCTCTATCATGACGGGGAAGGCCGCCCAATTGCCACGACGCAGAAACCTTTCGGAGTATTGGGTGATATCGTCAAACTAAAAGCAGTCAGTGTGACTCCCCAGGGAGCGTTTCTTGACTGGGGCCTGATGAAGGATCTTTTCATTCCGAAATCGGCCATGATCAGTTTTATGCAACCCATGGGTGAATACCTGGTGAAAATTGTGATGGACGAGCAGACGGGACGTGTTGCGGCAACAGAAAAACTGGAGCATTACTTATCGAATGAAATCCTGACGGTAAAAGAAAAGGAAGAGGTTGAACTGTTCGTATACCGCCAAACAGATATCGGGTATGAAGTGATCATCAACAACCGCCATAAGGGGATACTGCACAAAAATGAAATATACCGGCCGATAGAAATTGGTGACCGGTTTACCGGGTTCATAAAAAATATTTTATCCGAAAATAAAATTGACGTGGCGGCGGGTAGGCCCGGATATCAGAGAGTAGAGGATGAAGCAGAAAAAATCCTTCGTCTGTTAAATGAAAACAATGGATACCTGCCGTATCACGACAAATCTTCGCCCGAAGAAATATACGCCTTCTTCAAAATCAGCAAAAAAACATTTAAAATGACAACGGGAAATTTATATAAACAGCAAAAGATTCTGTTTACGAAAACAGGTATAAAGCTTAACGCTTAACGCCTAACGCTTAAAGCAGTCACCAACCTTACTATCGCTTCAACGGAACATACCATTCATTGGATTATATAATTAGCGTTAGGCGTTAGGCGTTAAGCGTTAAGCGTAATAAATGGTCCTCTCCAAAAAATCATTCGTGAACTTTCCTTTCGGATCATGGATCGCAACCAGTTTCTTAAAATCCGCCAGTTTTTCATAACGGGATTCCAATATCGGCGCCGGCATCGTAAATAATTTACCCCAATGGGGCCTGGCTTGGAACGGATCGAGTTCTTTTTCTATGACAGGTAATAATTTACTGACTTCCTCCCATTCCTGTTTCCAGGTAAAATGAATCGTTACTGAATCCTGGTTTCTGCAGGGACTCAGCCAGAGCTCATCTGCCGCGATGGTCCTGATTTCTGTAATGAATAAATGCGGACCAATCTGCTTCCCAAGTTTTTGAATCGCCAGAATGGCTTCTACTGCATGTTGATGCGGGATAAAATATTCCGACTGAAGTTCCTTGCCACTGCTGGGTGTAAATCCCATTTTGAAATGCGGGAGCCGTTCATACCAGGGTCCCGGTACGCCCATTTGAGGTGTGCAATTTTCTGCCGAAAGTTCTATGATCGGATGAAGGTCCCTGATGGCTGCCTTGGCCCCATAAAATTCCTCAATGCTTTTATATTTTATTTCCGGGTCTACCTTATCCTTTATCCACACCTCGTTGATCGATTCCGATTGCCAGTCAGTAAATAAGCTTACGCTGTATCCGGCAGAAACAATATCAGTAAAATGTTCCTTCACTTGTTCAAGCGGCATTTTTAAAAATACTCGCTGGCGCATGCTATATGTGGGTTGCACGGCGAGTGTCACCTGGGTGATGAAACCCAGGGCGCCCAGTCCGACAACAGCGGCATTAAAAGTTTCTCCGTCTTTTTCTTTGGAAAGTTTTAACAGGCTTCCATCGGCAGTAATAATTTCCAGGCCTCTGACGGCAGTGGACAGGTTACCGTTTTTCACTCCGGAACCATGAGTAGCCGTTGTAATGCTTCCTGCAACAGAAATATGGGGGAGTGAAGCCAGGTTGTGGAGGGCAAAACCTTTTTTGTCGAGCCAGGGACTTAATTCCCCATATTTAATTCCACCCTCTACGGTTACTGTATGATTATCGGTATCCAGGGTGAGAATATTATTCAGGTTATTTGATGATACCAGGTTGTATTTACTATCGGCAATGGTATTGAAACAATGACGGGTTCCCAGCCCCCGGAGCCGGTCACATTTCTTTATGAGGGTCTGGACTTCAGCAACTGTCTTCGGATAAAAAACATTACTCGTGCTGAACGTGAGATTGCCGGCCCAGTTTTTCAGTCTGTCCTGCGGGGCCATAACCGGAAAGGAAGATATAAACGGAGCAGCGGCAAACATAGAAGATAATTTGATGAATTTTTTTCTTTGCATGATAGAACCATTTAATCGCACATTATTTCTTCCATACCACAACACGCCAGTCGTTGCCACTAGCCACTGAATAAGTTTTTGCAAAATCACCCTGGTTCAGCGCAAAAGATAATTGAAGCAGACTGTTCAGATAGGCGAGCGGTTTTCCTTTATCCACCGCGCCAAAGGTCTGACTGTAGGGCATATCACCGGTATATATTTTATTTTCTTTGTAAAAAATTTCTGCATGTAAGATATCTCCATATTTCAATCCGAGCTGATTGAATAAATCCGAACCGATATTGGTCCATATGTTCCCGTACTGAACATCGAGGATGGCAATAGTTCCTTTTAGTTTATCTCCATCTTTGAGTGCCTGCTGGTAAGGGATCTGAACCACCTGATCAGGCAGCTGCCTGCCAACCTGTTCAAATGTAATCACACCGGCAGCCAGTCTCGCAGCCGTATAAGCATATACGTCACGGCCATGAAAAGTATACGATTCCTGCGAACCTTTTCGCCTGTTCAACACTTCATCAATCTGTCTGATCTCGCCAATGCCCAGGGAAGAGGCGATGAGGGTGAGGGTACCATTGTCGGGAGTGACAATAAACTGACCGGTCTTCGTTTTGAGGACTACAGATTTTCTATTCGTACCGACGCCGGGATCCACAACCGAAACAAAAACGGTTCCTTCGGGCCAATAGGGGACCGTTTGTTCAAGCCGGTAAGCAGCTTCCCAAATATTGTAGGCAGGAATTTCATGCGTGAGGTCAAATAGTTTCAGATCTTTTGAAACTCCCATGGCTACCCCTTTCATGGCAGAAACAGCGCCGTCCTTTAGTCCGAAATCGGACTGAAAAACAACGATTTTGTTTTGAGCGGAGACTCCGGAAAAAATAAAAAATGAAAAAAGGACAGCAATGCAAAACCGACGCATGAGGGAGAATTTTCTTTCAATATACGCTAAGAAAATTGCTATTCGGGTGGACACCGGAGAATCGGGGAAAAGTTGGAGGAATCCGATTCTCTTCCGGTTCATCAGTTGAAGAACGAATTCATTTCAAATACTTGTCGAACCAGTCCGCAAATGATTTTTCGTATACGTATTCATCTTTCCATTCCCCATGTCCGCCGCCTTCCTTCACGAGCAGGTTGCAGGGTATTTTTTCCTCTTTGAGTTTTTCGATAAATCTTTGGGACTGACTGAACGGAACGACCAGATCTGCTGTACCGTGGGCGATGAGGATCGGCGGATCATCCGGGCTGATTTGATAGAATGGAGAGATTTGCCTGGAGATCAGTAATAATTTTTGTTTGTCCGTTATGAGTACAAAATGTTTGTGGATGGGTTCCCATTCCTTAAATTCAAATGCAGAATATGCGTCTGCCTGGTCAAGAATAACTTTATTCATCGGGTCCACATCCATATTTCCCCAGTGTAGAAAATCGGAGGGTGGATAAAAACAAGCGACAGCCTGGACCCGGCTTGATACCCGGTCAACCGGATCCTGCGAAGCAATGTCTGGTTTATCGTCGTCCGTTGCGACGGTAATCGACAAATGTGCCCCGGAAGAAGTCCCGGTTATCCCTATGTGGCCGGGATCAATTTTATACTCCGAAGCATGATACCGTACAAAACGGACGGCTCTTTTCGCATCATCGATCGCGTCCACAATAGTAAACATGGGACGACCGCTGTGCATGACCAGGAAAACAGTATAACCTCTTTGCAGGAATATTTCAGAGTTCCTGGTATTGTACTGGACCCAATCATACTGGGAATACCAGCCTCCGCTGACCATACTTATTATGGCTTTGCCATTTAAAGAACGTTTAGGGGAAAGCATGATCATGGTCAGTGCCATGCCGTCCTTTCTTCCATAAATCAGTTCCTTCTCCGAAAAGGTTTGGGAAGTCTGGGCTAAATCGGGAAAGGGGAAAAGGCAAAGGAATAGACCCGAAAATAAAGCCCTCATATACTTGATTATTAGCTGTTTGTTCATAAATAAATAGAATTGTTTTTTCCAGAGCCCATTTTGGCGCTCCAATCTATTAAAAATCAGGATAAAACCGGCTGCAATCGCGTCGGATTTTAGAAATTTTTAGTAAATTGTACTTATAAATTTTTAACGTGAGAGAGAAACTTTATTCATAAAAAACAAGACCATGATCAGAAAATTTCTTCCCGCCTCCTGTTTCATAATATTTTGTTTTCTTTCAACGGCTGCTTTTTCACAACATATTGCTGTTGCGGGACAGGAGGGAATCGGAACGACCATGGACAAAAATGGCATTTGGTTCACCACGAATATGTCGGTTACAAATTCACAAACATTTGCCAAGGATTTTGATATGTATTCCATCCATCCGATCCTGGACCATGGAAAGATGTTTGCCTACGGAACTGAGTATTCTGCAAAGGGCACCCGTTTGCTGTTCGAAGATTGGGTAAAGGGTACCGTCATTAAAAACACCGGAGAAGAAATCAA
>Ga0066790_10000098_pt1 | contig 25353 bp, 19 predicted proteins | sample OrgsoiDNA2013050_FD_70963 | JGI IMG/M metagenome (GOLD analysis project Ga0066790, IMG submission 70963) | Permafrost soil microbial communities from the Arctic, to analyse light accelerated degradation of dissolved organic matter (DOM) -... | ecosystem: Environmental > Terrestrial > Soil >...
AGGCAGCGAAGCGCAGTACAGCCAAGAAGGCAGTGAAGCGTGCTCCGGCCAAGAAGGCCGCCAAGCGCACAGCCAAAAGGACTGTGAAGCGGGCGCCGGCCAAGAAGGCGGCCAAGCGCACAGCCAAGAAGGCTGTCAAGCGCACGCCGGCCAAGCGGGCAGCCAAGCGCGCGCCGGCCAAGAAGGCACGTCGCGCTCCGGCCCGTAAGGCGGCGAAGCGGCGCTAACAAGCGGCGCTAAGCAGTACGTTCCTCCGGGAGCGGGTGAGATCGGGGGCCCTCGGGCCCCCGATCTTGCCATTTCCGGATCTATGTTTCCGTGATGAGGTGGAAGCTCTCGCCCTGGGCGAACCCGGCCAGCCGCCCGTGCTGGCGCAATTGCTCCCGCACCTGGTCGGCGAAGGCGACATGATCACCTGAGCGGCCAGCGCCGGGGCCGATGCCCATGGTGCTCTCGTGTTGACTCTCGTGGGCCAAGAGGGCGGCAATCTTCGCCTGCACGAAGTCGGCGACGTCTTCGACGTGGTTCGGCTCATCGGCCTCCCACAGGAGCAGCGCCCTGGGCCGATGGGCGCCGAGCCCTTGATCGGGAAAGAAGTGCGGGTCACGGGCGGCCACGATGGCATCGGTCACGATGAAGCCGGCGTGGCGGTGGTCCGGATGGAGCCGATAACGACGCCAGGGGTCATGGCCCAGGACGACATCGGGGCGGACGGTGCGAATCGACCGTGCCACCTCCCACTGGGCCCGGGCGCCATTGCGGAGCTCGCCGTCGGTCCAGCCGAGGAATTCGACCTCTCCCCCGCCCAGGATGATGGCGGCGCGCCGCTGTTCGTCCTGGCGCAGGGCGACGAGGGATGCCTGGTGGCGTGCGGGGTCCCACGTTCCCTTGGCGCCGTCGGTCAGGACCAGGTGGTGGATGGCGGTGCCGGCGGCCGCCCATTTGGCCAGCGTTCCCCCGCAGCCGAACTCGATGTCATCGGGATGCGCCCCGACCGCCAGGGCGACGGTCGGGACGACGAGGTTGCGGGACATCGAACCTTCGGCCGGCAGGTCGTTGACCGGGTTGGCCCGCGCCGTCGGGGCGCGCTCGGTCATGAGGTCAGCTCGGTGACGTCGGACGGCCAATCGACGTCGTAGGCCAGAGCCGGTATGCGCAAGACCCGGATTGGGAGTCCCAACCGGGTGGCTTCGGCCCGGTGCTTCCGGAAGGACCCGGGCCCGTAGGCGAAGCGGAAGTCGCACGCAGCCGGAAGGCGCAGGACATTGGTGCCATCGTCGTAGCGATCAGGGATCAGGGTGATACCGGCAAATGGAGCCAGCGATCCAAGGTCACGGGCCCGGGGGAGATCGCCGTGCGCCACGATCACCCACTCGACACCGGCCTGGCCCAGTTGCCCCACCCCGACGCGCACGGCACCGTTCAATCCCTGACCCGGCTCCCACATGACGGTCGCCCCGAGATGGCGGGCCCATTCGGCCACCTCGGGGTCGTCGCACACCACGGCGACGGGGAGCGGCGCGCTGGCGGCAACCACACGTTCGGCCATGGACCGGACCAGGTCGATACGCATCGTGTCAGACATGGTCCCGCCCAGTCGGCGCTTGGCCTGGCGGAATCCCTTGACCGGGATCAGCACCACTTCGGGCCCGAAGGAGGCTCCAGAGAGGGTCGGTTCCGGGCGCGGGGTGGCGGAGACGCCGGCGGACACTTTCGACAGTGTACGGGGGAGGGGCAAGCGGGTGGCGTGGCGGCCGTAGGCTTCTTGTCGTGAGCGATCGTGTCGCAGTCATCGGAGCTGGCTCGTGGGGTACGGCAGTGGCGAGCCTGACGGCCGGGTCCTTCCCGACGTCGCTGTGGGTGCGATCGCCCGAATTGGCATCGTCGATCGGGCGGACCCGGGAGAACGGGACCTATCTGGCCGGGGTGCACCTGCCCGACGCCCTCACCGCCACCTCCTCGCTCGAAGAGGCGGTGGCCGGCGCCTCGGTGGTGTTCATGGCGGTGCCGTCACACGGATTCCGGTCGGTGTTGAGCGACCTGGCGCCGCTGGTGGCCGAGGTCGAAGCGGTCATCAGCCTCTCCAAGGGCATTGAGAACGGGACCAACCTTCGAATGTCCGAGGTGATCGCCGAGGTCATCCCCGATGTCCCGGCGGGCGTCTTGACCGGTCCCAATCTGGCCCGGGAGGTGGCCGACGGTCAGCCCGCCGCCAGCGTGGTGGCCCTGCCGGACGAGGCCCTGGCCACGCGCGTGCAGAGGCTAGTGCACACAAGGACCTTCCGGGTCTACATGGGCACCGATGTGGTGGGGTGCGAGATCGCCGGCGCCACCAAGAACGTGATGGCGATCGCGGCCGGCATCTGTGACGGCCTGGGGTTCGGCGAGAACACGCGCGCCGTCCTGATCACGCGCGGCCTGGCCGAGCTCGGCCGGCTGGGCATCTCGCTGGGAGGAAAGGTGCTCACGTTTGGCGGCCTGGCCGGCGTCGGTGACCTGGTGGCGACCTGCGCCAGCCCGAAGAGCCGAAACCGCACCGTCGGCTTCGAACTGGGGCAGGGGCGCTCACTGGACGACATCGTCAACGGCATGCAGATGGTGGCCGAGGGCGTGAAGAGTGCCGGTCCCCTGGTCCAGCTGGCGCGCGCCCACGGGGTGGAGATGCCCATCGCCGAGCAGGTCGAGGCCATCGTCTCCGGCCGGTGCTCTCCCCGTGAGGCCCTGATGTCACTCATGGACCGACCGGCCCGTCCCGAGTGGGATGAGGCGTTGATGCGGGGCCTGCAGGCATGAGAGTGCACCCGTGAGCGGACTGTTCGGGCTGAACGAATCGATCCCGGGCGACGCCGAAGCCTCCAGTCGGGCCACCGCGCTGGCGCACGTGCGCGACCTCTTGCGCTCCCATGGGGTGACCGACGCCGAGATTGATCAAGCCATCGCCGATGATGTGCTCGATCTGTTCGTGGTGGATCGGATGCTGGTGCCGTCCCGCCGGCGCTACACAAGGGTCGAGGTGGCCGAGCTCACCGGCGTGAACATCGGGTTGCTCGAGCGCTTCTGGCGGGCCCTCGGATTCCCCAATGTCGACGAGGACGAACTGGCCTTCACCGATCTCGATCTGGAGGCGGTGCGCCTGTTCCAGGGGATGCAGGCACTCGGGGCGGCGCGCACCGACACCGCCCTGCAGTTGGCCCGGGTGATCGGCTCGTCCATGTCACGCATTGCCGAGGCGGAGCTCGTTCCCGGGGACCTGGTCCATACCGACACGGATTCGGTGTTGGCCGCCGATGCGTTTGCCAGTGTGGCCGATGTCACCATTCCGGCCATGGCCCGCCTCCTGGAGTTCGTGTGGCGGAGGCAGGTGGCCGCGGGGATCCAACGGAGCATGCACCTGCGCAGTCACGGCGTGGCCCCCGGTGCGAGCCCGACCCTGGCGGTGGGATTTGCCGACATGGTCGGGTTCACCTTGCTGAGCCAACACCTCGACGACCGGGAACTGGCCGACGTCGTCCGGCGATTCGAGGAGATCTCGCACGACATCGTCACCGCCCTCGGTGGCCGGGTGGTGAAGATGATCGGCGACGAAGTCATGTTCGTGGTCAACGATGTCGCCGATGCGGCCCGCATCGGTCTCGATCTGGCCGATGCCTACGCGGACGACGAGTTGCTGTCCGACGTGAGAGTCGGATTGGCCTCGGGTCCGGTCCTCTTGCGCGACGGCGACTACTTCGGTCCCACCGTCAACCTGGCCCACCGCATCGTCAACATCGGGAATCCCGGAACGGTACTCATCTCCGATGAGTTCCACACGGCCCTGCTCGAGGAGGCGCCCGATGAGTTCACGGCGCAGCCTCTGCGGCCCCGCCTGCTCAAGGACCTCGGCCGGGTGCAGCTGTGGTGGGCCGGCCGAGCCGGCGAGGTGGCCGACGGGACCGGCGCGGCGGCGGACCGTCGGCGCAATGTGCGCTGGGAGCGGCTCTCCGAAGTGCTGCGCGACCTCGAGGAACTGCGCGGAGTGGGCGAGCGGCTGCTGTCCAGCAACCGCTCGGTGGGGTCAGGCGCCGTGCAATCGGGCGGTGGCGATGCCGAAGGGTCGTAGGGGGAACGACCCCTCGAACGGGCTCTGGGGATAGCCCCGCAAGTCGACCAGCCATCCGGCGTGGCCGTCGATGGTGACCGTGGTCGCCTCAGGACGGGGGTTGAAGACCCGGACCTCGAGCACGCCTCCATCGCGCCGCAGGGCGCTGACCTCGGCGCCGCCGATGCTCAGCTCGGTCCCGGTGGGCGGACGGTCGCCGCCGCCCAGGCTGGTGACCACTTCGAGCGGCAGCAGGACATCGTCGGCCAGGGCGAAGGGATCGTCGACGTCGAGGGCCAGGGCGTAGGTGAGCTCGACCTGGCGTCCGGTCATCTGGAGCCCGTCGACCGGCGTCATGGGGCCCGCGGGGAAGGGCCGGTAGGCCATGCCGAGACGGGACAGCATGCCGGTCGAGCGCAACACGGTCAGGGCGATGGCGGCGGCGGCATCACCGTGCGACGTCGGCCCGATGTCGATGAGCTCGTACTCGCAGACCCCGTCGTGGACGACGGTCAGCCCGCCGGCGGACACGAAGCGGCGGGCCGGCGCCGTGGGGAGTCCGAATTCGTCGGTCCGACCCTCGGCAGTGAGGCCGCGTTCGACCGTGGCGAAGGCACTCTCGGCCTGCGACGTCCGGGCCGGCTCGGGCAGGGGCAGGTGGACCCGGAGGCGGTGGTCCCGGCTGGGGTTGACGAAGGACGTGGTGACGCGCACCACCGGCTCGTCGGCCCGGAGCTCCAGAACGGTCTTCACTTCGACGGTGTGCTCACCCACCCGGGCCTGGGAGCCTCCCTCGGTGTGATCCGGCCAGAGGTAGGAGGCCGCGATCTCCACGCGGGCGCGTACCGGTCCGGGCTCGAGCACCCGAACGGCCACCGAAGTCGGCGCCTCCACGAAGGAGTCCTTCAGAGGGGGGGAGTAGTTATAGGAGTCGCCGAGGTCTCCGCCGTCGACCAGCTGGCCGTAGCCCGGCCGCCCGTCGAGCGAGAAGGTGCCGAGGGTCTCGTCAACCTCGACCGAGACCAACCCGTTGGAGAGCGTGGCCGGCCGCCCGGTTGCACCGGCCGCCACGGGGTGGGTCAGCGGCACCGGCTCGAAGGCCCGCCAGCCGTAGCCCGCGACTGCGGCCACCCGGGCCGCAATGCGCCGGATGGGTGGCTGGTTCAAGGCGATGCGGACCACGGCCTCGGGCCGGGCCGCCAGGCGGGTGTAGATGTCCGCCTTAGCTTGGGCGATCGGCACGTTGTGCCGCTCGTCTGGACCGACCGACACGGTGATGTCGATGCCCTCCTCGTCCTCCTCGACGACAACGTCGTGGACCCAGGCATCGTTGTCGATGCGCGGGCCCTGCAGCATGCCGAGGACGGTGCGGACGGTGTCGGCATCGAGCACCATGGATCCGGGAAGTCCGGTGCGTTCGGAGATGACCTGGACGTCGGCGCTCGGCGGCTCGGTCGCCCCCACCACCAGCTCGACCACGCCTGAACGTGTCCGTTGGACCGGGTTGAGGACGGTGGCGCCGGCATCGGCCAGCGACCGGGCGAACGACTTGGTGGCCCGGTCGGCCAGACCGGTGGCGATGGTCCGCGCTTCGGCGTAGCGGTGCAAGACGGCGTCGACCACGTCATCGATGGAGCAGGCGCAGATCGAATCATGGGCGGAGTTGCGCACCATCTCCTTCCAGGCGAGCTCGAGCAGCCGCTGCGGCCACTGGGCCGGCTCCTGGAACAGCGCCGCCAGGGGTTCGGCCCGCCGCTCCAGCTCGCGCTCGGCCCGCCCACCCATGCGCTTGACGTCGACCCGGTTGGAGGTCACGCCCATGAGCATGTTGGCCCGGAAGCCCGAACGCAGCTCGCCCTTCCAGTGCTCGAGCCCTTCGGTGGGTGCGGTGGCCAGATACTTGGGCAGCGAGGTGACTTCGAAGAAGAAGTCGTCTTGGAGATCGTTGGCCTCGGCGACGACCCGGCCGAGAAACGGCTGGGGCATGAGGTGATCCGAGCCGTTCATGGTGAGCAGGTCGTCGATGACGAGGGCGCCGACCTCTTGGAGATGGTCGGCCGTGCGCTGGATGAGGGTCTTGGCATCATCGGGGAGGGCGGCTCCGTTGCCGTAGCCGACCGGCAGGTATTCGGCCCGCACGCTGGACCCGTCCGGCGCTTCCCAGGTGAACCCGGTCTTGGTGATCGCCGATGGCACGCCGCGCCAGACGACGGTGTGGGCGAATCCGCCCAGTCGCAGGATCTGCGGCATCTGGGCGATGTGCCCGAACATGTCGGGCAGGTAGCCGACGTCCATGGTGCCGCCGAACGCGGCGCCACGGAGGAGGCCCATTTGCAGGTTGCGGATGATGGTTTCGCCCGAAGCCAGGAACTCATCCATCAGGATGTACCAGGGGCCCATGCTGATCCGGCCGGCCGCCGCCAGCGAGCGCAGGCGCTCTTCGGCCTCGGGGCGAACCTCGAGGTAGTCGTCGACCACCGCCATCTGCCCGTCCAGCATGAAGTACGGGTAGCTGTCGTCGGACTCCAACAGCGGGATCAGCGTGTCCACCAGGTCAATCAGGTTGAGGCGAAAGTCCTGGTAGGACCGGTACCACTCACGGTCCCAATGGGTGTGCGGCACGATGGCGATGCGACGTGTTGTCATGACCGCCAGACTATGACGTGCAGCGACGACCGGCCGGATCACGTCGACGATGAGCCTGGCGGACCGTTCGTCGTCCGGACCGGCCGAGCTGGGTGCGGGAGGCACGCTGCTGCGACTGTGGTCGGAGCGTTGGCGGGCGGACCCGGACCGCTCCGTGCTGGTCAGCGGGGAGGACCCCGCCGCGGTGCTGTCCCACCAGGCCCTGGCCGAGCTGACCGCCGGTGCGGCGGCCGTGCTGGGGGATCGCGGAGTGGTGGCGGGTGACCGGGTTCTCTGGTGCCGCTCGCCGTCGTTGGACTCCATCGTGGGCCTGCTCGGGGCGCTGCGCCTGGGCGCGGTGGTCGTGCCGCTCGATCCCCGGAGCGCCGCCGGCGAACTCAGCTACGTGGTGGGTGACGTGCGACCGGTGGCCGCGTTGGTCGCGCTGACCGAGCATCGACGATGGATCGAGGCCGCCGATGCATCGGTGGGTGTGCTGGTGCCCGATGACCTGAGTGCCGCGGCGAGTTCGGCGACGGCTCCGACGCTCGACGCGGCACGACCCGATGACGACGCCCTCATCGTGTACACCTCGGGCACCACCGGCCGACCCAAGGGTGCCGTCCATACCCACCGCTCGTTGTTGGCCGGGGCGCAGGCGCTCCGTGTGGCCTGGGGCTGGGAACCAGACGACCGTCTGATCCTGACGCTCCCCCTCTTCCACGTGCACGGGCTGTGCGCCGGGCTGTTCGGGACGCTCGCCGCCGGTGCATCGGCCCTCGTCTTCGAGCGCTTCGACGTGGGGTCGACCCTCGACGCGGTGGCACAGGGCTCCCTGTTCTTCGGCGTGCCCACCATGTACCACCGCTTGGCGACGTCGGGTCGGGCCGGTGAGCTGTCGGCGCTGCGCCTCTGTGTCTCCGGATCAGGACCGTTGCCGGCCGAGTTGTGGCGGCGCCTCCACGGCGAGCACCAGGTGGCCGTCCTGGAGCGCTACGGCATGTCCGAGACTCTGCTGACCCTCTCCAATCCGCTGTCGGGTGAGCGCCGACCGGGATCCGTGGGTCTGCCCCTGCCCGGCGTGACGGCCACCATCGCCGGGGCCGACGAGCACGGGGTGGGCGAGTTGATGGTCCGGGGGCCGTCACTGTGCCGCGGCTACTGGGAGCGGCCGGAGGCCACGGCGTCCTCGTGGAGGGAGGGGTGGTTCGCCACCGGGGATCTGGCCTCGGTCGAGCCAGACGGCTATTACTCCATTCGCGGTCGACGGACGGAGCTGATCATCACGGGCGGCCACAACGTGTACCCGGCCGAGGTGGAATCCGTGTTGGGGCGTCACGCCTCGGTGGCCGAGATCGCCGTGGTGGGCATCGCCTCGGCGGAATGGGGCGAGTCCGTCGTCGCCTTCGTGGTCGGCGCCGAGGGAGAGCCCGACCTCGCCGCGCTGGCCCGGTTGGCGGCGCGGGAGCTGACTCCCTTCAAGCAACCACGGGAGTACCGGGTGGTGGACGCCCTGCCGCGCAACGCCATGGGCAAGGTCGTCCGGCGCGATCTGCCGGGTCCGGGCTGAAGGGCGCGGCGATCGCCCTGCAGTAGCGTGAACCGGCATGTCCACCTTCCTCATGCTCTCCACCGTGGGACCCGACGGCGCGGCGACGCTGAGCGAGAATCCCGATCGGCTCAAAGCGGTCAATGCCGAGGTCGAAGCCATGGGCGTCAAGGTCCTGGCGCAGTGGGCGCTGCTCGGCCCCTACGACTTCTGCACTGTGTTGGAAGCTCCCGACGAGAAGACGATGGCTCGTGTGGCCCTGGTGCTCGGGGCCCGCGGCACCCTCAAGACATTGACGCTCTCGGCCATTCCGATCGACGAGTACATCACCTCGGTGCGCAACGTCGGCGGGAGCTGACCCGGCTCAGTGCCACCAGAAACCTTGACGGCTCCGCTCCCGGCGGACATCGTCGCGGGTGAAGAGGTCACCCAGAATGCTGCCGTCGGAGAGGCGACGAATGCGGTAGCCGCCGTCGGTGAACTCGGCCACCTCGAAGCCGCGGACCCAGGTCCCCTGGTAGCGATTGCGGACATCGACGGCCGTCCCGGGGGCCAGCGGGGAACGAGCGTTCGGATCAGGCGACGACCCCCCTCCAGTGCTCACGCCTCCATCGTATTGACACCCGCCGGGCCGCCATGAACTCCGAGATCATCCCGCCCGATCTCTCCGAGGAGCGAAGTCTCTTCGCGCAGGGCCACCGGCGGGTCGCGGGTCTGGACGAAGTCGGCCGCGGCGCCTGGGCCGGGCCGGTGTCAGTCGGGGTCGCCGTGGTGGTGGCGGCGAACAGCGAGGACTCAATGCCGGAGTGGCTGCGGGATTCGAAGCAGCTCAGTGAAGCGCGGCGCGAGTCGATTTTCCGGTCCGTGGGCGACTGGTGCGTCGAGTGGTCGGTCGGCCATGCCTCCCCGGAAGAATGCGATCAGCGGGGGATGCGGGTGGCGCTGCAGTGGGCATCCCTGCGGGCCCTGGCCGGCCTGAAACGTGCACCCGATGCTGTACTGGTCGACGGGCCACTGGATCTGTTGCGTGGATCGGACGGTGCGGGGTCGGGATTTGCCGGGACGGTGCGGCCCGTTGTGGGCGGGGACGCCCGGTGCGCCTCGGTTGCCGCCGCCTCGGTGCTGGCCAAGGTGGTGCGGGATCGCCTCATGCGGGGTGAATCGGAGCACTTCCCGGCCTACGGATTCGAGCGGAACAAGGGCTATCCGACCCCGATTCACCAGACCGCCTTGCGCGGCTATGGGCTCTCGTCCATCCATCGACGAAGCTGGTCCTACGTGTCGTCGTTGCCCTGGAGCGACGGGTTCGCGGCCGGCGATGAAAACCCGGTCTGACCAGGCGCGGCACCGGAGATGTCGGCCCGGGGCGCGGTAGTGTGGGGCCCATGACGCCGGTGCTGGAGGTTGAGCGCCTCCGGACGGAGTTCCGCATGCGCACGGCCAACGTCGTCGCGGTCGACGGGGTCTCCTTCCAGGTCAACCAGGGGGAGTGCGTCGGGATCGTGGGGGAGTCCGGCTGCGGCAAGAGCACGACCGGATTCTCCATCATGCGGCTGCTGCCGATCAACGGCCATCTGACCGACGGCCGGATCATGTTGAACGGCCGGGACCTGGCCGGCCTCTCGGAGAAGGAGATGCAGGGGGTCCGCGGTGACGAGGTGGCCCTCATCCCACAGGACCCCTTGACGTCGCTGAACCCGACCATGAGCATCGGTCGTCAGATCGGTGAAGCCGTCCGGCTGCACCGCGACGTGAGCCGTCAGCAGGTTCGGGACCGGGCCCTCGAAGTCTTGAGCATGGTCGAGATGCCACGGCCGGCCGAACGGCTCGACCAGTACCCCCACGAGCTCTCGGGCGGGCTGCGCCAGCGGGTCATGATTGCCATGGCGCTCGCCTGCGAGCCCAAGCTCCTGATCGCCGACGAGCCGACCACGGCGCTCGACGTCACCATTCAGGCACAGATCCTCGATCTCATCGACGACCTGCGCCAACGCCTGCGCATGGCGGTGTTGCTCATCACCCATGACATGGGCGTCATCGCCGGACGAACGGACCGCGTGGTCGTGATGTACGCCGGCAAGGTGGCGGAAGAGGCCGACACCGTCGAGCTGTTCTCCCGCATGCGACATCCCTACTCCGAGGCCCTCCTCGAGTCGGTGCCGAAATTGGATCGCAGCCCGGCCGATCGACTGCTGAGCATCTCGGGGCTGCCGCCCGACCTCTCGCGGACCATCACCAACTGCCGCTTCGCTCCGCGCTGCCAGTACGCCACGGATCGATGCCGGGCCGAGGACCCTCCGCTCGAGGACGTGGCCGGCGGGTCGGCCCATCACCGGTTTGCCTGCTTCCACCCGGTCAGTCACCAACTGACGGTGGCGGCCACCGTGGTCGGAGCTGCCGAGGACCCCCGCTTGGAGGCTCGCCGTCAGGAGGTGTCGGCCCTGCCCGAGATCCTCCGGGTCGATGGTCTGGTCAAGGAATTCCCCGTGCTCGGGGGCGGCGTGATCCGTCGGACCATCGGCACCGTCAAGGCCGTATCCGATATCGCCTTCTCGGTCCGGCGGGGCGAGACGTTCGGACTGGTCGGCGAGTCGGGCTGCGGAAAGACCACCGTCGGCCGGTTGATCGTCGCCCTGGAGCGGCCCAACGCCGGCACCATCGAGTTCGAGGGGCATGACGTGCATGCGCTGACCGGGGGGGAGTTGCGCTCGCGCCGCCGTGACCTCCAGTTGATGTTCCAGGATCCCTACGCCTCACTCGATCCCCGCATGCGGGTGGGGTCGATCATCCGAGAACCGCTCCGGGTCCAAGGGGTCGGATCAGCCAAGGAGCAGGACGAGCGGGTGCGCAGCCTGCTGCGCGAGGTCGGGCTGAGCGATCAGGCCCTGGGGCGCTACCCGCACGAGTTCTCGGGCGGCCAGAGGCAAAGGATCGGACTGGCCCGTGCGTTGGCGCTTGACCCCAAGTTGGTGGTGGCGGACGAACCCGTGTCGGCACTCGACGTCTCGGTGCAGGCTCAGATCCTCAATCTCATGAAGGACCTGCAGGCCCGGCATGGCCTGACCTTCCTGATGATCTCCCATGATCTGGCCGTCATCCGCTACATGGCTGACACCATCGGGGTCATGTACCTGGGCAAGTTGGTCGAGCTCGGGCCGGCGGCCCAGATCTACGAGCACCCGGCCCACCCGTACACCAAGGGCCTGCTCGAGGCGGTGCCGGTGCCCGACGTGAATATCAAGGTCCACACAGGGGGGAAGACGGCGGTGCGGGGCGAGTTGCCTTCGGCCGTGGACCCCCCCTCGGGTTGTCGTTTCCGCACTCGGTGCCCCAGGGCCGAAGCGCTCTGTGCCGAGGTCGAGCCTCCCTACAGCCAGTTTGGCGGTGGGCACGTCGCGGCCTGCCACTTCCCGCTGGAGACGCCCGTGGCGCTGACGACCGCCGCTGCTCCCGCCGGCAACGGCTGAGTGTCCAGCGTTCGACCTCAGCGCCGCTGCAGTCGGACCTCGAGCGAGTCCCGGAGGGCGTCGCCCACGAAATTCAGGGCCACCACCACCAGGATGATGGCGATCCCGGCCGGGTAGATCTCCCACCACCAGCCGTTTCCGGCCGCGTCCGCTCCGGCCGAAAGCATGCTGCCCCAATCGGTGCCCGGCGCCGGGATCCCGAAGCCGAGGTAGCCCAGGGCGGCCAGCAGGAGGATCGAGTCGGCCACCTGGAAGGTGGCGAACACCACAATGGTGCCGACCGAATTGGGGATGATGTGCCGACCGACAATACGGCCCCCGCGTCCGCCCATGACCCGCACCGCCTGGACGTATTCTCGGACGCGCAGGGTCAGCGTTTCACCACGTATGAGTCGTGCGGGAATGAGCCAACTGACGAAGGCGATGATGAGGATGATGAGCACTTCGCTGGAGCTGAAGATGGTCACCATGGCGATCAGTAGGAACAGGATGGGGATGGAGAGGAGCATGTCGACGAACCGCATCATGGCGGCGTCGACCGAGCCACCGAAGAATCCGGCCGTCGCGCCGAACAGGACGCCGACCACTGTGGCGACGAAGGCGGAGGCGAACCCCACAATGAGCGACGTCTGACCGCCGTACATGAGCCGACCCAGGATGTCGAAGCCCGTGCTGTCGGTCCCCAGCGGGTGACCCGGCTGTGGGGCACCGTTCTCGACGGTGCCGAGCACGGCCTGCTGGTTGGTCTGGTCGGTGTGGTAGAGGAGCGGCCCGACGAAGCAGAACAGCACGAAGGCGACAATGATGATGAGACCCACCACGGCCAACTTGTTCTGGATGAAGACGCGACCGATCTGGACGAACATGCCGCCACCCTGGGTCGACTCGCCGCCCTCGGGCACCGCGACCAGTTCCAACGGCGAGACTGCCTCGCCCATACCCAGTCCCAGCGGCAACCGGGTGGTGGACGCGTCGGTGCCGAAGACGGGGTCCTCGTGGATATCGGTCATGCCGTCGCCCTCCCGAACCTGATGCGGGGATCGGCCACGGCGTAGAGGATGTCGGCCAGAAGCGACCCGAACACCGTGGCGATGGTGATGACGAGGGTCGTGCCGAGGACCAGGGGGATGTCGTCGTTCTGGGCGGCCTGCACGGTGAGATAGCCCATGCCGGGGTAGTTGAACACGTTCTCGGTGATGAGTGCCCCGCTCACTATGGCCGGAAGCGACAGGCCGATCAACGTGAGGATGGGGATGAGGGCATTGCGCAGGGCGTGCCCGTAGAGGACCACGCGTTGGTTGGCTCCCTTGGCCCGTGCCGTGCGGATGTAGTCCTCGGCCAAGGCGTCCATCATGGACGAGCGCATGTAGCGGCTGAATGAGGCGATGGTGATGGCGCAGAGCGTGATCATGGGCATGATGAAGGCGCGGGGATCGGTGAACACGGCCCAGGCTGACGCATCGGACGGAGGCTGTGACGGCAGCAGATGGTGGTCGAAGGAGAAGAAGATGATGAGGAGCGTCCCCAGCAGGAACGGGGGCATGGCGTAGAAAATGAAAGACAGTGCGGTCAGGCCGTAGTCGGCCGGCGTGTTGCGCTTGACCACCTGCAGGATCCCGAGGGGGATGGCGATGATCAGGGCGATGACGGTGGCCGTCCCGACCAGCACCAGGGTCTTGGGCAGGTACTCGGCGATCACCGCTTCGACCGGCTGGGTGCGCTTGTACGAGTAGCCCAGATCGAGATGGGGCAGTCCGATGATGTAGTGCCAGAACTGCACCCACAAGGGCTGGCTGTAGCCGTTCAAGACGTTCCAGTGCCGGCAGAACGTCACCGTGGCCTTGGGCCCGTTGACGGCCTTGCACTCGCCACCCGGGATCAACTGGCTGAGGATGAAGACGATCAGGATGACGCCCAGGATGACGATGATCGCCTGGACGCACCTTCGGAAGATGAACCCCGTCATGTCGGTGCGACCATACAGCGGCGGCCCCCGGGCGGGTCGGGTGGCCCGCCCGGGGGGGATGTCGCTATGGTCGAGGAGTCAACGGTCATCCGCAACCCCACGGCCTCAGGTCAGCTCGCCCAGCGCCAGTTCTCCGGGGTCAGGGCCTGCAGCACATTCAGCGGCGTGGCCCCCTTGAGGTTGGTGGCGATCTCGTTGAACGGGTTGACGTAGTTCGGTTGGTAGATGACCGGGAGCTGCTTGGCCAGGTAGTTCTCGTAGGTCGCCAGGGTCACGTCCTTGAAGTTGGTGGCCGTGATGTTGGCGTCGTTGGTCGGATTCGAGTAGCTGCCCGAGTTGGATCCGGCACCGGTCTGGAAGATCTCCTCCCCCGATGGGTAGTAGTCCGGCGAGAAGATCCAGCCTGCACCCCAGTTCTCCAGCTGCCACGTGCACCCACTGCCGCTGCAGGCGGTGGCGTTCCCGATCACCGTGTCGAACGTGCCGGAGCTGAGCTTCATGTTGATGCCGGCGGAGGACCAACTCGCCTTCTCGGCGTTCATCGTGTTGGTGATCACGGATATGCCTCCGGCGTACTGGAGGTCGAAGGCCAGCTTGGCTCCCTTGGGGATCCCGGCTCCGCACTGACCGGCCGCCGTGCCCGGCTTCTGGCACACATCGGTGCCGCCGGGGACCACGCTCCACCCGTGGCTGCTCAGCAGTTTCTTGGCCGCCGTGGGGTTGTACGGGTACGGGTTGTTCTTCTCATAAGAGGTGGCGTAGGCATTCTGCGGCTCCGTCGGCACGGGACCATAGGTCCCGACGCCGTACCCGTGGGCGAAACTCTTGATGTAGGCCGGTTGATCGACCAGGTCCTGCACGGCCTGGCGGAAGTAGAGCTGGCTGAAGATCTTGCCGGCGTTCCCACTGTCGGCGGTCGAGTTGAAGTTGTAGGGGAAGTAGTTGATGGCCCAGCCATACAACGGGTTCAGGTTGTACTTCCCGGCCAGGCGGGGGTTGTTGGCGCCCGGGGTGAACACCGACGTGGCCGGGGCCGTGATGTCCTGGGTGGGCAGGTAGCCGTAACTGAGCTGTCCACCGACCAGGGCGTTGTATTCGGCCGTGTCCGAGGTAAAGGGCGCTTCCTTGAAGGTCTTGATGGTGGGCTTGGTCGGACCCGAGTAGGTCGGGTTGGCCGCCATCGTGACGTTGCCGGTGGCGTCAAAGCTGGTCAGGTGCCACGGTCCGTCGACCACCTGCCAGAGCGGGTTCGTGGCGTAGGTCGGCAGCGCGTTGTTGGCTGCCTTCGGGTTGGCCGGGTCGTACCCCGCCTGGTTGGACAGGAAATTGTAGACCGCGGTGCAGGCGCTGTCGGCCGTGCCGAATCCGGCCGAGGAGCACCCGCCTGATCCGGGGGCGCCGCTCTGTGAGGTCTTGTCCCAGGCCATCGGGAACGGCGTGATCTGGCCCAACTGGTTGTAGGTGTACCAGAACGTGTTGACCGAGGTCGTCAGCTGCAATGTCATCTGGGTCGGGCTGTCGATGGTCACACTCTTGATGGAGTCGGGGATGCTGGCGCCACCGGGAGCGTAGGCGGCCCAGTTCGCCTTCTGGGCGTGCAGCATGTTCAGGAAGAACATGATGTCCTGGGTGGTCACGGTCTCACCGTTGGACCACTTGTAGTCCTTGAGGTTGAGGGTCAGGGTAGAATTGTTGTTGGTGTAGGCCGGCTGGTCGGCCAGGGAGAGGTTCTCGTTGAGGCCGGGCGTGGTCCCGTTGCCGAACCAGTACAGGGGTCGGTACATGAGGTACTGGAATTCGCTGATGTTGGCGATGCTGAAGTAGGTCAGGCTCATGAACGGGAAGATGTAGTTAGGCGGTGACTGCGGCTGCTGGGCCCACGTCGCCACCGTCGGTGTCGAGGTGGCGGCCCCGCTAGAGGGGATCGGCCCGGCCACGAAGAGCCCTGTCGTCATTGCCCCGGCGGCCATGGCCACGTAGGCCGACCGCTTGAAAAACCCATTCAGTCCCATAGCACTCCCTTGCTATTTGGTCGCCCACCGGGCGACGTTTTTGTTGCGCCTTCCACCACCCCAGCGGCGGAAGGTTCCATAAACGTAACGCAACTGCCACATAACGTGGGGAGTGAACCATCAATTTTTCGTTGAGTTCGCGGGTTTGAGCGGAGTGGAACGGTGTCTGGCGACCGTTCACACACGATTCATGCGTTACACCGGCGGCACACGTCTGATGTGCTCCATCTGACAACCAGCTGTGTACCCCCAGCGTGGCCGATAGGGGCCGCCGATACACTTGGGGCGGAACGATGGTCTACGTCCTTGCTCTCGCGGCTGCGTTGTCCAACGCGCTGACGAGCGTGTTCCAGCGCATGGGCGTCGAGGACGCCCCGCAAGAGTCCACCATGACGCTCAGTTTGATGACCCACGCCATCCGTCGTGGCATCTGGCTGCTGGGGTTCTTCTTCATGGTCTGTTCCTTTCTCCTGCAGGCCTTTGCCCTGCACGCCGGCCGGCTCTCGGTGGTCCAGCCGATACTGACGATGGAGCTGCTGTTCCTCGTCTTCATTCTGGGGACGTACTTCGGGTACAAGATCACCCTGCGCGAATGGATCGGCGCCTCCGCCATTGCCTTCGGGCTCTCGGGCTTCCTGGTGTTCTCCAACCCCGGCGGGGGAAACGAGGTCCCGAGCAACCTGGACTGGATCTTGGTCGGGAGCTTGGCCAGCGCGGCCATCGTGGTGACCGTGGTAGCGACCCGATGGGGGCCACGTTGGTGGAAGGCGGCCATGTTCGGATCGGCGGCGGCGATTTCCTTCGCCTTCACGGCCGCCCTGATCAAGGTGGTCGGTAACTATGCCGCCCGGGACTGGGTCAGCCTCTTCGTGCACTGGCAGACCTACGGTCTCGTCGTGTTCGGGCTGGCCGGCCTCTTTCTGACCCAGAACGCCTTCCACGCCGGACCGCTGGCGGCTTCGCAGTCGACCCTGGTGCTGGTCGACCCCCTGGCCAGCATCCTGTTCGGCATCGCCCTCTACGGCGACAGCCTGCGGACGGCCAACCCCTGGGGCCCCTTGGAGGCGCTCTCACTCCTGGTCATGTTCGCCGGCGCCGTCTTCCTGTCCAACTCACCGCTGGTCACGGGGCTGCGGGGCGAGGGCAAGGGTGCGGAATACGAAGACCTGCTCTCGCGTCGGGTGAAGCATTTCGGCCGGGAAGAGGTCGATTTGGCCGACAACAGCCTGCCGCCCTTCTCCCCGACCTAGGTCACCGCCCCTAGGTCCCCCCTCTAGGTACCCGCCCGCGCCAACACCCGGCGGACGAAGGTGGCGAAATGGTCCGGGTGGGACAGATGGGCGCCGTGCTGGGACCCGGCGATCTCGTAGGTCTCGGCCCCGGGCACGTGGGAGCCGAGCCAGGCCACGGTGGTGCGGTGATGCGCCTGGCTACCCTCTCCGCCCATGCCGAAGACGGCGGGGGTGGTCAGCGCCAGCACGTCGAACGGCTGTTTCCCGCGCATGAACGTCATGTCCGCCACCAGCGCCGGACCGTCGGCCCGGCGGGTGGCGCGCCCATCGTCGGAGAGGCGCCGCCAGGCCTCCGGGCTGACCATCCGACCGAAGAACCGTTCTGCCTCGTCTCCCGGGTCCTCGGCCAGCGGGGCCCATTCCCGGGGCCGGTCCGAGCCGGCCGGCGTGCGCCTGAACCCGAGCCACGGCATGGGCGGCTCATAGGCCCCGATGGCGTCGAAGGCCCGGGGCTCAGCCAGCGCCGCGCCGACCACGACATCGCCCCCCAGGCTGTGGCCCACTGCCGCCAGGCTGGTGGTTCCGGCCGAGCGCAGCTCGGTCGCCACGTCGAGCAGGTCGGCGATGTGGCCCCCGAGGTCCACCACCCCGCCGCCGCGGGAGCCCTGATAGCCGCGCCGGTCGTAGGCCACCGTGTTGATGTCGGGCAGCCGGCGCATGACCCGGCGAAAGCTCTCGGCCCGATCGAGCGAACCATGGACCAGGACGACGGTCGGAGCCGGGGAGGAGGCCGCCGGCCGCTCGAGGACGTGGAGACCGGCGGGGTAGCTCATGGGCAGGTGTGACGATATCGCCCCGCCCCAGCTGCCCGAGCGCCCCCGGTATGGTGGGTCCATGTCCCAATCCACGGCCACGCCGGGCTCTTTTGGCCCGAATGCATGGCTGGTGGACGACATGTACGACCGATTTCTGGTCGATCCGACGTCGGTGAGCGACAGCTGGAGGGAATTCTTCGCTGACTACCGGCCCGCCCCCGTGCCGGCGCCCCAGTCCGCCCCGGCCCCGGCGCCGGCCCCCGCGGCAGTGGCAGCTCCAGTGGCCAGCCCGGCGGCCACCCCCACAGCCGGCGGGGAAGCCCAGGAGGCCACGGTCCTACGGGGCGCGGCCTCTCGCATCGTGGCCAACATGGAAGCCAGCCTCTCGGTCCCCACGGCCACCAGTGTGCGCAGCGTGCCGGCCCGTCTGCTCGAGGTCAATCGCCAGATCCTGAACAACCAGCTGGCCCGCACCACCGGAGCCAAGGTCAGCTTCACCCATCTCATCGGCTACGCCGTAGTGCGGGCCCTGTACGACGTGCCGGCCCTCAACGCCGCTTTCGTCGAGCACGCCGGTGACGCCGGGAAGCCCGGAGTCATACATCACAAGCACGTCGGCCTCGGCTTGGCCGTCGACCAGGAGAGGAGCGACGGATCTCGCACCCTGCTGGTCCCATGCATCCGGGACGCCGACACCCTCGACTTCCGGTCGTTCGTCATGGCCTATGAGGATCTCATCCGCAAAATCCACACCAACAAGATCTCGCCCGACGACTTCGCCGGCACCACGGTGACCTTGACCAACCCGGGGACGCTGGGCACGGTGCAATCGGTGCCCCGCCTCATGCCCGGGCAAGGCGCCATCATCGGCGTGGGCGCGCTGGGGTACCCGGCGGGATTCGAGGCGGCCGACCCACGCGTCGTGGCCCAGCTTGGCCTGGGCAAGGTGGTCACGCTCACGTCGACCTACGACCACCGCATCATCCAAGGAGCGGAGTCGGGCATCTTCCTGGGCCGGGTGGCCGCCCTGCTGACCGGGGCGGACGGCTTCTACGACTCCCTCTTCGAATCGATGGGAGTGCCTTACGAACCGGTGCGGTGGCGGGTCGACAGCAACGCCGGCGACGGCACCGACGAAGGCGAGCACCAGCATCTGATCAAGCAGGTGCACGTGCAGACCCTGATCAACATGTACCGGGTGCGGGGGCACCTGATCGCCCATCTCGATCCGCTCGACGCCGAACCTCCGCACATCCATGCCGAGCTCGACCCCCTGACTTACGGCCTCACCATCTGGGACCTGCCGCGATCCTTTGTGACCGACGGCCTGGCTGGGCGCGACGTGGCCACGCTCGACGACATCCTCCACGTCCTACGCGACGCCTACTGCCGCACACTCGGCATCGAGTACATGCACCTGCAGGATCCCGAGCAGAAGCGGTGGATCCAACAACATGTCGAGGGACAACCGAGCACGCTCAATCAAGATGAACAGCGGCACATTCTCGATCGACTCAATGCGGCCGAGGTGTTCGAGCGATTTCTCCACACCCGCTATGTCGGTCAGAAGCGCTTCGGGCTGGAAGGAGCTGAATCAACCATCGTCCTCTTGGACACCCTGCTCGATGCCGCGGCGGGGTCCGGGGTGGCCGAAGTGGTCATGGGCATGTCACATCGCGGCCGGCTCAACGTCCTGGCCAACATTGTGGGGAAGTCGTACCGCGACATTTTCGAGGAGTTCGAGGGCAATCTCGATCCCGAATCGGTACAGGGATCGGGGGACGTGAAGTACCACAAGGGCGCCCGCGGCACGTTCCATGGCAGCGCCGGCGAGGAGCTCCCGGTCACCGTGGCGTCGAACCCCTCCCACCTCGAAGCGGTGGACCCGGTGGTCGAAGGCATGACCCGGGCCAAGCAGGATCGGTTGTCTCCGCCCACCGACGGGACTCCCCGAGCGCTGGCCGAGGGCACGTTCGGGTTCCCCTGCATGTCGGTTCTGGTGCACGGTGACGCCGCCTTCGCCGGACAGGGTGTGGTGGCCGAGACCCTCAACCTGTCGGGCCTCTCGGGCTATCGCACCGGGGGCACCGTGCATGTCGTCATCAACAACCAATTGGGCTTCACCACGGCTCCGGCGTCCGCCCGTACCTCGGTCTACCCGACGGATGTGGCCAAGATGGTCCAGGCCCCGATCTTCCACGTCAATGGAGACGATCCCGAAGCCTGCGTGCGAGCCGCCCGTTTGGCCTTCGCCTTCCGACAGACCTTTCATAAGGACGTGGTCATCGACATCGTCTGCTATCGCAAGCACGGCCACAACGAGGGCGACGATCCGAGCTACACCCAACCCTTGATGTACCAGCGCATCGAAGCCAAGCGGTCGGTGCGCAAGCTGTACACCGAGACCCTGGTGCGCCGAGGCGATATCACGCTCGAAGACGCCGAGTCGGCCCTCGACGACTTCAACAAGGCGCTGCAGACGGTGCTGGATGAAGTCCGCGGCGAGCCTTCGCTGGTCCCCGACCACCTCCCTGACGCCGAGCCGGCCGCGGCAGAGGTCCCGCCGGAGGAGACCGGCGTGGCCGGCGATGTCCTGCACGCCTTGGCTTCGATCGTGCGTACCGTTCCTGACGGCTTCACCATCCACCCCAAGCTGGAGCGCCAATTCTCCCAACGGGACGAAGTGGTGGCGGAAGGTCAAGTTGACTGGGCTCTGGCCGAGGCCCTGGCCATGGGCTCGCTGCTGTACGAAGGCGTCAACGTGCGCCTGACCGGACAGGACACCCGCCGCGGCACATTCAGCCAACGGCACGCCGTGCTGGTGGACTACGCCAACGGGGAGGAGTTCATCCCGCTGGCCCATATCGACACTGGGCTGCGCCGAGTCGGCGCCGGTGCGTTGGAGCCGGCCGAAGGCTCGATCGGCTGCTTCACCGCGCGCGACTCGCTGCTCTCGGAGTACGCCGCCGTCGGCTTCGAATACGGCTATTCGGTGGAAGCGCCCGAGGCCCTGGTGCTGTGGGAAGCGCAGTTCGGTGACTTCGTCAACGGCGCGCAAATCATCATCGACAATTTCCTGGTGGCGGCCGAGATCAAGTGGGGCCAGCACTCCAGCCTGGGCCTGTTGCTCCCCCATGGGTACGAGGGCCAGGGGCCCGAGCACTCGTCATCTCGCTTCGAGCGCTTCCTGTCCCTCTGCGCCCGGGACAACCTCCGGGTGGTCATCCCGTCCACGGCGGCGCAATATTTCCACCTGCTGCGCTCGCAGGCGGCGCGCACGCCGAAACGACCCTTGATCGTGGTGACCCCAAAGTCCTTGCTACGCGCCCATTCCTCGCGTTCCCCCTTCGCTGAATTTGTCGACGGCTCGTTCTCGACCGTGCTCGAAGATACCGAAGTGGTCGACCCCGGGACGGTCCGCCGCATCGTGTTGTGCAGCGGAAAGGTCGCCCATGAGGCGATGCAGCGCCGCCAAGAGCTGGCTGGCCACGACGCCGCGGCGGCGGCCGGAGTGGCGATCGTGCGCGTCGAGCAGCTCTATCCGTGGCCGACGGCGCCCCTGACCGCTGTCTTCGATCACTACGGAGACGCCGAAGAGGTGGTGTGGTTGCAGGAGGAGCCCGAGAACATGGGGGCCTGGTCATTCGTCCATGCGCGCTTGCACGCCTTGCTGCCTGAGCGTCTGAAGCTGCGCCATGTCAGTCGGAACGAATCGGCCAGTCCCGCCATCGGAAGTGCCGCACTCCATCAGTTGGAGCAGGCTGACTTGTTGCGGCGCGCCATTGGCTGAACCGCATCACGTCGTGGTGGACGGGTCGAACCTGGCCACCGAAGGACGCACGCTCCCGAGCTTGAAGCAATTGGACGAAGCGGTCAGGGCGTACGCCGAGGAAGATCCCGAGGGCCGTATCACCGTCGTGGTGGACGCATCCTTCGAGCACCGGATTGACGAGTCCGAGCGCGAGCAGGTGCGCGAGGCCATGTTGAACGGGGAAATCGTCTCCCCGCCGGCCGGCGCCATCGGGCGTGGAGATGCCTTCGTCCTGAGGATCGCCGAGCGGACCGGCGCCATCGTGCTCTCCAACGATTCCTTCCAGGAGTTTCACGGTGAGCATCCATGGCTCTTCGACGAGGGCCGGCTCATCGGGGGCAAGCCGGTACCCGGGGTGGGATGGATCTTCACGCACCGGCTCCCCGTGCGCGGGGTCAAGAGCCGGGCCGCCACCGCGGAGACACGCTCGAAGCGTGACCCCGAATCGGCTCCGGCCAAGGCGGCCGAGTTGGCCAAGGCGGCCAAGAAGGCGGCCCGGCGTTCATCGAAGAAATCGGAGCCCGTCCTCGATTCCTCCTGGCCCCTCACGCCCACCTCGCCGCCACCGGCTCGTCCTGCCCGCAAAGCCGCGGCATTGGTTGATCCCACCTTGTCGACGGCCATTGACGAGGCCGTGGCCGAGGCGCTCGACCCGCCCGAGGCCAAGAAGGTAGCCAAGGCTCCGGCCAAGAAGAAGGGCGCGGCGAAGAAGGTGTCGGGACCCAAGAAGGCCGCCGCCACCAAGAAGGCACCGGCGACGAAGAAAGCATCGGTGGCCAAGAAGGCGCCAGCCAACAAGACCCAGGTGGCCAAGAAGTCGGCTGCCGAGGCCAAGGCACCCCAACGGACCCGGGCCCACCTCGCCGCCGCCCCCGTGGCCAAGAAGACGTCGTCCAGCCCACCCCCGGCGGTCAATGCACCCCTCGCCTTCATCAATTTTGTGGCCACCTACCCGGTCGGGAGCACTCTTGAAGGTGAGGTCGTCTCCTTCACCTCGCACGGGGCCATGGTCGATGTGGCATTGCCCGACGGCGGCCGGTTGCACTGCTACATCCCCCTGAGTGCCATGGGGACCCCGCCACCAACCAAAGCGCGTGAACTGCTGAACAAAGGTGATGTGCGCAAGTTCGTGCTGGCCGGGCTCGACCCGCCCCGGCGAGTGGCGGAGCTCTCCCTTCCCCTTGCTCCGGCCAAGAAACGGCGCAGCCCGGTCAAGAAGGCGGCCAAGAAGGCGGCCAAGAAGTCCTCCTAGGGCCAGTGTCTATAGTCTCGGCCGATGGAGCCGATGGAGAAGATGCCTGACCCGATCGACGTCTTGGCCCATCGGCCGCCCTTCCTCTTCGTCACCGCGGTCGAATCGGTTGAACCGGGCGTCTCGGCGCGGGGGCGCTGGGAATTGACCGGCGACGAGCCGTTCTTCTCGGGTCATTTCCCCGGCCGCCCCACCCTTCCGGGCGTGCTGATGATCGAGTCGCTGGCCCAGCTGGGCGGTATCGCCCTTCTCCTCGACGAGCGCTTTGCCGGCAAACTCCCCCTCTTCGGCGGGATCGAGCGGGCCCGGTTCCGCCGCCAGGTGGTTCCCGGCGACACCCTCGCGCTCCAGATGGACCTGAACCACATGTCGTCCCGAGCCGGGAAGGGCCACGGCATCGCCTCGGTCAACGGCGACAGGGCGTGCGAAGCGGACCTTCTCTTTGTCCTCGTCGACGCCGGTGCCCCCTGATGCGCCTGGCCACCTGGAACGTCAATTCGCTCACGGCACGCCTGCCGCGCCTGACCTCATGGATGGAGGAGCACCAACCCGACGTGCTCTGCCTCCAGGAGACCAAGCAGGCCGACGACAAGTTCCCGCTGGAGACATTCAACGCCATGGGCTACGAAGCGGCCCACCACGGCGACGGACGATGGAACGGGGTGGCCCTGCTCAGCCGCATCGGGCTGGTTGAGGTGGCGCGGGGGTTCGGCGCCGTCGAGGACACGCATGGGTGTCGTTTCCTGGCCGCTACGTGCGCCGGCGTACGGGTGCACTCGGTCTACGTGCCCAACGGGCGGAGCCTGGATGACGAGTTCTACCAGTTCAAGCTGGACTGGTTGGCGCGCTTGCGCACCGTGCTCGACGAGACTTGCCCTCCCGGTTCATCGGTGGCGGTCTGCGGCGACTTCAATGTGGCGCCTGCCGACAGGGACGTGTGGGACCCGGCCCACTTTGTCGGCATGACCCACGTGAGCGAGCCCGAACGGGCCGCCCTCCGCCACGTCGAGGACTGGGGTCTCGAAGACGTGTTCACGCGATTCAATGACCCGGGGACCTACACCTGGTGGGACTATCGAGCGGGCGATTTCCATCAAGGGCGCGGCATGCGGATCGATCTCCTCCTCGTGAGCCAGGATCTGGCGGCACGGGCGACGGCGGCCTTTCGGGACCGTGATGCGCGCAAGGGTCAGAAGCCTTCAGATCATGCGCCGGTGGTGGTTGATTTTTCCGAACCCTAATCCCAGCCGGAATGTGCCGACATCGCCCGGAGACCCGCCGAACGCGGCCTAGCGGACGAGTGCTCGGGCGAAACGGTAGTCTCCGCGCCATGAACCCCGACGGGTACCTCAGGGTTTTCCGGGATCGTTCCATCGCCTTGTTGACGTCGGCGCAAGCCAACCTCGAGGTGGCCGTGCCGAGCTGCCCGGGCTGGACCGTGGCGGAGCTCATCACGCACGTCGGCACCACATGGGGTTGGGCCACCGCCATCGTGCGCACCGGAGCTCGCGATGACCTCCCTTCGGCTCCCGATGATCCCAGTAGTACCGAACTCCTCGAGTGGGCGGCGGAGCAGTCGAGCCAGCTGTCCGACGCACTGAAGGGAGCCGATCCGGACTCCGATTGCTGGACGTTCGGCCTTCCACGATCGCGGCTGTTCTGGTTCCGGCGTCAGGCCCTCGAAACAGCCATCCACGCCTGGGACGTGCAACACGCCACCGGCCAGGCCGATCCCATTGACCCCGATTTGGCCACCGACGGCATCGATGAGTTCGTGGCGGTGATGCTGCCGCGCCACATCCAGCGTCAACCCGACAACTGGACGGGCCAGTCGTTGCACCTCCACCGTACGGATGGCGACGGTGAATGGATGATCCGGCTGGGCCCTGGTGCTTCTCTTTCCACCGAACGCACACACGGCCGGGAGGACGTGGCCCTCCGAGGTCCGGTGTCGTCGCTCTACCTGTGGTGCCTTAACCGCCTACCGTCGACCGACCTCGAGCTCGTTGGCGATGGCGCCATAGCCGATCGATGGACCGCGGAAGTCTCGTTCTGATTTGAGAACGGCTGACCCTCGGCAATTGCCCCATCAGTGCGTGATCGACCTCCGCAGCGCCGTGCGGCTGGACTCAGTGCTGGCTGAAGGCTGGCTGGGGTCGTTCCAATCGGAGCGCGCTCGCAACGCAGGCGTTTCAGGACTCTGTCGAAGAGAACTCCGTCAATGCCTCGACCGAGCGCGAGAGGGTGACCGGGTGGCCGAAAAAACCCGGCAGACCGCCGCTGTGCAGGAAGACGATCCGCTCGCCGGGAGTGATCTCGCCATCTTTGACGGCACCGACCAGGCCGGCGAGGGCGCGACCGGTGTAGATCGGGTCCAGAACGAGCCCTTCGGTCCTGGCTGCCAACGTCAACGCAGCCATTACCGGGTCGGTGAGTTCGCCATATCCAGCACCGACTTGGTCGAGTCGGATCCTCAACGATTCTGGGGCAAGAGGCGCGCCGGCGAGGCCGGCGACCAGTTCGGCCACGGTCGCTGCAGGTTCGCG
>Ga0066790_10000101_pt1 | contig 25176 bp, 17 predicted proteins | sample OrgsoiDNA2013050_FD_70963 | JGI IMG/M metagenome (GOLD analysis project Ga0066790, IMG submission 70963) | Permafrost soil microbial communities from the Arctic, to analyse light accelerated degradation of dissolved organic matter (DOM) -... | ecosystem: Environmental > Terrestrial > Soil >...
GTCGGCACCGCCGACGGTATGGCGCCCAGCTCTAGATGGGCGCCGTCTGGCATGGCGCGCGTCAGATCGTAGATATCCGCTGCGGAGCACGTAAGCATCCCGGAAACCTCGTTGGTCATCGGTGCTGGTGGGTCCTACGATCATGGCGGTTGCGGATGCTGCCAGACGACACAGAACGGGCAGAGAAGCCAAGAGGTAAGATCGGCTCACGTCCGCTAAGAAACCTTGATCACCAGTAAGGGAAGGGCCACGTACCGTGAACACTGAGCCAAGCTCTAGCCCTCTCGCGTTCTTTGCTGCGGAGGTTAAGCGGTTGCGGGGTATCGCCGGCATGACACAGGAGCAACTGGCGAAAGCGACTATTTACAGTCCCGCGTCGGTAGCCGCGATCGAGACATGCAGACTCATCCCGTCAAAAGAGTTCAGCGAGAGGGCGGATAAGACGTTCGACTCAGACGGGCACCTAGCCAGGCTGCAAGCGTTAGTTGAGGCCACTTCGGTGCTGCCCTGGTTTCGGGACTTGGTCGAGACTGAGCGGAAAGCCGTAAGCATCCAGACTTATGAGTCGTATCTCATACCGGGACTGTTGCAGACGGAGGATTATGCACGTCATTGCGTCAGTGCGACTCGGCCGCTGCTGTCCGATGGGGACGTGTCGCGGGCCGTAGTGCTGAGGATGACGCGCCAGGAGATCCTGAATCAAGATGACCCGCCGCGACTCTGGGCAATAATTGATGAATCTGTGCTGAGCCGGCAAGTAGGCGGGCCAGACGTCATGCGAGAGCAGTGCGCTCACCTGCTGGCTATGAGCCGACGCCCTAATGTTGCTCTTCAGGTCATACCCGATAGCAAGGGCGCTGCATGCGCCTACGGCCAGCAATTCATGATCCTGACATTCAAGTCCCGCACCCCGATGGCGTACCTCGAAGATATGCGAGGCGCGCGATATGTACGCGAGCGAGACGAGGTAGGGACTTATTCGGTGGCCTTTGACTTCCTGAGAGCCAGCGCACTAGACGATGAGCAATCGGCAGAACTGATACGAGGTGTGATGAATGAACGATATGTATAACTGGCGCAAGTCGAGTTACACAAGCGGGCAGGGCAACTGTGTCGAAGTCGCACCGTTGCGCGACGGCACGGCTGTGCGAGACTCAAAGGACCCTGACGGCCCTATCCTGACGTTCCCGGAGGACACATGGCGCGCGTTCATCGGCGCTGTCAAGGAGAATCCGCAGCTAGAGCCACCCGCACCCGCCAGCGTGCCGACGGCGGGTAGCCAGCCAAGGGCTCCGCGTCCTGCGACAGCAGTCGCCCTCTAGTCACCGTGCCGCGGCATAGCCAGCAGCACGCACATCAGGTGGATCTCACGTACCACGGGTACTCAGCAGCACGGCCGTCGCTGATGCGAGCAACATTGCGGCCGATGCGGCGGAACCGGTCAAGATCTCCGGGGCGCAAAGGATTGATGCTGGCGGGGTGGCTGGGTGGCGCTGCGGCTGGGTGGCGGCCGGGACTTGCGGTCGCCGCAAGCAGGCATTAGGTCCGCGCCGGAACCCGACAGCCGGTGATCACCACCGTTTTTCCGCGCTGTGTGCGAAAAACCCGTCATGATCACGAAACCCAGCCGATTTGCCCGGCCACCCCAGCCAGCCGGCGCAGCCGCACCGGGCCGCGCATACGACGGGAACGGCGGCAGCGGCCGCAATGGCGATGCCAGGACCGGACGCGGGAGCGGGAGCGGGCGGGCGCGCCGGTGCGGATGCCGGGCCTGGCGCCGCGACGCGGGCTGCGACCAGCGAGCCACCAGCAACCCCAGCAGGCAGCCCTTCCAGCTAAGTGCGCCTCAGGTCCCGCACGCTCGGCTCCTGCGGGGTCAGCGAGCGGCCGGCCACAGCACGGCAGAGAAGCCCAGTCGCAACGACGTCCCAGGCCGGCCAAGCGGCCCAGGCTGGCCAAGCGCAGGCTCGTCACGAGCGCCAGTCCCGAGTCCTCGCACTTTCGGTCATGTCCGGCCTGAAGTCGATAGGCATGCAGGTCACCAACCCCGGCAGCGGCACACTCACATTGGCTGTCGACGCGTTGACCTGGACGCGCTGACCGCGGATGCGCGCGGCCAGCCGCCGGGCATGGTCGATGACAACGGCCATTAGTCCCGTGGCGAGGTCTCGATATGCGCTCGCAAGCCTTGCTAGCGTCGGGGTGTGACAGTCGAGCGAGTTATCCCGCCACCGGAGACGGGCGAGCGGCAGATGCTGGCGGCCTGGCTGGACCTGCAGCGTGCCACGCTGGCCATGAAGTGCGACGGCCTGGCCGATGAGCAATTGCGTGACCAGGCGGTCCCGCCATCGGCCCTGTCTCTGCTGGGCCTGGTCAGGCACATGGCCGAGGTGGAGCGCAACTGGTTCCGCCCGCTGCTGGCTGGCGAGGAGATGGCCGGGCTGTGGACCGCCGGACCGGAACTGGATCCGGAGCCGGCGTTCGACGACGCGGGCACCGCTGACGTGACGGTAGCCTTCGCGGCCTGGCGGGCCGAGTGCCAGCGCGCCAGGGAACTGGCGGATGCGGCGGCGTCGCTGGATGTCACCGGCATGCGCGGCGGGGCACGTTTCTCGCTGCGCTGGGTCATGGTTTACATGATCGAGGAGTACGCCCGCCACAATGGCCATGCTGACCTGCTGCGGGAGCGCATTGACGGCTCAACCGGAGCATGAATGCCCGGCCGCCTTATTGCTCGCCCCGAAGGATTCCGGTGACGCGCCGGCCGGCGATAGCCGGACGCGCCACCGGCAACGCGGCTTCCTCCTCGGCGAGCGCAGCAAGCGCCGGGGCCAGCCTCGCGCTTTCGGGATCGCCTAGCTCGTCAAAGATTGAGAGGGCCTGCTCCCAGCAGGTGCGAGCACCGATCAGATCACCCTGATCGTGGCGCGCTCGCCCAAGGTCCCGCAGAGCGAGGGCTTCAACGTCACGGGCCCTGCAGGCGCGACTGGCGTCCAGCGCCTGGCGGCAGTACTCGATTGCCTGGTCGATACGCCCGACCTTAATATTAGCTGAGGCGAGGTTGGACAAGGCTCGCGCTTCTCCGGGGCGATCCCCGAGTGCGCGGAAGAGCATCAGGACCCGTCTGTCTACTCTAATGGTCTCGTAATGACGCCCTTGGCGTTCGTAGATTGCTCCCAGATTGCCGAGCGACATGGCCTCGCCGAGTTTGTCACCCTTCGACCGTTGAATGGCTGCCGCGGCGAGTATCACCGAAAGAGCCTCGTCGGGCCGGTCGAGTTCGTTGAGGATGTTGGAAATATTGCCTAGTGTCGCGGCCTCGCCGCTCTGATCGCCTACGCTCCGGCGGATCTGGAGAGACTCGTCCAGTAGCTGGAGGGCCTCTTCGTATCGTGCTGTTCGGGCGCGCACAATAGCCAGATTGCTCAGGAGCGTTCCCTGGACCGAAAGGTCACCCAGCCGACGAGCGCTGATCAGGGCGGTCTGGATCACCTTGGCCCATTCATCGACCAGTCCGCGCAGGTCGAACACATCGAAGAGGGCGCCCGGGAACGCGCAGGCTATCCGGTCGAGCCCGTGGCGCTGTGCGGCATCGGCGGCGGCGGTGCAGTTCAGGAGCTCGGCGTCCAGCCATTCCAGGGCGTCGTCGTATCCCTTGAAGGACAGCTGGCTGATGCCGGGCGGTTCGGGGCCGAGCGGAGTATGCCGACGGCCGGGGCGCACCCTGGCGGCGGCGGCGCTCGCGGTATGCAAGTACCACACCACGACACGCTCGATCGCCGCTTTCAGACTGATCGCCGGCTCGTCCGTGGTAGCGGATTCACGTGCGAAGATACGCAGGAGATCGTGCATCAGGTAACGGCCGTCGTCGGCCTGCTCCGCGAGGTGGGCCTCGGTCAGGCCATCCATCAACCCGCGCGCCTCCTGAGTGCTGACCGCGGCCAGGGCCGCTATCGCAGCCAGGCTGATCCTGGGCCCAGTGTGCAGTGCGAGCAGGCGGAAAAGGCGTGCCTGCTGCCGCGGGAGGGCCCGGTATGACCAGGTCAACGCGGCGCGCACGTCGGTGGTGGCGTCCCCGATGTCCAGGGCGTCCAGGCGGTGACGGACGTCATGCAGCCCAGCGACAAGCTCGCTGATAGACAGCGCTGGCTCCATGGTGGCACGGGCCGCGATGATGCACAGGGCCAGCGGTAGGCGCGCACACAAATCGATAAGCTCTGCGACCGCCGCAGGTTCTGCCGCGACGCGTGCTGGGCTCAGGCGCGAGGCAAGAAGGTCGCGGGCTTCGAAGGTGGTCAGCAGGTCCAGCGTGATGGGCTGGGCAGCCTCCGCGGCGATCAGCCCCGTCAGCGGGTTGCGGCTGGTGACGAGGGTTAGGCAGGTGGGGCTTCCGGGCAGCAGGGGACGGACCTGGTCGGTGTCGCGGGCATTGTCCAGTACTACCAGCATCCTCTTTCCGCCCAGCAGGCTGCGATAGAGGGATGCCTGCGCTTCCAGTCCCTGCGGAATGCGGTCGGCGGGAATGGCCAGGGCAGCGAGAAATCCGAGGATCGCGTCGGCGGCTGTCATCGGTTGCGCGCTGGGAGCGAACCCCCGCAGGTCCACGTACAGCTGCCCGTCCGGAAACTGGGCGAGGTTCTGTTGCGCCCAGCGAACCGCGAGGGTTGTCTTGCCGATGCCAGCAGCGCCGCCAATCGCCGAGATCACCGCGATAGCGCTAGCCTCCGCGGCGAGGTCCAGCAGGCTGCTCAGTGCCCTGAGCTCGTTGATCCGTCCGGCGAAGTGCGCCGGAGTAGCAGGTAGCTGCCGCGGCACTATCTTGCCGCCGCCCCGGCCGGTGGCGCGGAGACTGGGGTCGGCCCGAAGGATCTTCCCGTGCAGATCCTGTAGTTCGCTGCCCGGGTCCATGCCCAGTTCCTCGACGAGCTTGGTGCGAATCTGGCCGAACGCCGCCAGCGCGTCGGCCTTGCGCCCTGAGCGGTAGCAGGCGAGCATCAACTGGCCTGCCACGCGTTCCCGCAGTGGGTGCTGGAGTGTGAACTGCCGCAGTTCGCCGATCAGCGCCTCGTGCCGCCCCAGGGCCAGGTCAGCCTCAATCCGTTCCTCCCAGGCGGCCACCCGGGCCTCGACTAGGCGTTGGACCTCGCCTGCCTGGTCGTCGTCGTACAGGGTCACATCCGCGAACGGCTCGCCGCGCCACAGTCCCAGCGCTGCGCGCAGACTCCCCGCGGCATGTGCCGCTTCCCCCTGGGCTAGCGCGGCACGTCCCTCGTGGACCAGTCGGTCGAACTCGACGACATCCAGTTCGCCAGGCTCGACCCGGAGCACGTAGCCCGCCGACTCGGTGAGCAAGCGCCGCTCGCCCGCATCGCTCAGCAGGGTCCGTAGCCGCCACACGTAGGTGTGCACCAGATTATGCGCGCTGCCCGCCGGGTGCTCGCCCCAAACCGCGTCAACTAGCCGGGGGATCGTCACCGTCCGATTCGGCGACATCAGCAGCAAGGCCAGCACGGCCCGTTGCCGCGCCGACGCGACCCGCACCGTTTCGCCGCCCACCGCCACCCGCAGTGGTCCCAGAACAGCAAACTCCATGTCCGGCCACCTCCCGCCCGATCCCGGCTGACCGCCGTCTCGACAGCTTAGAGCCTGCGTAGAGGGTCGTCTGACAACATGTTCCCCGCCTGGGAAAAGCCCGCAGGAAAGGCCGCATTAGCGAGGAAGGCGTTACGCAAATTAATCGCGAGAAATGCCGCCGACTGTACGGCCATTCCCGGAGCTGATGGGTCGGCTGGTCGAGGGACCCACAAATCACTGACCGCGAAGGCGGCGAACATCAATGCGGATAGAAACTCTTCAGGACCGTCAACGGTACCCAGCGCAATCCCTGCGGTCATGTCCTGCGGACGGCGTGCGGCAGGCTCCAGATCCGGTCCGGATCTGCGCGATAGGCACACCGGGGCCGCGCCTAGCGCACACGCTTTTCCTGGCTGGAGCGGTGCTGATCCCGGACCTGGAAACGGGCCCGGCCCTAGCCGGTCTCGAAGCCGCCCGATTGCCGGACGTATTCATCTGCTGTCCCGGCCCAGTCGCCGGCCTAGCCGTGGTCGAGTTGATCCGCCTCGTGGCCGTCCGCCGGCCAACATTAGTAGTGGGGCTGCCGCGATGGCGGCACGCTTCCGCTGCCATCGCCGCCGGCGCCGTCGCCTACCTAGTGGAGGACACCCCAGCCAGCGGGCCGGGGCTATCGTCGCTGATCGCCGCGCTGGCCGCACACCGCCACCCTGCGCCAGACCAGATCCGACCTGCGCTCGCCCAGTTGTCTCACCGGGAACGGGAGGCACTGACCTATATTGCGGCCGGATATACCCATAAGCAGGCGGCGCGTCAAATGGCGATCAGCAAAGCAACTGTGGACACCTACGTTCAACGGATCAGGGCCAAGGTGGGCGTTGGCAACAAGGCAGATCTCACCCGCATGGCAATGGTCGAAGCAGACTGCAGGCGGAGCGGGTTCGCGTCGTCTGACCGATTATGCGGGCAGCGGCGAGCGGGCCGCCGGGCAGTCAAGCGTTGACCCGGCACCATGGCCGACATACGTTGACGTCACCGATGCACCGTCCGGTTTGTCGTGTCGTGATGCTGCCGCTGGTACTCGGAGGGAGGTGTTGGCATGGAGCGCTACGAGGACCTTGAGGACACTGCGGTGGGCCTCATCAACCCGGTCGTCAACTGATCCCACGTTCGGCGCGGGCGGCAGCGTGGCACGGAGCGGTGCGTGCTGCCGCCTACGGTCTCGTGCCAGCTTCCCGGGCAGGACGGTTTAGCATGCTCCGTACAGATACCGCTGCGGTCGCGCTGCACCCGCTGATTTACCTGACCGCGGACGCATTGCTGCCGCCGAGCGTGCTGGCTGAGGCGGCATTGTTCGCCGCGACGCAGAGCGATCCGACCGGCTGGCTGCCAGTGCACCGGCCGGGTCGCACGATGCGGGCGCTGCTGATGCGGGCCGGACTGGTGGAGCCGGGTGATCCGCTGATCGGACCAGAGTCGCTAGTCCGCCGCATACCCACCCCGAAAGACGGCGGCAGTGATCCGGCCCGGCTCTTGCGGGCCGCCCGGCTGCTGCGCCAGCTAGGTCGCTTCCAGCACTGCGCCTTGGTACTAGGCCGTATCACTGAGCAGGCGCCGCCGGAGGTACGAGGCTGGCGCGATCTGCTGCTCGCGGAGTGCGGTGGCCGGCCGGCCATAGTGACCTCCGACGCCAGCAGCGAGGTGCTGGGGCTGACTGCCTGCCTGGCCACGCTCGCGTCGTCGTCGTCGTCGTCGTCGTCGCCGCCGCCGTCGGGAGAACTATTCGCCGTCGCCCAGCGCCTCGGCGACCGGCTGCCGGAAGCCTGGCAGCGCGCCCTGGCGCGCGCCCGGATACTAGCGATCCAGTTGGCTCACGGCGGCACCGGTGCGACCGACGAGTTGTGCGCTGACCTCGCCGGTCATCGCGCGGCCGGCGCCGACGACTTCCTGGTGCGCGAAGGCGAGCTCGCACTCAGGCTCGCCGCAGCTGAAAGCCGCCTGTCCGCGTCAGACGCCGCTGCCGCTCATCGGCATGCGCGGGCCGCACTGACTCTCGACCCAGCCGGCGCCGGCAGTCACCTGCTCGCAGCTCGAGCGGCGCTCGCCGCCAGCAACATTGACGAGGCGCGCCGACGATTCCGCAGTGCGGCTCGACTCGGCCTGATGGAACGGCGTGCTGCCCTGTGCGGGCTAGCCGACCTGGCCCTGGCCTCGGCTGACCCGGGCGCCGACGTGGCGCTGCCCGGCGTGGTGGCCGACTTGCTCAGCCACGATCCCTCGGAAGAGACGGACCGATTGCGGGCACTGGTAAACCGAGCAGGTCCGCTGCGCCAGACGATTGCCGCAGACAGCGTCCGCTGGGCAAGCACGGCGCTCGATGCTCAACCGGAGTCGCTCGGCAACGGTCCACCTCCGACCGCTGGTCGCGCGCTGCGGTGCCCGTTACCGCTGGAGCGCTACCGCCCGTTCATTGACCTGCGGCTGCCGGAACACCTCGACTCACAGGACCAGCCACCCGTGGCGATCCATACGCCGCTGATGTCATACGCGGCCGTGACAGGCCGGCGTGAGCCCTGGTTCGAGGAAATCCATCCGCAACGGGCCACCGCCGACCTCTTCCGTCGGGAGATGGAGCGAACCGCCTGGCTCTACGGCTACCAGTCCGGCGGTGTCTCGGCAAACTACGGCGTGTGGCTTCATGCGCCCGACGGCTGTCCCCCGCACCTGCGTGAGATGCTCCTGGGCGCCGCTGACCTCCCGCTGCTAGACCGTGCGCTGCTAGCCCGCCTGGTGTCGGCAATCGGCTTCCAGGTGGCGGCCAGGGACATGCTGCCCGGACCGGAAACGCCGGTAACCAGCCCCGAGAGCGCATACGCGGTGGCCAGCTGGCTCTTCGCCGAGCAGATGCACACGTCCGGGCACGCGTCGGAACTCGACCCGCATTTTCGCAGGCTCTATGCCCAGCTCGGGGACGACCCGCGGTACGCCCGCGGCAGGGTGGTCACCACGATCAACGCCACGGTCAACGCGGCCCGCCGCCGGGAACCCGGCACCATCGCGTTCTGGCGGGCAGAAGGAGAGCGGGTACTCGCCAGATACGTCGCGCTGCCCGAGGTCAATGATTTCCATGCGGCGCTGATGACTAGCCGCTGGTACCGCGCCATGGGATTCCTGCCCTTCCTCACCGGCGATCGCGACCTGCTGCGCTCGGACATGGACCAGTGGCTGGGCATAGCTACGGAGTTGGTCGGATACGACGAGCACACCAAGATAATCGCGGCCGACAACTACTTTCCCGCCGTGGAGACGGCGATCCGCACGCACATTTTTCTCGGCGACAGCGCTACCGCGCTGCAGCTGGTGGAGAAGCTGGCCGCCGAGATCGACCCGATCGATCCCAAGACCTGGCTCACCGCCGGAGAGCTGCGATTCCAGGCAGGCGATGTGACCGGAGCGCGAGACGCGTACTTGCGCGCCGCGCACTTGCAGTTCCCTTACGGACGACTGTCCTGGTTCAACGTCGGCCAGTGCCACGAGCAGCTCGGCGAGTTCGAAGAGGCGGCCGAGAGCTACCGGCGTTCCCTGGCGCACTGGCCAACCGGGGTCACCCCGCTGCGACGATTGCGTGATCTGCAAGCCGCCGGGAAGCTGGCCGCGGATGGCCAGCTGATGATGGCCTGGGCCGCCGGGCAGCCTGCGTGGGACAGACTGTAGGCGAACGCGACTTCCGCGCGCTGTGGGCGGGGGCCGGCTTCAGTCAGTTCGCCACCAGGATGACGGCCGTAGCGCTGCCGCTGCTGGCCGTCGCGCACCTGCATGCCAGCCCATTCCAGGTTGGCGTGCTCACCACGCTGAGCACGCTCCCGTTCTTGCTGGTCGGGCTGCCGGCCGGCGCGATCGTGGACCGGGTACGCCAGCGCCGACTACTAATCTGGGCCGACCTGGGACGCGCCGGCCTGGTCGCCTCAGTGGTGGTCGCAGCGCTATTGGGCGGCGCCAGGCTGATCCAGCTGGACTTGGTCGCCTTCGGCGCCGGCGTGCTGGCTGTGTTCTTCGATGTCGCTCAGCAGAGCTACGTCCCTCAGCTACTCGGCCGGGACGGCCTCGTCGCCGGCAACACCCGGCTCACCGCGACAACCTCCGTGGCCCAGATCGCTGGGCCGGCCTTCGCCGGCCTGGCCGTCGGACTGGCAGGCACGTCCGGCACCATGCTCACTATCGCTGCCGGATTCGCCGTCTCGGCCGCTCTCCTCACCCGCATCACCGCCGCCGATACGCACCGGGAACCGGCTGCGCGCCGGCACCTAGCGCGGGAAATCCGCGAAGGCCTGGCCTACGTGTCAGGCGAGCCGCTGCTGCGAGTGATCGCGATCTCCGGCAGCGGATACAACTTCTGCTGCCTGATACTTCAGTCGATGGTGACGGTCAGATTCGTCGCCCAGCTCGGCATGTCCACGGCACTAGCGAGTGTGTACTTCAGCGCCGGCGGGGCCGGCGGAATTCTCGGCGCGATGCTGGCGCGGCACCTGGCCGACCGGATCGGCCGCTACCGACTCATCTGGCTGGCGCTAGTGGCCACCGGCCCGTTCGCTCTGCTCACCCCCCTGGCCCGCGCGCCGAGTGGGTTGTGGCTTGCCGCCGGCGGATACTTCATCGTGTCGGCCGGAGCGATCGCATCGAACGTGGTGCAGGTGAGCCTGCGCCAGGAGATCTGCCCCCCGGAGCTGCGCGGCCGGATGAACGCCACCATGCGCTTCGTGCTCTGGGGATCAATGCCGCTGGGCGGCCTGACCGGCGGCGTGCTAGGCGCCACAGTGGGCGTACCCGCCGCGCTGTGGGTCGGCGCTTGCGGGCTCGTGCTCTCCTGCCTGCCACTGGTCGTATCGCAACTGCGCCGCCCGGTCACGGCAGCTCGATAGTCTGCGCGCGCATCAGTTCGCGCAGCGCGCAGTCGAGAACGGACGGCAGCTCCTGAGTCAGGATCTTGAGCTGGTCCGCGATCAGCAACAGGCCGTGTGTCATCACGGCTGTCCCGTCGAGCTGCGGCGATTCGTCCGGGTCATTGATGCCAAGCGCGCCTGTGAGCGCCCGGACCAATGAATCGCTGTCGAGCAACTCGTACCAGCTCGCAGTAGACCGGACGCAGCTCTCCAACACCTGCTGGGCATCGTCGGAGTCGAGGCCATCCGGGTGCGAGCGCTCGAGCAGGTCTCGCGCCACGGCCCCGAGAAGTACCGCGAGTTGCTCGGGGTCGACGCGGCTGAGGTCGGCGATCGCGGCAGTGAATGCCGCGGCATCGCTGGAACGCGCCGCCGACACCGCGGCGTCGACGGCCAGGGCCATCGCCCTCGCCGGTCCTGGCCAGGACCGGTAACCCCCCGTCATCGAAACCAACCCCCGAAAACTCCGATGTCACGTCTGGCACGGTACCCATGCTGACACGGCGATCCGACAGCAGTTCAGAACGCGCCGGTGCCGTCCGGGGCACCAAGGCCGGACGGCGTTCGCCGCGAGCACGGCACCGTGGGCCCCGCACTGTACTTCGATGTACGATAACGTACACTTACGCTCATGGCATCCATGACGGCATCAGAGGCACGAGCCGCGCTGCCCGACCTGCTAACGCGCGTCGAGGACGGCGAGGAGGTCACGATCACCCGCCACGGCCGGCCTGTCGCCGTCCTCGTCCGCCCCGACGCACTGCGCAGTCGGCGCGCCCAGGCAGCGCTGGACGACGCCGCGCGCATTCACGAGCTGCTCGCCGCCGCAGCCGCGCCAGGAGGCACCGGCATGACCACGCAGCGCGCCGAGGAACTGATCGCCCAGATCCGGGCCGACCGCGACACTCGGTGATGGACTCCTTCGACGCCGACGCGCTGATCTACGCTGCCGTCCCCGGCCACCCACTCGGGCGCCGCGTAGCTAGCCTGTTCACGGCCGCCACCGCCCCGGCGCCGGCCGGCGCCGGCTCGGTCCTGCTCCTGCCGGAAGTGCTCGCCAAGCCACTCCGCGACGGCGCCACCGACGAGATCCGCGTCCTGGCCGGGCTGCTCGCCCGGCTCGACCTGCGACCCGTCGACCGCGCGACCGCGGAACTTGCGACCGCCCTGTCCACCCGGTACCGGCTCCGGGCCGCCGATGCCACCCACCTCGCTACTGCCGTGGGCCTGGGAGCCGACCGGTTCATCACCAACAACAAGCGCGACTTCCCGCGGGCGATCGCGGAGATCAGCATCACCTACCCCGCAGACCTGCCCGACCCCGCCAGCTACGAGTGATGCGGACCGGCGGCGGTGGCGTCATCGGTGACGTCAGCGCTCCAGGACATCCTTTAGGCAGGCCCGTCAGGTGAGTTCGACCAGCGGGAAGGCGCGGTTGCGGCGTGGCGGGACCAGGAAGTTCTGCCGCCGGGTCGCGGTGATGAACCGCTCCAGGCCGTTGTCATCGTCCTTGCCCTGGAGGAACTTTTGCTGCAGGCTCTGCGCCGCCTGAGCGGTGCGCATCCGGGCGAAGAAGTCGGCCGTCGGCACGTAGATCAGGAACTGCAGCTTGAACTGGGCGCCGCCCGCCGGGAGCCTGGCCTGGCCCGGGTAGGGCGTGAAGGCGGGGACGTCCATGCCGTCCAGCCCCGGGCCGTCGGCGCGGATGTGCATCGGGGTGCCGTCCGCCGCGCGTGATATCTGCTGAAGGGCGGCCTCGTGGCCAACCCGGGACTCGCCGGTGAAGGTAGCGTTGATGGTCGCGTTGCCGGGGGTGAATACCCCGGCGCTGTCCTGAGCGCCGGCCGCGGCGGCGTTGACGCCCTGGAAGACGTTGTTGATGAAGGCCGGTCCTCCGCCGTTGGTGTACTGGTCGGAATTGCCCGCGGCCGGTATCCCGTTGCTGGTGCCCAGCTGATTGGATCGGAACATGTACTGGCACCGCTCGGTGAAGGGCTCGCCGTCGGGCCGCCGCGCGTCCTGGCCGGGCGTGTTGTAGAACTGGTACAGGTCTTCGATGTTGTGCGAGAAATGCGCGATGGAGCCATTGTCGAAGTAGCTGCCCGGCACGGCGTCGGTGAGCCTGGCCGACGAGTTCCCCGCGAACGTCGTGATCTCCGGCGGCCCCGCCGCGTTGACCTGCTGGTCGATGAACCCCATCCCCATCGAGGAGTTCGGGTTCATTCGGGGCGCGAACTCGAAGCCGGAACTGTCTGCCATCTTGCGCGGCAGCCCGGCCTGAACGAACTGGATGCGGGGCGTTCCAAACGTTATCAGGCCATTGAAGTTGGGTGACGACACTTTCGCGCCATTGAGATTGTTGCTGCCCTGCAGCCACAGGCTGACGGCCGTCAGGTTGGCTATCGAGTCGCTGCGGAAGTGGAAGAGCATGTCGTTGTTCTCGATCGTCACGTTGACGTTGAACCGGTCCTTGGTGATACCGGGAATCAGGGCCTTCGGGCCGCCCACGACGCCGTCCACGACATCGGTCGGGGAAGGAACGGCCTCTTCCAGTGCGAAGCGGCTCGGATCGGACAGCAGGTGCGGGATATGGGTGCTGACCACCGACTGCGGCAGCCGACTGAAGTACGGCAGGCCGTAGGACACGGAGAAGATGAGCACCCCGGCCGGGCTGGCCGGGAAGTTGTCCTCGATGGTGTACAGGACGTGGCCCAGCAGGTGCTTCTCGGTGACGGTCGGGGTCCGGGTCAGCCTGGCCGGAAGGAGCAGGGCATAAGTGGGCGGGAACTGGACGGTGACGCTGCCCGCGCCGTCGTTGTATACCTGAGCCGGGTTGATGAAGCCGCCCATGGCGAACTGGATGTCGGAGAACGCGGTGGCCGCGGAGGCTGGCCGCACGATGGGGGAGGCAAGCTGCTCAAGCAGCGTGGCCTGCGAAATAAGGAATGCCACGGCAGCGGTCTTCTGCACGGCTGACCGCCGGCTCAGCACTGAGCCCTTGAGATCCTCTGCGTCCATTTCCAGCCTTCCTTCTGAGGGCCGCCGCAGGTACAGGCACGGCTGCCGTGCCTGTACCTGCGGCGGGGTGGTCAGCTGCCGAACACCTGGAATTCCCAGAGTGAGTAGCCGTAGCCCGTCGCCCGCTGCGTGCCGTACATCCGGACGTATCGTCCTGATCCGGTCACAGTGAGGGTCTGCGTGCCGCCCGTGGCGGTCGTCGTCGAATAGATAGTCGTCCAGTTCGTACCGTCAGTGGACGTCTGGATCTGGAACGCCGTGGCATACGCGGCTTCCCAGGACAGGACGACCTTGCTGATGGCATGGGTAGCCCCGAGATCGACCTCCAGCCATTGCGGGTCAGTGAAGGCGCTCGACCAGCGAGTCGACAGGTTCCCGTCGACGGCGCTCGACGCCGGGTATCCGGCATTCTCCGACGACGATGCGGTGGCGGGCTGCCCCTGGGATAGCAGCAGCGCGCCCGATCCGCTGGTCGGCGTCGCGGTGGCCTCGTTCGAGCTTGGCGACGCACCCGCCGAGTTGCTCGCGGTGACCTTGTAGTAGTACGCGGTGCCGTTGGTGAGTCCGGTGTTGGTGAAGCTGGTCGATGTGCTCGTGCCGATCGCAGTGCCGCCTTCCGCGCCAGGGGCGGTGCCTCGGTAGATGCTGTAGCTGGTGGCACCGGCGCTGGCGTTCCAGGTCAGCCCGACCGAGCCGTTTCCCGCTGTGCCGGCAAGGCCCGTCGGCGCCGGCGGGGCGGTGGCGGAGGCGGCGGGTGTCACGGAGACCTCGTTCGAGTCTGGTGACACGCCGACGCTGTTGTTGGCGGCGATGTTATAGAAGTACGTCTTCCCGTTGGTCAGGCCGGTGTCGGTAAACGTGGTTGTCGTGCCGTTGACGGTGCCAACCGGCGTGACCGCTTCGCCGTCAGAGATGGTGCCGCGGTAGATGGAGTACGAGGTCGGACTGCCGCTGGTGCTGCCCTTCCAGGTGAGCGTCGCCGAGGCGCTGCCCGGCGTCACGGTCAGGCTGGTCGGCCCGCTCGGGACTGAGGCGGTCGCCGGGGTGACGGTCATCTCGTCGACCCGTGAGACGCCGTGGTCGCTGACGGCGAGCATGCTGATGGAGTTCGCGCCAGCGTTCAGGTGAACCTGGAGCGACGAGTTCTGGTAGGTCTCGAAATTCCCGGTGATCGGGAAGCGCTCCGTCGAGGTGATGACCGTACCGTTGACCTTCAGGCCCATCTGCCGGTTGTTGACTCCGGGGAAGAGCCCGCCCTGGAATGCGTACCGCCAGGTGACGGTATACAGACCGCTGGTCGGCACGACGACATCAGTGAAGGACAGGCTGCCATTGCTGGCGTAGGCCATGTCGACGACCCGGCCACCGGGCGACAGCGCGGCCGAGGAGCCGAGCACCTGGGGGAACCAGCCGGTCAGGGTCTGGAACCAGTCGAAGCCACCGAGCAGGGCGTCCTTGCAGTAGAAGATCAGGCTGGTGCCTGAGGCCACGCCCGGGAGGTTGCCACCGGTACCGATGGGCGGCGGCGTCTTGGACGCGTCCTCCGGGGTACGGGCGGATTCGCCGCAGGAGTTCACCGCGGTGAACTCGTAGAAATAGATCGGCGTGCTGCTGAGGTTCTTGTCGACGTAGGTGGTGGCGGTGGTGGTCGCGTACGGCGTGTTTCCTTCGGCGCCTGAGGTGGTGCTCCGGTAGATGTTGTAACTGGTAGCACCGGGGCTAGCGGTCAAGGTGAGGGTGATGGATGAGTCGGGGTTCGCGGTCAGTTCCTCGCCCGGCGGGGCCGGAACCGTGCACGCCGCGGCTGCGGGCACCTGGATCTGGGCCTGTGCCGCCGAAGCCCCCAATCCGACGGATACAAGAGCTATCAAGCCGCCGAATGCGGCGGTGGTGAGGCGGGTTGCTCTCATCCTGCGAACTCCTTTGATCGCTGCTGTGAAGGTTCAGATTCTGTCTATGGAAGTTATTGTCCAGCCGCCCTTGTCCCGCGCCAGCTGAAGATGCGCATGGTACGGCCCGTATTTCTTCCGGTCAATGGTCATCACGATCATGGACCCGAAAGCGGCAGCGGAAAACCCGGTCACCGCTCCCCCCTGGCCATCGAACATGTGCGCGAGCTGGAGGAAAGCTGGCGATGTCAGCCGGCGGCCGTCCGGTCCTGTCACATTGGCACCGAGATAGGCAAAAGCCAGCTGGTATTTCTGGTCGACAATTGCCCGGTAATAATTCGTGGCCAAGGCTGCAGCGGATTTTTCGGATCGCGCTAGGGCGGGCGATGATGCGCTCGGGCTGCCAGAGTTCCGGGTAGCCGTCACTTTGGGCGTAGGAGCTGGCGAAGACGCAGCGGTGGTAGTTCCCGAGCACGCGACGAGTCCCGCGGCCACGCAGCCGGACAGACCTGCGAGCGCGAAGATCCGTGCCGGTTCTCCTCTTTTGCTCACGACAGAACTTCGATGCCGTTGACCTGGGCGTTGTCCTTGACGGTGGTGAACTGGATCGTGATCTTCCCGGTGCTGTCCGCCGCGACGGTGAACTGCTCGACCACGGCCTTGTACTCCGCCCCGGCGGTGGCCAGGATGTCGAAGTTGGTCAGCACCTGATTGCCGTTAATGCTGACGTTGAAGGTGCGCGAGCCAGCGGTCGTCCAGTATTCCTCCGCGAAGTGCAGCCGCACCGTGTAGTTCGCGCCCGCCGTCAGGCCGGGCACGGCGTAGGTGAAGTTGCCGTAGCGGTTGCTCTGGTAGACCGCCTGGGGCGCGGGATTGGTCACGCCGGTGGTGTTGATCGCGTTCCCGGTGGCCGAGGTCCCGCCGCCGGTGAAGTCGGCGTCGGCCGCGAACGGCGAGACCGCCGGGCCGCCGGAGTTGAGCTGAACGGCCCCCGGCGGCGGTGGCGGCGGCGGCGTGGTGCTGCCCGACAGGATCTCGATGCCGTTGACCTGGGCGTTGTCCTTGACGGTGGTGAACTGGATCGTGAACCTTCCGGAGCTGTCCGCCGGCACGGTGAACTGCTCGACCACCGCCTTGTTCGCAGCGCCGGCGGCGGCCACGATGTCGAAGTTGGTCAGCACCTGCTTGCCGTTGATAGTGACATTGAAGATGCGCGAGCCAGCGGTCGTCCAGTAGGTCTCCGCGAAGTGCAGGCGCACCGTGTAGTTCGCGCCCGCGGTCAGGCCGGGGAAGGCGTAGGTGAAGTTGCCGTAGCGGTTGCTCTGGTAGACGGACTGGGGCGCGGGATTGGTCACGCCGGTGGTGTTGATCGCGTTCCCGGTGGCCGAGGTCCCGCCGCCGGTGAAGTCGGCGTCGGCCGCGAACGGCGAGACCGCCGGGCCACCGGAGTTGATCTGGTAGCCGCCCGGCGGCGGTGGCGGCGGCGGCCCGGAGGAGGAGAGCAGGCCGAAGATCGCCAGGCTCGACGAAAGTCCCACGAACACCTGGCCGTTGGTCACGACGGGCGAACTGAACTTCACATATCCGTTCAGGCCGTCGCGGCTCGCATTCTGGCCGCTGTTATAGAGCTCGTCCGCCAGGTTGCTGGCGTCATAGGCGTGCAGCTCCGATCCGTAGTCGATTTTCCAGACGATGCCGGTGCCCGCCGCGGTTCCGTTGCTGGACACGACCGCGGTGCCGCCGTTCCCGTCCGTTGACGTGGAGGTGGGGGTGGTGGAGAGCTTCGTGCCGTTCCAGGAGAAGGCCCAGGTGGGGCCGGCCACCGCCGTGTAGTACACGGACTGCCCGCTGGGGCCATTCCAGAAGGCTGGGGTGCTGAAGTCTGACCCGACGGTCCCGGGTGGCAGTTCCTGCTGAACATTGTCGACGTTGGTGCGGTTCTCCTCAGCGGACCCGTTGCAGGTGAGATTGGGGTCGGCGGTATATTTCCCCATATTCGTCGTGCTGACCACGTAGGGACGGCCCTCCTTGCCGGCCGCGGTCAGCGCGTTCGCCCCCGGGATCAGCAGCGGGCCTCCGGAGCCCAGGTCCTGGTCGCCGTTGGAGAGGCAGCTCTGGTTGAAGGGCGTGAAGTAGTCCTGTACCTGCAGCGCGGCATTCAGGCGCACGAAGCTGTCGCCGTAGTCGCTGCCCCCGGTGTTGGCATCGAAGGTGCCGTTCCCGCTGACGTAGTACAGGTTCCCGCTGCTGTCGGCGACCAGCCCGGCGTCGCCGCCCCAGATTCCGCCCTCTATCCCGTTCGGGTCGACGTCGTAGGCATTCGCCTGCGTGAACGAGGAGCCGTTGTAGGTATAGCTGAGGATCCAGCCGTGATAGATCCCGACGTCACAGAACGAGGAGAAGGCGACATAGACTTTCCCGTTCGCGAGTACCAGCCCCGCGCGCTGCCGATTGGTTCCGGCATTGAAGCTGACGGTGCCGCCTGAGCTCCCGGCGCCCGTTCCCGGTGCTGACGCCTGGATGACGATGGGGGGGCTTTTGTCCTGCCCGGTCAGAATATTCAGCGCATGCAGGCGGTAGACGGGATTCCCGCCTTCATCGTCGTAGGTGACGACATACATCGTGTTCGTGCTGGGATCGATCACCGGCGTGCCGGTGATGCCGATGACCGGCGTCAGGTCGGCGCAGCTCGTATTGGCGTACGGAACCGGCGTAGCGCCGCCCGGCAGCAGGCTGGTCTTCCACAGCGGCGCCCCGGCGCTGGTCGCGTCGGCGTCGAACGCATAGACGCTGTCGTTCTCCGTGGCCGCGAAGACGACGTTGTGAACGCTACCACCAATGGTGAGATTCGGGACGTAGAGCGGCTGCGCGTACAATTGCCCGTCGACCGGATAGGAAACCCGCTTGCCGAAGTCAGACACGTTGACGTTCGACGTATTGAGAACTGTCTCATTTGGATATTGCCCGGAACGGCCATTATCATTCCGGTATGTCGTCACCGCAGAGTTGGCCGGCGCCGCATGAACCACTCGCTGCACGACATTCGCCGCGTGCGCCGCTTGCTGACCAAGACTTACTGCGACCAGCGAACCTGTTACTAGCAGGAACAGCGCCACGCACAATGTCATGAGGGCGGACCGCTTTGATTCCGCTGAGCCGACCGATGGAGACAACTTATGCATCTTCCATATCCTTTGGCGTAACCGGCGCGCTGCCGCAACGATGCTGCTGCGCCGTGATCGTGCAGGCGGCCGTCGCCATCGAGGTGGACGGTGCCTGGCGGGGCTTGTCATCGGCTCGGCGCCGCCCGGTAGCGCCTAGTCGATCTGGAGCCGCTGCGGGCCGAGGCGGGTTCACGGGATCTTCCTTGAGGCTGGATGACGGGAGCGCGAAGCGGATCACTCAGCAGCGCTGGGCTCCGGAGATCTCCGCGACGCTGGCCGCCGACCTGGACGGTCCATGTATGGGGGTGGGACGTGGCGGAGCAGTTCCGGGCTTTTTACGCGACTTAATTTATTATGTGAGTTAAGACCGTAGGAACCGCGCTGTCAAGAGGCAGCCGCTGACGGATCGCATGGCATCGCCAACTGCCGGCCGCCAATCCGGGAGTGTCGCCCGAAGTCGCGGCGATCCGGCCCTGGTGGCTCAGGAATCGGTCCTGGACGGCTTGCGCAGGAGACGGCCAATGCTGCCCTCGGCGACGCGCTGAGCATGAGCTACCGTCGCGTGCGGCCTCTGCAGGAATCGCCTGACCCGGTCGCGCAGGCCGCTCACCACCAGCCCGCGCGCCCTGGCCCGGTGCCACCTCCCGATGCGGCGGCGCGGCTGAACGGCACGCTACGTTAACGCCCTGCCGCAGCGCCCGGTTCCGCGTGCCGCGATATCCCGCGACCGGGCATCAGGCGACCCGTTGCGGCACGGGGGGTGCCCCGAGGCGGCTGCGATTCGGTCGATCCCGGGTGATGTCGAAGACAAGGAGAACGAGGTTGGCACCGGCAGCCGCTCCGACGATCGTCGTGATGAGGGCGAGGATTCCTTCAGTTGCGTGGAACCCCAGCCACGCACCGACGATGGCACCTGCTACTGCGGCCGTTAGTCCGATGGTCTTGATATTCCCGGACCAGTCGCGGCGCACCCAGGCCAGGTAGGCCCCCAGCCCGATCGGCAAGCCTGCGGACAGGGCCGTGAGCAGTTCGTCGTTCAGCGGGACGCCCGGCAGCGCGGTCAGGGCGAGCAGAGCGCCGAGGAACCATCCGCCCAGGCCGAGGACGAACAGGTACAGGGACCTCAGCGTCGCGCTGGCCTTGCGCCCGAGCCCGCCTCGCTTGCCCACCCGGCGGGCCATCCAGATCAGCGAGAGCACCGCGAGAAGCGCCAGGCCCGCCATCGTGCCGGCGATCTCCTTGGCCAGCGCCGTCTCGGTGACCTTGGGCGTGAAGTCGACGCTCGCATGCTTGTACAGCGAGTCGTCAACCTTGCCGCTGGCGAGGAAGGTGTTGATCAGCCGCTTGCTGGCTTCCGGCTGATACGCCCAGAAATCAGGTACGTGTCCGAGTTCGGCGAGCACGACTTGGTGGCCGTTCGGCAGGAAGGGCAGGAGTTTCTTGGTCGCGACCTGCGGCGGCGTCGAGAAGTCGAGCGTCCCGCCGATGAGCAGCGTATCCACCCTGGATGTCCGCACGCGGCTATATTCGGCGTCGCCCGGCGCGGTCGGCCAGGCACCGGCCAGTTCGCCGCCACCCCAGATGAACTTCGTTCCTGCATTGCCGAGGATCGAGTGGTCGTGCTGCTCCTGGCCGGATGCGAAGTAGCGGGTCGCCACGTTGGCGTCAGCCATTCCGTCGGCGGCGAACTCGCCCCAGACAAATGACGTCGGAAAGATGAGGTTGGCGACGACCGACATGAACCAGAACCCGCTCGGGTCGCCGTTGGCCGCGGAGAGCCACGAGTCCAGCGTCATCGGCCCCGACGGCGTGACCGCCGATGTCGAGGTGAAGAGCCCGAACAAGGAGGCGATCTGTACGTTGCTTTTCTTGATCGGCAGGAATAGCCACCGGTCGGGCATGTTCGACGCGGTGCGCCTCATCGACGCAGCGAGGTCGGGGGTTCGCTTGCGGCAGCTGGCGTTCGCGGCACATAGCCGGGAGTAGTGCTGGATCTGCCCGTCGGTCGTCTTCGAATCCCAGAGGAAATGCCCGGGCGGGTTGACGCCGATCATCACCGACTGGTGGATGCTCGCGGGATACCGCCAGGAGTAGATCATCGCGGCACGGGTGCCCTCGCTCTCGCTCAGCAGGTCGATGGGGCCGTAACCGAGCGCCACGCGCGCGGCCTCCAGGTCGTCCACCTGCTGCGCCAGGCCGTACCCGGCCAGATCGACACCTTCGGCCGACAGTCGCTTCGCGCAAGCCCGGAAGGCGCTGCCGTAGGCGTGAAAGGACTTCTCGCTGAGAAAGTCGGCCGAGTGGCTGAGCGCCGAGGAAACCTCTGGGCAGTTCAGCACGGAGGAGCCGTCCACCCCCCGGTAGCCGACCAGGACGACGTCGTGATGGCCGGCGAACCGACCCGCCTCCGGGAACTTCATGTTCGTGAGGCCCGGACCGCCGCCGAGGCGAAAGATCGGCTGCGCGGGATGATCAGATCGTGCGCGAATGCGGATCACCGGCAGGGCGATGAGCCGCGAGTGCGGATCGGCCCGGTTCTCGGGCACGACAAGCGTTCCGCAGTCGGCTGCGTAGTTGCCATTCTGGGTGGGGTATACGCACCGGCCGAGGCTAAGGTGGCCGGCCTTCGCTCCCGCGGGCACGGCGATAGCGGCCGAGTGCGGGATAACACGCAGATACACCAGGCCCCCGGCCAGGACTGCGATGAGAGCCAGGGCCATGATTCGGACTGGGGAGAAGATGCGGGCCGTGGGTCGGTCCATGGCTCGTCCTTTCGTAGGAGGGTCGAGGCCGACGCTACGGAGTGACGGCACTGAAGCGCTTCGGCACAAGGCCTGACCCGGTGTCGGACCAGCCGATGAGCCTGAGTCCTACTTGGGTCGGAGGCGGGCCACGGGCGCGGCGCGTACGTTGAAACGCGTGAACCGGGTCAGGTCCCTCGCACGCACGCACGGCTTCGACGTTCTGATCGCGGTCGCGGCGATGGAGAGCGCACTGGAGGTCGCTCTTCGCCACGACCTGCTCCGGGCACCGCGCACGACGCTCTGGTTCGCCGTGCCGGCGATCACGCTGTTCATACTTCCGCTGCTCGGGCGCCGACGGTTTCCCTTCACCGCGCCTTTGTCGGTATGGCTGGCGGGCGCCGGGCTCTCGTTCGTCGACGGACGGCTGGTGGTGTTCACAGTCAGCGCCTTCGTCGCGGGGATGGCCGCCTCGTTCCTGCTCGGCCACCCCCGCGACGCGATTCAGGCGCGGCTGGGCCTGGCCGTCGTGCTCACCGGGGCCACCATCATCGTCTACAACGATCCTGACCACGCCACCGGCGAGTTCCTCTTCATTCCGGTCTTGTTTACCGTCTGCTGGCTGGCTGGCTTCGCCCTTCGCGAGCGGGCCACGCAGGCCGAAACGGCAGAAGAACGCGCGACCCACGCCGAGCGGCAGCGCGAGGCGGCCGCCCGCATCGCCGTAGCGGAGGAGCGTGCGCGCATCGCGCGCGAGCTCCACGACATCGTTGCCCACGCCGTCAGCGTGATGGTGCTCCATGTCGGCGCCGTCCGGCACAAGCTGCCCGATACACTCGTCGAAGAGGTGGATGCGCTCAGAGGCGTCGAGCGGGTCGGCCGCACCGCGCTCGCCGAGATGCGCAGCCTCCTGGGAGCGATGCGTCACGACGGTGACGACGTCGAACTCACGCCGCATCCAGGTCTCGAGAGTCTCGACCTGCTATTGGCAGAGGTGGGCCGCGCCGGGCTTCCTGCCCGGCTGCATGTCGACGGCGATTCCGTCGCGCTGTCGCAGGCAATCGACCTGTCTGCCTATCGCATCATTCAAGAGGGCCTCACCAACGCCCTGAAGCACGCGCACGCCAGCCACGCCGATGTGACGGTCCGCTACCGGCCCGGCGAGCTAGAGATCGAAGTACGCGACGACGGCAAGGGCGGCTCGACGAGGAACGGTCTCGGGCACGGGCTCGTCGGAGTACGTGAGCGCGTCAAGATCTACGGTGGCGAGATGACCGCGGGCACCGTACCTGGCAGCGGCTTCGTCCTCAGCTCGCGCCTGCCGCTCCAGGGCGAGCGCCCGTGAGCATCCGCGTCCTTGTCGCCGACGACCAACCGATGGTCCGGGCCGGATTCCGCATGCTGCTCGCCGACGAGGACGACATCGACGTCGTGGCCGAGGCGAGCAGCGGGCTCGAAGCGGTCCAGGAGGCGGCCCGCGTCCATCCCACCGTGGTGCTCATGGACATCCGCATGCCCAGGCTCGACGGGCTCGAGGCGACCCGGCGCATCCTCGCGGCCGACGAGGCTGCCCGGATCCTCATCCTCACGACCTTCGACCTAGACGAATACATCTATGAAGCGCTGCGAGCCGGCGCCAGCGGTTTCGTGCTCAAAGACGATCCACCCGAGCAGCTGATCGCGGCGATCCGCACCGTCGCCGCCGGAGACGCCCTGCTGTCACCCGCGATCACGAAACGCGTGATCAAGCAATTCACCCGCGTCCCGCATCCCGCGCCGCCGAAGGAGTTCGGCGAGCTCACGGCACGTGAACAAGAAGTGTTCCGCCTCATCGCTCGCGGACTCTCCAACGCGGAGATCGGCCAGGAACTCTACATCGGCGAGACCACCGTCAAGACGCACATCACGCACATCCTCCAAAAATTCAATCTTCGCGACCGCGTCCAACTGATTGTGCTGGCCTACCAGACGGGCATTTCCGAGGCCGACGCACAGCGATGAAGCAGCCGTGGACCCAGTCCCGCCTCGGCTCAGTACTTGTTCGCGACGAACAGTTTCTGGGCCGGGAACTTCGTGAGGATCTCGGTGCCGTAGTCGGTGACGACGACCTCCTCCTCGATGCGCGCTGCGGAGATGCCGTCTGAGGCCGGGCAGTAGGTCTCCATCGCGAAGACCATGCCCGCCTGGAGCTCGATCGGATTCTCCAGCGAGTTGAGCCGCGAGATGATCGGCCGCTCGTGCAAGCCGAGGCCGAGCCCGTGCGCGAATTGCAGGCCGAAGGCGGCGAGCTCGTTCTCGAAGCCGAAGTCCGCCGCCCTCGGCAGGACGCGGGCGACGACGTCGGTCGAGACGCCGGGCTTGACGGCGGCGATCGCCGTGTCCATCCACTCCCGCGCCTGCTTGTAAGCGTCGTGCTGGCTCTCGGTCGCGCTGCCGACTCCGAAAGTGCGGTAGTAGCAGGTCCGGTAGCCGTTGAAGGAGTGGATGATGTCGAAGAAGGCCTGGTCGCCGGGCCGGATAATGCGGTCGGTGAAGTTGTGCGGATGCGGGTTGCATCGCTCGCCCGAGATGGCGTTGACCGCCTCCACCTGGTCGCTGCCAAGCTCGTACAGCCGCTTGTTCGCGAGCGCGACGATCTCGTTCTCGCGCACGCCCGGCTTGAGCACGTCGACGATGTCCTGGTAGACGCCGTCGACCATCGCTGCTGCCTGGTTGAGCAGCATGATCTCGTCCTGCGACTTGATGACGCGGGCGTCGAGCATCGACTGCTGGGCATCGCGCACCGCAATGCCCTGCCGCTCCAGCTCGAACAGGAACGGGGGCTCAACGATGTCGATGCCGAGCGGAGCGCCGGCGACCCCGGCCTCCGTAAGCAGCGACTTGATCTCGGTCACCGCGTCGCGCATGAGGCCCGCCTCGGGGGCGACCGCGCCGCGGAAGCCGAGGAACCCGGGCCTCCAGTTCTCGTCCGGCAGCCATTTGGAGTACAGCTTGTGATGCCGCACCGCCGAGCCGAAGTCCCACAGGATCGGGTCCCGGTCCCGGAACAGCAGGGCGTAGCGGATCATCTTGTCGCCGAGCGCACCGCCGATCCAGGTCTGCGTCGTGTAGCGGATGTTGTAGAAGTCGAAGAGCAGGAAGGCGCCGCACTCGCTCGCCTCCAGCGCCGCCCTGGCCCGCGCGATGCGGTACCCGCGCAGCCGGCCGAAGTCGACGCGCTCCTCGTAGTCGACCCCCATCTGGCCGGGGGCACCGAGGGGCCGCACGCCCGCTGGACGCTCCGGTGGGGTCGTGACGCCCGCTGCGCCAGTAGCCAATCCGTCCTCCTTCGAGCTTGCGGTGCAATCGATTGCGACTGTTGGCAACGACGCGTCTTCACGTTAAGTCTGCCACGCGCTGGAACACGGCATCGATCTGGAGTAGAATTGATCTTGAGATGGGCCGGTTTTCCATGCCGTGTTGGTCTGTGTACTCGACGGTGGCACTATCCGGGAGCGTTGCTCCGGACCCCGGGAGCTGCCGATGACGCTCACAGCAGTTTCGTACTGCACGCGCACGAACTCGCCTCGGTCGGGTTCGTGGGCGAGGGCATCAGGGCTGCTCGTGGATGAATGGCTTCTCGAACGGGAACCGCCCGCTGATCTCGCAGAGCAGCTGGTTTGTACGTGGCGTGGCGACGTCGGTGAGGCGCGGACGCTGCTGCCGGACGAGTGCGTTGATATGTTCTGGGTCAGCGGATCGGTGTGGGTGTCAGGACCTGAGACACGATCATGGCCTTCTGCCGCAGCGCCTGGCACCGATGTGGTCGGTGTTTGCTTCCGTTCCGGCGTGGCGCCGTCGCTTCTGGGGGTGG
>Ga0066790_10000102_pt1 | contig 25155 bp, 24 predicted proteins | sample OrgsoiDNA2013050_FD_70963 | JGI IMG/M metagenome (GOLD analysis project Ga0066790, IMG submission 70963) | Permafrost soil microbial communities from the Arctic, to analyse light accelerated degradation of dissolved organic matter (DOM) -... | ecosystem: Environmental > Terrestrial > Soil >...
CCGCCGTGCGGACCGGCCGAGAATCAGGGATCAGCAGGCCAGAGAGAACACAGACGATCAAGAAGATCGTCGCCATCAGGAACGAGTCGACGAACCCGGTCACGGTCGGCAGCCCATCGGGCGCGGTGTTGCCCGCGATGAAGGTGGCGGCGAGCTGCGCACCGATCGCTCCGCCGAGCGTTCGCATCACGGTGTTCATCCCGCTAGCGACGCCCGTCTGCTCCGCCGGAACCGCCTGCACGACGAGATTTCCCAGCGCGGCGAACGCCAGGCCGATCCCGATCCCGAGCAGTGCCGCGGTGATCAGCATGTCGTACGGATGAGCGTGGGCCACAGTCAGAAATCCGAACGCCACGGCCGAGATCCCGGCGCCGACGATCAGCGACGGCTTCGATCCGTAGCGCTTGGCCACGCGCCCCGCCTGCGAGCCGAACACGCCCATCAGCAGTGCGGTGGGAAGCAGGTAGAGACCCGAGACGACCACCGACGCGCCAAAGCCGAATCCCGTGCTCGTCGGCAGCTGGGCGAATTGCGGCAGGATGATGAACGATGCGTACATCCCGGCCCCGAGCAGGAACGCGGCCAGGTTGGCCGTCCAGACCCCGCGAATGCGCATCATCGCCATGTCGATCAGCGGCTCACGGCTGTGGAGCTCGACCATGATCCACGCCACCACGAACACCAACCCGAACGCCATCAGCGCCAGCGTCTTGGCCGATCCCCAGCCCCACGTGGTGGTCTCGGAGACCGCGATCAGCAGGCTCGAGATGCCGACCGTCATCAGCGCGGCGGCAAGCCAGTTAATGTGTCCGGGCACCCGCACCGGCGACTCCGGGATGAACCGCCACGTACACACGGCCGCCGCGATGGTCACGAGCAGGGGGATCCAGAACAGCCATTGCCAGCTCAGGTTCTCCACGATTATTGCCCCCGTGATGATCCCGATGCCGGCTCCGACGCCCAGGATCGATGACATCAGACCGATGCTGCCGGCGACGCGGTCCCGCGGGAACTCGTCGCGGGCGATCGCGAACGCGAGCGGGAAGATCCCACCGCCGGCGCCCTGGATGATCCGCGCCACGATCAGCACGTCGAGCGAGTCCGAGACCGCAGCCAGCAGCGTGCCGAAGGCGAGCGTGATCAGCGTGTACAGCAGCAGGCGCTCCTTGCCGTACATGTCTCCGAGCCGGCCGATGATCGAGGTCGCCACCGAAGCGGACAGCAGATACCCGGTCAGCAGCCACGACACCCCCGCCTCGGATGCGTGCAGGTCGTGTTGGATCGTCGGCAGCGCAGGGATCACGGCCGAGCTCAGGACCGCGTACGCGAGCCCCGCCAGCGACAGCACCGCGAGGATCACGTTCGGGTGGACGCGGTGAGATCGCTCCGCTCGCGACGGCATCCCGCTACTCTAGCGGAATGACCATTCCGGCAGCACATCGACCCGCCCTCTCGCCCGTGGCCACGACCCCGGAGACCGATTGTGAGTGGGCCGCGCTCGACTCCGACGCCAAGCGCGAGCGTCTGTTGCGCACCGCAGGCGAGTTGTTCGCGCGCGACGGCCTCGGCGCCCCGATGCCGGCGATCGCCGCTGCCGCCGGCGCGGGTGTGGCGAGCGTCTACCGGCAGTTCCCCTCCAAGCACGAGCTGCTGGCCGCGCTGGTCACGCGGCGCTTCGAGCAGATCGCTGACGGTGCGCGCCGCGCCTCGGTGGGCGACGGCGACTGCTGGTCGGCGCTAACCGACCTGCTGTGGACGCTCGTCGAACGGCAGGCCGCCGATGACTTCCTCGGCGAAGCGCGCAGCGCGGTCGCCGAGCATCCCGACGTGCTCGCCGCCAACGCACGGGCCACCGGCGCGTTCGAGCAGCTGCTGGCCGGAGCTCGCGCCGAGGGGCGCCTGCGCGCCGACGCCTCGATGCTCGACCTGAGGCTACTGTTCGCGGCCACCCGGGCCGCCAAGCAAGTCGAGCCCGACGCCTGGCCGCGGATGCTCGAACTGCTGATCGACGCGCTCCACGAAGACCGAGGCCGAGCGAGATGAGAGAGGAGCTGGAACGTTGAAGATCCGCGCTGCGGTGCTCGAGGAGTTCGCCAAGCCGCTGAACGTGACCGAGGTCGACCTCGCCGAGCCCCGAGCGGGCGAGGTGCTGGTGCGCCTGGAGGCATGCGGGGTCTGCCACACCGATATGTACACGGCCTCCGGCACGGATCCGTCCGGCTATGCCCCGACCGTGCTCGGCCACGAGGGCGCGGGCGTGGTCGAGCGCGTCGGCGAGGGTGTCTCGAGCCTCGCGCCGGGGGACCGCGTCGTCACCCTGTTCTCGCCTCAGTGCCGTCAGTGCGTGCACTGCCTCAGCCCGGACACGAACCTGTGCCTGGCGATCCGCGAGCAGCAGAACCTCGGCTACCTCCCCGACGGGACGACGAGGTTGTCTCGCGACGGTGATGCGATGCGCCACTTCATGGGCACCAGCACGTTCGCCGAATACACGGTGATGCCGGAAATCGCGCTAGCGGCGATCTCGCCCGACGCGGAGCCCGATCGCGCCTGCCTGTTCGCCTGCGGGCTGTCAACCGGCCTCGGCGCGGCGATCAACACCGCCAAGGTGCGGGCGGGATCGACGTGCGTGGTGTTCGGTGCCGGCATGGTCGGGCTGGGAGCCGTCGCGGGCTGCCGTCTGCAGGACGCCGAGCGGATCATCTGCGTCGACATGTCGCAGCAGCGGCTCGAGCTGGCCCGCGCGCAGGGAGCCAGCGACGTCTGGATCGGCGGCTCGGACACGGTGCAGCGCGTGCTGGAGGAGACCGACGGATTTGGCGCCGACTATACGTTCGAGGCCACCGGGCTTGTCTCGGTGATGCGCCAGGCGGTCGAGTCGGCGCGGATGGGATGGGGTCTGTGCACGATCGCCGGCGTCGCCGGCAAGGGCGAGACGCTCGACATCGTCCCGCGGCTGCTGATCACCGGGCGCCGGGTCTGCGGATCGTCGTTCGGGGGGGTCAAGGGCCGCGATCAGGTCCCGGAACTGGTGTCGCTGTACCTCGACGGCAAGCTCGACGTCGAGATGTTCATCTCGCACCGGATCACGCTCGATCAGGTCAATCGCGGCTTCGAGCTGATGGAGCGCCAGGATGGGATCCGGAGCGTGATCACGTTCGGCTGATCAGGTCGGGCGCGGCGCTCGCCGCGGGACTGCTGGCCGCCGGGTCGCTGATCGGCTGTGGCTCCTCGGCGAAGCCCACCACCGGCTCCGGCTCTGGCTACAGCGGCTCCGCGGCGGTTTGGCTCACGGGCCTGCGAAATCCGCTCGCGCTCGCGCTCGGCCCGAAACGGTCGGTCATGGTCGGCGACTGGGGCACCGGGATCGTCTACCGAATCACCGACCGGCGCTGAGTGCCGCTTGAGTGGCGCCGCACATGACGGTCGACCGGCTCCGCGGTGCGACGGAGCCGGTCGATTGGGGGGCGTGGTCAGATCGATTCGAGGATCACATGTTGGGGCAGTTGTGCGAACCGCTCCGTGCATTGGCGGGCGGGGTGTGGGCGGCGTGAGCGGCTGGTGCCGTGGTGCCGGTCCCGCTCGCCGAGCTAGTCGACGTCGCGGCGCTCGCGATTGCAGCGCCGCCACCGGCGAGCGCCGCGGTGACCGCGAACGTCGTCAGCAGAGGTCTGATCCGACGGGGCATTTCAATCACCTCCTTTGGTGGCCTGAACACACGATCGCGGCGCATCGTCTGAGGCCCGTAGGAGCCAGATAAGAGTTTCCTAGGAGGACTGATGGCATAACCGGCTTCCCGCTACCTGCGTCGCGCCGCCGGCTCGAGCGCGGGATTTGACCAGCCCCCGTCGGCTGGGTTGATGTTGACGCCGGGCGGGACGATCTCGTCGATCCGGTCGAGCAGTTCATCGGACAGCTCGACCTCGGCTGCCGACAGCTGGGACTCCAGCTGCTCCATCGTCCGCGGCCCGATGATCGCCGCGGTCACCGCCGGGTGGCGGATCACGAACGCCAGCGACATCTCGATCAGCGTGATCCCCGTCTCCTGCGCCAGTTTGCCGAGCGCGTCGGCGGCCTCCAGCTTGCGCTGGTTGCCCGGTAGCGACAAGTCGTAGCGACCCGGCAGGCGATCGGCCCGATGCGAGGTCGGCGGCTCGGCATCCTTGCGGTAGCGACCGGACAGCCAGCCACCGGCGAGCGGGCTCCACGGGATCACGCCCATCCCGTAGCGCCGGGCGGTCGGCAGCACGTCCTTCTCGACCTCGCGCACCAGGATCGAGTACGGCGGCTGCTCGCAGACGAAGCGCTCGCGTCCGCGCTTCTGGGCCACCCACTGAGCCTCGACGATCTGGCTGGCGGGAAAGGTCGAGGAACCGATGTAGCGAACCTTGCCCGCGCGGACCAGGTCGGTCAGCGCGCCCAGCGTCTCGTCGATGTCGGTGTCGGCCTCCGGGCGATGGATCTGGTACAGATCGATCCAGTCGGTACGCAGCCGCCTGAGACTATTCTCCACCTCCTTGACGATCCAGCGGCGCGAGTTGCCGAACTCGTTCGGGTCATCGCCCATCGTCCCGTGCACCTTGGTCGCCAGGACGACGTGGTCTCGCTTGCCGCCAGCGAGCGCCTTGCCGACGATCTCCTCGGACTCGCCGCGTGAGTAGACGTCGGCGGTGTCGATGAAGCTGATCCCGGCGTCGAGCGCGCGGTGAATGATCCTGATGCCCTGATCGTGATCGGGATTGCCCCAGGCGCCGAACATCATCGCGCCGAGGCAGAGGGGGCTGACTTTGACTCCGGTGTGGCCCAGCGAGCGAATCTTCATCCTCCAAGCGTATTCCCACTCCAGCTCGTGTCTAAGCCAGCAAGCCCAACCGCTGTGCCCGCTGCACCGCCTCGGTCCGGTTACGGACCTCGAGCTTGCGGAACACCGCGCTGGTGTGCTCCTTGACGGTGTGCACCGACAGGTGCAGAGCCTCGCCGATCTCGGGATTGGTGGAGCCCGACGCCATCAGCTGAAGCACGGCTCGCTCGCGGTCGGAGAGTCCCAGCGCTCCCTGGCGGTCGTGGCGCTCGAATACGGTCTTGCCCAGGCCGACCGTCCGCACGGCGTCGGCGATCCTCCGCGCCGGCCAGTCCTTGTAGGCGAAGCCCGAGGCTCCCGCCGCCCGCGCCGCCGAGGGCGATATCTCGCCCGCTCCGGAGATCAGCAGCACCCGGGTCTGCGGCTCGGAGGCGCGCAGCTGCTCGCACACCTCGGCACCTGATTCCTCGCCGATGAACAGGTCCACCAGCGCCACATGAGGTCGGTAGCGCGCCGCCAGCGCCAGCGCTTCGCCGCCGGTATTGGCGCTCAAGCAGCGCTCGACCCACGGTTGCTGTGTCAGCATCAGCCGGAAGCCCCAATGGACCACATCATGGTCATCGACGACGAGCACGCTCAGGCGCTCCGGGCTACGCTCTCCCTCAGGCATCGTCCTCGTCGTAGTCGTCGTGGGGCACCACCAGGCGGACCTGCCAGGTTCCCGGCCCGCGCTCCCCGAACTCGACCACGCCGCCGCTCTGCAGTGCCTCCAGCGCCGCCAGGCGAAGCCCCATCCCGGCGTGGCGCTGGCGGCCGCTGACCCCGTCGTTGGCCACCTCGAGCACGAACGCGCCGCGGAGCTGCCCGATGCGAATGCCGACGCGGGTTGGGCTGGCGTGCTTGTGGGCGTTTCGCACCGCTTCGGCGAGCACCGACTGTGCCAGCGGCTCGAGGCTGGTGGGCACGTCTCCCTCCACTCCGGCCTCCAGCGTCAACCCCAGGTCGGGATGCACGCGGGCGAGCCGCTCGACCTCGGCCACGAACGTGGTCTGGGTCGCGCGCGGCGCCCGACCCAGGGGGCGCTGTAACGCGGCGCGCAGCTCGCTCAGCGCCGCCTGGGTCTCACTGGCGCAGCGCTCGCGCGCCGGCGCGGGAAGGTCGCCCTCTCCATCGAGCGCCATCGAGACGCCGAACAGGCGCTGAATCACGCCCTCGTGGATCTCCCGCGCAAGGTCGATCCGCTGCTCGAGCTGGTGTGCGTTCTCGGCCTGAGTGGCGAAGATCCGCGCGACCGAGGCAAGCGCGGCCGCCTTACCCAACGTCCACAGCAGGTTGCGATCGGCATCATCCAACGGCGGCTCAGACATCAGCCGGTCAGTCAGGATCACGCCGATCGCGCGGCCCGCGGCGGTCATCGGCGTGCACACTAGCCGCGCCGGCTCGGAGACCAGCGCTGCGTACTCGTCCGGCACCTGACCGCTGATGTCGCCCACCGCCTCGACCACCTTGTCCTCGCGCAAGGCGAGCGCGGCGAGCGGCGCCGACTCAACCGTTACATGCGCGCCGGCGAACTGCTCCAGGTCCAGCCCGTGCGCGCCCGCGGCCCGCACCCGCCGCCGAGCGCTGTCGTACCGGAAGATGATCGCCCGGCGCATCCGGGCCAGCCGGCATACGGCCTCGCACAGCCGGTCATAGAAGCCGTTCCCCGTCGTCGATGCCTGCTCGGATTGCGACAGCACCTCGACGAACAGCTCCAGCGCCTCGATTCCGACCCCGGTCCGCGCATCCGGGGACCCGACCGAGCTCATCACGCCGGGCCGGCTAAGTGGACGGCGACCACTAAGTCAGGGCGGCGCGGACGTCCATCAGCCCGAAGCGCAGCGCTTGCTGCGGTGCGAGGTACACGCGCCAACGTTGCTCGCAACTCGGGCATCGGCATTCGACCGACGCATCGTATCCGTCGAGCGCCGCGTCCCACTCGATCTGCTCGCTGCGCAGGCAGATCGGGCAGGCGAGCGATGCGGTCACCAGGGCATCCGGATCGTCACTCCGAAAGCGGGCGGTGTCGGCGAGTGCGGGCATCTCGAGAGCTCGATCGTCCTAAGTCGCGAGCGCGGCAAAGCGCGCGATCGGCCGCTTGCCCCATCGACTGCGGGTCGCGAAGTCGAGCAGGCGCGGGAGGTAGTCGACCAGCGGCGAGACTGAGATGCCGACGGCGTCCAGGCGGGCGCAGGTGATCGCCTGCTCGAACACCGCCCCGATCGAGAAGTACGGGAAGTAGGCGCCGCTTCCCTCCAGCGCCGAGCGGCCCGCCGAACCGCCCTCGAACCGAGCGTAGTCGGCCGGCGAGAGCACCTTGGGCAGCGGCCGGCGGAAGTAGCGGCTCGCCAGCTGGGCGATCTCCCCCATCGTGCTGGCGTTGGCGCCGGCCGTCAGGTGGTAGGTCTCGCCAACGCCTCCGGCCGAGTCACACAGCTCGTGGATCGCATCGGCGACGTAGTCGATCGAGACGACGTCGACCGGCGCCGAGGGGATCGCCGGGACGGCCTCGAACAGGCCGCGAGCGAACGCACGCAGCGGCCAGTAGAGCACGTTGAAGGCGGCGGTCCAGCCGCTGCGGCGGTCTCCGACGACGATGCTCGGGCGCATGATCGTGAACGGCAGCCCGACGTGGGAGCGCACCAGCTGCTCGGCTTCGAACTTGGACTGCTCATAGGAGTTGTGAAAGCCCTGACCGACGTCAAGGTCGCCTTCGGCAAAGGCACCGGCGTGGTTGCCCGCGACGTAGGCGGTCGAGATATGCCCGTAGCGCTCCAACCCACCGCTTGCTCGTGCCAGCTCGGCGAACTCGAGCATCCGGCGGGTGCCCTCCACGTTGATCTCGCGGGCCTCGTGCAGCGGCAGTGTGAACGACACCGAAGCGGCGCTGTGAACGATCGTGGTGACGCGCCGAGCCAAGCCCTCGCGGCGCTTGCGCGCCAGCGACAGACCCGGGGCGGTCAGCTCAGCGGCGATCGCCTCGACCCGGGCCGCGTAGCGCTCGGCGCGGGCCCCGAACAGGTTGACCAGCACCTGCTGCACTCTGGCGTTCGCCGCCTCATCGCTGTCGGCGCGCACCAGCGTGATGATCGGGCGCTCGCTTCGCTCGAGGTAGCGCGCCAGCAGCTCCATCCCGACGAACCCCGTCGCTCCGGTTAGCAGAACGGCTCCGTCCGCGCGGCTCATGCGGCTCCCGCCAGCGACCGGAACGCCCAGGCCAGGCGACCGCGCGTCTCACCGGGGGTGATCAGCTGATCGATGTAGCCGGTACTCGCCGCCACCTCTGGGCGCAGCTGAGCATGGGCGTAATGCTGGGCCAACTGCTGGCGCAGGCCGTGCGGATCGTTGGCGGCAGCGAGCTCGCGACGGTGCATGATGCCGACCGCCGGCTCGGCGCCCATCACGCCGATCTCGGCCTGCGGCCAGGCGAACACGTAGTCAGCCCCGAGGTCCTTGGAGTTCATCGTTATGAACGCGCCGCCGAACGCCTTGCGCAGGATCACGGTGATCCGCGGCACGGTCGCCTCGGCGAACGCGTGCACCAGGGTCGCGCCGAACCTGATCACGCCAGCGGACTCCTGACGGGTGCCGGGCATGAAGCCGGGGGTGTCGACGAGCACCAGCAGCGGAATCCCGAATGCGTTGCACTTCGAAACGAACTGCGCGCCCTTCTGGGAGCTGGCGGCGTCGAGCACGCCGCCAAGATACCGCGGCTGGTTGGCGATCACGCCGACCGAACGGCCGTCGATTCGCGCCATCGCGGTGACCAGGTTGCGCGCCCATCCGGCCGAGACCTCGAGCAGCTCGCCGCCGTCAACCAGCGCGCCGATCACGTTGCGCACGTCGTATACGCTCCGCGGCTCGTCCGGCACGCACGCCGCCGGGTCGCGGCCGGTCGCGGCCCTGGCCGGCGCGACCGGTGCCGACGCGCCGCGGTGCCGCGGGAGATACCCGAGCAGGTCGCGCGCCAGGAAGGCGGCGTCGACGTCGTTGCGCGCGACGAAGTTGCACACGCCGTTGCGCTCGTGCACGCGCGTGCCACCGAGTTGATCGGCGGTCACGTGCTCGCCCAACGCCTCGCGCACCACGACCGGACCGGTCAAGAACATGCTCGAGTCCTCGGTCATCACCACCCAGTCGGTCAGCGCCGGCGAATACGCGCCGCCACCCGCCGACAGGCCTGAGATGATCGAGATCTGCGGTACGCGGCCCGACAGCGCGACGGTCTGGCGGAAGATCCGCCCGTAGCCGCCGAGCGCCGCGACGCCCTCCTGCATCCGCGCGCCGCCGGAGGCGATGAATCCGACCACCGGAGCGCGCGCCCGATCGGCCAGCTCCAGTACGCGCACGATCGTGCTCGCGTGCGCCTCGCCGAGCGAGCCGCCGGCAAACGCCGAGTCCTGCGCGTAACAGAACACCGGGCGCCCGTCGATCAGACCCGCTCCGCCGACCACTCCGTCGCCGCTGCGCGCCTTGTCCCGCATCGCGAGCGAGATCACCTCGGAGCGGATCACGTCCAGCGTGCCACGATCGCAGAGCACCTCCAGGCGCTCAATCGGGGTGAGCTGCGCCTCGGGCGCTGGGGCCAGGGCAAGGCTCACGGCCTACCCCATTCGATTACCGTCGCGCCCCAGGTGAAACCGGCACCGAACGCGCCGATCAGAACACGGTCGCCGATCCCCAAGAGTCCCTCACGCTCGCTGTAGGCGAGCGCCAGCGGCAGCGTCGCCGCCGAGGTGTTCCCGTACTCACCGATGCAGTCCACGACGCGCCCCGGAGCCAGGCCCAAGCGCTCACTGACCGCGGACAGGATGCGGCCGTTGGCCTGGTGGTAGACGAACAGGTCGATCTCATCCAGCGTGATCGATGCCGCACGGACGGCCTGCAGGGTCGCCAACGTTAGCCGCGCCACCGCCTCGCGAAACGTCTCGTGCCCGCGCATCCTGATCTGCGCCGAAGCGCGCTCGACCACGATGTGGTCCGCACCGGCGCCGTCGGCGCCCAGCACGATCGGACCGATTCGCCCTTGCCGGTCAGTCTCCTCCAGTACCACGGCACCGGCGCCATCGGCGAACACCGCGGCGGTCGCGCGGTCATCGGGGTCGGTGATCCGCGACATGAAGTCGGCGCCCACGACCACCACACTGCCGGCGCGACCGGCTTCGATCTGGGCGGATCCGACCGCCAGCGCCGACAGGAACCCCGTGCACGCCGAGCCGACATCGAACGCTCCAGCGCGTGATGCGCCCAGGGCATGGGCCACCAGCGGCGCGGCGTTCGGCATCACCTCGTCGGGGGTGGTGGTGGCGACGATCACCAGGTCCACGTCCTGCGGCGCGACGCCGGCGCGCTGTAGCGCTCGCCCCGCCGCCAGCGTCGCGTGAGTCGCCAGGCGCTCCTCGGGTCGGGCGATGCGCCGCGAGCGGATCCCTGTGCGGCGAGTGATCCAGTCCTCATCGACGCCCAGGCGCGCGCCGATCGTGGCGTTCGGGACGATCGTGTCGGGCAGGCTGACCCCGACCGAAACGGCTGCGACACCGACCCGAGCCGGGATCGCGGATTCGGTCTCGTGGAGCGGATCGGGGGTGCGCGTGGTCGCAGACACGATTGCAACGCTGCGCTAAACCGCGGCCGGATACCAACCAACCACGCGATAAACCCGACACCCGGGGGGTTAGGGCTCGGGTCGGGTTACCGGGCCGACGGTCTGCGGGCGGGCCGGACTCAACCCGTGGCGACGGTCTTCGGGCGGCGGACGGGCGCACCCCGTCCGCCGCGAGCCCTCGGCCCGAGAGAGCTCCTAGGGACCCTAAGCCTGTGCCTGTCCGCTGCGCTCCCGCCCGGGGGCCGGCATGTTGTCCAACTGCATCAGCGGACGAACTTCGGTCGATCCGTAGTGGATGTTGGGCACCCGAGCGGCATGCTCGAGCGCCGTGTCGAGATCGGGGCAGTCGAGCAGGTAGTAGCCACCGAGGAACTCCCGCGTCTCGGCGAACGGCCCGTCGGTGATCTGTGTCTCACCGCCGCGCACGCGCACTGTGGTGGCTACATCGACGCCCTGCAAGGCGTCTCCTGCGACCAGCGCTCCAGCGTCCTGCAGGCTCTGCGTGTAGTCGATCCAAGCCGACATCTGCTCGCTCTGCTCCTCGAACGGCGGTCCGTCGACCGGCGTGTAGATCAACAGCATGTACTGGGGCATGAGGTCCTCCTCGGGTTGACGATCCGCCGCCGTTGGTTTGCAGCGCTCATCTTCTAGGACGTACGGCATTGTCCGAAATCGACGTGCAGATACACCAGCGGACCCAGATCGGAGAATTCGAAGTCATCTCCGGCCACAGCACCGGTTCGCCGCAGGGGAGAAAAACCCCCATCGCAGTCCGGTGAACTTCCCCGGGCCGCCTCGGCGAGCCGGGTCAGACTATGCGGACAAAGCAATGACGGGTGTCGCGGCGACGGCTTGGCCTTCGACAGCGGCGACCGGAGCTTTGCCAACTTCGCCGGGAGACTCCGGCCAGACGTGGGGGCGCGTGCGACGTGGGGGCGCGGTGCGACGGGGTGGCTTCGAGACGGGCCACCCCGTCCACTGTTTCTCTCCCGCCGGGGCGCGGCTCAGCCTCCGCGGACCGGCTCCACCAACTTGACGAACAGATCCTCGAGGGTGCTGCCCGGATCCTCGCACAGGCCCGTGTGCACCTCCGAAGTCTGGATGATCGTGCTCGACGGAGCCACGAGCCAGCCGAAACGCTCGGACTGTGGCAGCGCCGCGATCGGACCGGCGGGCGGATCTCCGGCCGCCACCCGGACCAGCGCCTCCAGGTGAGCGCACAGGTCGCTCGCCGGCACGTCGGGGGCCAGGGCGGCCAGCCGGACCTCATCGAGCGCCACCAGCGCGCCGAGAAAGTCACGCTGGCGGCAGTACAGGACGACGCCCGCGTTGAAGCGCTCGCCCCGCTCCACCCGCGGCACCACCCGCACGATCGCGTAGGCGAACGGGCTAGCAACGGACTCGGGCACGTTCCGCCTCTTCCGCGAACGCCGCGCTGCGCAGCCGCCGGGTCAGGTAGTCGATGTAGGTCTGCCCCCGATCGCCGACGAACCACTCCTCGGGCACCAGGGACACGACTTCCTCAATCAGGCCCGGACCGATCCTGGCCCTGATTCGCTGATCTGCTTCGAGGATCGACGCCGCGCGGTGCAGCAGCACGTGCTCGCCGATCAGTGGGAAGGGGCGGGCGGCGTGCTCGGAGGGATGCAGGCCGCCGTGCTGGAGGTAGAGCGCGGCGCCGTGATCGATCAGCCATATTCGCCCGTGCCACAGCAGCAGGTTGGGATTGCGAGCGGTGCGATCGACGTTCGTCACCAGGGCGTCCAGCCAGACGATCTCCGCGGCGAGGACCGGGGCGGGGAGCCATGGCCCCGCCGGCGTGTAGGGCAGCGCCCCCGGAAGGAAGTCGATGCCGAGATTGGCCCCGGGACTGGCCGCGATCAGCTCCTGTAGCTCTGGATCGGGCTCGGCGGCGCCCAGCCTCGGGTCGATCTCGACCGTGACCAGCTCGGGGACCAATAGCCCGATACGCCGTGCCAGCTCGCCCGCGATCACCTCGGCGACCAGCGCCCGCAGCCCCTGGCCGGCGCCACGGAACTTCGCGACATACAGGCCGTCGTCATCAGCCTCGACAAGTCCGGGCAACGAACCACCCTCGCGCAGTGGCGTGACATAACGCGTTGCCAGCACCGAACGCAAGCCGGTCGTGATCGACATGCGAGGACCGTACCCACCCCGAGCGACGTTCGATTTCTCCAACGCCAACTGGCTTGCACGGGAACCCCCGGAGAAATCTCCGATTTCTCCAACGTAGATCCGCTTGCGGATCTACGCGATTTCCTCCAACGTAGATCCGCTTGCGGAATTACGCGATTTCTGCAACGTAAATCCGCTTGCGGAATTACGTCATAACATCGAGCGATGCGCCTTTCCGTCCTGGACCAGTCGCCAATCTCCGAAGGCTCGACCGGCGCCGACGCGTTGCGTAACACGTTGGATCTCGCGCGGCTCGCCGACGAGCTGGGCTACCACCGCTACTGGGTCGCCGAGCACCATGGCGGTCCGATGCTCGCGGGCCCCAGCCCAGAGGTGCTGATCGGACCGATCGCCGCCGCAACCCGGCAGATCCGGGTCGGCAGCGGTGGCGTGATGCTGCCGCACTACAGCCCGCTCAAGGTGGCCGAGTCGTTCACGATCCTCGCCGCGCTGTTTCCCGGGCGGATCGATCTCGGACTCGGCCGGGCCGCGGGCACTGATCCACTGACGACGTTCGCGCTTCAGCGCGACCGGCGTCAGGCCGCGCCCGACGACTTCCCCCAGCAGCTCGGCGAACTGCTGGCGTACCTCGATGACAGCCTCCCCGTCGACCATCCGTTCCGCCATCTCGCCGCCACGCTGCCGGGGCGACCGGCGTTGCCGGTGCCGTGGCTGCTCGGGTCCTCGCAGCAGAGCGCGATCTGGGCCGGCGAGCTGGGGTTGCGCTACGCATTCGCCGACTTCATCAATCCGGGCGGCGGCGAGATCGCAACGCTGTACCGCCAGCGCTTCGACCCCGAGCGGGACCTGCGCGCCCCGGTGACCGCGGTTGCCGCGTGGGTCTTGTGCGCGCCCAGCGACGAGGAGGCCCAGCAGCTCGCCTCCAGCAGCCGCATGACCCTTACCCTGTTGCGGCGCAACCAGCTTATCCCGGTGCCGCCCCCGGAGAAGGCGATCGAGTTTCTGGCGCGCGAAGGCAGAGTGCCGAGCGGGGGCCTGCCGGGCCGCCGGGCGATCATCGGCACACCCGAGAGGGTGCGCGCCGGGATCGAGGAGCTGGCGGCCGAATACGGCGCCGATGAGGTGATCGTGGTCACGATCACCCACGATCACCAGGCCCGCCGCCGCTCCTACGAGCTGATCGCGCAGGCCATGGGCCTTGTCGGGGAGCCAGCACGCCAAGCGCTGCCGGTCAGCGGGTAGGATCGCTCCCCAAGTGACCGATTCGGATTCGGCGAGCTGATGGCCAGGTGGGTCTATGACTTCGCCGCGGGCTCGAGGGAGATGCGGGACCTGCTCGGCGGCAAGGGCGCCAACGTCGCCGAGATGACCCGCGTGCTCGGGGCCGAGCGGGTGCCGGCCGGTTTCACGATCACCACCGAGGCGTGCGTGGAGTACATGCGCGCCGATCAGCGCGAGCCCGAGGGGATGGCCGAAGAGGTCGCGCAGGCGCTCGGGCGATTGGAGCAGCACTGTGGCAAGCGACTCGGTGACCGTGAGGACCCGCTGCTGGTATCGGTCAGGTCGGGTTCGCGCGAGTCGATGCCCGGGATGCTCGACACGGTGCTCAACCTCGGGCTCACCGACGAATCGGTGCTCGGGGTGGCCCGCGCCACCGACAACGAGCGCTTCGCCTGGGACTCCTACCGCCGCTTCGTGCAGATGTTCGGCAACGTCTCACGCGGCATCCCCGGCGATCGGTTCGAGGATGCGATCAAGGCGGCCAAGCAGGCGCGCAACGTCGAGCAGGACACCGAGCTCGACAGCGACGCGCTGCGCGAGCTGACCGCCACGTTCAAGGGGATCTACCGCGAGCACACTGGGGAGGACTTCCCGCAGCAGCCCCAGGAGCAGCTGCGGCGGTCGATCCGCGCCGTGTTCGACTCGTGGGCCGGCGAGCGCGCGGTCGCCTACCGACGCATGAACCGAATCCCCGACGAGTGGGGCACGGCCGTCAACGTGCAGCAGATGGTGTTCGGCAACAAGGGCGACACGTCGGGCTCGGGCGTCGCGTTCTCACGCGACGAGGTCACCGGCGCGCCCCAGCCCAGCGGCGACTTTCTCCCCAATGCGCAGGGCGAGGACGTGGTCTCGGGTGTTCGTACCCCCCGCGACATCAAGGAGATCAAGGCGTGGCTGCCCGAGGTTCATGCCGAGCTGATGGAGATCCTGCGCATGCTCGAGGCCCACTACCAGGATATGCAGGACACGGAGTTCACGGTCGAGGAGCGGCGACTGTACATGCTCCAGACGCGCAGCGCCAAGCGTCCGGCGCAAGCCGCGGTGCGGTTCGCGGTCGACGCGGTCGCCGAGGGCCTGCTGACCAAAGAGCAGGCGTTGCTGACAATCGACACCGCCTCGCTTGACGCGCTGCTGCACCCCACATTCGACCCGAAAGCCGACTTCGACGTGCTGGCGACCGGCGTCAACGCCTCCCCCGGCGCGGCCAAGGGCGTGATCGTGTTCACCGCCACCGACGCCGTCGCGGCGGCCCAGGAGGGCCGGGACGTGATCCTGGTGCGACCGTTCACCGACGCCGAGGACGTCGCCGGATTCCACGCCGCCAAGGGCATCCTCACCTCCGAGGGTGGCAAGGCCTCGCACGCGGCGCTGGTCGCGCGGGGCATGGGCCGCCCGGCGGTGGTCGGCGTGGACGCGCTGGTGGTCGATCTCACCGCGAGGACCGCCACCGTCGACGGCACCAAGCTGAACGAGGGTGATGCGATCGCGATCGACGGCACGAGGGGCTGGGTCACGGTCGATGACGTGCCGTTGGTGGAGGCATTGGTGGACGAGAACTTCGAGCTCGTACTGGCGTGGGCGGACGAGGTTCGGGTGCTCGACGTTCGCGCCAACGCCGACACGCCGCCGGACGCCCGCAGGGCACGCGAGCTCGGCGCCCAGGGGATCGGGCTGTGCCGGACCGAGCACATGTTCATGGCCGAGGGTCGCCAGCCGAAGATGCGCGCGATGATCATGGCTGACACGCGCGAAGCGCGCAAGGCTGCGCTCGCGGAGCTGCTGCCGTTACAGCAGGAGGACTTCGAGGGCCTGTTTGAGGCGATGGCCGGGCTCCCGGTCACCGTCCGGTTGCTCGACCCGCCGCTGCACGAGTTCCTACCGCACCTCCCCGATCTCGCCGCCCAGGTCGAGCGTGCCCGGATCGAGGAGACCGACGACCTTCAGGAGCTGGAGCGGCTGCTGGCACGAACGGAGGAGATCTCCGAGGAGAACCCGATGCTCGGAACGCGCGGGTGCCGGCTCGGCATCCTCTACCCCGAGATCTACGAGATGCAGGTTCACGCGATCCTCCGCGCGGCCAAGGCGGCGGCGCAGCCGCCGCACCCGGAGATCATGATCCCGCTGGTCGACTATGAGCACGAGCTGGAGCTGATGCGCGAACTGGTGACGCGCATCGGCGAGCAGGAGGGGCTCGAAGCCGGGACCGACTACACGGTCGGGACGATGATCGAGCTCCCGCGCGCGTGCTTCGTCGCCGACCGGATCGCCCGCTTCGCCGACTTCTTCTCGTTCGGGACCAACGACCTGACCCAGACCGCGCTCGGCTTCTCCCGCGACGACGTCGAATCCAAGTTCGTCCCCACCTACCTGGAGCGCAAGATCATCGATCGCAGCCCGTTCGAGACGATCGACAAGCCCGGGGTGGGCTGGCTCGTGCGGCTGGCTGCGTGGGTCGGGCGCGAGGCGCATCCGGGGCTGCAGCTCGGTATCTGCGGCGAGCACGGCGGCGACCCGGAGTCGATCGAGTTCTTCCACGAGGCCGGGCTCGACTACGTGTCGTGCTCGCCGTTCCGGGTTCCGATCGCGCGGATCGCCGCCGCCCACGCAGCGATCGCCCATCCGCGAACCGGGTGGGGCCGGTAGCCCGCCCGACGCCCCGGCTCAGGTCCCGAGCGCGGCGGCGAGGCGGTCCAGGATCTGCGCGTAGATCCGGCGCAGCCCGAGCGGCGCGAACAGGCCCTCGAAGATGCCGCCGATTCCGCCAGCGCCGTCCCAGGAGGCCTCAAGTGTGACGCTGCTGCCGCCACCGTTTCCGGCTGGAACGACAGTCCAGGTGCTGACGAACGAGGACAGATCATCACGCTCCTGAAGCACCCCATCCTGCTCCTGGGCCCGCAGGCGATAGTCGCGCTCGCGCCCGCCGGCGGCGAAGTGATAGCCGATCACCGTGCCCTGACCGTGGCCGCCCTGCTCGACCCGGTAGGCGGTGTAGTTGCCGGTGAGGATCTTCGGTCGCGCCTCGCGATAGTCGCGTAGGAACTCGAGCACCCGCTCGGTCGGGACGTCGAGCTCGCGCGTGGCGTGCGCGTTGACCTTGGCCATCGATCTCATTCTGACAGCGAGCGCCGAATGCCGGCGGGCGGCGGGCACCGGGGCGCTCAGGCAGCGGGCGCGCGGGCGGCGCGGCGCTCGGGGCGCGGGTGCGACATGATTGCGCCCGAATGCTCGCTGTGTCCGCCACCGACATCGATCCCCAAGACCCGCTGAGGGTGCTGGAGGTCGGTCAGCGCTCCGAGCCGCAGGCCGCCGAGGGCTGGACGATCGTGAACGTCAAGGCCACCTCGCTCAACCATCACGATCTCTGGTCGCTGCGCGGCGTCGGCCTCAGCCGCGAGCGCCTGCCGATGATCCTCGGCTGCGACGCCGCAGGCGTCGATCAGGACGGGAACGAGGTCGTGGTCCATGCGGTGATCAGCGAGGACTCCTGGCGCGGCGACGAGACCTTCGACCCGCAACGCTCGTTGCTGTCGGAGCGCTACCAGGGCACGTTTGCCCAGCAGGTCGCGGTACCGCGGCGAAACCTGGTCCCCAAGCCGCCGGAGCTGTCCTTTGCCCAGGCGGCGTGCCTGCCGACCGCGTGGCTGACCGCCTATCGGATGTTGTTCACCCGCGGGCGGGTGCTGCCCGGATCGACGATCCTCGTGCAGGGCGCCTCCGGTGGCGTCGCCACCGCGGTCACCGTGCTGGCCAGCGCGGCCGGGGTTCGCGTCTGGGTGACCGGACGATCGGAGCACAAGCGCGCCCAGGCGCTGGAACTGGGGGCCGACCAGGCGTTCGAGCCGGGCGCCCGCCTGCCCGAGCGGGTCGACGCGGTGATGGAGACCACCGGTCGGGCCACCTGGGGGCACTCGATCCGGGCGCTCAGGCCCGGCGGAACGATCGTGGTGTCGGGCGCCACGACCGGAGACGCGACGCCGGCCGAGCTGACCCGCGTGTTCTTCCTTCAGCTATCCGTGATCGGGTCGACGATGGGCACTCGCGATGAGCTCGAGCGCCTGATGCGCTTCTGCGTAGAGAAGGAGCTACGGCCCGTGATCCACGACACGCTGGCGCTGGCGGACGCCCGCCGGGGATTCGAGCTGATGCTGGCCGGCGAGATGCTCGGCAAGATCGTGTTCACGCTGTAGGCCCGCTCGCCACACCGCCGGTCCCGTCAGATCGCGATCAACCGCGGGTGCCACCGGTTCGGCTGAGCCTCGGGGCGCGACTAGCGTCTAGCAACCTAGCGGACCGCCCCGTCCACGACCAGGATCGAGACGTGTGTCTCCCCCTCGCCGTCCACGATCCAGCGCCGATTGCCGTCGCGGAGCACGAGCTTCCCGCCCGGTTGCGCCGGCGTCCGATACTCGAGCTCGACGTCGAGGCTGTGCGGATCGCCGGCGCCCAGCAGCTCCTCCTCCAGCGGCTGCCAGTAGGCCGCGTTGTTGATGTGACCGGCGATGTCGAGCTCGGTCGCGCGGAACGTCCACGGGGTGCCCGCCGCGATCGAACCGGGCGGCGGATGGCGCAGCCGAGCACTCACCCGTCGCCCCGGCGTGACGTGGCCGTAGGTGATCAGCTCCTGCTCGGTAAGCCGCGTCGGACGCCAGTCGTCGGGGCTCAGATGCACCCACAATGACACGGCCTCCACGTCCGCGAGCGACTCACCCCGGCGAACGATGTCGGTCCGCCGCTCGGCCCACATGCTGCCCAGCCCGCTGCAGAACGTGGTCAGATCGCAGCGCTCACCGAACTGCGGGAACCGCCTGACCCGCATCCGCGTGCGTCGTACCACCCACACCGCACTGTCCGCCAGCCCGGCGTCCTCGACGTCGGCATACGCGACGTCCTGTAGCCAGCAGGCCAGCGCGTCGAGCCGGATCCGCCCCGACGGCGCGCAATCGGCGAACCCCGGACGCTCGCCCTGGGTGAACGTACGCCCCACCGGCGGGGCCTCGACCAGCTCGTTGAAATCGGTTTGCACGACCGGCAGGCTACGCACCTTCGTTCGGTTCGGTCCGGCCGCGGGCTGCGCGGCGGTGGATCGCGTGAAAAGTCCTGTAACACGTCCCAGCGGAGGCGGTCAAAATCGAGCTTGGGATGTTCGCCATCAGGGGATGCCGAACGCACCAAATGGCCGAAAATGGACCTTCCGTTGGGGCGCTTTACCGGCCACCCCCGGCAGCCGTCGGCGCAGGCGCGGCGCTCGACGCGCGAATCAGGTCGGCGGCCCGCTCGGCGATCATCATCGTCGGTGCGTTGGTGTTGCCACGGGTGATCTGCGGCATCACCGACGCGTCGATGACCCGCAATCCCTGCACGCCGTAGACACGCAGCTGGGCGTCGACGACGGATCCCATCGCGCACGTGGACGTCGGGTGGTAGACCGTCTGCCCGGCACGCCGGACGAATGCCATCAGGTCCGCGTCGGAATCGGAGTCCGGAACGCTGAACGGTGCCCGCTGCACCGCGAGCAGCGGCGCCTGGCGGGCGATCTCGAGCGCGATCCGCATCCCTGCGAGCATGCTCTGGCGGTCCTCCTCGGTGGTCAGGAAGTTGCACAGCACGCGCGGCTTGGAGTCCGGCAGCGGTGTGCGCAGCGTCACGCGTCCGCGGCTGGTGGGATTGATCACCACCGGGCCGAAGCAGTAGCCGTGATCCGACGGGGCGCTCAGCCCCTCGTCGAAGAACATCGAGGGCGCGAAGTGGAACTCGACGTCGGGCGCGTCGAGCCCCGGCCGCGTGCGGAAGAAGCCGGCCGCCTCGGGAATGTTGGAGCTCAGCGGGCCGCGGCCCTCGGATGCCAGTAGCGCGATGTTCTCCGGCGTCAGCGCCATGAACAGCGAGCGCTCGTCGGTCATGTAGTTGAGCTGGGCCATGCAGTGATCCTGCAGCCCCTCGCCGACCGGCAGCACCTCGCGCGGCTCGATCCCGAACGGGGCCAGCTGGTCCTCGGGGCCGATCCCCGAGAGCATCAGCAGGACCGGTGATTGATAGCTGCCCGCCGACAGGATCACCTCCCGATCCGCCCGGATCTGCTCGAGCCGACCGTCGCGGGCGATCTGAACCCCGGCCGCCCGGTCACCATCGAACAGGATCCGCTGCGTCAGCGCGCCGGTGATCAGCTCGAGGTTGTCTCGCCCGGCCACCGGATGCAGGTAGGCATCGGCGGCGCTGCAGCGCAGGCCGTCGCGCTGGGTCAGCTGGAAGCGCCCAACGCCCTCCTGGCGGGCGCCGTTGAAGTCGGGGTTCTGCTCGTGTCCGGCCAGGCGCGCCGCCTCGAGCATCGTGTCCACGAGCGGATGCAGCGAACGGCCGTCGGATACGCGCAGCGGCCCGCCGGCGCCGTGGTAGGCATCCTCGCCGCGCTCGTTGTCCTCGCCGCGCTTGAAGTACGGCAGCACGTCGTCGTAGCTCCAGCCCTCACAGCCGGCCTGCGCCCACCCGTTGTAGTCGACGCGGTTGCCGCGCGTGTAGATCATCGCGTTGATCGCGCTGCAACCCCCGACCACGCGGCCGCGCGGCAGGTACAGGCGCCGGTGGCCGAGCCCGGGCTCCGGCTCGCCCAGCAGATCCCAGTCTAGGCTCGACTTGAACAGCGCCGGGAACGCGGCCGGCATCCGGATCTCCGGCTGGTGGTCGAGGCCACCGGCCTCGACCAACGCGATCCGCGCGTCCGAGTCTTCGCTCAGGCGCCCGGCCAGCACGCAGCCCGCCGAACCGGCGCCGATGATCACATAGTCGTAGGTGCGATCGCCCATCGTCTCGCCGTCATTCACCCCGAATCACCACTTTCATCACCTCGTGCGGGTTGCCGATCGCAAAGCGAAGCGCTTCGGGCGCTTGCTCCAGCGGGAACTCCTGGCTGATCATCCTGGCGACCAGCGCGTCGTGGCGCTCGACCAGCGCAACCGCCTCGGCGAACTCATTGCTGCCGCAGCAGCTGACGCCGAGCAGGTCGAGCTCCTTCTCGGTCAGGCTGCCGATTCGCATTGACACCTCTTCGCCGGACATTCCGACCTGCACCGCCCGCCCGGCAGAGGCCACCATCTCGATCATCGCGCGGACTGCCGCCGGCACGCCGGTCGCATCCACGACCACGCGCGGCCCTCCCCCGCCCGCCCAGCCTCGCGCCGCGAGGACCACCTCGTCTGCCTCGGTCCACAGCAGGGTCTCCGCACCGACGTCGGTGCTCATCCCGAGCCGGCGCTGCTGGCGATCGATCATCAGCAGCTCGGCGCCCCGCTCGCGCGCGGCGAGGGCCACGCACTGGCCGATCGGCCCCGCGCCCAGCACCACCACCCACTCTCCGGGTTGGATCCTCGCCCGACTCACCGCGCGGACACCGATCGACATCGGCTCGGCCATCGCGGCGACGGCGCGGCTCTCGGTGCGAATCGGGAACACCTGATCCTGGATCGTGCGCAGACGCTCCTGCAGACCGCCATCGAGATGGATTCCGATCAGCTGGAAGTTGTCGCACGTGTTCTCGCGCCCGACGCTGCACGGGTAGCACTCCCCGCACGCCTGCAGCGGCCACACGGCGACTCGCTGACCGACGCGAAGTTCAGGGCGGCAGCCCTCGCCGAGCGCTGTGATGCTCGCGCCAATCTCGTGTCCCTGGACGCGCGGGAACAGCGCCCCGCCGGCCGCGGATGACAACTCGCCGGTGAAGAAATGATAATCCGAGCCACAGATTCCAACCGCTTCGGGGTGCACCACCACCTCGCCCGGACCCGGCCGCGGCGGCTCGGGGCGCTCCAGCAGCGCCATCTCCCCCACCCCTGAGGTCACCGCCGCACGCATCAGCCCCACCCTCCGCCGGCCATCAGCCCCACACCTCGGCGCTCGGCCGAGCCTCACACAGAACGCCCGCCATCAGCCCCTCACCTCGGCGCTCGGCCGAGCCTCGCACACAACGCCCGCCATCAGCCCCTCACCTCGGCGCTCGGCCGAGCCTCACACACAACGCCCGCCATCAGCCCCAGACCTCGGCCGCCGTCTCCACGATCAGCTCGAGCTTGGCCACCTCCTGCTCGTAGCTCAGCGCGTTGCCCTCGACAGTCGAGGAGAACCCGCACTGCGGAGACAGGCAGAGCTGCTCGATCGGCACGTGGCGCGATGCCTCCTCGATCCGCCGTTTGAGCTGATCCTTGTGCTCGAGCTCACCGTGCTTGGTGGTCACCAGCCCGAGCACGACCAGCTTGCCCTTGGGCACGAACCGCAACGGCTCGAAGCCGCCGGAGCGCGCGTCATCGTACTCGAGGAAGAAGCCGTCGACCTGGAGCTCGCCGAACAGCGCCTCGGCAACGAAGTCGTAGCCTCCCTCGGCGACCCATGAGGAGCGGAAGTTGCCGCGGCACATGTGGGTCGTGACCGCGAGATCCTGCGGCTTGTCGGCCAGCGCCTCATTGATATGGCGGATGTAGGTCTCGTGCAGGTGCTCCGCGTCCTCGCCCTTGTTCGCCATCTCGGCGCGCTGGCGCGGATCGTTGAGGTAGGCGAGGCTGGTGTCGTCGAACTGCAGATACCTGCCGCCCATCTCGGCCACCGCGCGCACCTCGGCGCCATAGGCGGCGGTCAGATCGCCCCAGAACTGCTCGACGTCCGTGTACACGCTCGGATCGATCGCCGCCGCGCCACCGCGGTAGTGGACCATGCTGGGCGAGGGTACGGTCAGCTTCGGCGTGGCGCCGGAGTCAGCGACGCTCTGCAGGAACGCGAAGTCCTCGGCGAAGATGGGATGGTCGAGGTGCACCTTCCCGGCCACATGGATCGCCGCGGGCGTGTACTCGATCTCGCCCTGCGCGTTGCGGAAATGGACCGTGATGTCTCCCGGCGCCTTTTCGATCCCACCGAGCTCGTAGATGAAATCCATGTGCCACGACGCGCGGCGGAACTCGCCGTCGGTCGCAGATTGAAGCCCCACGTCCTGCTGCATCTTGACCACCGCCCGGATCGCTTCGTCCTCGGCGGCGCGCAGCTGCGCCGCCGTCAACCTTCCGGCGGCGAAATCGTCTCGCGCGCGCCGCAGCTCCGGGGGGCGCAGCAGGCTGCCGACGTGGTCGGCGCGAAACGGCGGGGATGTGCGTCGACCGCCGGTCGTGGTTTGGGGTTGCGTGTCTGGTTGGGCCACGGTGCCTCGTTTCAGTCGGGGGCCGGCACGTTGATCTCGATCCGCACCCCGTTTGGGTCGTCAATGAACAGCTGGCGGGGTCCGCCACCCGGAACGGTGTTGCGAACCGCGGGTATCTCCCACATCCACCGTGAGTGCCTCAGCTTGGGATCTGATGCATGCGAAAACAGTGCCCGGCACCGGCCACGGGTGCTCACCGGAGCGCAGGACCTCGGGCCCTCCGAACTCGCTCACCTCACACACGCGCATCGCGCGAATCTCCGCCGCTGGTGCCAACGCCGCCCGATCCTAGTCCGCTCGGGCGCCAGGCAGCGGGCGATTGGCCGGATCGAGCGCGGCGGCGCAAGGCACGCTGCGCGCAAGCGCAAGCGGCTTGACTTGGGCGGACTCCCCCGTCTTTAAGTCAGACTGGCGGCGACTAGGCGCTGCACCCTGAGGGGAGGTTCCGATGGCCAGCTCTATGCCCGCGCTCGGCGCTTTTCCAAGTCCGTTCTCGATCGAGGCGCCGCCCGACTGCGTCGGTTGGGAGCAGATGTACCCCTACTACGCGCTGTTCGACGAGCACCGGCGCGAAATCGACGAGAACCACTTCTGGTTCTGGAACTCGATGCATTTCCCGGTCCCAATGCCGGCGTTCGACGTGTTCTGCATCGACTCCCCCTATCAGGCGGTGGGGTCGTGGCAGAACCGCGTGTTCGCCGTGCCCCCAGCGATGGGCATCGACTACCGGATCGTCAACGGCTACGTGTAGATCTCGGGCAACCCGGTGACCGATCCCGACAAGATCGCCGAGCGGGCCGGGTTCTTCCTCAAGCGGGCCGGCTACTACTACGAGAACTGGACCGTGCTGTACGGCAAGTGGCGGGCGAAGATGGAGGCGCTGATCGAAGAGCTGGCCGACCTGCTGGTGCCCGAGCTGCCCGAGTACGAGCCCGACGAGGTGGCCTTCGGCGAGCACCACAACACCGCGTTCTATAAGGTCCTGAACGCGTACGGCCGGGCGCTGCGGCTGTGCGATCTGATGTGGCAGCACCACTTCGAGTTCCTGCTGCTCGGCTACGGCGCCTACGGCACGTTCGTGGAGTTCTGCAAGGGCCAGCTCCCCGACATTCCCGATCAGCACATCGCCCAGATGGTCGCCGGCATCGACGTGCTGCTGTTCAAGCCCGACGCGGAGCTGCGGCGCCTGGCCCGCCTGGCGATCGCTCCCGGTGTCGACGGCGCATTTCTCGAGGGCCGCTCGCCCGAGCAGATCGACGCGGAGCTGGCCCGCAGCGAGGCGGGGCGCGACTGGCTGGAAGAGCTCGAGCTAGTTAAGCACCCCTGGTTCAACATGGCCACCGGCGACGGCCTGTACCACTACTACCGCAGCTGGCTTGACGATCCGAGGATCCCCTACGCCTCGCTGATCGGGCATGTCGCCGCGCTCCGCGCGGGCGAGCAGATCGATCGCCCGACGGAGGAGATCGAGCGCGAGCGCGAGCGCCTGGCGCTGGAGTACGGCGCGCTGCTGGACGAGGAAGCGCGCCCGCCGTTCAACGATCTGCTGGCGCTCTCGCGCACCGTGTTCCCGTACGTGGAGGAGCACAAGTTCTTCTGCGATTACTGGTTTCTGACCAGCTGGTGGAACAAGATCCGCGAGTTCGGGGCGCTGCTGGCCAAGCACGGCTTCCTGCACGACGGCGAGGACGTGTTCCAGCTCTCCCGCCACGAGGTCGCCTCGGCGCTGGATGAGCTGGTGCTCACCTGGGCCACCGGGGGCCAGGCCGCCGGGCCGCAGCATTGGCCGCCGATCGTCGCGCGGCGCAAGCAGATCCTCGAGCGGATGGCCGCGTGGACGCCGCCGCCCGCGCTGGGGGTCACGCCCGAGGCGGTCACCGACCCGATGACGATCATGCTCTGGGGGGTGACCACCGAGCGGGTGCAGGAATGGGCGCGCCAGCAGAACGGCGGATCCGCCGACTCCAGATCGCCGAGCCCTCCAACGACCCCGGGCGCCTGAAGCGGCTGGCCGCAATGGCCCGCACCGCGGGCGTCGAGGAGGTCGTTGTCGGGCTCACCTACTCGATCAGCGACGTCCACACCCACAAGTACTAC
>Ga0066790_10000104_pt1 | contig 24926 bp, 19 predicted proteins | sample OrgsoiDNA2013050_FD_70963 | JGI IMG/M metagenome (GOLD analysis project Ga0066790, IMG submission 70963) | Permafrost soil microbial communities from the Arctic, to analyse light accelerated degradation of dissolved organic matter (DOM) -... | ecosystem: Environmental > Terrestrial > Soil >...
AAAATTAGTATTAAAATTCTTTTTGTGTTTTATAATTAAATAATTTTAATAACGAAGACAATTATTTAAATAATTTATGTTTTGTTTAATTAGACTAATTTATTTTTAGTATAAATTAATACAAACTTAATTAAATTATTAGTTTAATAAAATTTTTACAAATTATATAATTTTCTTGATTAATTCAAGATTATATAAATTATTATGTCAATTTGTTTTTAATATAAAACGAGATCTTCCAGATTCGAACTGAAATCCTTCTAAATGACAATTAGAAACTCTACCAATTAAGCTAAGATCCCTTAGATATAAATTTAACAAGAGCAAGATGATTCGAACACCTACCAATGATTTTGAAGATCGTTATACTAACCGTTAATACTATGCTCTTTTATTAATTAAGATTTCTTTTATAATTTTTAATTAAATTATGTTTATGTAAAAAAAGAGGGGGTAAATTTATTAAATAAAATCTAATTTACTTTAAATATTATAAAGTAAAGAAGAAATAGAAAAATGTATACCGTCTAAAATAACATTAGGGAAAATACCTAATAACACAGTAGGTAATAATAAAGTTATTAATAGATTAAATTCTCTTCTAGAAATATCTTTAATTGGTTTTAAATGAGGAGAATAAATACCATAAGAAATTCTATTATATAAATAAATAGAATAAATAGCAGATAATACTATTCCAGTAGCACCTAAAGCTGCTATTAAAGGACTTCTTTCTCATATTCCAATTAAAGATAATTGTTCTCCTAAGAAATTTAAAGTTAATGGAATACCAGTATTACTTAATGTAAAAATGAAAAATAAAATAGTAAATACAGGCATATAAGTAACTAATCCTCTTACATAATGAATAATTCTAGTACCTGTTCTATCGTAAATTACACCTCCAACACAAATAAATAAAGCAGGAGAAACAAATCCATGAGCTAAAGCTAATAAAATAGCACCTTCAATACCTTGAATTGTATTAGAAAATAAACCTAATATAACTATACTCATATGTGCAATACTTGAATAAGCAATTAAAGCTTTAGTATCTTGTTGAATAATTGTAGCTAAAGAAGCATAAATTAAAGTTATAATTGCAATAGTTTGAACTAATGGAGAAAAATAATTAGTAGCATCAGGTAAAAAATTAATTAAAACTCGTAAATAACCATAAGTAGCAAATTTTAATATTGTAGCAGCTAATAAAATAGAACCAGCTAAAGGACTATCAGCATGAGCTCTATATAATCAACCTGTTAAAGGTCATAAGGGAGTTTTTACTGCAAAAGCTAAAAAGAATCCTAATCATAATATTTTTTGACTATCTAAATTAATTTCTGATAAAGATATAATTTGAAAATCAGTTGATCCTACATAACTATATATTTGAAGTATAGCTAATAACATAAATAAAGATCCTGCTAAAGTATATAAAAATAATAATAAAGCTGATCTTATTCTAGCTTCACCTGATCCATATATTATTATTATTAAAAATAAAATAGGTAATACACTTTCAAAAAATATATAAAATAAAATTAAATCTAATACTACAAATACTCCTATTTGTAATGTTTCTAATAATAAAAAAGATATTAAAAAATATTTTAAATTATTATTTATATTATTATAATTAGATAATATAGCGATAGGACTTATAAAAGTTGTTAATAATACAAAATATAATGATATTCCATCTATACCTATATTTAAATGGCAATAATTTAAATCTATAAATTCATATACAAATTGATATTGATTAGTACTTGAATCAAATTCTAATCAGATATATATTGATATTATTAAATTTATTAACATAGTTATTAAAGTTATTCTTTTCATTCTTATTTTATTTTCTATGGAATTTTCTGGTATTGTTAATAATAATAAACTACCTATTATAGGTAGTAATAATAATACACTAAGCATTTTTTAAGAAATTTTTATTCTTTCCTAAAGGAATGACTAGAATTTCTATTAAATTATTAAATGCAATATCTTATTTATTTTTAATTGAGAAAAAAAACAACCAAAATAAATTAATAATTAATAAATGAGATTTATTTTGTTCCAAACAAAATTATAATATATTTATTGAAGTTAAATTTATTTCTCTTCTTTTAAATATATATTGTTCCATGTGAGAAATATAAAATAATTTAATAAACGGACACTGTGAGATTCGAACTCACGACCTTATTCAAGTACTCGTTTTCAAAACGAGCGCCTTAAACCTGACTCGACCAAGTACCCTAAATATAATAGATAAGACCGAAGGGAATTGAACCCTTATAATATCCATTATGAGCGAACTGCATTACCAATTATGCTACAGTCTTTAATTTATTTATTAATTCTTTTAATGATTATATTTAAATAATTATAAAATTTTATAATTAAAGGGGGGTAAATTTATTAAAATTAACTTTTTATTTAAAATTAAATAATAAGTTTTAAGCTAATTAAATATAACTTAATATATATTTAATTATCAATTTAAGATTGCACAGGTAACATTTTGAAAGCATGGAATGGAATAGGACTTTGTAAAGTTCATTCTAATGTTGAAGCTGTTTCTGTTTCATTTTTAAATTGTTCTGTAGATGTAAAATAAGAAGGTATATTTCAAGGATTAGTATTAACTTGACTTCCATTAGCAAATATATCATAGATTATATAACCAAATAATACTGTAGCCATAATTGAAATTAATGATCCAAAACTTGAAATTTGATTTCAACCACTAAAGGCATCAGGATAATCTGGAATTCTTCTAGGCATACCCGCTAAACCTAAAAAGTGTTGAGGAAAGAAAGTTGTATTAACTCCAACAAATAATGTTCAAAAATGAATTTTTCCTAATAATTCATTATATGATTTTCCTATAATTTTAGGTGCTCAGAAATAAAATCCAGCAAATATAGCAAATACAGCTCCCATTGATAATACATAATGGAAGTGAGCTACTACATAATAAGTATCATGTAATGCTAAATCTAAAGAAGCATTAGCTAAAATTACTCCTGTTACTCCTCCTATTGTGAATAAAGCTAAAAATCCTAATGTAAATATTAAAGGTGTTGTTAATCTTAAACTACCACCATATAAAGTAGCAATTCAAGAAAATATTTTAATACCTGTAGGAACAGCAATTACCATTGTAGCAGCAGTGAAATAAGCTCTGGTATCTACATCTAAACCTACACTAAACATATGATGAGATCATACTAAAAATCCTAATATTCCTATTGAGAACATAGCATACACCATACCTAAATAACCAAAAATAGGTTTACCTGAAAATGCAGAAATTATTTGACTAACTATACCAAATCCAGGTATAATTAAAATATAAACTTCCGGATGTCCAAAAAATCAAAATAAATGTTGGAATAATATAGGATCTCCACCTCCTGCTGGATCATAGAAACTTGTATTAAAATTTCTATCAGTTAATAACATAGTTATACCCTTTTTAATCTTGATTTACTGGATATTATCCAATGACTGTCTTGTAAATTACAGCAGTCTCATAAACATTAACTCGTAATTATAATAGAAGTAAATTAATTATTTTAATCCCATGAATTTTATTTAATATAAAAATGTTTTATAACTTAAATAAATTAATCAGACAAATAAAAAAGAAAAATAAAAAAACTTTAATTAAGAAAATGTAAATTTAACAAACAGATGATAAATTTTACATTTATAGTTATGTTTACTCTTTATTGAAATAGTTTACTTTAAAGGGGGTAAATACAATAAATAATGAAGAAATAATTTCTATAAATTAAATGATTTAATTAAATAAATTATTTACTGTTCCTAAAGTATCTATCATTGCACTAACTCTCTCAGGAGTTCAAGGTGTAGCTGAGAAGGGATCTAAAGCATTTAATTGCTCAACTTTAGCAGCAATATATTCTGCATTAGAGAGATCTACAACTCTTTCTACAATATCTTGAGAAGGTATAACTTCTCTATTAACTGGTGTTACATCTCCAGCTATAGTTTGAGTTCCTACTTCTGAGGTCGTTGGAATTAATGGTGATGTATCTTTAAATGTAGAAGATACAGGTGATAGAGTATCTATTGAGGTAACATTATCTGGAATAATTTGACTTGGTCTATCAGAAAAATTATTTTCAGCATCAGTTTGTACACCTTTTTCCACATAAGATTTTCTTAAAATCTTACTTGTAAATGAATATCCTATTGCTCCTACAACTCCAATAAATAGACCGTAGAAGACTAAATCGTTATCCATATTGTTATTTAATAATTTGAAAAGTAATGTCATTTGTATTTTTGTTTTTTAAATTTTTATTCTTTCCTAAAGGAATGACTAGAATTTCTATTAAATTCTTAAATGCAATATATTATATATTGATAATTAATAATTAATAAATGAGATTTATTTTGTTTGGAACAAAATTATAATATATTTTAATATTAAAATCTTTACTATATTACATTTATATAAATATAAATATAAATATAAATATAAATGTAATATAGTATCCTTTTATTTGTATTATTTAATAATAAATGTGGTTCTATCGTTGAACTAAGAATAACTGATTAATTTAAATTTAAACTATCTAATATTGTCTTGTTTACTTTAAAAACAAAATTTATTCACTAAAGTGGGTAAAACGAAGTAATGTAATTAAAATCTTATTTTCTTATTTTTATTATTTATTTTTGTTTTTTATTAATTTCTGATTTAGGTATTTATGTTTAAGGTAAATACTCATACATTCACATGTATGTTGGGACTATATCTTATTAATCTAAGTTGTAAAATTTACTTAAATGATCTCAAGTAAAAATAGTTCTGTTATCATTCATATTAGATTTAATTAAAATAATTTCTTCCTGATTCGATTTATGTTTAAATTTATCTGATTTAAATCTATCTAGAACTTTAATTCAATCTTTATAATCTAAATATTTACTACCAAATAATGGAAATGTATTTAAATAATTTTCTAAAATTAAATTACCCTTTAAATTAGTTGTTCTTACTCTATATTCTGGTTTAGGTTTATCTAATCTAATAGCCTTAACTGAAGAGAGTAAGAAATTAGCGATAATTTCTAGAAAACTGACATTATTTCTGCCATTATGATCATGTTGTCTCTGACTTAATTCAAGTTTACATTCTACTTTTGAATCTTTAGAATTATAAGTTGTTCTAACAGAAAAATGACCCTCAGCTTCAATAAAACCAGATAATCATGCATTAGAATCTAAAGGACTATCATTTAAAGACTTTTTAGAAATATTAATTTCTTCAAATTTTATATTTAATCAATCAATTAAATTGTATAAATTATAAATTTTAGGAGTTCTCATATTACCATTAATTAATGAAGTTAATAATATTAATCCATCAAAATTATTAATAGTTAAAATATAAGCATTTACTCCTTTTTTTCTAGATAATGACCCATTTTTTATTTCCTTTTGAATCATTAAAGCTAATGGTAAGTCTTTTAAATGAAACATAATTTGAATCGAAGGATAATTAATTCTACCTTTAGCTGATCTTTCTGTGTTTGGTACTATTATAGAACCATCACCTTCAATTAAACCAGCTAAATATGAACTAAATTTTAAATTAAATAAATCTTTATAATCTATGATTTTATTTATTTTTACTTTGGTAAATGGTAAAATATTACAACAAATTAATTCCGGCGTATAGTCTCTGAAGATCCTTAAAAGATTCAAATCTAATAAGTTTCCTGCTGATTGTGTTTCATTAAAATTTATTAGATAAAACAGTTCCCAGCAAATAGCCGGATTTAGAGCTGGCAGTATAAGTTCACCAGCTAAAACAGGTAAAGCTAATAATAATAATATAGCAGTTACAAAAATACTTCAAACAAATAATGATAATTTGTGTAAACTCATACCATTAGTTCTCATATTTAATACTGTAGTAATAAAATTAATAGCTCCTAATAATGAAGATACTCCTGTTAAATGTAAACTAAAAATAGCTAAATCCACTGAACCACCAGAATGAGATTGTATTCCTGATAATGGTGGATAAATTGTTCAACCAGTTCCTGCTCCATTTTCTACTAATGCACTAAGTAATAATAAAATTAATGAAGGAGGTAATAATCAAAAACTTATATTATTTAATCGTGGAAAAGCCATATCTGGAGCTCCTATATGGATTGGTAAAAAATAATTACCAAAACCTCCAATTAATGCAGGCATAACCATAAAAAATAACATTAATAATCCATGAGCAGTTATTATTACATTAAATAATTGATGATCTCCTTGTAAAAATTGTACACCTGGAGAAGATAATTCTAATCTAATTAAAACTGAAAATCCTGTAGCTATCATTCCTGCAAATATTGCAAATACTAAGTAAAGAGTTCCAATTTCTTTCGCATTAGTTGAATAAAGTCGTCAATCCATATTAATTTAATAACTTTTCTTATTTACTCCTCTGTTTTTGATCTGTATAAAACAAAACAAAATATCAAAAACAATAAAACAAAACAAAATTAATACTAATAATTTAACGGAATAGAGGTGATTCGAACACCTAAGGGAATACCCGAACAATTAGCAATCGTTTTAACTTTCCAATGTAAACTATTCCATTTCTTTTATTTAATAATAGTTTTATAATTATTTAATAATTAATTTATAATTAAAGGGGGGTAAATTTATTAAAATTATGTAAATATACTTTTTAAATATTCATTTAATATTATTTTTTCTAATTTATAATTGATAATTTAATACTTTTTCAATATTCTTTATTATGACTCTATTGATTAAGAATTATTTTCATTATTATTTTTAATAATTTTTATAAAATATAATAATTAGAATTAAGACATTTATCTTATTAATAATTAAATTAATAAATGATTTAATTTAAAAATTAATTTATAATAAAATAATTAGTGTAAATAGATGGCATCTTTAATATAAGATATTACTAATAATACAAATACATAAGCTTGAATTATAGATACAGCTACTTCTAATCCACATAATGCTAAGAAGAATGCAAAAGGAATTAAAGTGAATATAGCTATTATAAAACTACTATTAAACATTTGATATAAGAAAGTAGATAATATTTTTAATAAAGAATGACCAGCTACCATATTAGCAAATAATCTTATACCTAATGATAAAGCTCTAGCTAAATAAGATACAGTTTCAATTAATACTAATAATGGAACTAATGCTAAAGGAGTTCCAGAGGGAACAAAATATGAGAAAAAATGTAATTTATGAATATATAATCCAAGTATAGTTACTCCTGTTAATATTGTAAATGATAATCCAATAGTTACTATTACAGATGTTGTAATTGTATATGAATAAGGTATATTACCTATTAAATTACTTATTAATATAAAGAAAAATAATGAATAAATAAAAGGTAAATAAATTTCTTTACCTAATTGTTCTCTTACCATTGTATTAATTGTTGTAAATATACTTTCTATTGCTATACTTCATTTTGATGGTAAAATTTTATTTTCATTATTACTTATTATATGTAAACTTAATATTATAAATAAGATTAATATAGAATATAAACCTAAATTACTTAAAGTTATATTTATATAACCAAATATAGGCGCTATAACACTTATTAAACTACTTACTTCAAATTGTTCTAATGGAGAATTTATGATTAAAGTTAAATTTTGTAACATTAAAGAAAAAAATTTTGTTTTTGTATCTAAAATTAGTATTAAATTTATTTTGTGTTTTAAATTTAATAACGAATAACAATTATTAGAAATTATTATAATTAATGTAAATATATTTCTTTTTTACATTATTATAAATTTAAGTTATAAATTTGATTTTTTAAGATTTATATACTTTGAAATATTAAAATATGTTTATTTATTTAAATTAATATATTTATAAAAATAATTTAACCAAAGTATAAAAATTTTATGTTAACTTTAAAAAATTTTTATTTTAAGCTTTTTTATATTAATTATAATAAATTTAAAGTTAAAATAAGAATATAAAGAAACATAGCCTTTACCAGATTTGAACTGACACTAACAACTTGAAGGGTTGCTGTACGACCATTATACTAAAAGACCTTATTATTATTAATTAAATTATAAATCTTACATTATTAATTATAAAAAGATTTATATATTAAATGAGAATATTAAATAAATAAATATTAATTATATTAAATTAATCTCTCATAAATACATAAAATTAATAAAGTTTAAGGGTTTAAATAATCTAATATTTATCCAAAAGTAACACATGCTACTTTAATTATAAAAAATGTTTTCTAAATTTTATTTTTACTCAATTATAATACTTGAATTTTATCTTCAAATAGACTATTTATTCACTTAATAATTTATTAAATAAACTGTTCTAAAAACAAAAATGAAATTCTAATTTAATTAAGTTAAATTAATTAAATTTTAAACAAGTAATTATTAACAAAGACAGAATAGGAATCGAACCCTTCTACTAACTAATGAGATTAGTGTGCAAACCGTTACACTAAACTGTCTAAATATAATTTATTATTTAGATTATATTGTACACTATTGTTAGAAATACATACGAACAAAGAGACTTGAACTCTTAAGGAATTACTTCCACTCCTGCTTAAGAAGAGATTGTTTACCAATTTCAACATGTTCGCTATTTTTATTACTCTTTTATATATTTTTGTGTTTTAAATAGATTATATTATTTAAATTTAATTTATTTTCTTTATAAGTAATTAATTAATTAAATTTTTATTATCTAATTATAATAAGATGTAAGGTAATCTTATAAAAATAATTAAACTAAAGGTGTTAATAGGAATCGAACCTATGAAAAAAGTATTAACAGTACTCCGCAATGACCTCTCTGCCATAACACCTAAATATGGTAAGACACGATTCGAACATGCTTTATGTCTCCTACCCAAAAGGAGCGACTGACCAATTTGTCATCTACCATTTGTATTTTTGTTTTTTATTGAGCAGTAAAGGAATCGAACCTTTTACGGCGCTAACCAATTCTTTTACAGAGAATCACCATTACCAATCGGATCACCTGCCCTTAATATTTAAAAAGATTATTTCTCTATTTTAACATTAGAATTTTAATTATAAATTATAAATATATTCTTTTAAGTATTTATTAAATAAAATTTATATTAGAACTGAAAGCACCTGGACTTGAACCAGGACTTTCTCCTTAAAAGGGAGACACTCAACCACTCGAGTTCTGCTATCTTATAAATATTAAATATAAATAATTTTCTGAGTTGACCAGATTCGAACTGATATTATTCATTACCAAAAAATGATGTTTTTCCAAATTAAACTACAACTCATATTAATTTTGTTTATAACTATATTTAATTTTGCCAAAAACTGGAATCGAACCAATATCAAAGTCTTACAAGGAATTCGTTTTACCAATTAAACTATTCCGGCTTAAAACAGAATAAATTCTTTAATTAAGATATAATTTGCCTCGAGAGAGAATTGAACTCACATTTCTATATCTTCAGAATAGCGCTTTGACCACTAAGCAATCGAGGCTTATAATTATTCTGTTTTATTATTTAATTAATAATTTATTTAAATTATTTATGGAGAAAGATAGACTCGAACTATCATATTTGTAATGCAAATACAACTGATTACCAATTATCAGATTCCCCCTCTTAATTTATATATTCTTTTAAATATTTATTAAATTTATATGAATATTTTTTTTATTAAAATAAAACTATTTAATCATTACAATTATTTTAAATTATAACTTAAATTGAGAAATTAATTAATCTAAAAATGAAAAAGCATATGAATATTAATCTTATTTTATTTAATTGATATGATATATTAGATTATTTCATTTATTTGCCTCTTCTTTTTATTTATTTAATTAATTCCAATGAAATTATTATTATTAAAATTAATAAATATCTGATAAAATATTGTCAGTACTTTACAATTACAAAGTTAAATATATTCTGTTACTTTTCACAATACTATATTGTATAATATTAATTCTTTTATTAGACTTTTTATATGAAAATATATATAAATGTATTATATAAATAAGGGGGTAAATTTATTAATAAATATAGATAGATTAATTAATATTTCTATTAGTTAAGAAAATAAAAATTATTTATTAACTTTAGTTTGTGTAGTTTTAGCTATAGAGATAGCTCCAGAACCAATTTCTAAAATAAATCCTATTGTTAATACTACAAAGAAAATTAAAGCTATACTAAAACCAAAAGTACTTACTTTATATAAAGTTACTGCTATAGGGAATAATAATAATATTTCTAAATCAAAGATTAAAAATAACATAGCAACTACATAAAATTGTATTTGGAAATCAGTTCTATTTTGTTTTCTAATAGCTGAATATCCACATTCATAAGCGGATATTTTAGATTCATCTGGTCTATGAGCTGAAAATAAAAAATTTAAAATTAATAAAACTAAAGCTAAAATAGGAACCAAAATAAATAACATTAATAAATTATTCATTAAAAATTAAATAAAGATAAAGAAAGTATTGTTGTACTATTTAATAAAATTGATGGTTTAAGAACAAAGAATAAAATAGATAATGTTAAAGTAGATATTATAAAACTATTTGTACTACTTATTTCTATTTCGGTATTAGAATTTAAATTATTAATTATTTTTAATTCTTTATCACTATAATCAGATGTATTTTCTTCTTCTGTAAATAATATTTTTATTATTTTTAAATAATAAGAAGCACTTATAATACTTACAATAATAGCTATAATAGACATAAAGTAATATCCATTTTGAATTGCTGAATATAATACAAACTGTTTAGAGAAAAATCCTATTAAAGGAGGTATTCCAGCCATACTAAATAAACAAATTGTTAAAGATATTGATAATACAGGATTTAAGAAAAATTGACCTTTTAATTCTGAAATATAATTAATATCATTTTCTGTTCCTGTTTCATCTTCTACCATTATACTTTGTATTAAATCTCTAAATGAATTTTTTATTATATATCCAAATAATATTATTATTAAAAAAGTATTTAAATTTGTAATAGTATATTGGATTATATAAAATATTAAAGCTTCTATAGATTGTTCAGAATTAATAGCTAAAGCTAATAAAATAAATCCTACATGTGAAATAGTACTGTAAGCTAATAATCTTTTTATTTTAGTTTGAGCTAAACCTAATATTGTTCCTATTAATAATGATAATAAAGAACTTATTAATAATAAATTTTTACTTCATAAATAACTATTATTAAAACTTAAAGTATTATTATTAATTATATTATTTAAAGGATTTAATTCTAATATTATATTAATATTTTCTATTAAATTAATATGAGTTTGTATTTCAAATAATACTACCAAAATAGATATTTTAGGCATAATAGTTAATCATGTAGTTATAATTGTAGCACTATCTGCATATACATCTGGTGCTCAATTATGTAAAGGTGCGGCTGCTATTTTAAATAATAATCCTATAAAAATTAATATTAAACCTAAACTAAAACCTAATAATATATTATTATTATCAATTACTGAAATCATACTATATATAGAATCTAAATTAGTTAATCCTGTGAAAGAATATATTAAACCACAACCTAATAATATTATACAAGAAGCTAAACTACCTAATAAAAAATATTTTAATCCTGCTGATATTGCTAATTCTGAATGTCTATATAAGGAAGCTAAAATATATACTCCAAAGGATTGTAATTCTAAACTTAAATATAAAGTTATTAAATTTGAAGAAGATATTAATAATAAAGAACCTAAAGTTGATATTAATACTATTATTGAATATTTTATTCTATAATTATTTATTGATAAAATATTCTGACCTTCTTCATTTAAATTTAAATTATTATCTATAAATTTATGATTTATTAAAGGTCAAGCTATTAATATTACAGAACCTGTTAATATTATAACTATATCAAATAATTGTGTGAATAAAGTAATTTGAAATAAACCACTATATATACCTATACCTGATCCAATTGACTGAATATAAAAAGCATTTAAAGTTAATGCTCCAGTATAAAGTAATAATAAAGAAGATATTCTTAAATATAAATTTGGTGAAATATTTCTATTTATTGAAGGTAGGGCTATTGCCACTATAAGAATCATGATACTAATAAACATCATTACTTTATTTATAACGTTAATATTTTATTTTTTGTTTTAATTTTTATTATTATTATGTCAATCACAAATAATTAAATTAAAATATATTTAACAAATTTTGTTTTAATTATTTTTTATTACATCCTATTGGATTTGAACCAATATACAATTGCTTCGAAGGCAAACGCTTTTCCAATTCAGCTAAAGATGTTACAGATTTTAAATTTGTATCAAACTTTAGATTATAATTTAAATAAATAAAGAATATAAAAAGGATATAATATTCAAATAATTAAAACTTTTTCTTACAGAAATAAATTAAGATATTTTATTTTATTCAATTAACCTCTTCTTAACTAATTTTATTTAATTTAGATAAATTTTAATATATAACTTATTTAGGTTATAATTTGGTTGCTAAAGATATGTTTATATATTTTTTTATATACGAGTAAAGAGACTTGAACTCTTACGATTATAAAACCATAAATTCCTAAGATTTACCCGACTACCAAATTTCGGCACACTCGCAAATTAATAAGTGTTTATATTAAAATTTATAAATAAAAATATCTGTTAAATCTATCAATTTAAATATAAATAATATAAAAATATCTTATATAATATAAATTAAGAATATTTTTGTTAAACATAAAATTTATTAATTATAAAGACACTATTATTAAAATAATATAATAATTATAAATAAGAGATAGAGTAATCGAAACTCTGTCTGCATAGTGTAAATATGCTATTAAACCACTCAACTAATCTCTTACTAATTATTCTTAAAAAAGGGGGTAAATTTGATTTATTTTCCAGCAGCACTTTCCAGTACGGCTACCTTGCTATGACTTTTGAGATGTTACTCAATTGAATTAATAAAAATTAATTAGTTTTACATAGCCGTTATATTATTTTTAAAAAATAAATAACTATTTAAATCTAAAAAATATAAATTTAATATTAACTATGAAAAGTTATAATAACATTTTTATTTCCATCAATATAAGCTTCTTCCCAGCGACAGACAGTTAGTTCATCACGGATGCTAGTTTCACCGTTGCGCTTATTATCAACGATTACTCGAAATTCCTTCTTCATGTTCCCGAATTGCAGAGAACAATCCGTCTAAATTTATATTTTAACTTTTTTTAATGATTAGCTCTTCCTACTTTCCAAATTTAATTTGTTTGTATAAAATTAAAAATAAATGCATTATTTAATCTTTCGATTATTTATTTTACATTAAATATAATATTATCTCTAATAATAAAATAAATATATAATTCATTTTAAGAAAAAGTTTTGCATCACTTTGTAAAAGTTTTTGTGGCACGTCTATAGCCCAGTTCATAAGGGCCATAAAGACTTGTCTTAGCCCCAAATGATACTTTATAAGAATCATAAATTGTTAAGTATGTAATAAAATATAAATTATAATATTTTTAATTAACAATAGGGATTTCGTCCGTTAATGGAATTAACCTCAGTTCTCACGATACGGACTGAAGACAGCCATGCAACACCTGTATTAAATGTTTTAATTTACTATTTAAAATATTCTTATTATTTTTAAATTTTAAACATTCCTTTATATATAAAAAATATATATATAAGTTTTTATTCAAGAACTGGTAAGGTTTTACGCGGATTATCGTATTAAATAACATGCTTCACTTCGTTTGCTCCGAAACCGACTAATTTTTTTGTTTTCAACTTTGCAGTTGTACTCACAAGGCGGAATGGTTATCGTGTTAACATTGCCATTAATAAATTTTTACTAATAACTACCATTCATCGTTGACAGAGAGGGGTATTCTGGGTATCTAATCCTATTTCCTATCCTCACCTTCGTTTCTGAGCGTCAATCATTAATGGAAAAAAGCTTTCGCCTTTAATATTCTACTTAGTATCTAAGGATATCAGACCTACTCTAAGCATTCTTTCATATATCCTCTATTTGATTCTAGCTTTTATTCTTTACTTATTTTTTGTATTTATTTTTTTAAGTAAATTTTAAAGCCGCCTACAAACCCTTTACGCCTGATTAAGACGATTAACGTTTGTGTCTCTGGCCTTACCGAGTCTTCTGGCACCAGATTTGGACGACACTAATAATAAGGTAATATCATTATTTTCCCTTATGTTATCAATTATTATAATTGATTTCAGTTAGCTAGTTCACTCTTTCGAGCATTGACTAATATTCTTGACTGCTGGTAGTATTATACTACTTGGGAGATTTCATTCCCAATGTGGCCATCTGTTCTCTCAAACATAGCTATTGATCGTCGGCTTGGTAGGCATTTACCCTACCAACTACCTAATCAAAGTAAATAGTATTTTATAACAGAATAATTCCTTTAATATAAATTAAAAAACAAAAAATTTAATTATATTTATTTCCTATTTATGGAAATTATAAAGTAACTTATTTACTATCCTCACCTTTACACCTTATTACCTTAAAAATTTTTCGGTAATAATGATTTGCATGTCTTAAACTACTGAACAACGTTCAATCGGAACCAAAATTAAATTCTTATGATATTTAAACAATAATTTTGTGTTATTGTTATATTTTATATGCTTAATTGCAATTTTTTGTATCTCTTTTATTAATTTTAATTATATTATAATTTTTAAATTAAATCTAAGGGATCTTAGCTTAATTGGTAGAGTTTCTAATTGTAATTTAATAGAAAAATAGTTTCTTTATGAGAAACAAATATAAGTGTAAATCTTATCAGACTTACCATAAAATGCTAAACAAAATATCAATTTATTTTGTAATTAGCAAGTAATATTTTTAAATAAATATTAGACATTTAATACAAGTCCCAAAGGGTTTAAAATAAAAATCCTCAATGATTTTATTTACATTAATATTTTTATTAGTAGTATATATCCATTTTGGTATATTAGTATTAATTCAAATTATACTATGATTAATAGTATTCATAACATCCAACTTTATTTCAAGGATAAATCCTTCTAATATACAATTTCAAGTAATCAGAGTAATGTCTGTATGTGTAATATTATTTATTTTGTGATATAATTCACGAATAATAACTATTTCAACAGCTATAATATTTCCAGTTTCAATTGGAAGTATCTCATATTTACATGAGAGTAATGAAATGATATATTTTTAAGATTCTAAGTCCTTAGAAACTAACTTATATCTTTGAAATACAGATGAAATTAGTGATTTCTTGAAAAATGAATTAGATAAAGACGAAACTTATATAGTTTCTATGGAATTTATTCCTTCGGAAGAAGATGTAGATGCACCATATCTTATCTTATCTAAACCTTTCTTATTAAACCAATATAGTTCAACGACAACTATTCAGAAATTTATTGATGAAAGATTAGATTACATGACAGATATATATTACCTAGAGGATTCTGTAATTCAATCGAATACAGATAAAGTAGGTCCAATTATAAAATTAATATGTTATAAGTGTAATATTTTATAGATACTTTTAGATTTATTATAACTAGTTAAAGTAAACTTAATATAGTAAATTAAAAAGTCGGATATTAATTTAGGATTACTCTTATTTGTAACTAGAAAGTACTCTGACAATCTCAAATAAGGATCTTTAAGTAGACATGTAATAGAAATAAAGGGAAATACCATTAGAGTTTCATTATGTTTTATACAATTAAGAAATTGCTCAATATTTTCAATATTTCACTCATAAATTTTAATATAATAAAATTTTTCGGTACTATTAATAGAAATAGATTTATCGATATTATGTAAAAAATCGATTTTAGTTGTTTTAAAATTATTGTCCATTATTTATTTAAGGGGGTGAGATAATAAAATTAATTTAATATATATTATAAAAAACTTTAAATATCTTTTTATTGAATAAATAAAGAATTCTTTAAAATTTAGAATAAATATTTTTAAATAAAATAATTTATATTTAATTATTTAATAAGGTGAGATATCAAATGCTATTAAAATACTAGGTACTAAAATAATAAAAGCTACACAAACAGGTAATAAATTTAATCAACATAATTCAATTAAAGCATCATATCTCATTCTAGGTAAAGTAGCTCTAAATCACACAAACATAAAACAGAATAAACATGTTTTTAATCCAAGTATGATAGATTGTAAATTAATTAAAGAATCATTAATAAATAATTCTGGCATATGATATCCTCCTAAAAATAAAATAGAAGTAATACAACTAAATAAAACTATTGAAGCATATTCAGCTAAGAAAAAGAAAACAAAAGGTACACTAGAATGTTCAGTAAAGAAACCAGCTACTAATTCAGATTCAGCTTCTTGTAAATCAAAAGGTGTCCGAGATGTTTCAGCTAATATAGAAATAAAATAAAATATAAATACTGGAAATAATGGTATTATATATCAAATAGCTTGTTGATTTTCAATTATAATTGTAAAATTAAATGAACCTGTTAATATTATTATAATTAATATAGCTGAACTTAAAATTAATTCATAACTAATCATAGCTGCTGTACTTCTTAAAGAACCTAAAAAGGCATAAGTAGAATTTGCTGATCAACCTGCAAATAATACTCCATATACTCCTAAAGAAGATAAAGCTAAAGTATATAATATTCCTAATGTAAAATCAGATAAAGTTAAACCTTGTCCAAAAGGAATTATTCCTCATCCTAATAAACTAAATATTAAAGAAAACACAGGCGCTAAATAAAATAATATTTTATTAGATTGAGAAGGTATAACAGTTTCTTTAACTATTAATTTAAGAGCATCACTAAAAGGTTGTAATAAACCAAAATATCCTGTAGTATTAGGACCCACTCTTCTTTGATGAGCAGCTAATTGTTTTCTTTCTATTATAGTCATAAAGGCTACAGATAATAATATAGGTAATATCACTAATAATACATCTAATAAATTTATTATTATATTTAACAGAGTTAAAATTAAATTATTTGTATCCATAGATAAATATATTTCTCATCTTTATTTATATCTATATTTTTATTTTATAATTGACTATCCATTTTTAAATTTATACTTTAGTCTTTAAATTCTCTTATTTAAATTTCTTAAAAAATAATTTAAATATATAATTTTTTTAATATAATCTTATATTACATTTTCATAAAATTGAAATAGATATAAATATTGATCTATAGTTAATTAAAATTAACAACATAACTTTATAAATTAATTTAAATTCTTTTTAATTAATAATTTAAATATTTATAAGTAAAAGAAATAATTAATTAAATTTAATTAGAGATAATTTTTTATAAATATATTGTAAAAAAATATATAAAGTAAAAGATACTGTAACAATAATTTATTTTTATATTAACAACCTAATTAATAGGTTCTAAATGATTTGTACAAACATTATTTGTAAATTAATTCTCTAAAGAATTATTATGAAAAATATTTAACTATTCTATTTAACTTTAGAAATATAATTTTATTTAAATAGTTTAATATATTCTTATTCTCTTTTGGATTCGAACCAAAATTAACACTTTAGAAGAATGCAGTTCTACCATTGAACTAAGAGAATTTATAATATATATTTTTAATTATATTAATTTCATCAAATTAATAGATTTCTTTTAATTATAATAATTTAATTTATTATTAAATGAAAATTTCATGATTATAGAGTTAAGAGGGAATCGAACCCTAATATTTATAGATTTTGCAGATCTATTACAGAAACCATCTGTAAACCTAACTCTAATTTATTAAAACACAAATAAATTAAACATTATGATGTGAAATTAGATAAAAAGGGGGTAAATAAATAATAATTGAATAAATAAGATAAATTTATTTTTTATTTAATGATATAAAAATAGGTGCTATCATAGATAATAATAAAATAATACTACATATAATTAATAATATAGCACCATAAGTGTAAATTAATTGTCCTATAGCTTCTATTTGACTAAATGAAATAAATGTAGTATCAGCAATATTAGATTGATAAGTAGTATGAATATTATTAACAAAATTTAATTTCTCATTATTTCAAATAAATAAATTAAAATTAGTAATAGTATCAAAAATTAAATTTAAACCAGATACATTATTAAAACTAAATGGTAAAATGTTAAACATTTCAAATAAGAATAATGAACCTACTACAAAAACTAAAGGTAAATTTTTAGTATATTGTTTTCCTGTATCTATAATATCTGTTAATGAAATATTAATCATCATAATTACAAATAAAAATAATACAGTTATAGCACCTACATATACAATAATATATGATAAACCAAGAAAACCTATACCAGATAATATTAAATAACCTGCTGCATTTATAAATACAGAAATTAAATATACTACTGATATCACAGGATTTTTTGATGTTATAACTAATACACTTGATATTATTGTTGTAAAACTTAATATATTTATTAATAAGAATTTCATTTTTAACTTTAATTTAAGCCTATTTATAAAAATTATATTTTTTTAATGTTCGATCTAAAATTTATTCTTTTATATTAAAATAAAAATTTAACGATTAAGGCTGTAAACATTTAATTTCTATCAATCATTTAATTTAATAAAAATTTTAATGTAGGTTTAACCTAAAAATATAATATTCTAATTAAAGAATATTTTTGAAATATTATTATAATATTTTATAATAATTCTTTTTAAATCGTAAAATTAATATGATTAATCAACGAATACTGAATATTTAATATTCTCTTTTATATAATTTAGTCTTTTAATTTATACTAATTCTTTTAGCAATACAAGAGTATGTTGATAATCTTGATAATGTAGACATATTTAAAACAATATAGACTAGCGAAATTCTCTTCCATAGTGGAAGTATTATAAAAATGAATTTGAACAAATTTACAAAAGCTGAATTAATCAGCAAATTAAAACAAAATAAAAAAATGGATAACATAAATAAATCTATTTTAAAGCAAATAAAAATCTATTTAGCTCAATTTTGAGATTTAATTTTAACCTTTAAAGATATATTAGTTAAATTAACTTTAATTTCTTTCTTTCTTCAAATCTTTAGAAGATATAAAATATTTAGAAGAATATGATTTACATTAAATACAATTGTAATGTCTATATTTGGTATATCTATATTAGATAATTTTGGTTTTGAATTTATTAAAAATTTCTTGAATGAAATAAAATTTATAACTATAAATATAATTGATTACTTTAGTAATACTCAATTTTATCATTTCTTAAATAATTTATTTTCAGAAAAAGAAAAAGAAGTTACCACTCCCTCCAGTGGAACCACAGATAAAACCCCAATATCAATGAAGATTGAAAGAGACCAAACGGAAATTAATCAAGACAATAGACCAGATTCTAGAATTGTTGAATGATTAAAACCTGATGCTAAAGAAGAAATTAAAGAAGAAATTCAAGAAGAAGCATTTAATTATAATAAATATCTTGCTATAGCGGGTTTGTTAATTGCATCTTGTTTAGTTTGAGTTTACTTTGATGATATTAAAACAGGTAGTGTTTCATTTGTAGAATGAATTAAATCTTTTTGACCTGGTAATGATCCTGATAATGATCCTGGTGCTAGAGCCAGAATGAAAGAAAAATGAGAAAAAGCATTTAATGATATGAAGTCACTTGATGAACAAAGAGATAAATTAAAAAGGGAAATTATTAGTGATCCTTCATCTTCTCATATTAAAACTGAATCATCTATTGATAAATATTTCCCAGAAAAATCTATGACATCTCCTAGTTTAGAAAATTTAAATGAACAAGCTAAAGAATCTTGATCAAGAACATCTTCACCAACATCTTCTAATTCTTCAACTGAAACTATAAAACCAATGACTGAATCGTTTACTAGTTCTTCAAATGAAACTGTAAAAGCAATGACTGAATCTAAGGATTCTTCAAAATTAATGCATGAAAAATTAGCACAAGCTGCTTTTTATCAAACTAATTGAAGAAATTTAATTGATCCTGATATTAAAGGAAAAATAAAAATAGTTGAAAAATTAATAAGATCTAAAAAACCTGAAAATCAAGATAGTGTAAGAGAATTAGCTTTCAATTTTGTGGATATATTGCAAACATATAATTCATATGTTAAAGAAATAATTGATAATAAAAATATAGAAACTCAAGCAGCAAATGTTGAAACAATGAGAGAAATAAGTTTTCAACTTAGAAAATGAATAATTGGAAATTGTACACATATATATGGAAATAAAATTAACACGATTTCAATAGGGTCATTAAAAGAAATTCCTGATTTTATAAACATGAGAGATTTTATAAAATAATAGGAATTAAAATAAGTTTATTGTACAAAATTACCCTTTAGAATAAATAACCCCACCTCCTTTTGAATTTGACTAAATTACCCCCATTTGAAGTAAAAGAACAGAGAAGAAATCTTAAAAAAAGGATTAATTGTTAATTGGTTATTAACTATCATTTCTGACGCAGAATGATATAAAAAGTTCGATTCTTTTTAATTCTAAGAAAGTTTAAGGGAATTTTTAATGATTTTATCGTTAGAAACCAAAATTATAAAAACCAGATTATTTGATAGTGATTACATTCAAAGGTTTTAATGTCTTAGTAAACCAAGAAAAACAAAAATCACCTTTTTTAGGGTAGTTTTGAAAACAAAATAAAAGATGCGTGTCTGTGTCATATAAATGGGGAGTGTGTGTCTTGCTATGCAATCAAATAAATATTTTAAAATGTCACATTCTGATATAATAATCATCGTAGTAACTTTAACTTTTTCTACAACATTTGGAGTTTATGCTTTAATAAGAGTAATAAATCAACATACAAGACCTCCTGTGAATACTTTAGTAAGATCAGGAGATATAGAATTAGTAGATGTAAATCATATTCAATCTAATCTAAGAGATATTGATATTTCTTCTCTACCAGAATATCCAACTTCTCAAGTCTGGGTAAATCAAACGCCAATAAGATGAGATATATATCCTCTTCCCAGATTTTCTCATTTAACTGAAAATACAGCCACAGGAAATACACCACCAGGTTACTCACAAATAACTGATAATTTTATTAATTCTCCTTTAGAATTAAATTCATGAGATTTTACTCATTGATTAATATTTTTATTAATTATTGGATTTATTTTCTTTAAATATTCCAAAACAAACTCATTATATACTATGTCTATATCGATTCCCTTTTCTTTATTTGAAATCGATTTTAGAGATTCTTTTGAATGAAAATTTAACTCCTATCGAGTTAAACCGGTAATTTCATACTTTAAGATTCAAACTTTAGCTAAAGATATAATAGAATTATTGAATTCATTAAAGGATGATGAAAATTATTCAATGAGTTTATCTTTTATTTCAAGTTATAATGAATGACAAGAAAATAAAGATAAAATACATCCTCTTTTTATTGACGATGCTATAATTATTAATAAAGAAAGCGATCCAATTTTAATTACTCAATTTATTATGAAAAGACTTGAAGATAAAGGGTTATTTATAACTGATTGATTATTTAAAGATAGTTCAATTAACTCAATGGATCCAGTAATATTAACAGTTATTGTCGCAATTAAAGTAAAAATTTAATTATATTTTATCACGTCTTTTTCTTTGTTAGGACGTTAAATAATAAACAACTTATTGAAATGCAATCAAATGACTCATACAATGACATTAATAGACAATTTAATAGATAACAATTATGTTATCTATGCTTTATGCACAACTACAGCCTGTTTCATTGGTTATTTAGTTATAAAATCTTATTTTTATTCTACAATAATTGAAACTCCTAATTCCCCTCCAACATTTAATTTAAGTGGTGATCAAATGAACACTCTTAATAAAAGAATTGAAAAATGAGAGGAATTAGAAAATGTAAATGAAGATATTCAAAATATTATTGGTGAAGAAGTTTTTGAGAGAATGGATCTTAAATTTAAAAATCTTGAAAACGACTTAGAAGACAGATTTGAAGAATTAGAAGATGAATTATTAGATACTTTCAGATATCCAATGGAAGATTTAATAAATTCACCTTTTGAAGAATTTAATTTCTTTTATGATTTAACAAATTTTCAATTTTGCTTATTAGCTTTAATAATGGTATTTTTCCTAATATTATTTTTAAAAATAATTAAAAAATAATTCTTATACTTTAACTCATTTTACCCCATTTATCACGTCTTTTTCTTGATAGGACGTTAAATATCAAACAATTTATTAAAATGCTAAACTGATATTAATTTATCTGAAATTAGCAAGTAATACTTTTAAATAAATATTAGACATTTAATACAAGTCCCAAAGGTTTTAAATTTATAACATTAACTTAATGTTTTATTTATTTAGTTTAACTTTCATAATTATATACTTTCAATTATCAACTACTGACCAAATTCAATTAATTATTTGAATTATAGTATTTTTTAGTTCTAATTTCTTAATTGGATTTAATCCATTTTCATTTAAATTACATATTATTAGAATACTTTCTATAATAATAATTTTTTATATTACACTTACAAATTTAGATCAAAGTATTTATTTACTATTAAATTATAGACTTTTTTAAAATATGATTTAGATTTGGTTATATACTCTTTTAATGATTTTAATTCAGATATTATTATATACTCTTTTAATGATTTTAATTCAGATATTATTATATACTCTTTTAATGATTTAAATTTAGATATTATTATATATTCTTTTATTATTGTAATAACTATAAGTACGTGATTTGTAAGGAAAATTAAACCATAAAAGTAATGAACAACAATATTTTAAAAAATTTAAGCACAAAACAAATAGATTTTATCAGTAATATTCCTAAAGAAATTTTAATAGATAAAAGAGGACGAGCATTATATTTCAGAATGTTTGGATTAGAAATAAATAGAATAGGTAATTTTATTTATAATATAAAAGACGATGATGTATTATTAATAATTCCATTTATAAGTGTTAGTAATAGTATAAAGGATCCTTACATATCTCTTTCAAGTCAGTTCTTAATTTGTAATAATTCAGATCCAGTTTTAATATATAGATTTTTAGTTGAGCAATTAAATACTGCTTATGAACATTATAATATAGATTATTCCACTCTAAAATTTAATTTATATTTTAAACACAAAACAGTTAAAATGTCAGATAGGGAATTTTAAAAGAATAAGGACCGATAGGGGGTATTATCAAAAGATTTTTCTTTATTTATTGATTTAATACTAGCTTTATTTTTAATAATATTTCAAAACTGACTTTTCAAATAAGTTTATTATAAAAACATTACCCCCTTCTGACAAAATCATTTGTGAGTGTTAAATTTAAGGGATCTTAGCTTAATTGGTAGAGTTTCTAATTGTCATTTAGAAGGATTTCAGTTCAAATCTGGAAGGTCTCGGTTTATAAAAAGGAAAGAATATTAAATGGTTTAATTATAATTTACCAGAAAATTATACTGTAGTTCGATTCTACTCTTTTCTAGATTGGGCATTGTAAGGGAAAAATATAAAATAAAATAAATGAATTTAAACAAATTTACAAAAGCTGAATTAATCAGCAGGTTAAGTAAAACAAAAAAAATAGAGAATAATAATCAATCTTTTTTTAAAAAAGTAATGGAGATTATTTTAATGATGAAACCTATCATAGCAAATTTAATTTTTATTAAAACATTATTGAAAATATTAAAAAGATATAAAATATTTAGAAGAATCTGAACAACATTAAACACAATTGTAATGGGTATATTCGGTATATCATTATTTGATAACTTTGGATTTGAATTTATTAGGAATTTCGGTAATGAAATGAAACTTATAGCTTATTCAATTGTGACTGCATTCACTAATACTCAGTTTTATGGATATATAGCATCATTCTTCATGAAAAAAGAAGAAATTCCCTCCAGTAAAACTACCTATGAAAACAGTAGTATTTCCGGGATTACAAAAGACACGGGAAAAATTAGTGAAGACAATAGACGAAATTCTAAAATTGTTGAATGATTAAAATCAGATGTTAAAGAAGAAATTCGGGAAGAAGAATCTAGTAATACCAAATATTATTTAATTGCGCTTTTACTTCTATTAGCTTGTTTAAGTTGATATTATTCAGATGAAATTAGAGGTACTAGTGATTCAATTATAGAATCTGTAAGAAATAATAGTCCTAGTAATTTTTCATGATAAAATATTAGAAATATACCTAGTAGAATTATACCAGATAGAATTAAAAAATGATTTAGAAGAGATCCTGATGTAGGAAGTCCTCCAACATATCCTGGTCTTAATCTTGATGAAGCTCGAAGAATGGCTAGAGATAATACTGCTGAAGCAGAAAGATTAGCTGATATTATGAATCAAAATAGAAATCCTTCTCAAGAAACTATTCGACCAATTGATTTAATAGATAATAATCCTATAGCTTCATCCTCAGCTCCTGATCCTAACCCAATCGCCGTTCAAATAACTGGTTTAGGGTTAATTACAAATGATACTTATGATGAAAGCTCACAAAATGTTTTAAATCAGATTAAACATTTCTTTGACTGAGCTAAAGATAGTAGTGCTGCTAAAGAATTGCTTAAAGTAGGGTTATATGCGACCCTAAGATCTAGATTACAGAAATTAGCTTGAATTAATAATGAAAAATATGAAAAATTAATTGAAAATCCAGAAGTAAAGAATTTAATTGATGAATT
>Ga0066790_10000107_pt1 | contig 24695 bp, 21 predicted proteins | sample OrgsoiDNA2013050_FD_70963 | JGI IMG/M metagenome (GOLD analysis project Ga0066790, IMG submission 70963) | Permafrost soil microbial communities from the Arctic, to analyse light accelerated degradation of dissolved organic matter (DOM) -... | ecosystem: Environmental > Terrestrial > Soil >...
CAACATCTGGGGTCGCATCTCCCGGGCAGCTCCGGCCCCCAGCCGCGACGCCCGACCCCGGCCCCGAGCCGAGTTCTCGGCCAGCAACAAGAAGGCGCCCAGCACGACCAGTATCAGCGACAGGGAGCAGGCGGCCGGCTGGTTGAACCCGACCGTGAACTCGGTGTAGATCTCGGTCGTCAACGTCCGGAAACCGAGGATCTCGAAGGCACCGAACTCGGCCAGCACCACCAACCCCACCAGGGCCGACCCGCCGAGGATGGCCAGCCGCGCCTGCCCCACGGTGACCCGCCAGAACGTCGCCAGCCGGCCCAGTCCGAGACTGCGGGCCACCTCTTCCTGGGCGGGGTCGGCGTTGCGCAGGCTGGCCGCCACCGGGAGGAAGACCAAGGGGTACACAGCCAGCGTCATCACCAGCGTGGCGGCCCAAAATCCGCCGAAGGCCGGGAAGATGGCCCGCCAGCCAAAGCTCACGACGAAGTCAGGGATGCCGATGGGGATGACCAGCAGGACGGCCCAGATGTGACGTCCGGGCAGGTCGGTGCGCTCGACCACCCAGGCGGCGACGGTCCCCACCAGCGCGCACAAGAACGTGACGACCACCGTGAGGCTGACGGTGTCCCAAATCAGCTGTGCCGTCAGGCCACGGAAGAGCAGGGCGTGCAGGCTGGCCCACCCCACCTGGGCCGCCTGCAGGATCAGGAAGCAGAGCGGGAGGACCACGGCGATCGACACGACTACCGCGGCCGCCACGAGCGGTCGTGGTGCCCGACGGCGGCGTGGCCGTCCGCCGAGACGCCCCGGACCGGTCGGGCCGGGGACTGCCGGTGCAACCGGGCCCAACCCGATCGCCGGAACGGATGTCACCGCGTGATCACAAGAGTTGGGCCTCCTGTAGCAGCGCGATTGCCTCGGCCCCGGTGCCGAGCTCCGCGATCGAGATCGGGTTCGGCTGGAGCTGGTTGAACGGCGTCTCCGGCTTGGCCGTGGTCACGCCCGAGTTGATCGGATACTCGAAGCTGTTGCTGTCGGCGATGATCTGCTGGCCCTGAGACGAAGTGAGAAAGGCCACGAACTTCTGGGCGTCCGCCTGGTGCGAGGAGGACTTGAGGACCCCGGCCCCGGAGACGTCGACGACGTACCCCACGTCCTTGGGGGCGAAGTGGGCGATGGCCGAATGCATGTGTGACGCGCCGAGTTCGGCCCGCTGGCGGTACCAGTAGTACTGATTGATGATGCCCAGAGCCACCTGACCTCGGTTGACCTCATCGGCCAGGGCCTCGTTGTCCGGGTAGAGATGGCTGGTGGCGTTGGTCTTGAGCTCTCTGAGCCAGGTCTCGGCTCCCGCCGTCCCGTGGGCCCGGGCAATGGACGTGACGATGGGCTGAAAGTCGGTCTCCCCGCCGGCCAACCCGATCTTGCCCTTCCATGCCGGGTCGGCCAGCTGCATGGCGGAGGTGGGGAGTTGGTTGGGCTTCAGCAGCGAGGTGTTGTACACCATGACGCTGACCCGAGCCGAGACCCCGACCCATTTGCCGTCGGGCGAGTCGTACTTGGATTGACCGTTGGCCAGGGTCGAAGGGTTGACCGGGGACAGCAGATCCTTGGAAGCCAAATACTGCAGTGGAGGTGAGTTCTCGGTGAAGAAGACGTCGGCCGGTGAATGAGCCCCTTCGGTGACGATCTGTTGCGCCAGCACGTCCTCGTCGTCAGATCGGACATTGACGGTGATCCCCGTCTTCTGCTCGAAGGCCGCCACCAGGGAATGAGTGGTCTGCACATGTTGACCGCTATAGAGCGTGATGGCGTTGGAGCCCGAGCCGGAACCGGAGCCGCTGCAGGCGGCCAGGCTGACGGCACCCAGGGCGAGGGCTACAGCGCCGGTCAGCAGGCGGGAGCCTCTCACGAGCTTCTCACGGGCTTCTCCCGATGCCACCAGTGAGAGCGCCTCACGAAGGGGTCCCGACCCGGGTGGCCCAGGGGCGACGGCGACCCGCACCATGGACTCCCCCGGCGACAGGCAGACAGCGCATGGTGCGGTTCTCCTCGGTGGCTGATCTTCGGGCAGTGAATCTTAGGGCTGGTGAATTTTAGGGTCGACGAATCTTAGGGCTGCCTAACAGATAGTACCCTCCCCGGACCCCGTCAAGGTGACAGCAGCGTCAGTGAAGGGCGGCACGCAGGAGCAGGACACCTCCCGCCTCGCCCAGCCGGGTCTCGGCCCCTGCCGGTCTCGCCCCGCCGGGTGAGGAGGCGCTCAGTCGAGAGGAGGGCCGACTGGACCGAAGTCGGCCCGGCCCTCCGAGGGGCTCGAGGGCTCGGCGTGGAAGCGCACCGGGATGCGGCCCGCTCGCCGCGACCGGTACCCGGCCTCGGTGGCCAGCCGCATGGCGTTGGCCATCTCCGCCGGATCGTGGGCGCGGTTCACCGCCGTGGCGACCAACACCCCGTCACAGCCCAGTTCCATGGCCAGCGCAGCGTCTGACGCGGTACCGATCCCGGCATCGAGGATCACCGGCACCTGTACCGCCTCACGCAGGAGGGCGATGTTGTGCGGGTTGCGGATGCCCAGTCCGCTCCCGATGGGGGACCCCAGGGGCATGACGGCGGCACAGCCGACCTGCTGGAGCCGAAAGGCCAGGACGGGGTCGTCATTGGTATAGGGCAGGACGACGAACCCGTCGTCGGTCAACTGTTCGGCCGCGGCCAGCAACTCGACGGCATCGGGCAGGAGGGTCCTATCGTCGCCGATGACCTCCAGTTTGACCCAGTCCGTGCCGAACGCCTCGCGAGCCATCTTGGCCGTGAGGACGGCCTCGCCGGCCGTGGCGCACCCGGCGGTGTTGGGCAGCACCCGTACCCCCAGGTCGTCCAGCAGGTCGAGCAGCGCTCCCTTTCCCGAAGGATCGAGCCGGCGCACCGCCACCGTGGCCATCACAGTGCCCGAAGCGACCAGGGCCAGGCGCAACGCGGCCAGGCTGGTCATCCCGCCGGTCCCCAGGAGAAGACGTGACGCGAGCCGTTCGCCCGCGATGCACAGCGGTTGGTCGCCTGTGTCTTTTGGATCCGACGCCATTACCGATCCACCATTACCGACGACGATACTTCCGGGGCCGACAGCGAAGGCACCGGCACCACGCTCGCCTAACGTTCCTTGAGTGTCACCCACGAATCGAGTGTCACCCACGAATACGCCCGACACTCCATCGGTTGCACTGAGCATTGCCGGATCGGACTCGGGCGGCGGGGCCGGCGCCCAGGCCGACCTCAAGACCTTTGCCGCCCACCGGGTGCACGGGGCCACCGCGCTGACCGCCATCACCGCCCAGAGCACGGCAGCCGTGCGCGGCGTCGTCGTGCTCGAGCCGGAATTCGTCCGCCTGCAGATCGAGACCGTGCTGGGCGATCTCTCGGTGCGCAGCGTCAAGACCGGCATGTTGGCCACTCGAGCCATCGTCGACGTGGTGGCCGACCTGGCTGCGGCCGGGCGGCTGCCGCAGCTCGTGGTCGATCCCGTCCTGGTCTCGTCGAGTGGGCACCCCCTCATGGATCCCGATGGCATCGAGGCCTATCTGACCCGCCTGATCCCCCACGCCGTGGTGGTGACCCCCAACCTGCGCGAGGCCGCCGCCCTGACCCACACGCCGGTGGAGGACCTGTTGTCGGTGCCTGCCATGGGCGCCGCCGCGGAGCAGATCCGCTCGCATGGGGCTACCTACGTGGTGGTCAAAGGAGGCCACCTCACCGACGTGGCCCACGATGTCGTGGCCGGCCCCGAAGGGACCACCGTGCTCGAAGCCACTCGCATCGATACCCGGAACGACCACGGCACGGGCTGTTCCCTCTCGGCGGCCATCGCCGCCAACCTGGCCCTCGGGGCGGACGGGCCGACCGCCATCAGCCGGGCCAAGGCGTTCGTGGCCCGGGGACTGGCCGGGGGTGCCTCGTGGACGCTGGGAGCCGGGCACGGGCCCATCGACCATTTCGGGTGGTCGGCCTCGCCGTAGGCTGGAGTCGTGAAAGCCCGGTACATGACCGATCCCCACGGTCCCGATGACGAGGCGGCTGCCCCGACGCCCGCGACCGCCTCGACGCCCGGGGCGGGCCCACCGCCAGAGCGCCCGGCGCCCTACGCCGGTTTCAGCATGCGCCCGGCCATGATCGTGGTCGGCCTGGCCGCCCTGATCCTCGTCGGGTTCGTTGCCATCGGGCTGGCCACCAACGGCGCCCCGGCACGGACCGATACCTCGAGGAGTATCGAGGTCGTGTCGGGCTCCTCGCTTCGTGCCGTCCGCGCCGCTCCCGCTCTCACCGCCATCACCCGGTCGGGCGAGCCACCGTCGAACATCCTCAACGCGGTCTCCCTCCCCGAGGGGTCGACCCGCGTCTCGCATCAGATCAACAGCGGCTCGGCCGGCCAGTTCGACGCCCAGATCGGTCTGCTCAGCGATGCCTCGCAGGGGGCGATCCGCACCTTCTACCTGAGCGACATGAAGGCGCAGGGTTGGCAGATCCAAGGGACCGGCCCGGCCCGCAATGACCCCGGTGCCTTCGAGGTGCTGGGCAGGAAGGCGGGCTCCGACGGCTTCTTCTGGCAGATGGGTGCGGTGGTCTCGGCCACCACCTTCGGTGCCGACGCCCCGCCGGCCGGCCAAACCGCGTTCACCGTCCGGCTCTTCCAAGTTCCCGACCCGGACTAGGCACCCGGACTAGGCAGCCACCCTCTCGCTGAGCGCCCGCTCCGGTATCTCGTCGGCGCGCTCGATCTCGCGAAAGAGATACGACCACACGAAGAAGTTGATCGGGTAGAGCAGGTAGCCGATCCGGGTGGCCGGGGCCAGCAGGGTGATCACCGCCATCACGATCCCTCCCAACGTGCAGACCTCCGCCGCCGTCCGGGGGGGGCGGCGCGAGAGGTGCCACGCCAGCACCGCACCACCCACCAAGCCGACGACCAACGGCAGCGCCCGGTGAAGGAAGGGGAAGGCGGTCACCAGGAGGTGGCCCGGAAGCGGGCTGGCCGCCGGTGAGGTGACCCCCGACAGACCGAGCGGGAACAGCACGACATTATCGAAGAAGGCCCAAGGGCCACGCAACGCGAAGGGGACCACCACCGGGCCGGCGATGACCAACATGCCGAGGAACATCATGCCGGGACGCCGCACCCCGCGGCGGTCCCGGGCGGCGAAGAGGGCCAGCGCGGCGAGCGGCCAGGCCGTGAACTTCATGGCGGAGACCACGCCGAGTACCAGGCCCGAGGCGAAGGGCTGTCGCCGCTGGGCCAGCACCATGGCCAGAAGCAGGAAGGCCACTATCGGCATGTCGTCGCCCCCCGTGGCCAACGGGAGGGCGGCGGTGGGCAAGATGGCGATCACCTGCAAGGTGCGCATCTTCCGTCGGCCGTCGGCCGGGCACAGCCAGAGGGCCACCGCCGTGAGCGCCAGGGTGGCCAGGCTGAAGAAGATGCGGGCATCGGTCAGCACAATGTCGTGATGGCGGGCACTCGGGAGCCCGAACACCGTCATGAGGGGCAGGTAGGGCAGGAAGCCCTCGTAGGTCGGCTCGCCCGGGACGCGGTAGAGGACCTTCCCGTGCGAGTTGGTGACGTTGTGATACGGGTCCTTGCCCTTGGCCACCGTCTGGCCGCCCTTCTCAATGGTGGCCACTTCCGGTTGGAAGTGCGAGCCCGGGTCTCCGTTGGAGCGCCACACCACCTCGAGAGCGAGCGGGACAGCCGTGGCGCCCACGAACACACAGACGGCGATGACCAGGCGTGGGGTCATGGGCGACCGCCAGGCGCGGCGCCGGGGCGGGGGCGTGCCGGCGGTGTTCGTGACGGTGTCAGGGCCGGCCGGCGAGTCAGGGCCGGCCGGCGAGTCAGTGCCCGCTGGCGGCCCGGCGGTGGCTTTGTGCCGCCTGACGATGGCCAGGACGGTGGAAGTCACGGTGCCGAAGATGTAGGGGCCCAGAGCCAGCTCTCCCCACTGGCGGTACAGGTCCAGCGTCGAGAAGAGGATGATGCCCAAGGCGAACGCCGTCCCCAGCCCGTACAACATGGCATCGCCCGCCGTGGGGCCGACGGAGGCAACACGGGCCAGGGCCCGTCGCATCACGCTTTGTGCAGCACCGCTCCGGGAGGGGGTGGTCGACATCTCAATGGCTACAGCCTGGCATAGGCCGGTGTGAGGCAGGTCGACGCCCTGGACCGAGGCCTCAGAGCCCGAGTTCGGTTCGGTAGAAGGCCAGTTCCTCTTCGAGGCAGGCCACCAGCGTCTCCGCTCGGCGAAATCCGTGGCTCTCTCCTTCGAAGAAGCGCACGACGCAGCGCCGTCCGGCGGCGCTCAGGGCATCGCGCAGGCGCTCAGCCTGGGCCGGCGGGACCACCGGGTCCTCGGTTCCCTGGAGTAGGAGCACCGAGCCGCCCATCTGGGCGGCCCGGTTCACTGGCGAGCGGGCCTCGTAGATCTCCCGGCTCTCCGGCAAGGGACCGATGAGACGATCCATGTAGTGCGCTTCGAAGTCGTGGGTCGAGGCCGCCAGTCCCAACAGATCGGTCACCCCGTACAGGGCAACGGCGGCGGAGAACCCCTCACCGGCGGCCAGAGCATTGAGGGCGGTCAGGCCCCCTGCACTTCCACCCCGAATACCCATTCGGCCACCGTCGACGCGGCCCGTGGCGGCCAGATGGCGGGCGGCGTCAACGCAGTCCTCGGCGTCGGCCACCCCCCACTGCCCCCAGAGCGAGCAGCGATAGGCGCGCCCGTAGCCCGTGCTGCCGGCGTAGTCCACTCGGGCCACGGCAAAACCCCGGCTGGTGAAGTACTGCATGGTGACGTCAAACCCGGATCCGGCCGACGACGTCGGGCCACCGTGACAAGAAACGATCAGAGGGGGGAGGGTGCCTTCCGGTCCCTCCGCCTCCCCCAGCTTCGGCGGGTACACGACGCCATAGACCGGACGGCCGGAGCGCCCGACCAAGTCGAACGGCTGCCCCACCGACACGTTGGCTGGTGCCAGAGCGACGGCCCGAGCGGGCCGGAGTGGGCGCGCCACTTGGCCCGTCGACGGCAGCACCCACACGTCGTCGGGCCCGTCGGCCGGTCCGCCGATGAAAGCCACGCCGTCACCGTGCCCGCACAGCGCACTGATGGAGACGCACGGCTGGGAGAGCACCTTCGGAGGCGCCTGCGAGGTGGTGATGTGCACGAGGGAGTCTCGGCCGCCCGACGTCCGGCGAGCCACCAGGGAGCCGTCGCGCATCTCGACCATTGTCGTCTGCCCGAGGACCCAGTCCGGGCCGTGAAACTCGGCCTCCTCGTCGGTCATCGGTTCGGCTTGAGGCGCGCCGGCTGTACCCGGATGGAGGTAGGGCTGCCACCAGCCCTGCCGATCCGAGACAAAACGCAGTCCCCCATCGAGCCGCCAGGCCGGTTGCCCCACCGACTCGTCCAGGCCCCCGGCCACCGCCCAGGGTGCGCCGGCGGCGGTCAGCCGCGAGGTCGCGGTGGCTGGGTCGACGACAACCTCGAGCGGGATGACGACCACGGCCGAGGAGTCCCACGGCATGTCAGGGTGGTCCCAGACCACCGTCACCAAGCGGTCGCCCGCTTCGTTCACCCGCGGGGCACCATAGAAACCATGGCCCTCGGCAACGATCGATTCGCCCGCGTTGTCGGCGCGGGTCCCCAGGGCCACCAGGCAGTGCCGGGGACTCGAGTTCCCCGGGCGGTGGGCTTCGCGCACGGCCACGACCCAATCCCCATTCCGTGTGGCGCAGAGGCCACCGTGGGCCCAGATCTCTCCCGGCGCCGGCTCACTCGAGAGCGCCCTCGGTGCAGCCGATCCCCCGTCCGTCAACCAGACCCGTTGGTCATCCAGCCGTACATAGGCGAACGCCTCCGGGCCGTGCTCCGGGCCGTGATCCGGGACGAGGCATGACGCACCACCGCCGTATTCGTGCACTCGGCCGCGAATGCTCACGCCTCGCGGCGAAAGCTCCTCCACCGCGTCCCCGGCGGACCGGACGAGCACCACACGGCCGCCTTCCGAGGGCCTCGACTCCAACCAGTAGAGCCGGACACCGTCCGAGCTCAACTCGGAGAGCGACACTCGCCCGGCTGCGGCCTGCTCCGCTCGGAGTGGCGAGGGCCAGAAGCCGAACGTAGAGCGAGTCATCGGAGCGACCGTAGCGCCCGATGCCGTCAGCGCTCGCCCTCGCGGCTCGTACAGTGGACCATGCGCTTCTCCGCATACTGCCTGTCCAAAATGGGAGAAGTCATCCGGGCGCACATCGCTGACCTCTCCGAACGCGACCTACCCGAGGGTGACGTGCTGGTCAACGTCGAGTGGTCGGCCATCAACTTCAAGGACGCCATGGTGACCCGTCCGGGGAACCGGGTGGCCCGTCAGTTCCCGTTGATCCCGGGGGTGGAGTTCACCGGCACGATCGCCGAGAGTGACGATCCGACCCTGGTCCCGGGGCGACGCGTTCTGGTGCAGGGCTACGACCTGGGGGTGGCCCATCACGGCGGGTTCGCCGGCTACGCCCGGGTACCTGCTGAATGGGTGGTGCCACTCCCTCCAGCTGTGTCGTCCCGCAATGCCGCCATCATCGGGCTGGCCGGCTTCACCGCCATCCTCTCTCTTCACCGGCTGGAACAGCATGGCCTCATTCCCGAGGACGGCCCGGTGCTGGTCACCGGTGCGTCCGGCGGGGTCGGCAGTGCCGCCGTTGCGCTCCTGGCCCATCGCGGTTTCGAGGTCGTGGCGTCGTCGGGCAAGGGGGCCGAACACGACTACCTCACGCAGTTGGGCGCGGCTCGAGTCGTGGGCCGCCAGTTCAGCCCCGACGATGGCCGCACCCTCGGGCCGCAACTCTGGGGAGGTGTCGTCGACTGTGTCGGCGGGTCCGCCCTCTCTGAGGCCCTGCGGACCGTGCGCTACGGCGGCGGCGTGGCGGCCAGCGGATTGACCGGCGGCAACGAACTGTCCTCCACCGTCTACCCCTTCATCGTCCGCGGGGTCGCCCTGTTGGGCATCGACACGGTGGCGACCCCAATTGAAGAACGCCGGGCCCTCTGGTCGACCATGGCCGAAGAGTTCCCGATGCAACGCTGCGCCGAGATGGTGAGCGAGGTCGTCGGCCTGGACGGTCTCAGTGATGCCCTGAGCAAGGTGCTGCGAGGAGCGGCCCGAGGTCGCATCCTGGTGGATCCCCGGCGATGAAGGCTGATCCAGGCACCGCGCCACCGCGCCGCGTCAGCCGCTGAAGTCCTCCGGACGAACCGTGTCGAGGAATTCGCGAAACTGTTCGGCCAGTTCGTTGACGTTCTCCTCGTCCTCTTCATCATCGCTTTCGATGGCCAAGATGATGCCTTCGGACTCCATCAACTCGTCCTGTACGAACAGCGGGGTCTCGGTGCGCACCGCCACCGCCACCGCATCCGAGGGACGGCTCGAGACGACCGCCCGCTCCTCGCCGTGGAGAAGATGCAACTCGGCAAAATAGGTCGAGGACCGGAGCTCGGTGATGATGACGCGCTCCACGCTGATATCGAGGGCACCCAACATGTCGGTCATCAGATCGTGAGTCAAAGGTCGTGGCATGGTCACCCCCTGGAGCGCATAGGCAATGGCGGTGGCCTCAGGATTGCCGATGAAGATGGGCAGCGTTCGACCCTCTCCGCCGGTTTCCTGCAGGAGCAGGACAGGAGTGTTGGACTGCAGGTCCACTCGAACGGCTCGCAACATCACTCGGACCATGATTGAAATGTAGCGCCCGAAGGCCCCTGTGTGATCAGCCCCCGACGTGGCGACGCAGAGCCGATCGCAACAAGGTGGCCCGCATGGTCTGACCCAGGGTCCCCAGCTCCTCGGCGGCACGGGTAGCCCGCTGTCGGGATTCAGGATTGCGTTGGCGCAACAAAGGGATGATGACCTGCTCAATCAACCCGATCTCCCGGTCGACGCCGGTGCGATACATGCGTAGATGGCGGGGCTCGATGCCGAATTTGCGGAAATCTGCGGCCAGGTTGGCCACGGTCAGGGCATCCTCGTCGAAAGTGGGTATTCCCGCCACGATCACCGGCTCGATCAGGCCGAAACTCTGCAGCCCGGCCAGCTCGGCCTCGGATAGCCCGCTGGCCGAGCACAGTTCGTCGCAGGTCAGGCTGGCGCCGGTGACCATGTCCGGGGTGAGCATCGGCTTGGCCGGGCCCGTTGCCCCGCGGCCCGAGCCGCCCGAGCCGCCCGAGCCGGCTCCCTTGCCGGCGTCGTCCGCCTCACTGCGGGTCGGCGCGCCTGGGGCGGTCGGCGCCCCTCCCTTGGGCCGATGGTCCGCGCCACGTGACCCTGCCCCGGCTCGAGAACCGGCATCGGCACCAGCGCCGGCCGCGCCCGCGGAACCGGCTGCCTCCGCGGCTCCGGCTGTGCCGCTCGCGCCAGCAATCGTGCCGGCCGCGCCACCAGTCGCGCCTCCCGCGCCGCCATCACGCTCACCCGCCGCGCCGTGAGGTCGCGCGGTCGGCGAAGACTCGACCGCCGCATGTTTGGCTCCGACCGGACGCGCCGGGCTTGTCTCTGAAGTACGACCCTGACTTTGACTCTCGTTCGCGACGACCGAAGGTGACGCAGCCCCGCGCGCGTTCGCCGTGCGAGCGGCGACCGACTCACTCTCGGCGGAGTGACCAGCATCGGGGACGACGTGCAGCGGCGCGCGGTCACCGGGGTTCTCGGGGATCAGCGCGGCGCGGCGCGAAGCGTCGGCCAGTATGCGCGCCATGGCTTCATTGTCCGCCTGTGCCATCTGCGCCTCGGTCCGGCCCGCCGCGGCGTTGGCGCTTCCACGCCGTTGCCCACCGGACGGCGCGCTCGGTGGGGTCGTGCGTCCGGCCGAAGATCCCACCGATCCCGCCGGCCCCTCCGCTCCCTCCGAGCCGGCGGGCGTCGAATGGGCCGGGTGGGACGCCGCCCCGTTGCGTCGCGCCGGCTCTGCCTTCGTCTCAGCTCCCGGTTCGACCTCGATGTCGCCGAGATCCCCTGCGGCCAGGCGGTCCCGGATGACCTTGAGCGGCAGGAAGTGCTCCCGCTGCTGGCGCAGGACCCAACGGAGCCGTTCCACGTCAGGTTCGAAGAACTTTCGGTAGCCCGAGGGCGAACGCTCGGGGTTGACTAGACCTTGACTCTCCAGGAACCGGATCTTGGAGATGGTGACGTCGGGGAATTCCTCCCGCAACAGCGTCAAGACATCCCCAATGGACAGGTAGGTACGGCTGCTCACTCTGGTCCAGCCACCAGGTAGACCAGCTTGAATTTGCCGATCTGCACTTCGTCGTGGGGCAAGAGCGAGGCCTTGTCAATGCGCTCCCGATTGACGTAGGTCCCGTTGAGAGAACCAACGTCCGCGATGGCAAACGTCCCATTGACTTCCTGCGTGATCTCAGCGTGGCGGCGGGAGACAGTGATGTCGTCCAGAAAAATATCGCTGTCGGGATGGCGCCCCGCCCGGGTCACCCCCGCGTCCAACACGTAGCGCGCTCCGACGTTGGGCCCCCGGGTCACGACCAGGACGCCGGAGCCGTGAGGAACTTCACCGGGCGCGAAGGCAGGGCTCTCCTCGGCACTGTCCCCATGGTCGACGGGACGCAGGGTCACGGTGGCGTCGTCGCCCCCGGCCAGTGCGTTCCCGCAGGAGGAACAGAAGTTCACACCCTCGGGATTCCTATGCCCGCAGTTATTACAGAACACGGCGAACACGGTACTCCACCCCACGGTCGCGTATCCCTGGAGCTACAAAGTGGCCCCCAACGTGCTCAACCGGCGGTCAGATCCCCGTATCCCCCGGCGTCGAGGAGGCCATCCAGCGCGGCCACGTCGGCCAGCTCCAGCTCGCAGATCCAGCCATCCCCATAGGGGTCCTGATTGATCCGCTCGGGGTTGGCCGTGAGCGATTCGTTGATGGCCGTGACGGTCCCGGCCACCGGTGCGTAGATCTCCGAGACGGACTTGGTTGACTCCACCTCGCCCAAAGGCCCGCCGGCCTCGACCGCCGCGTCCACGGCCGGGAGCTCGACGTAGACGATGTCGCCCAGCGCGTCCTGGGCGTAGTCGGTGATCCCGACGCGGGCGCGTGACCCGTCCACGCGAACCCATTCGTGCTCGGTCGAATAGCGAAGGTCGTCCGGAATGTTCATGAACGGCGACCCTATCTGAGTATCTCGTACAACCGGTCGACGTACTCCTCGGTGAGCCGCGCCGAGCCGGCCCAGTCGTCCCCCTCGGCCCAGATATGCGTCGACGGCTCTTCGGGGTCGGGCACCACCAACACCCATCCGTCCAGCGTCCGTACCTTGATCCCGTCGACCAGAAGCACCTCACGCTCCTCATCGACCATCTGTTCCATGAGCGTGCGCATGACCAGGCCCTTTTGTTCGAAAGGCGTCTCCACCTCGGAGTGGAGGATGGGGATTTCGGGGACCCGCTTGACCACGTCGGCCAGGGATTCTCCGGCCCGCCCCAGCAGGGCGATCAGCTCCACGAGGGCGGCGGCGGCATCGAAGGAGGGGAGGAAGGCGGGGAAGATGTAGCCCCCCTCCTGATCGGCCGCGAAGACCACGCCGCCCGACGCCGCCGCCTCCATGAGGCCCGACGGAGAAAGTGCCGTGGCGAGCACCTCGGTGCCGCGAGCGGCACACAATTCCTCGGCCTGCGTGCTGGTGGTCACCGGAAGGGCCACCCGCGCCCGGCCCACGACTGCGGTGATCAGCTCCAGGTACGCCATGAGTGCTTCGTCGTTGGTCAGGACCCGCCCGGTGCCATCGACCAAAGTCAGGTGCTCACCACCGGCGTCGATCACCGCGCCCAAGTCAGCCCCCGAACCGCGCACGGTATCGGACACCCGACCCGTGCTGGTGTTCAGTTCAACCGCAATCATGCCGGGGGTCTGCGCGTACGGGTTGATGCTCAACACATCCGCGCCGACCTTGGCGAGCAGGTTGGGCATCACGAAGCTGCCGGCCCCGTACGAGAGGTCGAGCACAAGTTTCAGATCGCGCCGGGGTACGGCGCGCAGGCCGAACGCCTCGACCAGGTCTGCCGTGTAGTGCTCCACGGCCCGCGGGGAGAACTCGATATCGCCAATGTCCCCGGCCGTGACGCGGCGAAACTCCTCGCGGTGGTACAGCCGCTCGATACGTCGCTGGTCATTCTCCGAGAGGTCCAGTCCCTGCTCGTCGAAGAAGCGGATGACGACGGACTGGGGATCGTTTGGACTCAGGCGCACGGTCAGGCCCGCCTGGCTCCCCCGGGTCCGGATGTGGTGGCGGGTCACCGGAATGGTCGCCACCTCGAGGTCGGTGACGTTCACCCCGACCGCGTTGCAGCCGACCATCAGGGCGCGCTTGAGCACCCGGGCGGCCCGGCTGGTGTCGCGCGAGGTGGTGATGAAGGCGCCCTTCTCGAGGGTCGAGGCCCAGGCCTTAGCCAGGCGGACGGCCAGCTCGGGGCTGACGTCCACGTTGGCGATGCCGCTGACGCCCTCCCGGCCGAAGAGCGTCCGGGCCCCGCCCGACTCCCACACGATGGAGGAGTTCACCTGGGCCCCGGCTTCGACCACCTTGTAGGGGTAGACCTTCACGTCGCCCCGCACGGCGGCCTCGGCCCCGATGAGGCAGCCCTCCCCCACCACCGAGCCCGGCTCGCACCTGGCACCGTGGCGCAGGTCGCAGGACCGGCCCAGCACCGAACCCTCCACCCGCGCCGACGGCCCCAAATAGGCGTTCTCCCCGATCACCGAATGCCGGACCTCGGCCCGCTCGGCCATCCGCACGTTGGCCCCGAGGGTCGTATAGGACCCCAGCACGGCGTCCTGGTCGATGGTGCAGTTCTCCCCGATGAAGGCCGGGCCGTCGATGCGGGCCGATGGATCGACCGATGACCCCTTGCCCAGCCACACGCCCGGGCGCAGCTCGAAACCCGTCATGTCGACCTCGACCTTGCCGTCGAGGATGTCCTGGTGCGCCTTGAGGTAGGCGGCCGTGGTCCCGACGTCCTCCCAGTAGCCGTCCGCCACGTAACCGAAGACGGCCTTCCCTGCGTCGAGGGCAGCGGGGAACACCTCAGAGGAGAAGTCGACGGAACGCCCCTCGGGGATCAGGTCGAAGATCTCAGGCTCGAGCACGTAGATGCCGGTGTTGATGGTGTCGCTGAACACCTGTCCCCACCCCGGCTTCTCCAAGAAGCGCTCGACGCTGCCATCCTCGCGGGTGATGACGATGCCGAATTCCAACGGGTTGTCGACGGCGCACAGCGCCAGCGTGGCCAACGCGCCGCTCTTTTCGTGGAACTCCACCACTGCGGTCAGGTCGATGTCGGTCAGGACATCACCGGAAATGACCAGGAAGCGTTCGTCCAATTCGTCGCGTGCGTTGCGCACCGAACCGGCCGTACCCAAGGGCGTCTCCTCGGTGGCGTAGACCATGCGCACTCCGAGCTCGGATCCGTCGCCGAAGTAACTGCGGATGGCGTTGGGCAGGAAGGCCACGGTGACCACGATGTCGGTCACGTCGTGTCGTCGGAGCAAGGAGACGATGTGCTCCATCATCGGCCGGCCGACCAGCGGCAACATCGGCTTGGGCAGGTTGGAGGTCTGCGGGCGCAGACGGGTGCCCTCGCCACCGGCCATGATGACGGCCTTCATTCGGTGCTCGCGGTCATACCGTGCTCGCGGTCATACCGTGCTCCCGGTCCGCTCGGTGCGATCGGCGCTCCGCCGGGCCGCCCTCCCCTGCCGCAACGCCATACGGGCGGGGGGCACATAGCTGGCCGCGGCGATCCAGGCCAGGGTCAGTCCGATCCCGCCGATGATCCACACCGCCACCCGCAGATCCATCTGCCAGCCGGCGGTGCCGTAAGTAAGCAGGAACCCCGGGTAGGCGGTCATGAGGGCGAATGTGCCCGCCTTGCCCACCCACAACACATCGATCCGCGCCGCGCCCAGTGAGGCCAGCAGCAGCACCATGAGCGAGACCAAGATCTCCCGGGCGATGGTGGCGAAGCCGAACCACAACGGCACGGCGTGGTAGATCATGACCGAGATGACCGCGGTCCCCACCAGGATCCGGTCAGCCGCCGGGTCGAGCACCTTCCCGAGTGTCGAGACCTGGTGGTAGCGCCGGGCCACGTGGCCGTCGATCCAGTCCGTGGCCCCGAGCGCCGCCAGAAGGATGGCGGCCAGTATCTGGCGGTGATCGGCGAAGAGCAGCCAGAGGAACAGGGGGATACAGAGGAGGCGCACCAGCGTGATGACGTTGGGCGCGGTCAGAATCCGGTCCAGACCCGCTTCTTCGTCCACCCCGCCAGTGTACGGGGCCGCCTCGCCCGTCCCAGGTCCCGGTGTGCCAGAGTTGCCCGATGCCTCGCTTCGAACCGTTCCGTGGCCTGCGATATGCCGCGCTTTCCACGCCCATCGCCCAGGTGATCGCCCCGCCCTATGACGTGATCACCTCGGCCGAACGGGTGCGATTGGCTTCCCGACACATCGCCAACGCCGTCCTGGTCGAGTTGCCCGAACCTGATCTGGCCGCTGGCATGGACCGCTACGCCGTGGCCAAGGCCCTCTTCTCCCGCTGGCAGGAGGGCCTCCTCCGCCCCGATCCCACGCCGTGCCTCTACCCCTACCGGATGACCGATACGGCCGGGCGCACCTCCACCGGCGTCATCGGTGCCCTGGGGCTGGCCCTGCCGGGTCAAGAGACCGACATCCTGCCCCACGAAGAGACGATGCCCAAGGCCAAGAGCGACCGGCTCGAACTCCTCCGAGCCACCCGGGCGAACCTCTCCCCCATCTGGGGCCTCTCTATGACGAAGGGCCTGACCGCCACCTTCGATCCGAGCGACGACGAGCCGGTGGCCGACGCCTACGACGACGACGGCGTGCGCCACCAACTGTGGGTGCTCGATGATGCAGACTCCATCGCCGCGGTGACCGAGGCCGTCGACACCTCACCGGTGGTCATCGCGGACGGCCATCACCGCTACGAGACGGCCCGCACCTACCAAGCCGAGTGCCGGGCCGCCAACGGCGACACCCCGGGCCCGCACGACCTCGTGATGGCCCTCATCACCGAACTGGCCGACGACCAACTGACCGTTGGCGCCATCCACCGCACCATTGCTGGGCTCCCGGAGGACTTTGACCTCATCGAGGCCTTCTCGGCCTGGTTCGACGTGGTGCGTGCGGGTACGGCCGATGACCGGACCCTCGCCGCTCTGGCCGATTCCAACTCCCTGGTGCTGATCGCCGGCGGGAACGCGCATCTCCTTCTCCCGCACGACGAGACCGCCATCGCGGCCGGCAACGACCTCGATTCCAGCCTGGTCGCCGTGGTCCTGTCCCATCTTCCGCCCCACGACCTGGCCTACCGGCACAGCGTCCGCGAAGCCACCGATGCGCTGCGGGACGGCACGGCCCAGGCGGCCATCTTGTTACGGCCGGTGACCGTGGCGCAGATATCGGAGTGGGCCGGCGAGCGACGCCGCATGACGCCGAAGACGACCTACTTCAGCCCCAAGCCCCGCACCGGCATGGTGTTCCGCTCCCTGGACGCGTAGGGCTCTTCGGCTTTCAACGGCGTCCGGCGGTCCGGCGGTCTGCCCACGTCCGTGCTCGCGAGAGGTACCTCGCCCGGCACGGCGCATCGGGAGGTGTGGATAACGGTCTCGGGACACACGGGACATAATTGCCGAACGGGTGGTCCGACACTCGATTCGAGGAGGATGGATGCGAGTATCCGGAGTTGTTGCGAATCTTCCAGTTGACGACATTGCAGCGGCCCGTGACTTCTACACGGATTACCTCGGGTTGAGCGTCGAGGGATTCAACCTCGGGTGGGTCGCCCATTATCAATCTCCGGACGGAGAGGCCCACGTCCAGCTCGTGACCCGCGACGCGAAAGCGCCTCGGGATTCAGCCATCTCGGTCCATGTCGGCTCCGGGATTGAAGAGGCGTACGAGGAGGCCAAACGGCGCGGGTTCGAGATCGTCTACCCACTCACCCAAGAGTCGTGGGGTTTGCGCAGATTCTTCGTTCGGGCTCCCGATGGCAATGTGATCAACGTCACGAGCCACCCCGAATAGGTTCATCCGGCCGCATCTCCGTCGGAGGGGTCCACCCCCTAAGGCCACACGCCGGAGTTGGACCGAGTAGAGGACCAGGGACTGAGGCGGTCCACGAGTGGGCTCACTGGAGGCGCTGGAGGTCGACGTGAGCGGGACCTACAGTACTGAGATATGCCCGCCTTGACGTGGATCACTCAACACAAGCTGTGGACGCTAGGCATCGGGTTCGTCACCCTGGTCACCCTGATCGTGGCGGTCGCTGCCGGGTTCTGGTATTTCGTGCTCCGCACTCCCCGGACTCAAGTGAATCTGGCCCAGGCTCTCCGCCAGTATCGCCTAGATCAGAAGACTGGGGGCGCCAGAAGTGCGGGCCTTCCGTCGTCCGGGGTCTACCGTTACCGCACATCGGGAAGCGAACACTTGAGCATCGGCGACATCAGTCGTTCCTTCCCCGCTGCTTCAAACATGATCGTGACCGACGGTGCCGGCTGCGCCACCATGAAATGGGATCCCCTGGAGCAGCACATGGAAGGGTTGGTGGAGTGTTCAAACGAGAACGGGACCCTCGGTATTAAGGCCGTCGTGTCGTACGAGCAGATTGCCGGGACGCAGACGACGAGCGTCATCGACTGTCCGGCCGGGACGTATTTCGTACCGCCCCATCCCTCTATCGGCGAGAGATGGCGCACGACGTGCCATTCGCCTGGCGAGACCGTCGAGTTTTCGGGCCAGGTCATGGGCAAGTCGTTCGTCAACGTTGGGGGAGGCGCCGTGCCCGCGCTGCGGACACGCCTCACCCTCTCCTTCTCCGGCTCGCAGTCGGGCACCAACCCCAATACCTACTGGATCTCCCTGCAAAACGGCCTCATCCTCCGCCAGCTGGAGACGGTTGACGTCTCGCAGGCGAGCGGTCCGCTCGGGGCGGTGCACTACACGGAGCGGATGGCAATCGCCCTCGACTCGGTGGTTCCTACTCGCTGACCGCTCACCGCTCACCTTCGCCGGCGTGATCACTGGGCGTCGCTCACTCCAAGGTGTGGTCGCCCGAGGGTGACGTGAAACTCTCGGATCCCTCCTCACCATCCGACCCCCCACCGCCAATCGACGCTTCGGTTTGTGTGTCCTGCTGCTGCCAGGGTCGGAGATAGGCCAGCCATACCGCCACCCCGGCGAACAAGGTGCCGCACAGGATCCAGCCCAGAGCCGTCGTGCCCACGCCGACGTATTTGAGGCCTGAGGCAAAGATCACGAAGGTGATGGCCGGACGTATGTAGCGATCCGGCGCCCGAGACGACAGGAAGGAACCAGCCAAGACCCCCGGCACGCTCCCGATGATCAGAGAGGCCGTGACGGAGAACTCGACGTGGCCGAAGACCAGAGAACCCAGTTCGGCGGCGAGGGTGAGCGGCACGGCCTGGGTCAGATCGGTCCCCACCCAATTGATTCGCTCCCAGTATGGGATACAGAAAGAGCAGGAACACGATCATCAGGGATCCCGAGCCCACCGAGGTGATGCCCACGACCACACCGCCCACCATCCCGATGACCACTGTCGACACCGGCTTCACGGTCAGGTCACGAACGAGTCGTGGGGCCCGGACAGCGTCCTTGAAGGGCTGAGTCCCCAGGCGAGAGGCGACCCTGGTGCTGGAGGGCGTCGACCACAACGTTGTGGTGCCTACGACCACAGCAGGGGCCTCGGTCTCGGTCTCGGTGATGGAATGTGTCCGCTTCGGTGCCGAGCGAATCGTCACCGGAAAAGTGGGACTAGTCGACCGTCCAGCTAGATCCCGAGCGCAGCAGCGCGGCGACGTCGCCCAGGCCACGCTTCTCCTGGGTCTGCACGATCTGCTCGGACATCTGCGCCCCGTACTCGGGCCGTTCGACGGCTCGGAACACGCCGATCGGCGTCGGCTCGTAGGGGCCCTGGGCCAGGCGCGACAGGGCGAAAGCCAGACTCGGGTCCGCTCTGTTCTCGTCGTGCACGAGCAAGGAATCGGTGCCGGCGTCGGCCACCGAGACGATCTCGAGGCGCCCATCCGACCGCTGGATGACCCCGCGCTCCTCACCTTCGGGGCCGAAGGTGATGGGCTGGTTGTGGGCCAGGGGGATGAGCATGCTCGGACGATTGTCACGACTGGTGATCTTCTCGAAGGCACCGTCGTTGAAGACGTTGCAGTTCTGCAGTACCTCGACGAACGCCGCTCCGTTGTGCTGGTGCGCCCGGCGGAAGGTCTCCTGCATGTGGGCCCGGTCCATGTCGTGGGTGCGGGCCACGAACGAAGCCTCGGCACCCAGGGCCAGGCTGACCGGGTTGAACGGTGTGTCGAGTGAGCCGAAGGGGGTGGACTTGGTCACCTTGGCCACTTCGGAGGTCGGCGAGTACTGGCCCTTAGTCAGCCCGTAGATCTGGTTGTTGAACATCAAGATGTTCACCCGCACGTTGCGCCGCAGGGCGTGGATCAGATGGTTCCCGCCGATGGAGAGGGCATCGCCGTCCCCCGAAATGACCCAGACGTCGAGATCGGGGCGGCTGGTGGCCAGACCGGTGGCGATGGCGGGCGCCCGCCCGTGAATCGAGTGCATGCCATAGGTGTTCATGTAGTACGGGAACCGGGCGGCGCAACCGATACCCGACAGGAAGACCGTGCTCTCACGGCGCACGCCGAGGTCGGGCATCATCATCTGGACGGCGGCGAGGATGGAGTAGTCGCCACAGCCCGGACACCAGCGCACTTCCTGGTCGCTGCTCCAGTCCTTGCGCGTGGTCACCGGTACGGCGGTCGTCGTCATCACATTCCTCCGAGCAGCGCAACGATGGCTGCCTCGATCTCTCCGACACGGAAGGGCACGCCCTGCACCTTGTTGTACGACTGGGCGTCGACCAGGAAGTCCGCTCGCAGGATGCGGCTGAGCTGTCCCAGGTTGATCTCGGGCACCAGAACCTGGGTGTAGCGATCGAGCACCTCCCCCAGGTTGGACGGGAACGGGTTGAGGTAGCGCAGGTGGGCGTGGGCCACCTTCATGCCTCGGGCCCTCACCCGTTTCACCCCCGCGGCCACGGCGGCATAGGTCGAGCCCCAGCTCACCAGCAGGAGTTGGGCGTCGCCCGTCTCGTCGTTCACTTCGAGGAGCGGGATGTCGTCGGCTATGCCGGCGATCTTGTTCCGACGCAGGTGCACCATGAGCTCGTGGTTGACCCCTTCGTAGTCGACGTTGCCGCTGCCGTCGGCCTTCTCGAGGCCACCGATGCGGTGCTCGAGGCCCGGCAGGCCCGGCGGGGCCCACGGGCGGGCCAGCGTCTCGGGGTCCCGGATATAGGGCCAGAAGCTGGCCGTGCCGTCGTCGTCGATGTGATTCGGCTCCGAGGCGAAGGCGGGGTCGATCGGCTCGAGGGCGTCGACGTCGGGCAGGCGCCACGGCTCGGCCCCATTGGCCAGGTAGCCGTCGGAGAGCATGATCACCGGCGTGCGGTACTTGACGGCCAGCCGGGTCGCTTCGATGGCGACGGCGAAGCAGTCGCTCGGGTTCTGGGGCGCGATGATCGGCAGTGGGGCCTCGCCGTGACGCCCGTACATGGCGTGAAGCAGGTCGGCCTGCTCGGTCTTGGTCGGCAGCCCGGTCGAGGGCCCGCCCCGCTGCACGTCGACGATGAGGAGCGGCAGTTCGAGGTTGATGGCCAGCCCGATGGTCTCGGACTTGAGATCGAGCCCGGGTCCGCTGGTGGTGGTCACGCCGAGAGAGCCGCCGAAGGCCGCCCCCAGGGCCGCGCCGATGCCGGCGATCTCGTCCTCGGCCTGGAAGGTGCGGATACCGAACTCCTTGCGCCGGCTCAGCTCGTGGAGGATGTCCGACGCCGGCGTGATGGGGTAGCTGCCGAGGAACAGCGGCAAGCCGGCCAGGCGGGAGGCCGTGATGAGACCCCAGGCCAGCGCCGAGTTGCCGGTGACCTGGACGTACTCGCCCGGCTCGAAGGTGGCGGGCCGCACCTCGTAATTCGACTCGAACAACTCCGCCGTCTCGCCGAAGTCGAAGCCGGCTCTGAAAGCCCGACGGTTGGCCTCCGCCACCTGGGGCTTGGAGCCGAACCGCTCGGTAATCCATTCCAGGGTCGGGTCGATGGGACGGGTGTAGAGCCAGCTGACCAGGCCCAGGGCGAAGAAGTTCTTCGACCGCTCGGCGTCGCGGGGCTTGACCCCGGCTTCCTTGCACACCTCTTGGGTGATGGACGTCATCGGCACCTCGTAGACCGTGTAGGCCCCCAGCGAGCCGTCGCTCAGGGGGTTCTCGGCGTAGCCGGCCTTGGTCAGGTTCCGCTCCTCGAAGGCATCGCTGTTGACCAGGAGGATGGTCCCCTTGGCCATCAGGTCGAGGTTGGCCTTGAGGGCCGCCGGGTTCATGGCCACCAGGACGTTGGGGGCGTCGCCCGGAGTCAGGATGTCATGGTCGGAGATGTGCACCTGGAACGCCGAGACGCCGTTCAGGGTGCCCGCCGGGGCCCGGATCTCGGCCGGGAAGTCCGGGAACGTCGACATGTCGTTGCCGAAATGGGCGCTCGATGTGGTGAACCGGTCCCCCGTGAGCTGCATGCCGTCGCCGGAGTCCCCGGCAAACCGGACAATGACCTGGTCAAGCTGCTCTGTCTGCTGCGTACCCGATGCCACGGACTGCCTCATCTCGTTCGTCGCGGCCCTCGTCGTACCCGGGATCACTCCGTCGGGCCTCCTGCACCCCTGCGTTTCAGGGACGCATCTCGATTCGGCCGTATGTCTCGTTCGGGCATCCAGCCTACCCGCCGGGTGCCGACGCTCCTGGACAGGGCCGCCGGCGGGCCTCCCCTTTCGCCGGGTGGCGAAGGGACGGCAATAGGGCGGCAACGGGGGCGGCAACGGCGCCGCGACGACTGGGCGACGGCCCAGGCCACGTCGATCTCCCCAGGCCTCGGCCTTGTCCGGACCCTGGCCCACGGCCTGACCCAGGCGCCCGGTGGAGCGTCAGGCGATGGTGACCTCGGGGTTCAGATAGACGTCCTGAACGGTGCGGATCAGGGCGGCGCCCTCGTCCAGTGGACGCTGGAAGGCCTTTCGCCCGACGATGAGCCCGGTGCCGCCGGCCCGCTTGTTGATCACTGCGGTGCGCACGGCCTGAGCCACGTCGCTGTCGCCCTTGGAGTCGCCACCGGAGTTGATGAGGCTGATCCGTCCGGCGTAACAGTTGACGACCTGCCAGCGGGTCAGGTCGATGGGGTGATCGGTGGTGAGCTCGTCGTAGACCAACGGGTCCGTTCGGCCGAAGCCGACGGCCGTGTAGCCGCCGTTGTTCTCGGGCTGCTTCTGCTTGATGATGTCCGCCTCGATCGTGACGCCCATGTGGTTGGCCTGACCGGTGAGGTCGGCGGAGAGCTCGTAGTTGACCCCGTCCTTTTGGAAGGCCGAGTTGCGGAGGTAGCACCAGAGCACGGTGAACAGGCCTAGCCGGTGCGCCTCCGCGAAGGCCTCCGACACCTGCTGGAGCTCACGGTCCATGTCGTCGGAGCCGAAATAGATGGTGGCGCCTACGCCCACGGCGCCGAGGTCCGACGCCTGGCGGACCGAGCCGAACATGATCTGGTCGTACGTGTTGGGCACGTGCAAGAACGCGTTGTGGTTGAGCTTGCAGATGAAGGGGATGCGGTGCACGTAGCGGCGCGAGACCATGCCGAGCGTGCCCAAGGTCGTGGCCACGGCATTGCATTCCCCCGCCAGCGCCAGTTCCAGCAGGTTGGCCGGATCGAAATAGGCGGGATTCTTGGCGAAGCTGGCCGCACCCGAGTGCTCGATGCCCTGATCGACCGGCAGAATGGAGAGATACCCCGTGCCTCCCAGCCGACCGTGGTTGTACAACGTGCCCATGTTCCGCAGCACGCTCGGCGAACGGTCGCTGTCACTGAAGACTCGGCTGAGGTAGTCGGGTCCGGGCAGGACGAGGCCTTCGGAGGGAAACGCCTTGGCACTGTGCCCGAGCAGGGAATCTGCCTCGTCGCCCAGCAGGTCATGGAGGTTGGGGCTCATGCCTCCAGCCTAACGGAGCCACCGCGGCCGCTTCCGAGCGAGGCCGTGCCGACGATGAGCCAGGGGGTGCGCCGCCGATGCGGCCCAGGTTGCTGGTCGCGGCCCGGGCGACGCCAGCACGACGCCAGCACTGCCTACAGTGAAATCCGAGGAGTCGGGGTATTTGTACAGGGGACCGCCCGATAGACCCACCGGACCATCCGGCGTGACCCGGGTCCACGTTGCAGCACCATGAATCGCACCACAATGGGTCGCATCACAATGAGAAGAGCGACAGCATGCAGGTACTAGAAGCCAGGGGCAAGCCCGTCCGTCGGGGGCGTCGCATCGCTCTCGCGGTGATCGGCGTGGTTGTCCTGGTTGCGGTGGTGGGCGGTGTGGCGTACGCGTTCGGCAAGAAGACCACGCCCACCTCGCCGTCGAAACAATCGAGCTCAGCCTCGGGCACTCCCAGCGCCAACGCGGCACGTGATGTCGCACCGCTGGCGGTGACCACATCCACGCCGGCCGCCGGTGCGACGAATGTGCCCTCGAACTCACCCATCACCGTGAAGTTCTCCAAGCCGATCTCGCTCGGTGCAGCGATGCCGACGCTGGCCCCGCCAGTCTCGGGCACCTGGGCCCAACCGACCCCGACCACGCTCCAATACAACCTGACCGCTCCGCTGATCCCCTTGACCAACGAGGTTCTGACCGTACCGAGCGGAACGGCCGGCCTCCGCGGTCGCAACGGCAGTGCGTTGTCGAAGCCCATGTCGATTGCCTTCAAGGTGGCTGACGGCAGCACCCAGCGGCTTCAGGAGCTCCTGGCTGGGCTCAACTACATGCCCGTCTCATTTACGCCAACCGGGCCTGCGCCGGCGGCACAGGACATGACCCAACCCCAAGCCGGTTCTTTTGCCTGGCGTTGGCCCAACCTCCCCCTCGACTCGTCCTCAACGTGGGCACCGGGTAGCGAGGACATCATCACCAGGGCGGCCGTGGAGTCGTTCCAGAATCAGAACGGACTGACGGTCGACGGGTTGGCCGGACCGGCGGTGTGGACCACCTTGCTGAACGACGTGGCCGCACAGAAGGTGGATCCCACGCCCTACATCTACGTGCTGGTCTCGAAGAACCTGCCGGAGACCCTGACGCTCTACAACAACGGCGCGGCCCAGTACTCCAACATCCCGGTCAACACCGGCCTTCCGGGGGCGGACACGGTCGATGGGACCTATCCGGTGTTCGAGCACGTGACGGCATCGAGGATGGCGGGCACCAACCCGGACGGGTCCACCTACGACGACCCCGCTGTCCCCTGGGCCAGCTTCTTCAACGGCGGCGACGCACTGCACGGCATGCCGCGGGCCACCTACGGCTCACCGCAGAGCAACGGTTGCGTCGAGATGAGCGTCGCCGATGCCCAGACGCTCTGGCCCCTCACGCCCGTGGGGACGCTGGTCACCGTCATAGGCCCCGCCTCGTAGCGCTCCCCTTCCAGGGACGGGGACGGGGACGGCGCGTGGGTGAGAGAGCAGCGAATCAGG
>Ga0066790_10000108_pt1 | contig 24640 bp, 23 predicted proteins | sample OrgsoiDNA2013050_FD_70963 | JGI IMG/M metagenome (GOLD analysis project Ga0066790, IMG submission 70963) | Permafrost soil microbial communities from the Arctic, to analyse light accelerated degradation of dissolved organic matter (DOM) -... | ecosystem: Environmental > Terrestrial > Soil >...
GACACCATCCCGCGTTGTGTGTAACGAGTTCCCTTCTCAAAGCGGCGTGATTGAAGAGATAATACAAGCATAGATCGTTCCTTTGGAACAAGTCAGTCATTTCTTGAAAAGGAGAAAACTATGCCTGTATCCAAGAAAAAGAGTACCACATCAAACGCTGATCCTTTCACGCCAGAGCAAGCATCCCCATTGTTGCCAGAACAGCACACGTTCCATGAGCATTTGCGTGCGTTGACGCGTAGTGCAGTACGTGTGGTGATTGAAGAAGTCATGCGCGAGGAACTCAAGCAGTTTCTAGGAGCCGCGTGGGGCGAGTGCACGCCCGAACGCAAAGGCTATCGCAATGGGACGTACACGCGCGATCTGGCCACCTCAACAGGCCCCATCGAAGATCTTGAGGTTCCCAGAGATCGAGAAGGACGCTTCCAGACCCAGGTGTTTGACCGCTACAGCCGCTACGAGCCTCAAGTCGCTGAAGGGTTAACGCAGATGTTTGTCGCTGGAGTCAGCACGCAAAAAGTGGGCGATGTGGCCCAAACGCTGATGGGAGTGGCTCCCAGTGCCAGCACAGTTAGTCGCCTCAATCAGACCCTGACTCAACAATTTGAGACCTGGCGCGAGCGTCCACTTCTCACGCACTATCGCATCCTGTACCTCGATGGCATCCATTTCACGGTGCGGCATGGAGAAAAAACCGATTCGACCATCATCTTAACGGCACTCGGCGTCGACCTGGAGGGCAACAAAGACGTGCTGGCATTACGGGCATGTGCAGAAGAAGATAAAGACGGATGGGGTTGCGTCTTACAAGACCTGCGCCGTCGTGGGGCAACACAGATGGATTTAATTGTGACCGATGGGCATGAGGGACTGCTTTCAGCAGTCTCGGCGCTTTTTACGGCAACGCCACGTCAGCGCTGCTTGGTCCACAAACAGCGTAATGTGATGAACGCTATTCCTCATCGTGAACGCAAGGACGTGGCAACAGAACTGGCAGGGATCTGGACGCAAGAGAAAAAAGAAGATGCCGTGCTCAATTTGACCGCCTTCAAAGTCAAGTATCACCAGCGTTACCCCGAAGCCGTGCGAAGCCTGATAGACGATGAAGAGCATCTCTTGACATTTTATGCGTTTCCACCGGTGATGCATCGCTACATTCGCAGCACCAACGCCATTGAAAGCTTCTTTAGCAATGTCCGGCAACGCACCAATCAGATTGATGCCTTTACGACAGAGACGTCGTGTCTAACAATTGTCTGGGCTGCAATGCGGGCAATTCACCTGCCACGCATCCCTGTCAACTAAGCGTTCAGCGCGGATTATTGTTGGCGTACTAGCAACCAACCGGAAAAGGGTGGCTCAAGAGGGGCGCTGTTTTCAGCCCTTCCTGTGTAACTAAAACGTGATATGCTCCTTCGAAAAGAGGGATGTTGTATCTGCTCATGCTACGTCTCTGCCGTTTTTCCAGCCTGTCACATCCTTTGGACCAGGTGACTCCATCTCCGATTTCTGCTTGTTTGTTGGCTGTTTACGAGTACACACAACGCGGGATGGTGTCTATGCTTGCTCCCATTACGACGTGGTGGATTATTTTGCATCTGCTGCTCGTACCACTTTTTGCACTGATGGGTTGGGCTATTTTCTTGTTGATTGAAAATATACATAGCTTTGCTGCTACCCTCAGTCGCTACGCCACTATAGTGTACATTTCCTTCGCGATTGCGTTCGATTCCGCTGTTGGTCTTACTAGTGGTATCCTTGTCGACAACGCAGCAGCTCGTCCTGCTTCCGAACAGGGCGTGATACAGCACGCGTTGCTTGAAATTTTCTCTAATCCTGCTATTATTATGAGTAATTTTATGGTAACTCTATCTGGAACAATCGCCATTTGTGCTGCTGCTTGGTCTCTTGCACACGTTGGTGTTCCCCGTTTACCACTCATTATTTTACTAGGGACAGTCTTATCAACCTACTCACATGCACTTCCATTTGGACCTCTTGGAAGCGCATGTTTTTTCCTTGCAGCCTTATGGATAGAACTTGTATGGAGTAAACAACTTCAAAAAGAGGGCGAGGCCAACTCACAAGGAAAGTATCACTTCACCTTACCAGAAGGAGTTGTGCAAGGACAACATCATCCTCCACGTGATCCAAGCGTAAAGTAAGAAGGTCTGTAAACCTCAAATAGGAACTATTTTCTTTTCGCCTAAACACAGTTTCTGCTCCATTACTACTCGCCTCCGAGAGTCCAGAAGCGATAAGCGTTGTCGCATATTCTCGTAATGCATCTCCTGTACTCAAAGAGATACCTGTTTGTCTATACACTTCAACCGCACTACTTGCCAACACGGACGCTTCCTCTGTCCTGTTAAGTTTTACCAGGCACTTGGCCATCCAGAGGTTAATTTCTGCGAGTAACAACGCTGCATCAATGTTGTTTTCTATAAGACCATCTCTTGCTTGATAATATCGTCGTAGCGCGGAACCATAATAACCTAGAGTATAGTCGAGATTTGCCAGATTAATTTCTGAGTTAATAAACATGCTGGTCTCTCCGAGCAGGCTAAAGGCGGCCTGTGCCTCCTGTTCAAGTTGATATGCCTGTTCAAACTCACCAACCCAGGTTAAAGTTATCGAATAACTCACTTTTGCCAGAGCTATAGCACGCTTGATAAAGACCTCTCCTTGATCCTTCAAGCCAGGATAGATTGCTAGCATCCTTTTATATAGTTCAAGAGCTTCTTCATAGCGGCCTACCTATTTATAAATTGCTGTATTGTGATCGATAACACAGGCCCAGTATGGTTCACCGAGACGCACAAAAGTATCACGGGCACGCTCAGCTTCCTGTAATGCTTCCTCAACATCTCCAAGCCAGGCACAAGATAGAATCCAACTCACACGGCTACGTCCCCAGTTTCCTTCATCACCCAGGAGTAAGAATTCTTCACCTGCTGCATCTAGGCAATCTATTGCAGCTTTATGTAGTCCAATGACTCTCAAAACATCCCCTTTTGCCTTAAGGCCAAGCGCATGAGAAGGCTTGTGCTGCACACGTTCACCAAAGAAAATGAGCAGCTCGGCCATCTTGAGAGAGATGGAGGGGTCAGTGTAGAGTTGGTTCAGCGCTTCGTTCTCAAGCAATGCAGAGATAGCCGCAGAGTCGCTTAGCTCTGCAATATGCTCTTGAATGTATGTTTTGCCTTCTTCAAGACCTAGATCGCGCAGGGTTGGTAGGAATTGTTGTTCATCCATCTGTAGCTTTGGCAATGGTAAACCTCCCCCAGGAGCGTAGATAACGCTGTTTCTAAATGTGCGCACCTGCTGAAATTTACGCCTGGCAGGCTTTTTCCTTTACAAATAACAGGACAAAGAGCATATGATCAATAAGCATTATGCTATATACAATCCTTCCACGACGAGTTCGGTGTTGGGTAAGTGAATGATAGCGATATAGTTCCCTGGCAGGATAGGGGAGAAGGCGAAGTTCCCCAACTCCTCCACTGTAGTAAACATAACAGGTTTCTCAGTGGACTTATTAAATTGCACCCTCTCATTGCCATCCAAAGTAGGTGTGTGGTAGAGGTCTGCTACCACGCCTTCCAGTGCTTTGAGTTGTTCCATGGTGAAGTTTTCAAAAAGACCGATCAATTTCATGTTGTTATTATCTGTGCGGGAGAGTTGGAACAAGAGATTGAAGTCCTCTGCCTGATACTGCCGAGACCATGCTGTGGCAGAAGGGTCCTGGCGCAAGATCATTTCTGATTTTTGTATGATCGGTTGAGCGACAAAACGTTTCAGCACCTGTAAAGCCGCCTCCTGGAAGGCGCGATTCTCTGGCTCTGGGAAAGGAGTGAAGTGAGCAATCTCCTGGCGAAGCATACGGACTTCGTCCATACAGAGGGGACACTCTCGCAGGTGTTCGTCGATGGTAAACACTTCATCGGTCGAGAGCATATCAGCACAATAGAGTGTGAGTTGCGTCGCATTCGGGCATTGGATGCGATACAGCTCAGAGAGGAGCATATTGTTTATCTGCTTATAATCTGAAAGCCTCTGCTGGCAGGTTGAACACTGCTCAAGGTGTCGCTTCCTGTTCTCACTGAGAGTTCCTTCACCAAAAATATACCTGAGCAATTCTTCGTCATCAGGTGCTATTGGATCAGGGCAATGTATCATCATCTCCTCCTTTATTTAAGCGCATTGTGTTCCACTCCACGTACTTGTTTACCTGAAAAGCACCTTTGGCGTATCTACGTAAACGTTCGTGCCCCTCATTTTTGTATAGCCATAAATACAAAGCGAGAACGCAGATACACTCAGCTATGCGACTTCTCATTCTTCATAACTGATCTTCCAGCGAATGATATTCGCATTCGCCTTAGCCGATCGAGAGCATTTCTAGTCAGACGATACACCTCTTTCTCGTCTGAGAATTCTCCTGGACAACACTGGATAATCTCTCTTGGTTTCAGCCCCTCGTTGTACAGTAAAAATACTATTCGTAGCTCACGCTTGTCGGTGAGAATCTTTTGTATTGCTTGCCATAACTCTCTTTTATCGTCAGGTCCTCCGTTTGTGGAGGCGGTTGAGATCCTGTTCTCAGGAAGTGGAATACGCTCGCTACGAGCGTAGAAGCGCAAATTATCAGTGATGAGACTATTCAGGCATAGATTGAGAGATTTTAATGCACCTGCCAGGCTGCGAAATTCGAGCCTCTGATTGTTTCCCCACAGCCAGAAGCGCTTAAAGGTATCATCTATATAGTTCTGTTCAGTTTCAATCAGGAGTGCTTCTTGCCTCTTAGTGTGACAACGCAGCCAGGTCAAAACGTTTTCTCGAAACTGTTCCTGTAAAGCCACCCAGGCTTCGTTATCACCGTCTATAATTGCCCGCTTGAAAATCTCCAGACAATAGCGATCATCGCTTTCTTTTTTTTGACGGTAATTGTTGATCTCAAGAGAGCAACGGTATTTTAATGCTGCGAGATGCATATTGGTCAACGATTGCTCCATTGCCACAGTTTCTCCTTCAAGCTCTTCTGAAGTGTGTATCTCCTCGGGCGGATATTTCCATGCAACGTATTGAGTTCTTTGCAAAAATTCTTAAGTGTGCTTTTCATATCATGCAGCACTAGTAGTATCAATCATATCTTAAATACTGTTCTTTTTGCAAATCTATGGAGGAAGTATGTCTGCAAGCCATACGTTTTGATAGCGGCATCAGGAAAATAAATATGGTCTTACTTCGTTTTCGTGGAGTATCAGACCCTGGAAATAAACTCACCCTTTGACCATATCTCACCGGATTGATGGAGCCGAGCAGAGAGCCCCTTCTCTTGTCGTTGCTGAAAGGTTCAGCATAAGAGCATGTTCTTCCATTTGGCATCTCGCTTTAAGCAGAAAGCAAGCACGAACGTGAGGAGCACAAGACCATACGATGCATTATAGTAGTCTACGATTTGTTTGAATAATGGATCGCATAGTATACCATTTTAAATAGAGATGTTACCTATGCAATGCCACGAGAGATCGAACGTGACAGGCAGACAAGGGAGGCCACTTTTCACTTCCTTAAAAGGGAATGGCCTCATAAAAGAGGAAAAGGGAAATTGCCTTTTGCAGATGGAAAAAGACACGAACGCTCTTGAGAAGCTGGAAGACGAGAGAAGAACACAGGAGGTACAGAACACCATTGCTTGCCTTCAATCCATATTTTTTATCCTCTCACAAAAGAAAAATACTGCATTTACTATCGATAGTAAATGCAGTATTTATACGTGCCGGAACTGACGGGCCTCCGATGATCTCCAAGAAGTGCGTGTGACGCTCTGCCAAGTTGAACCAGCCTTTCATGCGGGTCTAGACGGATTCTACCTCACAGAGAGAAGCGTGTCAATGGACCGATCTCCCTGGAAGGGAAACCGATCAGAAAGCAGAAAGTTATGGCAGAACAGACCGACCGTCTTCACCTCCTGCGTGCATTCGCATCCTTACGCTGGTACGAAGAAACCATCAAATTTGTCTTTCCCTTCGTCGCAAAAACGAGCGAGTTGTTGCTTGCAGGGGGCATCGTCATCACCACGGCCAACTTCTTGACCGATGGCGCGGTGATGAGCCACAACACGGCGCTCGCGGATGCGTGGTCCTGGGCGCAGGCACTGGCCATTGATTCGAGTCTGGGGATGGTCTCTATGAATGCGTTCCAGGCTATGCGAGAACGGGAGAAGATCAAAGCGGTGATCTCCTTTACGCTCACTGCCTTGCTCGCTCTGGTGGCAGGGCTCATTACGCACTTCGATGCGTTGAGCCATGCCGCCGGTTTGCCAGTGACTGACAAGAGTATCTCGGGCGTCATTCCCTTATGGGTCATGACCGCCTTGCGTGCTATTGCGGTCATCGGTTTTCTGCTGGCATCGCGGCTCAAACCGTTCTCGTTCAACGCGGTGCGCCAGTAATGGAGTCAGGCATTCGTTATTGCTCCACAGCAGGTACCTCCAGACCCTGCTCCTTCTTCACTTGATTATACCGCTCTGGCAACGGCTCTCGTGGAAACGATGCAGCATGCAGAAGCACTGATACCGATGCGCGTTCTCGAAGAAGAAACCGCCTCGTTGCCTTTACCTTCCAACCAGGAAGCATTTCTTTCCATAAGCGGAAAGGGACAGCCAGGAGAATTCTGCTCCTCTGGCTGTCCCTCTCTTTGTGCGGCGAGGAGTCCTGAGGAGTTACGGATAATGAAACCCCAGACTCCTAAGTGAAGATCACTTGTTGTATTTCTTAAATGCTATACACGATTTTACTCTATTGGAGAAACATACCCTTTTTTTCTCATCGCTCTTATCGCTTTCATTGTTCTTTATTCGTCTCTTCCAGCACATCATTTAAGCAGTCAGCAAGCAGAGGGATAAACTCTTTTTTGTTGTCCCAATAGTTGTGAGCTTGCAGCCCCCCACCGCTGCTGTTTTCCCAGTTATTTACAGCGGGGATGATATCCTCGATAAGCAGCTGCTTTTTCTCGCCAGTCTTAGGATCGCGCGCCTGAAAGAGACCGGTTAACTGGTCTGGTGTCGGCTCCTTGCTCGGATACCAATCGAAGCTGGGCTGCAGGCGGTCTGCGACCGGGTCATGTTCATCCCAGAAGTTTATCCATTGTGGAATCGGAGGTAGGGTATCCATATGCTGGCCCCAGGTGAATAAGGTCGCGTATTTGCGCAGCGGACTGCCGGCGGTAATCAAAGCTTTGACCTTGCCAGCAGCAGCAGGGGGAAGAGAGCGCAACATATCAAGGGCGATCACCGTGCCATTACTGTGCGAATTGATCACGATAGCGGTGACATCGTCGCGCGCGGCAAGTCTCAAAAAAGCATCCAGGGCGAAACCACGGATCTGCTCGCGCATCTCGTTATAGCAAATGTACGCGGCAACGTCATTTTGCAACTGCGCGAAAACCGCCTGGAGGGAATTTGCGGACTCGGGCTGCCGCCGTTTGTGCATCCTCTTGCGCTCCATCATCTCTTGCCGAACACTCAGACCGGGCACGTATCCAGAGCTATTTTCCTTGTAAGCGCCACTTTTAGATGCACCTTTTTTATATGCTCTGGCGGTTCCAAAGGGTCTCTTCGAAGGATGAAGATCGGCCCAAAGTCTGCGCACCAGGCCAAAAATGGAGTCGTAGCGACCATGGAACAGCGAAGAGAGGGCCATCCAGACGGTAACTACAGAAGGAATGAACTGAACGTCTTTCCCCTCCAGATCGGAGTATACTAGCGCTACATGCGCGATAGAGGCACCATCGCGGGTGAGAGACGCGCCGTTTGTATCAATCGTTTTTCCGTCGCCACTCCACTGGCCCAGGCGTTTCATTCCCTCTTCTCTGGAGCGCTTGCCGAAACGTTCATCAAGCGGATAGGAGCTTTGTACATAAATTGGCAGGCTCTCTTTGAGACGACTCTCTTGAGGTCGGTGGTCATGGTCGCGGTCCGGATCATCACTCAGGAGCTTGCCGAGACGTTCGTGCAAATGTTCATGCAGGTCGTCTGCGTAGCCGGGAAGATTTCCCTGTGGCGGTTGCTCAAAGCCGATGCCGTGAAGAGTCACCATACATATCATTGGAGAATTCATCGCCTGGCCTCCTGATTCGATCACATCATTCAATGAAATGCTTTTCATGCAAATACTGTATTGCTTATCACACACATTGCGAAGCGGAGACGCATCACAAAACGATTTCTATCACTCTACCTGTCGATATCTTTGCATTATGCAAATTCCATGCCCGAGTTTCTTCTGGATTGTTAAGTAAACGTTGGCTCATTACGGATTTGCAGTACGAGTTTTCGTGCACAATATAAATATGTCTAGATGAATAGGCACTCTCTTATATAGAGATAATTGTGTCGGCGTGCCTATTCAGGTCGTCGGTACTTCCTCTCTCGATGGTGGATAATCCAGTCTTCTCTCCTAGCCGTTTAACAATCCCTTTGATCTTGTTTATCCTTCCTTATTCATCTTCCCTTCTCCCAATTTCAAGCGACGAGGATCCTTATGATGTCCAGCCCAGTTGGCCGCTGCAGCCAGACGCATCCCGATCCAACGTCTCCGGCACTCTCTCGTCGGTTGTGGGGATTACGCCTGTACACCCCTGGTGTGAGGTGAAAAGCCGCCGGGGAGCACCGAAGCGGATAAGCAGAAGTGGCTTCGCCTGTCAGCGGATAGGATCAGCCGTTCTGCACGCTGCTGATACAGTCGCATTGCCTCGCGCGGTTGTGCCTCTTCAGCGGTATGGCAACATCAAGGTCAATAGTGAGGCCATAGTAAGCGCAGCCAGAAGTGTAGGTGTAGCCATAGCGGTCCTTTGTCGCAATGCTCTTCAAGAGCTTCATGGATGGCTCCAAGTCGCTCACACAGCTCGACCCAGCTTGTTCTGGTCATAGTAGCCTTTTGTTTCTACACATTTGCTCGCTGAAAGGAACCACTCCCTTGAAATCGTGCAGATGCTCAACCATTTCCTCTATGGACAGCGGATCTTGCATCCTTTTCTCCACTCGGGTCTATCCGGCGTCCCCATGACAAGGTAGTCGTTGTCGGTGATCTCATGGTGAGCGATCAGCAGGACGCAGCTGACGTAATAGCGGCGCATCTTGCTTGAGATGAGCGTAGGCATGGAGTGGACATGGATGACGAGTGGGTATTTACGCTGCCGGGCCTTGAGTCCGCACTGAGGACAGGTCGTAAAACGCGCATCCTGATAGGGATTGAGAAAGAAGCGGTCACGCGGTGGTTATTTGCCAGGCGGTTTCCGGTCCGCTTCAGAGCGTTTCCGGCCTTCTCAACTCACAGGGACATGGGGATCAGAACCCGCCAACGGTCCTCTCACGTTTCTGTTAGGCGCCTTACCTTGCTCGTGCTCTCGTCCCGTTTAGGCGGTCGCAGTGAGGATGACGACCGGGATTTCTCGTGTCGTGTGCTTTTGATACTCCACGAAGTTCTTATAATTTTCCGCGATGATTGACCACAGGCGCGTGCGCTCCTCCCCATCTGCTTGTCTTGCGGTGATGGGAATGACACGTGGTCCAACCTGTATTTTGGCCTGCGGGTTGCTTTGGAGATTGAGCTACCAGATGGGATGCTTCGGTGCTCCTCCAGCAGAGGCAATGATAATAAAACGGTCTCCGTCACGGAAGAAAAAAAGGGGCGTATCTCGTTCTACACCGCTCTTGCGGCCGATGGTCGTGAGGACGAGCAAGTGTTTCCCCCCTCCCACTTTCCCTCCAATCAAGCGATAAAGAGAGACATGGCCCTTCATAAAAAGACGTTGCAGGCTTTTGCCTACTCCTGCTGCCGGGTTTTTCTGTGGGGGTTGGCTCGTCGTTGACATCTGTTTGCTCCTTAGGCTCTGTTTGCCTGCGAGGATATCTCACCATGAGGATCTATTCCTGGGTTGTAGTATAGCACGAAAAGGGGAGACCGTGCTGAATCTGTGCTCTCTGATGGGCGCCTGGTCAAACGGTGAGGCCGAGTACACGGCTGATTTCGAGCGCCAGCTTGTCGGGGGCCTCTAGACTCACAAAGTGACCCACGTCGGGGAGGGGTCTCCATTCGACCGCGCAGCCTGCGTCCTTGTAGCTGTTCAAGGCTACTCTGGCGGACAGCGCAGCGTCCTTCTCTCCCCATACGAGCGTGACGGGAACGGTAATCGGCGTACTATAGATGGCTTCGAGTTGTGTATGCTTTTTCGGCACAAGTTGTGTGCGCACCATCTCACGGTAGTAGTTGATAGGCCCACGCAGATCCCTGGGCTTCTGGAAGCGTGATACCAGTTCGTCCACAAGTGCCACGTTCATGGTGCCCTTTTTGCCCTCCCTCAGCGTAAAGGAGAGCTTAAGCAGCCTTCTGCCCAGCGCCGTCGTCAGAAAGAATTCGGGCAGCCACGGCACCTGGAAAAAGGGAACCCACGGGACGCGAAAGGTCTGGAAGTCTTCCACGTGCAATATTGCCCGCACAAGCGTTTTCGGATGCGGGCAATTGACGACGACAAGCTTGTGGATAAGATGCGAGTAGCGGTGTGCAAAGATCCACCCTAGCGCACCCCCCCAGTCATGCGAGACGAGCACCGGCCTATCGATGCCCAATACCTCTATCAATGCCTTGATGTCGTCGGTGAGCGTGAGAACGTCGTAGCCGCCCTTTGGACACGCGGTACCAGAGTAGCCACGCAGATCTGGCGCATACATACGGGTCTCGCCCAACATCTCCATTACCGCCCGCCAACTCATCCATCCTTCAGGGAATCCATGCAGGCAGAGGATGGACGGCGCATCCTCCCTTCCTGCCAATGCGACGTGAAAAGTGATACCGTTGGCCTGTACCTGTATATGCTCAATGCTTGCTGTCATGGGTCATCCCTTTCTAAGACGGATAGTCAAGAACAAGTTTCTTGCCTGTGGAGAATCGTCGTTCAGCGCCTCCGCCATATGCCTCGATTTCTCGATCAATCATCAAATACCTCAGTGCCAGTTGGCTCTATTCTTGTTTCGCCGTTCATCGTCTGTCGAAGTGCTGACAACACGTAATAAATGGATCTCCGGGCTCTATTCTGGTTCCCTAATGGACGATGGTCCGCTATGCAATGCCATGGGTTGTATGATAAGTTCTCGGCGAAAACAAGTTGACTCCTGGAATCAAATCTCTGAACTGGTAGACGTAACCTTGCGACTGGTAGAAATGGTGACAGCTTTTCCGGCCACTCCACAGATGCATTTTCAATTGGCATTCGGTAAGCGTCAGTCTGCAATTGAATCATGAAATCGAAAGTTACTTCCTTTGTACTAAGCGTTTTAACCATCGCTTCCCTGAGATAATTGGCCGAGGGTTTCCTGGGTATCTTCGTTTTCTCAGCAGAACAGGGTTTGATCGAGTAGTGAATAGCCTGCCCATCGCCAAACAGGTAGGCCACACAACTAAAATATTGTGCTTCTAAGGGGCTGGTCTGGGTCCTGGCATACAGACCTTGCATGATTGCATCTAAAAAATGAGAATCAAAGGGATTGATAAAATACAAAAGGGGCGTTCCTTCCAATACCTGCCGCTGCAATTTGAGATTCTCTATAATGTTTGGAGTAGTAAAGGTTGGTGCACTGATACCGGTAAAATCCTGGGTCCATTTTTCGTCGTCAAGCAGTTTATCGCCCTCGACATCCATGAGTTTTATTCCTATGCTCAGTATTCCGTTATCCTTCATATCCGGCGGTGCTACAGGGCCGGGCCCTGCGAATCTTATCCAGGCAGGATATGTTTTAGGATACCTAAAAACACCTTGTCGCAAGTTGTCAGCGAGATTGGGCAGAATCTCGAACTCTCCCTTGACAACACCATACGTTTTGGTATTCCCGGCACGCAGAGCAAAGCGATGTTCATAATATTTGTGCGTGAACAGAGACATCTGTTTTATGATCGAGTCTGTAATTTCTTTTTCATTGGGCAAGAGTTTTTCTTTGCTGACCTGCAGATGGTCGTCTTTTCTCTTCACATTGATAAGGGCTTGCACGAATGCTGAGATTGGTTTCCTGAAAAATTTGTCAAAGGTATCCCGGTAATAGGGATCGATCCGACGCTCAAAATAGAAAAGCGCGAGGAACAAGTCGTTGATTCGTTTTTTTATACTCATAGCCATTGCTCCATAGAATCGAAGGCCGCTCTGCTGCTAAGTCAGGCGCAACCGGACCTGCAACGATGCAAGCGCCTCAGACCGCACTGTCTGAGAAGCGAATAATCAGAACATGTATCGATTCTATTCAGACCTTTGCCCTGGGCCACGGTGTGAAGGCATTATCGACGTTACGCAGGGCTGAACGCAGGTGCGGGTAGTGGCGCAGCAGGATCGTTGACATCGTATTGTCTCTGATCCAATCCATGCCGACCTGGGTGTAGACCTCTGGCTTGAAGTCCCTGGTCAAGAAGCGGTCGCTGTTCAAGCGACGCGATGCCATCACGATAAAGATGCGGAAGGCCGTCTCGCTGAAGGCGAAACCTGCAGGTCGTTTTTCGGCGAACATGCCGACGATCAAGTCAACGCGGTCAATATCGTTGTGGTACACGTGTCGCATCTTCTCGACCAGCGTCGGATCACCAGCCAGTTCCTCGAAGCTGCTGGCAGGGGGAAGGTGCAACAGTTTACGGAACTGATTATAGCGCGGAACGCCCAGCTCCCTCGTCCGCATAATATCTGTTGCCGCCAGGTCCATAAAGTACCCATCGGGTCGCTCGAAGCGTTGCAAGAAGCGCGGGTAGTTATTCAGGACGATGGCTCCGGGATATGCGGTGCCAAACGTGTAGAAGGCGTCAGTCAGCGAGATTTGCTGCAAGGCCTCCTCAGAATGTGGTCCGGTAATTTCGTCTAAGGTGCGCTCTAGAATGAGCCGATCATCAGCAGCAGTGTGGAAGCTGTAATCGTCTGGGATAAGCGGGTGCATACGATACACGATAGTGAACTCTTCGGTCAAGCAATATGGCACGCCAAAGTGATCGGTCTCCGAGCCTGGTATGCCGCTGATGACCTCGCTGGTGCTCAGGCGACCAAATATGCGTTGGATTTGCTCCATTTCGATGCCCCACCAATTCGCTTTCAGGGCATACTGTGAGGTCGGATGACTGATAATGGCTGGCGTCCATTCAACGGTATGAATTTTTGCTGTCAGGGCTGCATTGATGAGCCGTGCACGCTCAAAGATGTCGTCGTCAGACCACTTTGGGTACTCGGCACGCAGGCGATCACAGATGGCATTGTGTTCCAGAGTAAACAGCGTCTCCATCATCTCCAAACCCAGCCACCAGCCAGGCACCATAGCCGGATTGCGATTTGGGTCGGTGGGGAGTTGCAGCAAGCCATTACTTCCAATAAGAAGTTTGCCATCCTGGCCAGAACGCCTGAAAGCCTCTTGCTCTTTGCTGCTTCCATAAATCTGAGAGGCATCCCACCAGTGCGTTTCGGTATTGATATGGGTCGGAGGCAGGTTGCTCGAGTTGGCCGGGCGTGTCGGATCACCCGGTACGCGTAAGATTTTCATGGGGTGTTCAGACCAGGGATCATCATCGTGCAGTTCAATCTGCCAGGGGTTATCCTTCGGACTCGTGCCATGGCTGAACCAGTCACGCACCATGAATTGAATCCAGGCAGCCGCCAGGATGTTGACCGTTGTCGCAGGTTGGAACTTCTCACGCGTCAGCAATTCAAGGCTCACAGTGCGCGGGTTGGGAGTGAGGATGGCGGGCTTCGGTTCGGGAAAGGTGTCCTCAATGGGTATATTGCGACCAAAACGCGAACCTGCCATACCCATAGTTGGGTTTTCCAAATCGTTATATGTGCCATCCGATGTCCGTGTCGTGAGATAGCGGGCCTGCATCGGTTCAATAGCCGGTTGATTGATAGCAGGCTCATGGGTCGTATCATGCAGGTTTTGTTGCCGTAAGATGTTGCGCAGCCCGAGCAGGATGAGCAATCCCAGCGGCATCGGTACTTTATCCCATCCGACGGCGTGATCGAGCATCTCTGCAAGCTGATCATAGGTACGCCAGAAGGACGTTTGGCGATAGCCAGGCTGGGCCGCCTGCCCGGTAGTAACCCGTTGGGTGGGAGCACGTTGACGCAGTATCAGAGAGACTATGCCCGCTGCGAGTGCCGCGAGGGCCAGGGATATCCATGGTACACGCCTGGTTGATCTCATCTTCTTCACCTTTCGTTTTCAATCTGTTTTGTGGTTGCGTGGTTGCGCAAGGATAGCCAGAGCAGTGTTGACTCCCGATATCGCTGTAAGCATGATCGATGTACGCTTAGGGAGTTGTCCCTGGATACCTGCTAGCGCTGCTGAGAGCGTATCGGAAGCATGGATGGGAATAGCGTAGCGCAAGGCGCTGGCTCGTAATTTCTCATCTGGCACGAGGAGCTCGATACCGACGATAATAGTACGTACCCCAAAGAGCCGTAACACGTAAATGACTGCGTGGTTGGGGTTATCACCGAACTGACGAGCCAGCAATCTGGGCGCAAATAGGGCCGTAGCCCCATTAAACAGCCTGATTCCCGCAAGCAGGATACGGGCGTAATCGCGGAAGTGCTCAGGATTATCAGACATCTATTTCTCCCACTTCTGCCGAGCAACAAATGATTTATCAGTCATTGTCCGGTATACTTTGTTCAATATATTTCATTATAAATACAGTACGCTACACGAAACAATAGTATTGAACGCTATTGTCTAGTCACCCATCTTGTAACTATGCAGCCTCGTCGTTTTCTGACTCATCACCGCCGGAGGCAGTTCGTGAGAGAAGAATAAGAACGCTTAAAGGCCTGCCAGGTAGTGAATAGCCTTGATACCTGGCATAAAAAAGTATGCCCCTCCCACAACCGAGACAAAACGTGGAAGGCTGGTTAATCGCTTGCGCACCGGCTGTGCCTGAATGGTAAACGTGCTTCCATCAGAGGAATGAGTGCCTATGATGGGATCGGCATCGTCATAGAGTCCATTGAAATGCGGATTGTTGACCCATGTATGTTGAACGAATTCAAATTGACGAGAGATGTTAGCGTTGAGGCAAAGAAAGTGTAGTCCTCGCTCTTGATCCTCAGCGATAGTCTTCTTGATGCTCAGTAGCTCCGCCTGATCGATTGGTGGTCCATACTCTCGTCCTCGACGAAGGATACGATGCCGCTTGCCTATAGCGATAGATTGTGCAGAGCCTGGTTCGGGGTCCAGAGAGTCGCGGGGATTGGCGCGACGAACATGAGCACCGATAGGGCAGTTACAACCATACGGGTCAGTCTGGTAGTATGCAAAGTTATTCGCATCCGCCAGGCGCGGGTCGTCCTGGTCCGGCGTTTGCAGGAGTGGTGCCCCGCTGGGCCAGCGCCCAACCACCTGTGATGCAAGCTTAAGACGTGTGGCAGGATTGCTGCTTCCATCCGGGTTTTTGGTAGCCTCGTCAAGAAACTGCCAGAAGCTGCGGACATCCTGGCGCAGTTGTCGAAAAACGAGGTAGCTGCCATTGCGTCCAAAATCCACGTTACCAGATCCACCCCTGGCGCGGGGAAGGAGGCCCTTTGGGTCCAGCGCGGGCTTGAGCACTGGCCTATCCGTGTACAGACCATACTCGTTTGGATATCCCAGAAGAAATTCTCCCGCTTTTATCCTATCCATAGGAGAGGTCTTGGCCTGGGACAAGTCCTCGATCATGGGCTGAGAGATACCATCGTGGAAGCCAAAATGCTCCTTGTCGCCCAGGTCGACGGTCTCCAACTTCAGAATTTCCAGTAATCCATTGGTAGTGAATTCATTTGTATAGCCTTTGTATATATCCGCGAGCTTAGTATCATTCACGGCAAATAGTATGAGCACCATATCAATGGGTTTTGTGTCAGGTCCCCCCCAGCTCCACTGCATCGGTGAACTTTCTTCCACATCGCCCAGCAGGAGGCTCCGATGTGGGGTAGCCATGCCAGTGATAAATTCGTTGGAGAACATTGTCGCCAGCGCAGGTTCCAGGCCCAGCTTTTTGATGCCTGTATAAGTGAACGCGACATTGACAGCTTTCTCCTCCGGCTTGGCCTGCCCGCTTGTAATCGCATTGGCTAGTGCACTCAGCCATAATTTGGCAGCAGCAGGGCTATTGATTTCAAGCAAAAGGTAACAGGCAGCCCTTAGATTGCCATAGCCACGTATGATAAGCCCCTGAATATCTTGAAGGTCGAGTGTATCAGCCATAGACGAATCCTCTCCTCACAATAGCCGAAGCCACTGCTCAGCTTCGGCCTCGTTCATAGTATTGAAAAGCCCGGCACGAATTTTGGCATTGTTCGCAATATTTAGCGCAGTCAGACAATCATAAGCAGAATACCAGACCTGTGTTGGTATCTGGTGGACACGAATATAGTCTTTGAAAGCTTGCTCATCTTTTGCGCCATCAAGGATCAGCCAGTTGGTTTTCGGATAGCCAACTCCATTACTGAACACGGCATTCAATCCCCAGGCAACTTTGTCGATGAAATCATCCATATAGCTTTCCAGGCTGCCATCGTAGTTGCTGGCGAAGATCACGCGTCGTTGCCCATCGATAACGACCCAACGCGCAAAGTGGATGGTCTTTATTCCGGCAAGATTTTCCTTATTGAAAATGTGACGGGTCCCGTAATCGGCTGCCAGAAGGATACCTAGTACGGTCAGTCGCCGAAACCATCCAGATTTAATATAGCCAATGGCGCTGAACTGGTTTTGGGCTCCAAAATCCTCAAGATTTGCAAGTTCCTCGATGTGTGCTTCATCCGGCTTGACATCTGGTGCTGCGTCACTTAACTCATGGATACGCAGAAGCAGTAACCATAGGGGCAGGATCAATATAAGGACAGGTAAGAGGACGAGCAGGAGGAGCGGAACACCGACCAAGTGCAGCGTTTCCTTCATCTTGAAAAAAAAGCCTGGTTGTGAAGGAGGGTTGTGAGCCCAGCTCAGTGTTTGCTCGCTGCGCAAGAAAGCCTGGATTTTTGTACGGACTTCCAGGGCAGCGTGACCAGACCAATCCTGCTGCGAACGATCCAGAAAGTCTTGAATAGCGTTCCTAAGTTGAGCTTCCTGGTGGATTTGTTGCACCATGCGGCCAACGGTATTAACATAAAACGCTTGAGCTTTTACCATATGTGCCCGAAGGTAGGTCAGTCGCCTGGCGTGAGTTCTTGCGTCGTCAGCAGGGTAGTCTTCGCAGTGGCAGTAGATCGTGTCCAACCCCTCCCCTGTCATAGACGCCAGTGCATTGAGGAGACGATCCAGTGGGGCATCACATTCGGCTATGAACACGAGGCTAGGAGAGATGAGCGCACCGTTCAAATCAACAGATGCCTCTAGCACCATCAAGCGTGCGAAATGAACAGTGGAGAGCTTGCTAAAGGAAATAATATCGTTCTGCGCGACGTTCTTGCGCATCGTCTTGAGCAGTTGCTTGATATCTTCCGTCTCTCCCGGCTTGATTTTGGTGATTATGGTTAGTGCTACCTGCTGCGTCATAAGCAGACCCTTCCCTAAGAAATGGTAATATGGGCCATTGCTCCGTTTGTCGCGTGTATCCCTTTCCAGATGTATCACAAGCCACCATGGAGATCAGCCTTCATGTTTTAGGGAAAGCCAGGGCAAAGTTGATCAACTTTGCTTTATCCCAATACACGATCCCCAGATACAGCCCTGGAGCGACTGTGCGGATTTCATCTCTTATCCAGTGCGCAACGAGCGACGTTTGAGAGTAATCCAGGGCGATACATTCTTTGCCATCAAACCAACTCAGGTCCTTGTAGACCTTGGCGATGATTGCTTTAATCCTTAGAGGTAAGATTTCGTTGCGTAATTCGCCAGTTGCTGGATCAAAGACTTTCCCCTGCCAGACAAAGATGTGAACAAACTTTGCTGCAATATCTGAAAGTTCTGTGTCAGGATCGATAATTACGGTCCCTTCCGCTTCTCCGCTGGGAATATCGCCCGCCTGGCTAGTGCGGAAAAGTTCATCGAGCTGCGCTTGAGACATCTTCATCAGTTGAGCCACATCAAGAGCCATCCTATATTTCCTCGTTTTCGCCAATCAACACGGCCTCAACAGGCCATATCGTTCACTATTTCGCAGTGAAACTGCGTGTGCGAAGTCCCTCGATAATATATACATATAAGACGCACAGAGACGATTTTTTTGGATATGGATATGGTGAGCCGAATTGTAGGGTGTCCTGGCAGAGACTACAGCATTATTAACATAAGGTTCTACTATTAGGATACTCTCGCATCCCCAACGGGTTGTGTGGCAAAAAACCTTGGAGGAAAAGGATGGCCATAAACACCTCGTTTCTCCTCCGCGTTTAGATAGCAACCCCAAATAGTTCTGCAATGAATCTCGCTTGGCATTGGCTGTTCCCTTTGTTTCCCCTGTGCACTTGCCCTTTCCTGATCATGTTTATCACTTCATATCCTTGTAATGTTCTCCACGCTGTTTCAAACGAGAAGAAACCCATCCCAGGCTTGACGAGTCGTTTGCTAAAACGATGATCTTGTTCAATCAGATTGTTCAAATATTTGCTCTGTCGGAGTTCACATGGCTGTGGAAGAAGCCCTTCCGCTTTCAACTCATTGAGGGCTTTGGGATATGCAGCGTTCTTGTCGACCGTAATCACGCGGGGAGTTACAGTGTGGCAGGCATTGAGTGCTCTCAAGAAGAACTGTTTGGCCGCTTGCGCATCTCGTTTGGAGCTCAGAAAAAACTCCAGGGTGTTTCCTTGCGAATCCACAGCCCGGTACAGATACTGCCAGACTTTCTTCACTTTTATATAGGTCTCATCGACCCGCCAGGAATCCGTCGTAGCTTTGAGATGGGGGCGTAGTGCGGAACCCAGCGGTAAATCGTCGTATGATCGACGTGCAGACCCGCTCTTGCATGATTTCTTCCGGGTCTCGATAGCTCAATGCATAGCGCAGGTACCAGCGGACGCACAGCAGAATGATCTCTGCTTCAAAATGACGCCATTTGAACGGGGCCTGGGTTGTCATCCATTTTCTCTTCTCATCTTTTGACCCCATCTTATCTGATGAGTTTTATTTTTGCAACACAGCCGTTTATCGTGGTCATGTGGAGTGGTGCGCCGGAGAGCGCATGATGTTACAAATGTGGCCATGAACCGCCTTATTCGTCAAACGACAAGAGTATTGCATTTAATACAAGAATATATGTATACTTGTATACAGGACGGGTCTACTCTTTTTATTGTGAAGTGATAACTCACGATTCGCTCATTTTTTTGTCAACTTAGCTTACGGAGCTGAATGCGAAGGCTCGCGAATTCACTAATTTCGCTTGAACAAACTGGCTTGTGCATTGGCTTCGCAAGGAACTAGCGAACGGTGGGTGATTGTTTTCACTAAACAGGTGATAAGCTATCGCACTGGGCCAAGGAGGTACGATAATGGCAGAACTGAGTCTTCCTTTGAACATTCTGAGTACGGCCGACGGCTTCATCTCTGGGTTTGTGGAAATTCCAGGGCCTCAAAATGCCAACAATCTGACAATCGAAACCTTCTCGGACATAGATCCGAATCTCCATGTCGATTCCCGCGCTCCAGCCCTTTTTCATGTCCGTCAAACGGATTTCAACGATCCTAACCCCGATCATGGCTATCTTGATCAGTTTTCCACTCAACTCATCCAATATTTCGTTCGTATTGGCGGGACACAGACGAACCCGCATCAGGCCATCATCTTGCGTCTGCGCTTGAGACGATTGGATAGGGATTCAGGATGGGGCCAAAGTTTGAGTCTTGATGTTCTACTCAAACTCTAAAAGTGTTCTTCTCTGGAGAAAGCTACCACTTTGCAAGGGTGTTCGGCAAAGAGGAAGTTGTCCATCTAGACCAGGTCACGGAAAGAGGCTATATTAGAGAAAAGGAGATGGAGCAAGTATCCTGAAGAACAAGGACAGATCGATGGAGAAGGAACAGAAGCGGGATGCCAAAGGGCATATGATGGAATTGATGCAAGCAGGACATCACTGGAAAGAAGCAGGTGCTGGTGCAGGAGTGCAAACCAGTCGATCTACAGCCTACCGCTGGTGGCAGGCGTATCGTAGCCAGGGGGAAAAAGCGTTGCAAGATGGCAGACATGGGCATCCGGCAAAAGCCCGTGAACCTGTGCTCGCCTGACTTGAGTCCACAGATGGGCAGGCTCCACAAGCCAGCAGTCATCTGCTACAAACCCAACTGGAAGAGCGGTTTGGTTTCCGGATCAGTATCACGCATCTTAACCGCCTCAGAGCCGCACATGGCAGAGTTCAACCAGCCAGGCGGAAGGAAAAAAATCCGGCTCCCAACTCATCGTCTGATTCCCGACTTTCAAGAGGGGGCAGCAGGATTGCTGCTGGTTGCGGCAGCCAACGAAACCGGATGGCTGGAGTGTTTCGAACAAGCCACCGCAACCTGTGCCGCCGCCTCCCTTCTAGTAAGACCCGCAGCCAACTGTTGCTCACCTTATGGTTGTTGAGTGCCGTTGGTCTGCACCGCACGAGCGACCTGCGTAGCTACACCGGAGATACCCATGGGTGGCTCACGGGACGCGAACGCGCGTATAAGCCTATTTAGCCCGCCGACAAAATAGACAACGTGAAGCCTCTGTTGGAGCTGAGAAAGCGGCACGAAGAGGCAGAAGATGCAATCGATGGTTGCGTAAGAGCCGCTTATGGCAGGCCAGAAAAGACGAGGCCTTCGCCTCAACGAGCCTGCACTGGCGATTGAGAGCTTGACGTTGTACATTCCATCGGTGGGCCTCATATGCCTGTCATTGCCTCGGTTGGCTTATGAGGCTACTCTATGGCCTTACGATCGCTTTTTGCACGAATCCTAGTCATATCTCGGAATTGGTATGGGATCCCTTCTCCTTCTCCTTTTGTTGACAATACCATTGTTGTTTCGGTAGTAATACACCGCAACCCTCTTTCCTAAGAATTTGAGTAGCTGCGTTTATACAGTGGGTCGTCATAACAGGTAACAGGCTCTGGTGGGCGATCTGAAAGCCAGAAACACAGAGCATAGGCGAGGCTATGTGGCTCCAAGCAGATGCCGCAATAGCAAAGGAATCGGATCAACGTCCCGATGTTTTACCAGTTCATACAACAACGGGCTTCTATCCCGAATGAAGCATCAATCAGCGCAGGTGGTGACTGATGCACGCATCTCACCCCAAGCTGGCGGTGGAAGCGAACGAAAGAGGAGAACGCGAATGGATCACGCAAAAGAACAAGGACAAAGAACCGAGGCAACTTTGAGAGCTGGGTTGGCCACTCCCGCTGTCACGACCTACAAGGGCAATGCCTTGCGTACCGGCCAGTATCCCAATGAGACCTTTCTTACTCCGAATAATGTCAATGTCACGCAGTTTGGCAAACGCGTCGCGTACCCTATCGATGGCTTTGTCTATGCACAGCCACTCTTTCTGCCCAATGTACCCATTGCTGGAACGACGCATAATATCGTGTTTGTGGCGACCCAACATGACAGCGTCTATGCATTCGATGCTGACCAACGGCACCCCAACGCGCCACTGTGGCATACGAGCTTTCTTGATCCTGCTCATGGAATCACCACGGTTTTATCGGGTGATATCTCGTGCAACGACATTGTCCCAGAAGTCGGCATCACAGGTACCCCCGTGATTGATGGCAGTACGGGCACCCTGTATGTCGTTGCCAAAACGAAAGAACATGGGCAGGTGGTGCAGCGGCTTCATGCACTGGATATTACCACCGGCAAAGAGCGGCCAGGAAGTCCTGTGCTCGTTCAAGCCTCCGTAGCGGGAACGGGTGCTGGAAGCTCAAATGGTGTGGTCAAGTTTAACCCTCTGCGCCAACATCAGCGAAGTGCTCTGCTGCTCCTAAACGGTGTCGTCTACATCTGCTGGGCATCGCATTGTGATAATGGTCCCTATCACGGTTGGATCATCGGCTACCATGCGACGACTTTGCAGCAAGTCCCTGGCGCAGTCTATAACACCAGCCCCAATGGTACCCAAGCAGGTATCTGGCAAAGTGGGGGAGGGCTTGCCGCCGATAGCGCTGGCTTCATCTACTTCGCAAGCGGAAACGGCACCTTTGATGTCAATACTGGTGGGCAAGATGTCGGCGATAGTATTGTCAAGTTGACAACGCACAATGGGTTGCACCGGGTAGATTTCTTCACGCCATTCAATCAGGAGTGTTTGAATGGTGCAGATGCTGATCTGGGCTCAGGAGGTGTCTTGCTTCTTCCCACTTCAACTGAGTTGATCTGTATTGGGAAGGAAGGCCGCGTCTATGTTGTCAATCGCAACAATATGGGAAAATATACTCCGATCGCCAATCCCTGTACCAACCAAAACCTCACAAATGTGGATAAGATCCTGCAAGAGTTGCCTCCTGGAACTATCGTTGGCGGTGTTTGGGGTACACCAGCTTACTGGAGTGCTAGCAGCGGAGAGTTTGTGTATACTATAGGGGTCAAAGACCATGTGAAAGCGTTTAAACTCTCTAACGGACGCCTCTCTCCTCCAGCGCTTTCACAGTCGCCTGAGAGCTTCACTTATCCTGGAGGGAATCCGGTCGTATCCAGTAATGGCTCGGTTGCCACCACGGGTATCGTGTGGACAATTGATCCAAAGGCCGTTCTGCGTGCCTATAATGCTACGGACCTCTCAAAGGAACTCTACAACAGTGGGCAGAACGCTGGCCGTGATGGATTAGGCAGCTATGTGAAGTTCTCTGTGCCAACCGTGGCCAATGGCAAGGTCTTCGTGGGGACGCAGAATAGCCTCGTGGTCTATGGGCTGCTCGATGCCGTTTTCAACAACGTAGGAACCAGTGACGACAGCCAGCCTAAAGCAGCTAATTTCGATGGGGGAGGCTTCAGCTACTCGGCCCAGGCCTTGCAAGCGGTGGGTATTGCTCCTGGAATGCAAGTTGTCTTCAACAACGCGACATTCACCTGGCCCAATAAACCAGCAGGCTCGGCCAACAACTATCAGGCGCAGGGACAAACGCTTCTCATCACTCCAACGAGTAGCGCAACCATCCTGGCATTTCTGGGCTCTGCGACCAATGGCCCCTCGACTGGGACCGCGACCATTACCTACACCGATGGAACGCTCCAAACCTCCTCGTTAGGCTTCAGCGATTGGACGCTCAATGGCGGTACATCGACACCATCCTTTGGTAACGCAATAGTGGCAACCGCGACCTACCGGAACGGACCTACCGGCAAGCAATCAGACCAGCCTCGCGTTTTCTATGCAGAGGTTGCTCTACAGCCCGGCAAAACACTCCAAAGCGTGGCGCTGCCTTCCTCACTCAACCAGGGGCATCTTCATGTCTTTGCCGTAGGAACCAGGTGAACAATACGTTATCGACAGAAGAGGAGAGCCGGTGAGGTGCAATGGGGAAAAGAAGGGAAGGGAAGAACGATGACCAGATACAAAGCAGCCACATCCGCACCGGCTCTCCTTGACGGCCTATTAGGCCCACTGATAAAATCTACAACGTTAAGTCCTTATCGAAAATGAAAAAGCGGCATGAAGCAACAACAGGTGCGATCAATAGTCACATAGGAGCCGTTTGAGAAAGGTGAGAAAAAACGAAGTCTCGCTCTCAACTGGCTTACGAAGCTGATTGAATGCAAAGCGCTTGTAGATTTCATCGGCGGGCCTAATAGGCCATTACCCCTCGAACGAAAGATGGCGATTCCGCCCCCTGTTCTGCTCGCCCAGATCGGACGGTCGTCTCTTGCTCTCGTACTACGAGATGAGCTTGCCTAACATCGGTGATGCCCACACAAGCTGCTTCTCTCTTCTCGTGGGTTCATTGGAACATACAGCGGGAGGACCTTCTGCCTCCTTCCTCAACCCTGTCGATCCTACCTGGGAATTGATGTGGCGAAGCTCAAGTTGAATGGAATGCTCTTTCTGCAGGATCGCCGCGTTTATCGCATTTTCTCCAACTTTGTGCAGAAGAGGTGCGTATATGTGACGACTTTACTACTGTGTAGCATGTGGAGTGTTTCCCCTTCTCACATGTCTCCGAATGTAGGTCGTGGCTGCTGTATTTATATAAACAATTCAAATGATCACAATAAGATTAAGGAAAGCACAAAGCGTTGACAGGCAGACAAGATAGGCCACATTTTATTCTTCTGATAGAAATGCTCTTGTTTCAGTGAAAAAGATGGGTCGCTTTTGCGTATGAGAAGAAGCGTAAAAGCGCTTGAAAGGCCAGTAGAGGTGGAAAGCTCTCTGGAGAGAAAGGATGAGAAAGCATCATATTAGAACAGCTTTTCAATCGTCTCATAGGTGAAAAATGCCAGGCAAAACAAAAATACTGCAATTTACTATCTATTGTAAATTGCAGTATTACTCGAACGGAACCGACGGGAGTCTGGTTCTCTGCAACTTCACCAGTGGGACACGGTGGTGGTCTGTTCCCTGTTCAGAACCAATAAAAAGAGAGAAGATGGTCATCAGTTTTACCATCAGGCGAAACCGACTTTGGCTCTCACGAATGTTCATCCTCTCCCTGTTCTCTCAAGAAAAACTCCCCTAGCATC
>Ga0066790_10000109_pt1 | contig 24591 bp, 17 predicted proteins | sample OrgsoiDNA2013050_FD_70963 | JGI IMG/M metagenome (GOLD analysis project Ga0066790, IMG submission 70963) | Permafrost soil microbial communities from the Arctic, to analyse light accelerated degradation of dissolved organic matter (DOM) -... | ecosystem: Environmental > Terrestrial > Soil >...
GGCGTGACAGCCGGCGAGCCTGCCGGGTTATCGTGATTTCCTCGCCCCGCCCTGCCGGGGCGCACATCGAGGAGGTCAGATGCTGGTCGCGTTCTCGGTGACACCGCTCGGGGTTGGCGACGCCGTGGCTGAGTACGTCGCGGACGCGGTTCGCGTGGTGCGCGACAGCGGGCTGCCGAACCAGACCGACGCGATGTTCACGACCATCGAGGGCGAGTGGGACGAGGTCATGGCCGTCGTCAAGCGGGCCGTGGACGCGGTGGCCGCGCGCGCCCCGCGAGTGAGTGTGACGCTCAAGGCCGACATCAGGCCCGGCGTGACCGGCGCGCTCCAGTCCAAGCTGGAGGCCCTCGAGCACCACCTCGGCTCCTGACGCGCGGCTCGGGGTTTCCGGCCGGTCCGCCTCCGGCCGGTCCGCCTCCGGCCGGTCCGCCTCCGGCCGGTCCGCCGCACGCCGGTCCGCCGCACGCCGCCGCCCTATGCCGCCTGGACCGCGGGATCCCGCGACAGGCGGGTGATCGCCCCGACCAGCTCGCCGGTGGTGATGCCGGCGGGCAGGTGCGTGTGCCGGGAACTGATCCCCGCCCGCCGGGACCGGTTCTGCTTCATCCGCACGCAGGTGACCGAGGCCGGGTCGTCGCCGACCAGCACCGTCGCCAGGCACGGCGGGGCACCCGCCGCCTCGGTGAACCGCGCCGCGCGGCTAGCCGTGTCGGCGGCGATCTGCCCGGCGAGCTCCGTTCCCGCCAGCAACGCCGCTCGCGACATACCCCTCCATTCCATTCGCCATAACGAGCCCCGCGGTGGATCAGCCGTCCCGGTGGCCGGCGGCCGCGTCGGCCGCCGGGATGCCGTCAATCAGCGCGGCCAGGCCCGCCTCGCCCAGCAGGTCGGCGGGCCGGATGGTCAGGTCGCCGCGCACGTAGTAGAACGCCGCGCGTACGTCCGCGACCGGCACCCCGGCCAGCGCCGCCCAGGCCAGCCGGTAGGCCGCGAGCTGGACCGCGACCGCGCGACGCTCGGCGGCCGAGGACGGCGGCCGGCCGGTCTTCCAGTCCACGACGTCGAACCGGCCATCGGGGGCGTCGGCGAACACGGCGTCGATGCGGCCGCGGACCAGCCGGTCGCCGATGAGCGACTCGAAGGGCACCTCGACCTCGCTCGGCTGCCGGTCCGCCCATTCGCCGGCCCCGAAGGCGGCCTTCAGGCCGGCCAGGTCCGCGTCCGGGTCGGCGCCGCCCGGATCGTCCGCGGCGCCCGGCAGCTCGTCGGCGTCGATCAGCTGCGGCTGCCCGAAGCGCTCCTCCAGCCAGCGGTGGAACTCGGTGCCGCGCAGGGCGTGCGGCGCGGGCGGGCGCGGCATCGGCCTGCGCACCTGCTGGGCCAGCTCGGCCGGGTCCCTCGCGACGGTCACCAGGGCGGAGACCGGAATCTGCCGGGGCAGGGCGACCTGGGCGTGACCCCCGGCGCGCCGGCGTGCCCGCTCCGCGAGCAGCAGGTCGGCCTCGCTGGCCCACGAATCCATCATCTCCTGATAGGGATCCAGGCCGACCCCGGCTTCCGGCTCGTGGCCCGCCCCCGCCCCCGCCCCCGGCGGACGACGTGAGCGTGCGGTTGCTGCTGTTGTTTCAGCAGCAACCGCACGCTCATGACGCTCGGGCCGCCGCGTCCGGCGCTCTAGGCCGGCCATGGCGCGGGTGACTAGATCGGCGGCCGCGCGGATGGCCTCGTAGCGCGCGCCGGCCGCCTGCGCAGCCGGCCACGCGGCGGTGGCGGGCTCGGCCAGCGCCGGATTGGTGGCGTCGGGCTCGGGCTCGGGCTCCCACACGTCGACGAATCCCTCGCCAGCCTCGCACTCGGCGCGCACCTCCTCCAGGAACTCCGAAGGGCCGAGGCGGGACACGCCGTCGCCCCACCAGTAACCCGTGCAGGCCAGCCAGAACGCGGCCCTGGTGGCGGCCACGTACGCGAGGCGGCGCTCTTCGGCGAGCTCCCGGTCGCCGCAGGCCTGCGTGAAGATAGCCAGGTCGCTGGCCGCCAGGCCGGCCAGCGCCGGCAGGTCGGCCGCGTCGCCGCGGAGGCTGAACGGCAGCAGCCGGGGGTTCTCCGTCCAGCGCGTCGCGACCTTGGGCTTGGCCGGGAAGATGCGCGACTGCGCGCCACCTGCCAGGCCGGGCACGATGACCGCCGGCCACTGCAGGCCCTTAGAGGCGTGCACGGTCGCGAGCTTCACCGAGTCGGTCTCGCCGATCCGGCCGCCCTCCAGGCCGAACTCCTCTTCCTCGGCCGCGCTCAGGTAGGCCAGGAACGCGCCGAGCGTGGGCTCCTCCCGGTCCCCGGCGAACGCGGCCGCGGCGTCGGTGAAGGCATCCAGGTCGGCTCGCGCGCTCGCCGGGTCCGCGCCCGGCCGGGAGGCCACCTCAATGTCGAGGCAGAGGGTGCGCTCGACCTCGGATACCAGGTCGGGCAGCGGCCTGGCCACGTGCGCTCGCAGCGAGCGCAGCTCGGCCGCCAGCGCCGCCAGGCGGGCGTGCCCGGCCGCTGAGTAGGCAGCCGGGCCGTCAAGGTCATCGAGGGCCTCCACGAGGCTGCCCATTTCCTTGGTCAGGTCGGTGACCGCCTGGGCCAGCAGGCCCCCGCCGGCGCCGGGCTCGCCGACGGTGGCGCTGTTGGCCTGGCCGGCCAGGGCACGGGCGCGGCGGCCCAGCGCCACCAGGTCGGCCGGGCCGATCCGCCATCGCGGCGAGGTGAGCAGCCGGGCGAGCGCGTCGGAGGCGGTCGGATCGTGCAGGACCCGCAGGGTCGCGACGATGTCCGCGACCTCCGGGACGGTCAGCAGGCCGCCGAGGCCGACTACCTCCACCGGAATGCCGCGGGCTTCGAGTGCCGCGCGCAGCGCCGGGAACTGGGCGCGCTTACGGCACAGCACCGCGATGTCGGAGGGACGAACGGCGTCGTCCCTGCCGTCCGGCCATGGGCCACCGTCCGGCGCGAGCCCGACGTTCAGGCTAAGCAGGCCGCTGACCTGGCCGGCGACCCAGGCCGCCTCGCCGCCCGCGGATTCCAGCAGCGCGCAGACCACCCGGCCGCGGTCGGCCCGGCCGGGCGGGGCGACCAGCAGCGGCACCTCCGGCGCTGCCGCGCGCAGTCCGGCCTGGACGGCACCAGCGGCCGCCAGCACCCGGCCGGTATTTCGGAAGCTGGTGGACAGCAGCAGCACCGGGGCCGGGCGCCCCTCATCGACGGGAAAGTCCGCGCTGAACCGGCGCAGGTTGCCCGCGCTCGCGCCGCGCCACCCGTAGATGGACTGGCAGGGGTCGCCCACCGCCGTGACCGGGTGGCCGCCGCCGAACAGCGAGCGGAGCAGCACGAGCTGCGCGTGGCTGGTGTCCTGGTACTCATCGAGCAGCACTACCTGGTAACGACTGCGCTCGCCCGCGCCGACCTCGGAATGCCGGCCGGCGATCCGCGCGGCGATCGCCATCTGGTCGCCGTAGTCGATGACCTCACGGGCGGTCTTGGCGCCATGGTAGGCGGCCACCAGCGGGAGCAGCTGCTCGCGAGTCCGCTGGCATCGGATGACCTTGAGGGCGAGGGCCGGAATCCGGCCGGGCAGCTCCGCGAGGCGGCGGTCCAGCCATCGGCCGGCGGCGATCACGTCACCCGCGGCGCGCAGGTGCTCGGCGAGCTCGCCGGCCAGGTCGATCACCGCCGCGGTCACCGTGGCGGGAGACCAGCTGACGGCATCCATGGGACCGTCGTAGGCGGCCACCACGCGGGCGGCGATCTGCCAGGAGACGGCCGGGGTGACCAGGCGCATCGACGGCTCCAGGCCGTCACGCAGCGCGTGCTCGGCGACCAGGCGGCCGGCGTACGCGTGGTAGGTCGATACCGTCGGCTCGCCGGGCTGCTCGTCGGTGCCGGGCCCGGCCAGGCCCGCGCGGTGCAGCCCGTCCAGCCGGGTGCGCACCCGCTCGCCCAGCTCGGCGGCGGCCTTCCTGGTGAAGGTCAGTCCGAGGACCCGCTCGGGCCGGACTAGCTGGTTAGCGACGAGCCAGACCAGCCGGGCCGCCATGGTCTCGCTCTTGCCCGAGCCCGCCCCGGCGATCACGGCCATCGGGGCCAGGGGCGCGCTGATGACGGCCGCCTGCTCCGCCGTCGGCGGTGCGACGCCGAGCAGGCGCGCGAGCTGCGCAGGGCTGTAACGGGCCGCGGGCGGTGTCACGGGTTCACCTGCGCGCCGCGCTCGTGGACCGGGCAGCAGGCGGCGACCGGGCAGACCCGGCACCCAGGGTTGACCGTCGCCTGGAACACCGGCCCGGCCATCCCGGCCGCGACCGTTTCCACGAGCTCGAGTGCCCAGCCAGGCTCCGGGTCGCCGGACAGCCCGCGCTGGCGCTGCACCCGGACGCTGGCCGACAGGCCAGCCTTTCCGACCTGCACAAGCTCCGCACCGCCCGGATCGGTCAGGCCGAGCTTCTCGAAGGCGCCCAGCATGACCGCCAGCTGGTAGACGCCGAGCTGGGGGTTGCGATCCAGGTCGGCATCGGGCGGCCGGGAGCTGCCGGTCTTGAGGTCCACCACGACCGCCGTTCCGTCGGCATCGCGCTCCAGCCGGTCGACCTGCCCGGTGATGGTCACCTGCCCGGCCCGGACCGACAGTTCCTGCTCGACGGCGACCAGTTCCCGGGGGTTGCGCCGGTGCCAGTCGAGGAACCTGGCCACCATGCGCTCGGCCTGCTCGCGCTGCTTGGCGCTGTACCAGGCGCTGCCGAAATCGAGGTGCTGCCACATCTCGTCGATCCGCTTGGCGATATCCCCGTCCTGCGCTCCCTCGGCGGCCAGCGCGGCCGCCGCGTGGATCACGATGCCGAAGTCACGGGCCACGGCGGGCGAACCGACGCCGACGGCCGCCTCCAGCAGCCAGCGCAGCCCGCACTTCGTGAAGGTCTCCACCCGCGACGGGGAGAGCCTGACCTCGCCGGGGAGGGCCAGGCCGACGCTGCTCAGCTCTGTCAGGGCATACCAGTGCCGTGGCGCTGCTCCGGGAACACCGGCGGCCGCGAGCCTGGCCAGCTGCGCCGCCGCCGCCTGGCGCACGTGGCCGGGCAGCCCGGCGTCGGCCGCCGCCCGGCGCAGGCTCGCGGTGAGGACCGGCAGCGAGAGCCACTGCCGGCCCGTGGCGGCCACATGCTCGACCCCGATCTCGTTACCGGCCAGCTCGGCCAGGAACCGTGACGGTCGCTCCTCGCTCTCCGCGCCGCCGACAGCCGTGACCACCAGCTCCCGGCGCGCCCTGGTCACCGCGACGTAGAAGAGCCTGCGCTCCTCGTCCAGCAGCTTGGAGGCGAGCGCGGCCGCGGCGGCGTCGGCCCCCGCCGCGCCCTCGTCCAGCCGGCCGGCGGCCATCTCGACTAGCTCGTCCATGCCCAGCAGCGAGCCCCGCTGGCGGATATCCGGCCAGGATCCCTCCTGGACGCCCGCGACCACCACGAGGTCCCATTCCAGTCCCTTGGACCGGTGCGCGGTCAGGACCGCCACGGCATCGCCGCGCGGCGCATGCTCGGCCAGCGTCTCGCCGGCGATCTCCTGGCCGACCAGGCTGTCGAGGAACAGCCGGGCCGAGCCGTGCGGAAGCCGGGCAGAGAACCGCGCGGCCGCGTCGAAGAGCGCGACCACCGCGTCGAGGTCAGCGTCGGCCGCCGCGCCGTGCATGCCGCCGGCCACGCTCGCCTCCTGCCACTGTGCGGCCAGCCCGGATGCGTCCCAGACCGCCCACAGCACGTCGTGCGGCGTGCCCTCCCGCGCGGCGTCGCGGGCCAGAGCGAGGAGCGACGCCACCCGCCGCGCGGCGGCCAGCGCCGGAATCACCGGACTGCCCGGACCGCCGGGCCGCGCGGCAGCCCCGGCGCCGGGCAGGCCGCGGGCGGCTAGCTCCGGGCCCACGTCTCCGCGCGGCCCGGCGGTCGGGTCCCGGCCGGACGGCCAGCCGGCCGGCATGAGCTCACGCGGATCCCGGAGCGCGGCCGCGAGCGGCTCGGCGGGCGGCGGCTGCCCCGATTCCTGCGACGCGGCACGCAGGACCCGCCGCAGGCGCCGCAGCCCGAGCGCGTCGGTACCGCCGAGAGGCCCGGTCAGCAACTCGGCGGCGGATTCCTCGGTGAGCGCGCCCGGCCGCAGCGCGCAGGCGAGCAGGGCCAGCAGTGGCCGGGTGCCCGGCTCGGCGGTCAGCGGCAGCTCGTCCCCGGCGACGGTCACCGGCACGCCGGCCGACACGAGCGCGCGCTGCAGGACCGGCACCTGGCGGGCGGCCGAGCGCACCAGGACCGCCATCGACGACCAGGGCAGCCCGTCGATCAGGTGCGCGCGGCGCAGCGTGTCGGCGATCAGCGCTGCCTCCTGGCTAGCGCTGGCGGCCGTCAGGATCCGTACCTCGCCGGGCACCGCGGCCGGGACAGGAACGAGCTCGCGATGACCACCCCGCCCACCATCCTTCCCACCATCCCGCCCACCCCGCTTACCCCCCCGGCTCCCCGGTTCCTGGCGCGCGAGGGCGGTCGGCATGCGCGCCGCGACCCGGCGGGAGGCGGCCAGGAGCACCGGGCCGCTGCGCCGGCAAGTGCGCAGCGCGATCACCTCGGCGGGCCTGCCGTCCGGCGCGCGGAACCGCTCCGGGAAGCGCCTGATCGCCTCCACGTCGGCACCACGGAACGCGTAGATCGACTGGTCCGGGTCGCCCACGGCGATCAGCTCGCGCCCGTCGCCGGCCAGCTGCCGCAGCAGCTCCTCCTGAGCCGGGTCGGTGTCCTGGTACTCGTCCACCAGGATCGCGTCGTAGGCTTCCCGTTCCCGCGCCCGGACGGCCTTGCGGCGCAGCAGGCCGCCGGCGATCCGGACGATCTCCGAGTAGTCATAGGCAGGCACGGGCGCGAGGTCGAACCGGGCGGCGTAGGCGTCCAGGAACCGGCCGGCGCAGACCCAGTCATCGCGGCCCCGCCGTCGACCGAGGTCGGCCAGGCCGCGCCCGTCCAGGCCGCGCTCGGCGGCCCGGAGCAGAAAATCGCGCAGCTCCCCCGCGAATCCCCTGGTCGCTAGGGCCGGGCGCAGCCGCTGCGGCCAGTTCCGGCCGCCATCGCCGGCCTCGCCGCGCAGCAGCCTGCGCACCTCCAGCAGCTGCTCCGGACCAGACAGCAGGGTGGGCGGCTCATCGCCGGCCAGCACGAACTCGCGGCGCACGAGGGCATAGGCGTAGCTGTGAAAGGTCAGCGCCAGGGGTCGCCTGGTCGTCCGTCCCAGCCGCAGCGCGATGCGCTCCCGCAGTTCCTGCGCCGCCTTCCTGCTGAAGGTGAGCACCAGCAGCCGCGCGGGATCGATGCCGCGCCGGGCGATGCGGTCCACGACCGCCTCGACGATCGCCGTGGTCTTGCCCGTCCCCGGCCCGGCCAGCACCAGCAGCGGGCCACCTGCGTGCTCGACGACCTGGCGCTGGGCGTCGTCCAGTACGGGCGGGCGCGACGCCGGGACCGGCGTGCGGACAAGGCGGTAGGCGAGCGCTGTTCGTTCCATCTCGGTTGGCATTCCAGCAGAAGATGCCGACATTCTGCTGCCGGTTTGGCTGGTCTGCCCTCAGCCCAGCCAGCGGGCGTGCCGCATATCGATGCCCGACGGGCTGCCGTCAGCGGCCGACCGCAGCGGGGTGCCCTCGTCGCGGTACCGGGCGAGCGCAGCTCGCTCATGGCCGACCAGCCAGGACCCGTCCGCGTGCACCACCCGCCACCAGGCCACTCCGCCGCCCCACAGGGCCATCACCCGGCCGACCTGCCGAGGGCCCGCCTCGCCGAGATACTCGGCAACGTCCCCGTAGGACATGACCTTGCCCGGCGGGATGCCCTCCACCACGTCCAGCACGCGCGCGGCGAACTCGCCGGCCTCCGGACCCGAGCTCACCCGGGGCCGTCCAGCCCGCCGCCCCGGTCGGACGGGGCGGCATGGCGGCCGGCCGACTGTGACTGCCAGGGAAAGCGCGCGGACCCGGAGGTCAGGCCGCGGCCAGGCAGGTCGCTGCCGGGCAGGTCGCTGCCGGGCAGGTCGCTGCCGGGCAGGTCATGATCGGGCTCATCGCCTGGCCCGGGCCCCGGGTCGATGTCATCGTCGTCGCGGTCCAGCAGTCCCCAGCCCGGAGTCGGAGATGTCGGTCTCGGCCGGCCGGGCGGCTCGGTACCGGGCGGCGACAGCGGCTGCCGGAGTGCAACCAGCCGGTTAGCCGCGACACCCACCAGGGCGAGGCACGCGGCCGCGAGCAGGCAGTAGAAGAACAGGGCCGCCGGGCCGCGGGGCTGCACTGGAGGGGCCGGGATGGCCGGCGGCCCACCGCCGAAGTGACTGGTGGCGGACACGGTCTGGCTGGGCTGTCCCCGCCGGGCGAGGCGCCCGGCGGCGGCCAGGGCGCCGGCGGCATCGACGGTGCCGAATCCGACCTGCCGGTCGTAGCCGCCCGGCGGGCTGTGCCACGCGGAGGTGGTAATGGCGTCCGCCACCTGCGCGCCCGGCAGCCTGGGATACTTCGACTTGATCAGCGCCGCCACGCCCGCGGTGAGGGCGCATGCCGGGCTCGTCCCGCTGACCAGCCAGTACTGCGAGTCCCTGCCCTGCGCCGGGACGTTGACACCCGGCGCCGCGACCTCTACGGACAGGTTGTCGCTGGAGAAAGTGGCGGGCTGGTTGTCCTGGCTCACGGCGGCGACGCCGAGCACTCCCGGATAGACGGCCGGGAACGAGTAAGGAGCGCTGCCGTTCCCGGCCGCCTCAGCGGCATCGCCGGAGTTGCCCGATGACGCGACGACGACGACGTTGTGGGCGAAGGCGTCCTGCAGGGCCACGCGGACCGGGCGGCTCGGCGCGCCGTAGCCCAGCGACATGCTGATCACCCCGGCGCCGTCGCGGACCGCATAGGTGATGGCCTGCGCGAGCTCCTGCTGGCCCTTACTCAGCGGCTGGCGCTGGTAGGCGGCGTAGCCGGGGTCGAGCTTGTCGGTAATCACGCGGATGGACAGGATCGTCGATAGCGGCGCCACGCCCATGACCCCGCTGTCGCCGCCGTCGTGACCGTGCCCGGCGATCAGCGAGGCCATCCAGGTGCCGTGCATGCCCCAGTTCGGATTGCCGGGCGAGGTGTGCACGCCCGTCAGGTCAGGACCGGAGCGCACGGAGCCTTGCAGGTCCGGTACATCCCCGTTGACGCCGCTGTCGATCACCGCGACCGTGACCCCTGAGCCGCGGCTGATCTGCCAGGCTGCGGGAGCATTGACCGCGTCAAGTACCCATAGTTCGGCGTTGCGCACGCTGTCGGCCCGAGCCGGGGCCGCGGCGCCGGCGATCAGGGCTGACGACATGGCCAGCGTGAGTCCCCACGACGCACCTGCCGCGACGGCCCGCGACCGGCGGCCCGCCGCCCTCAGCATCCCGCCGCCCTCAGCATCCCGGGGCCCTGGGGCAGACAGGCTTCGGCGGAGGCTTGCCGAGCACGCCGGCCACCGCATCGGTCAGCCCCACGTTCAGGGCCGTCATCTCGGCCGAGAGGTAGGAGTCGGCGGCCACGCGGACCCGCGGGCGGCCGTCGGCATATCCGACCGTGGTCAGGATCACGTACGGGCCGGTGTGCGTCCCCCAGGACAACTGCCGCTGCGCGTTGTCGAAGCGCGACGCGAGGGTTCCGGAGACCGGCGCCGGCCGCACCGTGCCCACCTGGTCGCCCGGCTCCGAGCCGGCCAGCTTGTGTCCGGCCGCCGCGGCGCCGGCGCTGTCGGACAGCACCGCCACGCCCACCGTGGCGACCAGGCTCCCGGTCGAGTCGGCGTAGGTCGCTCTCAGCACCGCCGCGCAGCCGTAGCGGTCGAGGACGTGAGCGGCTGCCGGGCCGGCTCCCCTACTGCAGCGAGCCGCGGTGCTGACGCCGAGCCGACGGGCCCGCAGCGACAGGCCCTGGCCGCCGTCGAGGACATCGCCGGACAGACGGTAGCTCACCGTGGCGGGGAAGATCGCGCCCTCCGGGAGCGCGCGCCAGCGCTTGGCTATCTCCCACGCCTCGATCCGGCGTTGCTGGGCCGCCGTGAACTGGCGCGGCAGCACCTGGCTGGCGAAGCCGGCCACGCCGACGGCTAGCCCGCACATACTCAGCGCCAGCGCGATCAGCAGGACCACGCGCCGCCAGTTCCGGCGCGGGGCTGCCGGCGCAGGCCAAGACCCGTCATCGTCGGCAGGCCCTGGCTGCATTACCACACCGGAATCGTACGGCCTGCTCTGGCCGCGCGGGTCAGTCCCGCGCCTGCTGATCACATGACCGGGTCAGGTCGGTCACTGCGGACGGCCCTAGTAGGTAGGTAGCGACGAGTCGACCTGGTTCACCCAGGCCAGTACTCCGCCACCGACATGGACCGCATCGGCGAAGCCCGCGTTCTTGACCACCGCCAGGACCTCGGCACTGCGCGCACCGCTCTTGCAGTGCAGCACGATCCGCTTGTCCTGGGGCAGCCGCTCCAGCGCGGCGCCGGTGAGGAACTGGTCTTTGGGGATCAGTGTGGCGCCGGGGATGGAGACGATCTCGTACTCGTTCGGCTCACGGACGTCGACGAGGAAGATGTCATCCTTCCGGTCGAGCATGTCCTTCAGTTCGGTGGCCGAGATGGTCGAGCCCGCGGCGGCCTCCTGCGCGTCGGCCGACACCGCGCCGCAGAACGCGTCGTAGTCGATCAGCTCGGTGATCGTCGGGTTCTTCCCGCAGATCGCGCACTCCGGGTCCTTCCTGACCCGCACGGTGCGGTAGCTCATCTCCAGGGCGTCATAGATCATCAGCCGACCGGCCAGCGGCTCGCCGACGCCGGTAATGACCTTGATCGCCTCGTTGACCTGGATCGACCCGATGGACGCGCACAGCACGCCCAGCACGCCGCCCTCCGCGCACGAGGGGACCATGCCCGGCGGCGGCGGCTCCGGGTACAGGCACCGGTAGCAGGGGCCGTACTCGGCCCAGAACACGCTGGCCTGCCCGTCGAAGCGGTAGATGGAGCCCCAGACGTAGGGCTTGCCCAGCAGCACGCACGCGTCGTTGACCAGATAACGGGTGGCGAAGTTGTCGGTGCCGTCGACAATCAGGTCGTACTGGGCGAAGATCTGCAGCGCGTTGTCGTTGTCGAGGGCCTCCTCGTGCAGCACCACATTGACCAGGGGGTTGATCTCCTGGATGCTGTCGCGCGCCGACTGCGCCTTGGAGCGGCCGATGTCGGACTGGCCGTGAATGATCTGGCGCTGCAGGTTGGATTCGTCGACCACGTCGAACTCGACGATGCCGAGCGTGCCCACGCCCGCGGCGGCCAGGTAGAGCAAGGCCGGCGAGCCAAGGCCGCCGGCGCCCACGCAGAGCACCTTGGCGTTCTTAAGCCGCTTCTGACCGGCCATGCCGATCTCCGGGATGATCAGGTGCCGCGAGTAACGCTTGACCTCGTCGACACTCAGGTCAGCGGCGGGCTCGACCAATGGTGGCAGTGACACTGCGATCTCCAACGCTCGGGATTTGTCAGTAGGGATGAACCAGCGCGACGGCCGCTGCATTCCGCACCTGGCCGCGGCGGCGCTGGACTGGCCTGACCCGCCTGGCCGGGCCCAGCACGGCCGAAATGTCACAGGTGCGGAGTAAGAACTCTGACATGCGAACCCCTCCGCCTGAGTTACCAGACCACGCGACGGAACTGCCCGCCGGCCCGGCCGTGCTACCGCTCCTGCCGCCCTTGCCGGGGCAGCCTTTCCCGGGCTCGCCCTTTCCCAGGCAGCCCGGCCGACGGCGGCCGCTACCCGACGCCATCGCGGTGTACCGGATCCCGCTGCCCGAATCGGCGCCGCCCTATGACGACCATCAGGGTGACGGGGAACCCTTGGCGGGCGTCAGTCCGCGGACCCGGGCGGCGGGCGGGACGGGCCGGGCGGCGGTCACCACGACGGGCGCGGGCCAGTGGGCCCATCAGTTCGCGCAGGCGCTAGCCGAGACGCTGGCCGGCGCGCGGTCGTCGCAGCAGATGACTCCGTGGACCACCCAGCAGGCGCGCAGGCGGATCAGGCAGCTTGGACCGATGCTGAAAGCCGAGCAGCGCCCCCGCGTTCGCCGGGTCCTCACCTCCGCGCCGGCCGCCGATGTCGTCGAAATGGCCGTCATCGTCGGGATCGGGCCACGAATCCGCGCCGTGGCAGTGCGGCTGGAGCGAACCGGTCCCGAGCGCGGGCCCTCCGGGTGCGAGCGGCAGTGGCTCTGCACCGCCATCGAGGCAGCGTGACCCGCTCAGGGCGTGCGCAGCGCCTTCCACACAGCACGCCTTCCACACAGCACGGCAGCCGCCGCGGCGGCCTGCTGCTTACTACCGCAGGCCGCCGCGCTGACTACCGGTTACGCGGGTCGCCGTGGCACTGCTTGAACTTCCGGCCCGAGCCGCACGGGCACGGCGCGTTCCGCCCGACCCTGGAGTAGTCGACCTCATCTGCCGAGGTCGTCCGCTGCTCGGCAGCGCCCGACCCGTCAGTGCTCGGAGCGGTGTAGTTCAGCTGACCCGACCGCTTGGGCCTGGCCAGCCCGGGAGCGGCGAGACCCGCCGGCGCCGGCGGGGGGACCGCGGCGTGGCCGGGCTCCTCCGCAGCCGCCGCAGCGGCCCGGCCACGCTGAGTCGGGCCGAAACCGCTGCCGCCCCTGGCCTGCTGGCGCCGGACAGACTCAGACGACCCCGACTTGGCCTGGGCCGACTTGGGCTGGGCCGACGAGGGCTGGGCGGGCGCGGCCCCGAACCCCGGAGCGGAGACCGCCGCCGGCCCGGCCGCCTCGCCGTCATCTCCCTCCGCCACGATCGGGTCCTGCTGGACCTGAACCTGGAGATTGAACAGGCTGCCGACCGACTCCTCCTTGATCCCGTCCATCATCGTGTTGAACATGTCGTAGCCTTCCCGCTGGTACTCGACCAGCGGGTCGCGCTGCGCCCATCCGCGCAGCCCGATGCCCTCGCGGAGGTAGTCCATCTCGTACAGGTGCTCGCGCCACTTGCGGTCGAGCACCGAGAGGACGACGCGGCGCTCGAACTCGCGCATGAGCTCGGGACCCAGTTCTTCCGTCCGACGCTCGTAGGCCGCGAGGGCGTCCTGCTTGACGACCTCGGTGATGAGCTCGCCGGACAGCCCCGATCGCTCGCCGCCGGCCTCCTCGATCAGCTCGTCGACCGTCAGGCCGACCGGATAGAGCTGACGGAACGCCCGCCAGAGCCGGTCGAGGTCCCACTCCTCCGGGAAGCCCTCGGCGGTCGCGCCCCCCACGTAGCTGATGACCACCTCATCGATCATGGAGTCGATCTGCTCCTGCAGGTCAGCCCCTTCCAGCACCCGGTGCCGCTCCTCGTAGACGACGTGCCGCTGCCGGTTCATCACGTCGTCGTACTTGAGGAGGTCCTTGCGGATCTCGAAGTTCTGCTGCTCCACCTGGTTCTGCGCCGACCTGATCGCCCGGCTGACCGTCTTGGACTCCAGCGGCACCTCGGGCGGGGTCTTGAGGAGCTCCATGATGTGCGCGATCTTGTCGGCGTTGAACCGGCGCATGAGGTCGTCCTCGAGCGACAGGTAGAACCGCGACTCGCCCGGGTCGCCCTGGCGGCCGGAGCGGCCGCGGAGCTGATTGTCGATCCGGCGCGACTCGTGCCGCTCGGTGCCCAGCACGTACAGGCCGCCGGCCGCGACGACCTCCTCGTGCTCCTCCGCGACCGCCTTGCGCGCCTTCTCGACCGCCTCGAGCCAGGCCGCCTCGAAGTCCTCCGGCGTGTCGACCGGGGACAGGCCGCGCTGGTGCAGTTCCAGGTCGGCGATGAACTCGGGGTTGCCGCCCAGCATGATGTCGGTGCCGCGGCCGGCCATGTTGGTCGCCACGGTCACCGCGCCCTTGCGCCCGGCCTGGGCGATGATCGTCGCCTCCCGCTCGTGGTACTTGGCGTTCAGTACCTCGTGCACGATCCCGCGCCGCTTCAGCAGCTTGGAGACCAACTCGGATTTCTCCACGCTCGTCGTGCCGACCAGGACCGGCTGGCCCGTCTCGTGGCGTCCGGCGATGTCCTCGACCAGCGCCTCGAACTTTGCCTGCGTGGTCTGGTACACGACGTCGGACTCATCCGCCCGGATCATCGGCTGGTTGGTGGGGATCGGGGTCACGCCGAGCTTGTAGGTCTGGTGGAACTCGTTGGCCTCGGTCATCGCGGTGCCGGTCATCCCGGACAGCTTCTCGTAGAGCCGGAAGTAGTTCTGCAGCGTGATCGTGGCCAGCGTCTGGTTCTCGTCCTTGATCGGCACGCCCTCCTTGGCCTCGACGGCCTGGTGCATGCCCTCGCTCCAGCGGCGGCCCGGCAGGATCCGGCCGGTGAACTCGTCCACGATGAGGATCTCGCCGTTCATCACGACGTAGTCCTTGTCCTTGGTGTAAAGCTCCTTGGCCTTGATCGCGTTGTTCAGGAAGCTGATCAGCGGCGTGTTCACCGACTCGTACAGGTTGTCGATGCCCAGCCAGTCCTCGACCTTCTCGACGCCGGCCTCCTGGACCCCCACGGTCCGCTTCTTCTCGTCAACCTCGTAGTCGCCCTCGCCTTCCTCACCACGCCGCAGGCGGGGGGCGATCCTGGCGAATTCCTGGTACCAGATGCTGTTCTGGTCGACGGGGCCGCTGATGATCAGCGGCGTCCGGGCCTCGTCGATGAGAATCGAGTCAACCTCGTCCACGATCCCGAAGTTATGCCCGCGCTGCACGCACTCCTCCAGCCCCCAGGCCATGTTGTCCCGGAGGTAGTCGAAGCCGAACTCGTTGTTGGTGCCGTAGGTGATGTCGGCGGCGTACTGCCGGCGGCGCTCCTCCGGGTCCATCTCGGACAGGATGACGCCCATCTCCATGCCGAGGAACCGGTGGATCCGGCCCATCCATTCAGACTGATACCTGGCCAGGTAGTCGTTAACCGTGACGATGTGCACGCCCTTGCCGGTCAGCGCATTCAGGTAAGCCGGCAGCGCGCCGGTCAGGGTCTTGCCCTCACCGGTCTTCATCTCGGCGATGTTGCCCATGTGCAGCGCGGCGCCGCCCATGATCTGCACGTCGAAGTGCCGCTGGCCGATGGTCCGCTTGGCGGCTTCCCGCACCGCCGCGAACGCCTCGGGCAGCAGGGCGTCCAGGGACTCGCCGTCGGCATAGCGTTGCCGGAACTCGCCTGTGAGCGCTCGCAGCTCGGCGTCGCTCAGCGCCCCCATGTCCTCCTCGATGGAGTTGACCTGGTCAGCTATCCGCTTGAGCTTGCGCAGGGTCTTGCCCTCGCCAGCGCGAAGGACACTGTCAATGATGGCTGGCACTTGTTGTCGCGCTCCTTGCGGATCGTCTGGCTCCCTGGCCGGGCCCGCGCGGCGAACCACACTGGCGGGACGCCCTGCCAGGGCAGGCTGGATGCGCTGCGGCGGACCGGCACCACAGTCCTCTCAGCCATGGTAGGCGAGACAGCGGGCTATGCCGAGTCGGCGAGCTCATACCGACCGGAGGGGCCGATTGTGCACCCGCGCCGCGCCCTCGCCACAATGATAGGTACTTCGGCAGTGGTGCGAGAGGAGCAGCGCGGATGGCGAACAAGGTAGGGCCCGATATTGCGAGCGGCGCCGCACCCCAGCCTGGCCAGCTGGCCAGCTCAGAGCCGACTACGGGCAGCCCGGCCGAGCCCGGGCCTGGCGCTATTGCCGATCCCGGCCACTCCCACGTGTCGTATCACGGGCGGCCAAGCTCCTGGACGGCCGTCATCCTCATCGTCGCGGGGTTCCTGGTCGGCGGCCTTGCCCTGGTTTTCGGACCGAATTGGCCGGTGTTCTGGGTGGGCGCTGGCCTCGCGGTGATCGGCAGCCTGCTTGCCCTGATGACCGACATCTTCGAAGACTGGTATTAAGCCGGCACGGAGCGGTCCCGTGGCCGAGCTAGCCAGTCAGCCGAACTCGATCAGCTTTTCCCGGACGGCGACCATCACGGCCTCCATCCGGGAGTGAATCTGGAGCTTCTCCAGAATGTTGCGCACGTGGTTCTTGACCGTGTTCTCGGAGATGAACAGCTCCTTGGCGATGTCGCGGTTGTTCATCCCGCGGGCGATGAGCTTGAGGACCTGCATCTCACGGTCGGTCAGCTTAGGCGCCGGGACCTGCTGCGGAGGCTCGCTCTGCTCGCGCCGCGCGAGCACGGCGAACTCGGTGAGCAGCTTGCCGGCCATTGACGGGTTGATCAGCGACTGGCCGCCGTCAACGGCGCGCACGGTGGCCGCCACCTCGTCCAGCGGGATGTCCTTCAGCAGGTAGCCGCTGGCGCCCGCCCTGATCGCCTCGAACAGGTCCTCTTCCTCATCGCTGATCGTGAGTATCACGATCTTCGCGCTCGGGACAACGTCCTTCAGCGCCCGGCAGGCCTCAATCCCGCTGCTGCGCGGCATCCGAATATCCATCAGCACGACGTCGGGCAGCGACTCCGCGGCCTTCTCGACGGCCTCAGCGCCGTCGCCGGCCTGCCCGACCAGCTCGATGTCGGGCTCGGACTCCAGCACCATCTCCAGCCCGCGCCGGAACAGCGCGTGATCGTCCACGATCATCGTGCGGATGGGCTCGGCTCGGCGCGGTGCGTCGGGCCCTCGCGAGCCGAGCGCATGTCCCGCGCCGTCGCCGTCGCCGCCGCCCGCGCCACCCCGGCCACCTGGGCCGCCAGCGCCACCCCGCCCGCCCCGCCCGCCCGGCCGGGGGGAGGATTGAGCTGGTTTCGAGCTAGCCCCGGCGCTGTGGACCATGCTGCATTCCTCCCTGACGGGTACGGCTGAAGTCCCGGCACCGTCGAGCGCTTAGCGTTGGCAGTGCTCAGACTCTTGCCGACAGGGGCCAGCCTGGCAAGCCCGGCCCCCCGGCGGGCCGGTCTACGCTGACCTAGCCGCTAGTGAGATTAGCGGCCTGCCGCGGCCGCCCGTTCGCCAGCCCGGGTCCATGCGCCGCGAGCGCCGTCGCCGCCTCCTCTACCAGGCGGATCACGCCGTACTGGTAGCCCCGGCGCCGGTAGACCACGCTCGGCAGCCCGTCGGTGGCGTCGGTGAACAGGAAGAAATCATGCCCGACCAATTCCATCTCGAACAGCGCCTGATCGATCGTCATCGGGCAGGCGACGTGGACTTTCTCCCGCACGACAAGCGGCCCGTCGCCCTGCATTTCGATCGCGATGATCTTCTCTCCGGCCGCCTCATCCGCCCCGTCGGCCTCGAATTCCCCGGGCTCGCTCGGCCCGGCGGCGGGCTGCCCTGCCCTGGACCCGGCGGCCGCGGACACGCCGTTGCCCAATCCAGGGCTGGCTTGGCCTGCGACCAGGCCGTCCTCCGGCGCGAGCCGGCTCATGGGAACGGACCTGCCGGATGACACGGAGCCACCGGAAGACACGGAGCCACCGGAAGACACCGGCCCGCCGGAAGACACCGGCCCGGCCGAATGCTCCGCCGCGGCACCCGCGAGATCAGCGTCCGCCCGCGATGACTGGTCGGCCGTCTCGGGCCGGGTAGCGTACCGGTCCTTGCGCCGGTCGCACGCCCGCCGTAGCCGGGACTCCAGCTTGGCCAGCGCGAGATCCAGCGCGGCGAACCGGTCCTCGGCGGCGGCCTCGGCCCGGATGGCGGGCCCGCGGGTGGTGATCGTCAACTCGACCCGCTCCTTGCGGCCCGACTGGCGCGGGTTGTGCTCGGTCGTCACCTCCACGTCGACCCTGATGGCCTTGTGATCTAGCTTCTCGACCTTTGCGAGCTTGCCTGTCGCGTGCTTGCGGAACCTGTCCAGCACGTCGGTGTGCCGCCCTTTGAAGATGATGTCCATGAATGAGGAACCCCTTCCGGTCGGTCAGTCGTTCGAGCGGCACCCGCCTGGCCGACCTGGTCTTCGACCCCACATCCGCCTGCTGAGGGATTCGCGGCCTGTGCCACTACTACCCTTCTCCCTACCCGGGTGATGTCGGATCCCCCGGTGGGGCAGGACTTACTTCTAAGCCGCACCGTGATCGGTCGACGAGAAGTCGCCTTACGTGGGCCGTTTCGCCTGCGGCTGGCATCGGCTTGCCAGGGCGGGTGTCCCGATATCGGGACAGCCAACCCGGCGCAACCACGGACCCAGGCGGGTGCCATGACACGACGCTAGCCCTGTCAGCTGAAGATGTCAGGAGCGCAGCGCCAGAGACCTCTGAAGATTGCCTGGCGCCGCGCCGAGGGGCCCGCACGGACAGCTCGGGGTTCAGCCCGGATATGCCGGGCTAGTCCCCGCCGCGGTGGGCTGCTGGATCCCGTCGGGGCCCGTCGAGGTCAGGATCTGGTTGTGGCCTGTGGTGGCGATCTGGCCCGGCCCTGCCGAGGTAACCGACTGCGTGCCGGGCGGGACGGGCCCCAGCGGGACCACGGCACCCCCGTTCACCGGCACCTCGTATAGCTGCGACCCCGCGAGCAAGATCAGGTGATCGGGGTCATACCAGCTGAGCGCAGCCGGGGCAGTGAGGCTCGTGCCGATCGTGACCGTCGGACCGAGGGAAATCTGGCTGTCGGTGCGGGTCACGGCGGTCAGCAGCACCTCCTGGTGCGCGCCTTTGCCAGTGGTCTGGACGAGCATCGCCGCGCGTACGCCGTCCGGGGCTATGCGCAGCGACAGCACCCGGTAGGCGGCCGGGTCGCCGCCGGGCAGCGGCGGCAGGCTGACCGCCGCCGGCTGCCTGCTGCCCGCCGACAGCACCCAGGTCCGCTGGGCGTTTACGGCCCAGATATCCCCCAGGCTGTCCCAGCTCAGCGAGGTGCACAGGCCACCGGGAAGAGCACGATGGCCCAGCGGCGCAGTGCCCGCGAGCGCGCCGTAGTAGACCACGCAGCCCGGTCCCGCGGCGAGCGTGCCGGCCAGCTGCGGCGGCCCGGCCCGCGAGACCGCGATCGTGGCGAAGCGAAGATGGGCGCGGGCCATCGGGCCCGCAACCTGATGGGCTGACCTATGGGTCAGCAGGCTGACCGCGCCGGTCGAGCCGATGAAGTAGAGCGGGGCCTCGGCAGACTCGGCGGCCGCGGAGCTGGGCGCCAGGTCCGGGTAGTTCACGGGCTGCTGGACCCGCTCGCCGCCGATGTACTGGGTCCGCCCGTTGATCTCCAGCACTACCGACCTGCTGATCGGCGGCTGCTGATACGACGTGCTGGTCAGCGTCGTCACGAGCTGCGCCGCCATGCGCCTGCGCTGCTGCGAGCCGGCGGCCGCCGCGGCGCCGCCCAGGTTCACCACTGCGGTCGATCCGGCGACGGAGACCCCTCCGAGCAGGGTCGTCCCGTCGGGGAAGGCGGTCGTCGTGGCCGCCGCGAGCCAGCTCGTCGCGTCCTGATTGGTCATCAGCAGCGCATGCACCAGGTTGGTGGCAACGGCAGCGTAGTCGTGCTGCTCGGGGGCGAACACCGGCTCCGGCACGAGGGACTGGCCTGACGGCGCCCAGAAATACAGGTTGCGCGGCTGGTACACCTGCTCGAAGTCCGACTGGGTCAGCAACAGCGCGGGCGGAAGGTCGGTGATAAGCCACTGGTTATCGATCCGGGCGAGCTTGAACTGGTAGGTACGCGACCCGGGGCTGTCGAGATACTGGCCGATATTGCTGATCGTCGCCAGTTGCTGGCCGGTCAGGCTGACCGTAGCGACCTCGCCAGACTGGCCTTTCAGGTTGCCCGGGCTGACCCGGCGCTGCACCGCGCTCAGCTGGGAGCCGACTACGGTGACGGCCCAGCTCGGCTGGAAGTTCCGGCGCAGCTGCGGGGAAAGGAACCGGCGGGCGGCGGCGTGATTGTTGCTGACGCTCGCGCTGGCCGCCAGGAAGCCCTGCACGATCTGCGCGGGTTTCCAGTTGCCATTCGGCACGGGCGGGATGGGCTGCACGAACTGCTGCGCCTGGCCGCCGGCCCCGGTGACGCGCTCGGGCCGACCGACAGTCGGGACCGTGGCGCACCCGCAGGCCAGGGCTGCGACCGCAGCGACCGCGGCGACCAGGCGCAGGGGCGTTCGCCGGCTAGCCACGCGCGGGAACCCCGCTTTCCCGGCCAGGATCGGGTGCGGGCCCGGCCGCCCGCGGATGGCCCGGGACCTGCGGGTCGGCCGCCGCCCGCGGATGGCCCGTTACCTGCGGGTCGGCGGACTCGGGCGACTGGCCCGGCGAGTCGGCAGGCTCGCGGGCGAAGGCTGGCTCGGCGGGCAGCTCGACCGCCACGGCATCGACGTCAGCCGGGCCAGGCTCGAGCGGCAGCGGCGACCCGGCCAGCGCCTCGCCCGCGATCCGCGGCAGGGTGAGCCGGAACACCGAGCCGCGGCCAGGCTCGCCCCATGCCTCCAGCCAGCCGCCGTGCAGGAGCGCGTCCTCCAGGGCAATCGACAGGCCCAGGCCCGTGCCGCCGGTGGTCCTGGCGCGAGCCGGGTCGGCGCGCCAGAACCTGTCGAAGACCAGCTGCTCCTCCCCCGGTCTCAGACCGACGCCGAAATCCCGCACGGCCACGGCTACGGCGACGGAATCCGCGGCTACCGTTACCACAGCCTCCCGGTTCTCGCCGTGCTCGACCGCGTTCACCAGGAGGTTGCGCAGGATGCGCTCGACGCGGCGACGGTCGACCTCGGCGATGCACGGCTCGGCGGGCAGCCGGAACTCGATCTTGGTGCCGCGCCGCTCTGCGAGTTGCTGCGCCACGTCGGCCGACTGCCGCGCGACATCGCAGACGTCGACGGCCTCGGCATCCAGCGTGGCCGCGTTGGCGTCATACCTGCTGATCTCCAGCAGGTCGGTCAGCAGCGACTCGAACCGTTCCAGCTGGCTCTGCAGGAGCTCGGCCGACCTGCCGGGGCTGGCCGCGAAGTCCTCCCTGGCCGCGAACAGGACATCGGCCGCGATCCTGATCGTCGTCAGCGGAGTACGCAGCTCATGTGACACGTCCGAGACGAACTGCCGTTGTACCTGGGACAGGTCCTCAAGCTCGCGCAGCTTCTCCTGCAGGCTGGCGGCCATCTGGTTGAACGACGTCGCGAGGGCAGCGAGGTCGTCAGAGCCGCGGACCTGCAGGCGCTCTTCCAGGTTTCCGGTCGACAGCAACAGCGCACCGCGCGCGGCAAGTCGGACGGGGATCACCACCCACCTGGTCACCAGCCAGGCGATCGCGGCCAGCAGGAACACCACGGCCACGCCGACGAGCAGCAGGGTCTGCTGCGCCTGCGCCAGGCTGCTCTGCTCGGCGGTCAGCGGGAAGTAGTAGTACAGCTGGTAGACGCTGCCGAACGGGCCGCCGTAGACCAGGCCGGGCGCCTGCGGCTGACCAAGGACGCTCATGCTGTGCGGCTCGAACCGCAGCACGCTCGGATTTGGGCGCTTCTCCTGCTCAACCTGCTGGACAAGCGCGGCGGGCGGCGGCGGCACGTTCCCCGAGAACCCGACTGAGGCGCCGCCGCTGAAGACCGGCGAGCCCTGGTATTTCGGCGGAAGCGTCACGATGACCGCGTAGTCGGTCCCGGAGGTGCTGCTGGTGGACTGGAGCCTGGACACGATGTCGTACATGATCTGGCCCGCTGAGGCGTTCGGAAGAGATCGGACGCCCCCCCAACTCTGCGCGAAGGCCAGCCCGACGGAGGTGACGTTGGCCGCAGATTTTTCCTTGCTCTCGATGATGTTCTGCGCGATCTGCTGCATCAGCACGAAGCCCAGGACCGTCACGACCAGGCCGGATACCACGAAGGTCGCGGTGATCACGCGAAGCTGCAGCGACCGCCGCCACCGATCACCGACCTTGACCACGGCGCGCCGCGCGCGGCGTCGTACCCGGAATGCCAGCCTGGCTAGCCGCCTGGCCTGGGCAAGCGCCCGCCGGGCGGCCGGTGAGTGACGCAACGCGACTGCCTGCCCGCCGACGGCTGCCCCCTTCATCGCCTTTCTCCGTTGGACGACTTACCGGCAGGGCGGGTCGTCCTCACCCGCCCCAGCGGATTTCAGCCTGGTCCCGCCTTATAGCCCACACCGCGAACCGTCACGACGATCTCCGGCCGCTCCGGGTCCTTCTCGATCTTGGCCCGAAGGCGCTGGACGTGGACGTTGACCAGCCTGGTGTCCGCGGCGTGCCGGTATCCCCAGACCTGCTCGAGCAGGACCTCACGGGTGAACACCTGGCGCGGCTTGCGCGCCAGGGCGACCAGCAGGTCGAATTCCAGCGGCGTGAGGCTGAGCGGCTCGCCCGCCCGCTTCACCGCGTGGCCGGCCACGTCGATGGCCACGTCGCCGATCGACAGCATCTCCGGCGCCGGGTCGTCGGTCCGGCGCAGCCTGGCCCGCACCCGGGCGATCAGCACCTTCGACTGGAACGGCTTCACGATGTAGTCATCGGCACCGGATTCCAGGCCGAGCACGACGTCCACGGTGTCGCTCTTGGCCGTGAGCATGACGATCGGCACTCCGGACTCCGCGCGGATCTGGCGGCACACGTCGATGCCGTCCATCCCCGGCAGCATCAGATCCAGCAGTACGAGGTCCGGCTTGAAGTCGCGGAACGCCTCCATCGCCTTGTCACCGTCGGCGACGAAGGTGGGCTCGAATCCCTCGCCCCGGAGGACGATTCCCAGCATCTCGGCGAGGGCTGCATCGTCATCGACGACCAGCACGCGACCCTTCATAATCCTCATCGTTCCACGTCGGCGGTGGCTTGGGGTCAGCAAATCTTCCTGATCCCGCGCCCAGGACTCGCAGATTACCTGCAGTGACCGGCTCTATGACCCCAAGTTCTGTCACGATGGCGGTTATCAGGTCGGGCGGCGTCACGTCGAAGGCCGGGTTATAGGCAGCCGTTCCGGCCGGCGCGACGGACTGCCCGGCTAGCGTGACCACCTCCTGAGCCGACCGCTGCTCGACCGGAATCGCGGCCCCGTCGGGCGTATCGGCGTCCACCGTCGACTCCGGTGCGACCACGACAAACGGCACCTGATGATGGCGGGCTAGCACCGCGAGGCCATAGGTGCCCACCTTATTGGCGACGCTTCCGTCAGCCGCGATGCGGTCAGCACCCGTCAGGACCAGGTCGACCTGGCCGGACGCCATCAGCGAGGCCGCGGCGCCGTCGGCCAGCACCGCGTGCGGGATCCCGGCCCGGCCAGCCTCGTAGGCCGTGAGCCTGGAGCCCTGCAGCAGCGGCCTGGTCTCGCCGACCCACAGCTGCACCAGCCGCCCCGCCCGGTGGGCGGCGAGTATCACCGCGAACGCCGTGCCCTCCCCGGCCGAGACGAGGCTGCCGGTATTGCAGTGGGTCAGGATCCGGGCGCCGGCTGGCACCAGCTCAAGCCCGTGGGCAGCCATGGCCGCGCTGGCGGCGGCGTCCGCCGCGGCGATCGCCCTGGCCTCGGCGAGAGCGGCCCGCGCCGCCGGCTCCTGGCCTGGCTCGGCGCCACCGGACTCCAGCGCACCCTCGTAGGCAGCGAGCGCCCGGCTGACGCCCCAGGCCAGGTTGACCGCGGTCGGCCGGGCGCGGGAGATCGCGGCCGCGGCCGCCCGCACGTCGCCGCCGACGGCGGCGGCCAGGGCCACGCCGTAGGCGCCGGCCACACCCAGCAGCGGCGCCCCGCGCACGACCAGCCGACTGATCGCGTCCACCAGCGCGGGGACATCGGTGCAGGTGACGATCGCCTCCTGCGCGGGGAGCCTGGTCTGATCCAGCAACTCGATCGCGGGGCCGGCGGGCGGGCTCAGCCAGCGCAGCACAGGAATAGTCACAGCACGAGTGTGCGTCGTCCGGCCGCTCCGATGCCAGCCCGCGAAATTCGCGAGTGGTTCGGATTGCACTTGCCGGGGCCAGCGCGATCCGAACCCCGCACAAGATCGCCCCCGCCTGCGGGGTGGTTCGCGCAGAATAGGCCAATTCGTAACCTCGCTTGGCCGGGCCCGGCGCCCAGCATCGTGGAAGTATTGGGGCCGGATCGGCGGCGCCGCCGAGTCGGCCAACGGACGGCGGCCACACGGGAGCCGCCAGGGAGCGCAGATGACCGACAACACGCCCCGGGAGGGCGAGCCGGACCAGCCAGGCACGGATCCGGCGAACCAGCCGGGCGGCCCGCCTTCGTACGGCCAGCCCGGCTACGGCCAGCCCGGCTACGGCCAGCCGCCCACCCAGCCCGGCTACGGCCAGCCACCGTCCTACGGTCAGCCGCCGCCACCACCCGGCCAGCCGCCCGGCTACGGCCAGCAACCCGGCCAGCCGACCTATGGCCAACCGGCTCCGCCGCCACCTCCATACGGCCAGCAACCCGGGTACGGGCAACAACCCGGCTACGGTCAGCCGCCGCCTCCATACGGCCAGCCGCCCGGATACGGCCAGCCGCCGCGCTACAGCCCGCCACCCGGCTACAGCCCGGGCGGCTGGAATACTGCCGGCGCCCCGCAGCCAGGTGGCATCCCGCTGCGGCCGCTTGCCCTTGGCGACATCCTGAACGGCGCCATCACCGCCATCCGCCGCAACCCGG